>Ga0209579_10000095_pt1 | contig 163589 bp, 143 predicted proteins | sample Coa_R1_2_FD_187152 | JGI IMG/M metagenome (GOLD analysis project Ga0209579, IMG submission 187152) | Surface soil microbial communities from Centralia Pennsylvania, which are recovering from an underground coalmine fire - Coalmine... | ecosystem: Environmental > Terrestrial > Soil >... | reverse complement strand
GGCCGACGAAGCATCCGGCCGCGCCGCCGAGCAGGATTGCACGCAGCGGGCGGCGCTCGACGACCCCGCCCGCGAGCTCGAGCAGCGCACCGAGCGTGGTGCCCATCTCGACCTCGTAGAGCCCTGGTTGGGCCACTCTGCCCGACAGGCAGAACAAACGCGTGCCGGTCGAATCGGGCGTCCCCGACTCCGCGTAGGCAGCTCCGCCCAGGGTGAGCACTTCGAGCACCGAGAAGAGCGTCTCCACGTTGTTCACGCCGGTCGGCTTGTCGAACAGTCCGCGGTCGACCGGGTAGGGCGGCTTGTTGCGGGGCTCCGGGCGGCGCCCCTCGATCGAGTTGAACAGCGCCGTTTCCTCCCCCGCGATGTAGGCGCCGGCACCCCGGCGCACCTCGAGGTCGAAGCGAAAGCCTGAGGCCATCACGTCGTCGCCGAGGAGCCCACGGCTCCTCGCTTGGGCGGCGGCGTGCTCGAGGCGGGCGGCCGCGGTCGGGTACTCGCCCCGCAGGTAGACGAAGCCCCGCTCAGCGCCGGTGCTGACTCCGGCGATCGTGAGCGCCTCGATGAGCGCGAAGGGGTCGTGGTCGAGAAGGACGCGGTCCTTGAAAGTGCCCGGCTCGGACTCGTCGGCGTTGGCCACGAAGTAGTGCGGCCGCACCGGGTTGCGGGCGACGGCCTCCCATTTGGCACCCGTCGGGAAGGCAGCTCCGCCACGTCCGAGCAACCTGGACTCCTTCAACTCCGCGATGACGCCATCTGGTCCGAGCGCGAGCGCCCGACGCAGCGCCTCGTAGCCGCCGGTCGCCCGGTAGGCGTCAAGGGACGCAGGGTCGACCCGTCCGACGCGGCGGAGCAGCCGGGTGCCCTCCGTGCCGGCCTGGGGCACGAGCGCGATCGGAGCCGGCAGATCGTCGAGCTCGAGGTCGGGGCCGAGGGCGAACAGCCGGTCGAGGTCATCGGCGGTGAACGGGGCCAACGATGCCCGGCCGCCGGCCTCGCCCGCCCTTTGGACGAGTGCCGCCGAACCGTGCTCGCAGTGGCCGAGGCAGGGGCTCGGCTGCCAGGCCACGGCGCTCGCCTCGCCGCCAGGTCCACCGCGCTTCGCCAGGTTCTCGGTCGGGTCGCCGCCGCAGGCTGCCCGGCACGCCACGTCATCGCAGACGTGGACAACGAGAGTCGGCCCCGGCTCGAAGGCGAAGAGCGCATAGGCGCTGGCGACGCCGTATGCCTCCGCCGGCGCGACGTCCAGGCGCTCGCAGAGGTAGCCGAGCGCGGGAGGGCTGATCCACCCGACGCGCTCCTGGATGGCATGCAAGGCGGGCAGGAGCAGGTGGCGCTGGCTGCGGGCCTTGGCGAGCCCGCCCAGGGCGACGTGGCCGTCGAGCAGGGTCCGCTCACCCCCGAACCAGCCCGACTCGGGCGGCCCGAGAACGGCGTCGACGGCCAGACGCTCGGCGGCGTTGGCTGGGGCGTCGGTCGTTCGGAGGTCCATCAACCGACGTGTGCCGGTTCGGCCGCCGGTTCCGCAGCCACGGCAACGGGCAGCTTGTCGACGCGCACCGCCGTCGCCTTGAACTCAGCGGTCCCCGACTTGGGGTCCCACGTGTCGAGCGTCAGCACGTTGGTGTCGACCTGGTCGGGGAAGTGGAGGGTCATGAACGCGAGCCCCGGACGCAGGGAGCGGTCGAGGTGGACAGGCACGGTAATGGATCCCCGCCTCGAGCTCACCTGCACCGACTCGCCCTCAGCCACGCCGAGGGCGGCCATGTCCTCGGGAGAGAGATCGAGGGTCTCGGGCCGGCGTAACGGAGAGGCGTACCCGCCGCTCTGGACCCCGGTGTTGAAGGAGTCCAGGCGGCGTCCCGTCGTGAGGCGAACCGGGAACTCTGCGCTCAGCTCGTCGAGCGGCGGCTCGAACGCGACGGGGCTGAAGGGCGCGAGCTCTCCCCGCTTGTCGGGATCCTCCTCCCACAAGCGCGCATGGAGGAAGAGGGTGCCGGGGTGGTCCTCGGAGGGGCACGGCCACTGGATGCCGCCGAGCGCCTCGAGACGGTCGTAGCCCATGCCCGCGTGCATCGGAGACAAGCTGCGGCACTCGTTCCAGACGTCTTCGGCGCTCGGGTGCCCCCAATCGCGGCCCAGGCGCTGAGCCAGGCCGCAAATGATCTCGATGTCCTCACGGGCGCCCCCCGGCGGGCGGAGGGCCGGACGCAAGCGCTGGACCCGGCGCTCGCTGGAGGTGACGGTGCCCTCGGATTCGAAGGCGGCCACCGCGGCGGGGAGGACCACGTCGGCCAGCTGCGCCGTCTTGGTCAAGAAGATGTCCTGGACGACGATGTGGTCGAGACCCTCGAGGAGCCGAACGGCGCGGCGGTTGTCCGCCTCGGACTGGGCCGGGTTCTCGCCGAGGACGTACAGCGCTCGGAGCTCACCCCGCTCCATCGCGTCGAACATCTCCGCCAGGTGCCAGCCGGGCTGTGCCGGCGGGCTCACCCCCCAGCGGGCCTCGAAGCGGGCGCGGACGGCCTCGTCAGCCACGTCCTGGAAGCCCGGGAACTTGTTGGGAAGCGCTCCCATGTCCCCACCGCCCTGGACGTTGTTCTGCCCACGCAACGGGACCAGGCCGGAGCCGTAGCGGCCGACGTGCCCGGTCAAGAGCGCGAGGTTGCAGAGGGCGAGCACGTTGTCAGTTGCCGTGTGGTGCTCGGTGATGCCCAAGGTCCAGCACAGCTGCGCCCGGCCAGCCCGGGCGTAGTCGTGGGCCAGCTGCGCGATGACCGCTGCGGGGACACCCGTCAGTCGTTCGCCCTCCGCGAGGCTGAACGGCTGCACGGAATCGGCGTACTCCTCGAACCCCGAGGTTGCCCGGCCGACGAACTCGACATTCACGAGCCCGGCCCGGATGATCTCGCGAGCGACGGCGTTGGCGAGCGCGATGTCAGAGCCAACGTCGATACCGAGCCACACGTCGGCCCATTGGGCCGACGTCGAGCGCCGTGGGTCGACGACGTACATCTTCGCCCCGCGGCGCAATCCCTTCAGCAAATGGTGGAAGAAGATGGGGTGCGCCTCGCGCGCGTTCGAGCCCCAGAGCACGATGAGATCGGTCTCCTCGATCTCCCGGTACGAGCTGGTGCCGCCTCCGGCACCGAACACTGCCGCCAGACCGGCGACGCTTGGTGCGTGTCAGGTGCGGTTGCAGGAGTCGATGTTGTTCGACCCCATGACGGCTCGGGTGAACTTCTGGGCGAGGAAGTTCACCTCGTTGCTCGACTTCGAACAGCTGAACATGCCGAAGGCGGGTCCCCGGTGCTGCTCGAAGCCGGCGGCGGCGCGATCAAGCGCTTCTTCCCAACTGGCCGGCCGGAGAGAACCGCCTTCCCGGACCAGCGGCTGCGTCAGGCGCGCGTAACTGCGAGGCATTTCGCTCGAAACCTCCCCCTCGGTGGTGGTAGTGCCGAAGCAACTGCATGAAGTGGCCTCGACGTTAGCGCGGGACCCGTAGTACGCCGAAAACCCCTTGGGCGAACGAGGCTTTCAACGGCCTCAGCGAGCGCCAGTGTCCGAAGCCGAAGGCGCCCACGACACAAGCCATGTCCCTCAGGGGCTTCCAAGCGCCGGTCCCGAACCTCGGCCCCGTGACCAGGAGGCGGCGACAGCCCAGTGCGCCGCCAGCCCAGTGCGCCGTCAGCGGGCGCGCTTCGTTGCCTGCGTCAAGACGTAGACGATCGACACGTGCGAGGTCACCGTCTGGGTGCCCCGGTTGACCGGGACGCCACCCGCTGGGAGCGGCCCGGCACGCGCCACGCCGCCGTAGGTAACGGGAAGGGGAACGGGTGTGGGCGTGGGGCTCGTCTCGTCGGTGAGCTTGCAGATCGCTCCGAGCTGCTCGCCCGCAGCCGTCGCCAACGCCTTCGCGTGTCCCACCGCCTCGTGAACCGCGAGAGTCCGTGCTCGGTCCTGCGCGTGAGCGGGGTTTGTCAGGGAGAAGGTGAGCCCGTTGATCCGCGTCGCGTTGCCGCCTGCCGTCACCGCGGCGTCGATGACTGTGCCGGCGGTCGCGAGCTTGCGGATCTTGGCGACCACGGTGTCGTCGACCGAGTAGCCGATCACGACCGAGCCTGTCTCGCTGTACTTCGGTTGGATGGACAGGTTCGTCGTCGAGATGTCCTTCGCGGCGACGCCTCCTTCGCTCAATGCCTTGAGAATCGCCGTGCTCGCCGCGTCGTTCGCGCTCAAGGCGACGGCGGTACTGCCGCCTGTGGTTGTCACGTCCAGGGTCAGGGTGAGGAGATTCGGGGCCAGGGTGACCACGCCTGTCCCGCTGACCGTGAGCCGCAGCGCGTGCGAACCGCAGCGCGCAGGGTCAGTGGTTGCGCCAGCCGCCCCGTTCTGACCGGCGGCGGCGGTCTTGATCGCCGCCGCCGCACCGGCAGCGACGACCACCGCGAGCAAGACCGCGCCCGCGATCAACGCCTTCCTGCCCACGTTCCATCTGCCGATGTTCACGGTGCCTCCCCTTCTGCGCGTGCACGCGTTGGGATCGTCGTGTGCTCCCGACGTCTCACGACCCGGAAACCGTCACGGTCAGGGTCCACGCCATGGGACCCGCGCTCGGTGCCGCCGACCCCTGCGCGGGGATCGGGTTGGCCGCCACCTGCACCACGGACGTTCCGGGGTGGAGGGCGACGACCTCGAAGCGCTCGGTACGCCCGGACCGGCCCGTGTCGGGTCGCACAGCTGCCAGCTCGACCACCCGAGCGGAGCCGACTACGGCCCGCGACGAACTCACCACCTCCGGTCGCCCCCAGCTACGGCCAGAGATCGGCGTGAGCGTGACGAACAGCGTCTGGCCGACCCGGAGCGTCTCGTCAGTCGGACGGGGACGTTCGGGTCCACCGCCCTTGACGACGATTGTCGCCCCGTGGGCGGATTCGGCGGGGGACCATGTTCCGGTGCCGTGTCCTGTGCCGCCGCTCTCAGCCCGTTGCGACTGGCCCCCGGGCTGCGCCACGCGCCCTCCTGCCTGGGCGCGTGCCGTGCCGGCGCCGTTCAGGCCGGTCGCGCTGGTGACCGGATGCCCGCTTCCTCCGCCGAGCGAGAGCGGCAACGCGACGGCGAGCGCGATCACGACGACCGCGGCCAAACCGAGTCCGCGGAGGTTCCGCAGGCGCCGCCGGTGCACCCCCGACACGACACGCGAGAGCGCCTGGGACCCACGACTCCCGCCGCTGCCGTCGATTCCCGGGCCGGCTCCCGACCACGCGTCCGGGCTGGACAGCGCTCGGCGCAGCAACTCGTCGAGGCGACCTTCGGTCTCAGGCACCGGCCCTCTCCTCCGTCTCGTCCGACGGCGCGAGCGGCCTGGAGCCCCCGCCGTCGCGGCCCGGTTCGGGCCCGAGCCGCGCGGCGAGCGACGCGCGCGCTTTTGACAGCTGGGACTTGACCGTGCCGACCGTGCATCCCATGGCTCGGGCGACCTGGGCCTCGGGCAGGTCGGCGTAGTAGTGCAGGACGATCGCCTCGCGTTGGCGCATCGGGAGCTCGCGCACCGCGCCGAGCACCGCGAGGACCTCGCCGGCGGTCTCGATCTCCCGGCTGGGCGAGCCCTCGGCGACGGTTGCCCAGGCGCGCCGGTTCCCGAGCTGTTCCCGGCCGCGCCGCCGTCCCCGCGTCCGGCACTGGTTGACGACCGCGGCCCGGAGGTACGCCTCGACCCGGTCCTGTCTGCGGATGCGCCACCAGCCGGCGAACGTGCGGACGAAGGCCTCCTGGACCGCCTCTTCGGCCAGGTCCGGATCGTCGAGGAGGAGCGTCGCGAGGCGACAGAGTCCTCGGTAGTGCTCGTCGAAGAGGGTGGTGAGGGTTTCGTCGGGGGAGGCGGTCATGGGGCGCGTCCGGGCCGGGAGGGACCACGCGGCTGGAACCCTGAGCACCGCCGACTCGTCCACGCACTCACTGACGCCGGAGGCGCCCCGATGGTTGCCCCGCTTCGGCACGCGAGCGTCGCGGGCCCGGGCACGCAGCCACGAGCTCGGCGTGCGCGGGCGTCAGGTGCGCCGGCCGGCCCAGGATCCCCCCGACGATCCGGCCGGCCTCTTCCCGCTCGAATGACACCGGTGACGAGACGCTGTCCTCCGACGTGACGGCGAACCCCGCACCGGTCGAGTTCAACGCCCCGGTCGTGCCGAGGTGATATGTGTCCGGCGAGTCGACCACCGGGGGTGTCGTGATCGTCCCCTCCGCTGGTCGCGTCCCCGGCTCCCTCCAACCGACGCGGCCCTTCGATCACCGGCGGCCGCGACCCGCAGCGGCCCGGGCGTTGTCTTTTACAGCGCGGATGCGACCTAGACGTGGTGCGCGACCCAGGTGATCCCTTGATACGCGCGGTACCCGAGATAAATGACCGACGCGACGATCATGAAACGGAAGTACCACGGCACATGGCGGCGCTCTTCTTCCGTGAGGACCGTCCCGCAGGTCGGGCACTCCCCGTCCTCGGTCAGGTCCTCGTCCTCGACGAGCTGATCGCACTCCTCACACCACGGCACGCGGGCCTCCAGGCCCAAGGGCCGTCAACGTCCTCCGATCCTGACGCGCAGCTTCAGCGGGGTCGGACCGAGATCGAAGTGCTCCCGGAGCCCGCGCTCGAGATAGCGGAGGTAGGTCTGGGGCAGTCGACCCGTCGAGAACAGGGTGAAGGTGGGCGGGTCGATCGCCCCCTGCACCGCGTAACGCACGCGCGCCCCCGGGGCGGGGTGCGCGGCCTGGATGTCGCGGATCGCCCGGTTCAGCGCGCCGGTCGGGATCCGGTGGTGGTACGCCTCGACGGCGGCATGCAGCGCCGGGAGCACCTTGTGCGCCCCGCGCCCCGTCGACGCCGAGACGCGCAGCACCGGCGAGGGACCGAGGAACGCCAGCCGGTCGGCGACGCCGGCGAGCACGTCCTCGCGGTCCCCGCTCGCGACGAGGTCCCACTTGTTGAGCACCACGACCGCCGCGCACCCCGACGCGCCGATGCGCTCGGCGAGCCGCTGGTCCTGGTGGGTCGCCCCGACGGTGGCGTCGACGATGAGGAGCGCGACGTCCGCGCGGTCGAGCGCCTCGAGGGCACGCAGCGTCGCGTACGACTCCACGCCGCGATCGGTGCGCGAGGGCCGGCGCATGCCCGCGGTGTCGACGAAGCGCAGCGGGCCCTCGTCGGTCGTCACGATCGTGTCGACGGCGTCCCTCGTCGTGCCTGGCATGTCGTGGACGATGGAGCGCTCCTCGCCGATGAGGCGGTTGAACAGCGTCGACTTCCCCGCGTTCGGACGACCGACGATGGCCACGCTCGGGACCGCGAGCTCACCTGTGCCCTCGGACGGCGAGCCGTCGGTGATCTCGAGGTCGTCGTCGTTCGGGCGCTGCGGGGGCGGACCTTCCGCTTCGTGCGGCAGCCTGCGTACCACTTCGTCGAGCAGGTCCCCGGCGCCGCGGCCGTGCAGCGCGCTCACCGGCCAGGGGTCCCCCGCGCCGAGCGAGAGCAGCTCCCAGACCGCGGCCTCGCGCGACCCGTCGTCGACCTTGTTCGCGACGAGCACGATCGGTCGCCCCGAGCGGCGCAGCGCGCGCAGCGCGGCGAGGTCCTCGTCGGTCGCGCCGACGGTGGTGTCGACGACGAAGAGGACGAGGTCAGACTCTGCGACCGCCCGCTCGGCCTGCGTGCTCACCTTGGCGCTGAGGACGTCGCCGCCGGGCAGCCACCCGCCGGTGTCGACGATCTTGAAGGGGACGCCCGTCCACTCGGCGTCGAGGGTCTTGGCGTCACGGGTGACGCCGGGTTCCTGCTCGACGACTGCCGCGCGACGCCCGACGATGCGGTTCACGAGCGAGGACTTCCCGACGTTCGGCCTCCCGGCGACCACGACGACCGGGAGCCGGGTCCCGAGCACCTGAGGGGCCGCACGTGACGCGCTCATCGGGCGGCTCCGAGCGCGAGGCGCAGTGAGGCGCCGTCGGCGGGCACGACCTCCACCTCGAGCGGGAGGTCGGCCAGCGTCATGCCGTCGAGGAAGCGCCCTTCGGACAGGCATGCGTCCGGGAGCAGGTACCGGTCTCCCCCGGGCTCAGCCGCGAGCACCCGGGAGAGGTCGGTCCCCGTCAGGAGCCCGGCGACGCCGATGTTGCCGCCGAAGAAGTCGTTCTCGACCTCGAGCAGCCGGACGCCGGCGATCCCGTCGAGGAGCGGACGCAGGACCATAGCGCCGTACGCGCCGGTGACCACCGCGGTCGTCGGGGGGGCGGCGGTGTCGGCTGAGGCCAGCCGCTCGCTGGTGGGAGCCTCCCCCGCTCGCCCCGACGTCGTCGCGCGCGGCGCCCGATACCCCTCGGCGGGGGCCCCGTCGACCCACGCGAAGAAGCCTGGCCGGACCCCATGTGCGGCGGCGGCGTCGCCGGAGAAGGAGCGTTCGAAGGCGCGGGCCATGCCGATGCCGTTCTCGTGCTGCGGGAAACCGCAGTAGGCATCTGCGGACGGGAACGGGAGCCCGGCGAGGAGGTAGTACTCGTCGGCTGCGAAGACGAACGGCCGCCCGAGCACCGAGCGGTAGACGTCCTGCCACGAGGCGACCGTCGCGCAGACGGCACGCGCCTCGGCTCCGGTGTGCGGGCGCATCTCCGGCTCGTGGTTGTGCCGGGAGATCCCGAGCGGGACGACGCCGAGCGTGGCGAGCTCCGGGTAGCGGTCGAGCAGGGTCACGAGCGTGTCCTCGAGCACCGCTCCGTCGTTCACGCCCGGGCAGACGACCACCTGCCCGTGGACCTCGATCCCGCCGTCGAGGAGCACGCGGAGCCACCGAAGGCTCGTCGCACCCTTCGGGTTCCGCAACATCTTGGTACGGACCTCCGGGTCGGTCGCGTGGATGGAGACGAAGAGCGGACCGAGGCGCTCCTGCAGCACTCGCTCGGCGTCGAGCTCGGTGAACCGCGTCAGCGTCGTGAAGTTCCCGTAGAGGAAGGACAGCCGGTAGTCGTCGTCCTTCAGGTACAGGCTGCGCCGCAAGCCCTTCGGCAGTTGGTGGATGAAGCAGAACGCGCAGTGGTTGTCGCAGGTTCGGACCCGGTCGAACACGGCCGACTCGACGGTCATCCCGAGTGGTTCGCCGGCGTGCTTTCGGACCGAGAGCCTGAGCTCCTGTCCCGGCACGGCCTCGTCGTCGCTGCTCCCGGCGCGGCCGGCTCGACCCGTTGCTCCGGGCTTCCCCGACCGCCGGACCTGCAACGCGACGCGCTCGCCGTCTGCGAGTTGCTGGTACTCGATGACATCGCGCGGGCGCCGACCGTTGAGCGAGAGGACCTCGTCGCCGGGCCTCACCCCGGCGCGCTCAGCCGGCGACGCCTCGGCGACGGCCGTCACCTTGGGCGCCGACATGACGAGAAGGCTACCGGCGCAACCGGCGGTTGCCGGCCCGGACCCGGCCCCCTCTCAGGCGCCGAGCGTGCGGTCATCCCGCGGAGAGCCGCCGCGGACCGGCCGGTAACCTGTGGCGGTGCCCGTGGAGAAAGTGGTGCTGGCGGAGCCGCGGGGCTTCTGCGCCGGCGTCGAAAAGGCCATCAAAGCGCTCGCCTGGATGGTCCGGATCTTCGAGCCGCCAGTCTTCTGCTACCACGAGATCGTCCACAACCAACTCGTCGTCGAGCAGTTCCGCGCCCAAGGCGTCGTCTTCGTCGACGACGTGTCCGAGGTTCCGCCCGGCGCCCCGCTCATGTTGAGCGCCCATGGCACGGCTCCCGAGGTCCTCGAAGCGGCCCGCAACCGAGGCGGTGTCGTCGTCGACGCGGTGTGCCCGCTCGTGACCAAGGTGCACCACGAGGTCAAGGTGAGGGCCCGCAAGGGCTTCACCGTGCTCTACATCGGCCACGCCGGCCACGAGGAGGCGATCGGCACGATGGCGGTCGCGCCGGAAGCCGTGCGGCTCATCGAACGCGAAGACGACCTGGACGCCCTCGGCGACCTCGACAGCCGTGAGGCGCCCGTCGCGCTGCTCGCGCAGACCACGCTCAGCCATGACGAGTGGCGGGGTCTGATGGAGGAAGCCAAGCGGCGCTTTCCCGACCTTTGGCTGCCGAGCCGGAGCGATCTTTGCTTTGCGACGACCAACCGTCAGGCCGCGCTCAAGGCGATCGCCGGAGAGGCCGACGCCATCGTGGTCATCGGCTCGGCCAATTCCTCGAACACGGTCGCGCTGGAGAAGGTCGCGAAGGCGTCAGGCTGTGAGCGCGTCGTCCGCGTGAACCGCCCGACAGAGCTCCCCGACGACCTCGAGGGAACGATCGGCGTCACGGCCGGCGCGTCGGCCCCCGAGTCGGTGGTCAAGGCCGTCGTCGAGCGCCTCGCCCCGGAGAACGGCGCAACGGTGATCTCGGTGACGACCGAAGACGAGTACTTCCCCCCACCTCCCGAGCTCCGTGAGCTGCTCCGTGCGCTCGCGGCCGCGCTCACCGTGACCACGGCCGCTCCCGCCGGACTCCCGGCGGACCCCGTCGGGGAGGACCGCGGAACCTCCGCGGCGGACCTGCTCGCCACGGCTCCGGCGGCCACACGCCCGGCCCCGGGCGCCTCCGCGCGCACCGCCACCCCGGCCGCGTAGAGATGCCCGGCAGCGTCTCTGACGGAAAGCGGTCCCGCGTCCGCCTCCGTGCCCTCCAGCGCCTCGTCGTCCGCCTCGCCCGCGAGGACTTCGACCGGCGTCATCCGAGCTTCTCGCTCCCTCCGGTCGTCGCTCTCATCTGCGCGTACGACGAGGAGGCGAACATCGGCGCCGTGCTCGCGCGGGTCCCCGAGAAGGCCTGTGGGCTCGCCGTCGCACCCCTCGTGGTCGTCGACGGCGGCGAGGACGCGACCGACCGTGTGGCGATCGACGCAGGAGCCTTCACGTTCGTCTTCCCGACCAACCTCGGCCACGGCGTCGCGCTGCGCGCCGGCTACGACCTCTGCGTCGAGGGCGGCGCGCAATATGCGGTCACGCTCGACGCCGACGGCCAGAACGACCCCCAGGAGATGGAGACGCTGCTCCAGCCGCTCGTCGACGGCGAGGCCGACTTCGTCGTCGCGTCTCGGCGCCTCGGGGTCGACGAGACCGCCGACAGCTACCGGCGGCTCGGGGTGGTCTTCTTCGCGTGGCTGATGAATCGCCTCATGGGCTCCAAGTTGAGCGACACCTCGAACGGGTTCCGCGCGTTGCGGACGAGCATGCTGGCGGACGTGGTGCCGCGCCTCGAACAGGACCAGTACCAGACGTCGGAGCTGCTGATCACCGCGATGAGCCGCGGCTGGCGCGTGACCGAGCGCCCGACCGTCTGGCACGAGCGGACGTCTGGGACCTCGAAGAAGGGCGGCAACCTCCTCTACGGGTTCCGCTACGCGACCGTGATCCTCCGGACCTGGCGGCGGGAGCGGACGGGACGCTGACTCCCCCCGTGGGGATCCGGCGGTGCCCCGAACGACAGGCCCCGGAGACCCGGGGGAATCCGCCGACCGTTCCCGGCCGTAGAGCCGGTGGAGCCTACGGGCGCAGGCCCGGGGGACCGTGGGTTTGGAGGCCCTCTCTCCAACCGTTTGGGACGCCGCGGACCCTCAGGCCGGCTCGTAGGCTCCGCAACCTCCCTTCTCCCAGCGACGCGCCGGCCTCCCAGCAAAGAGGAGCCCAGCCGCCCGCTCAGCTTCACGCCCGGTCAGCCGCGAGACCCCGCCCCCGCCCGGGTCACGGCGCCTCGAAGGCGGCCCGCGCCTCGTCGTAGGCGGCCTGGAGCCCCGCCCGCAGTTGCTCGGTCATCGCATGGACGGCGCTCCGGCTCGCCCTCCCCGAGGCCCCCGTCGCCGGGGGTCGGATCGGCGGCCCCACCACCACCTGGATCCGGACAGGCTTCGGTATCCGGGCGCCCTTGGGCATGGAGACGTCGGACCCGCCGATTCCGACTGGGACGATCGCAGCGCCGGTCCGCGCGGCGAGGAAGGCCGCCCCCTCGTGGAGCGCGCCCAACTCGGCGCCCTGCCGGCGCGTGCCCTCGGGGAACAGCACGAGCACCTGGCCGCGCACAAGGACGCTCTGCGCCCGCCGGAGCGCTTCGCGGTCCGCCACGTCGCGCTGAACCGGGAAGGCGCCGAACGCGAGCATCAGCTTGCCGAGGGCGCGGTTGGACCAGAGATCGTCCTTCGCCATGAAGAAGAGCTTGCGCCGCGTGAGAAACCCTGCGAACGCGAAGTCGGCGAACGACCGGTGCACCGGGGCGAGGATGACCGGCCCGTTGCGCGGGACGTGCTCGCGCCCGCGCAAGACGGGCCGGAACCAGTAGCCGACGATGGACAGGAACACGACCCGCGCGGCGCGGTAGCCGAGCGAGCGCCGCGGGTCAGGCTGGAACTGCGCCCAATCCGCGGCTCGCTCGCGGCGCCCGGCGTGAGCGGCGTCCGCGCTCGGTGACCGCGCCTCGTCGCCCCCCGTCCCCTCGGCCGTTGCGGGGGCGTCGGCCGGCAGCACGGGTGAGGCCGGAGGCGCCGCCTGCCCGACCGGCTCACCCGCGGACACCTCGGGGGGCGTGTCGGCGGGGGGGGTGGCCGGTGAGGGCGGGGTCGAGCTCACAGCCACCCAAGGATCTCCTCGACCACCGCCTCGACGCTACGTCCCGTCGTGTCGAGCATGCGAGCATCGGGCGCGACGGCGAGCGGGGAGGCGGTCCTCGTCGAGTCGAGGCGGTCGCGACGCGCAAGGCCTTCTGCCGCCTCGTCGCTGCCGCGTCTGCGCGCCCGCTCCTCGGGTGACGCGGTGAGGAACACCTTCAGGTCGGCGCCGGGAAAGACGACCGTACCGATGTCGCGTCCTTCGACCACACCGCCCCCGGACCGCTCCACCCACGCGCGCTGGCGCTTCACGAGCGCCTCGCGCACGGCCGGATTGGCGGCGACGACCGACACGGCGCGGTTGACGGCGGCCGTGCGGATCTCCCGCGTGACGACGGAGCCGTCGATCGAGACCCGGCCCGCCCCGACCTCGATCACCGCACGACGAGCCACGTCGGCGACGGCGGCCGCGTCGGCCGGGTCGATGCCCCGGTCGAGGACGGCCCACGCGACCGCCCGGTACATCGCCCCGGTGTCGAGCCGCTCCACTCCGAGCCGGGTGGCGAGCGCCTGCGAGACCGTCGACTTGCCGGACCCTGCGGGACCGTCGATGGCGACGAGCCGCACCCGCACCGCGCCGCCGAGGGCCCTCAGGTCTTCGAGAAAGCCCGGGTAGCTCGTCCGGGTCGCGTCGAACCCGCTGATGGTGCTCTCCCCCGGCCCGGCCGCGAGCGCGGCGACGGCCGCCGCCATCGCGATCCGGTGGTCGCCCCCGCTGTCCTCCGCGAAGTGGTGCAAGCGGCCGGGCCCCCCAGGGGCGGCCGTGCCGTCGACGACGAGATCGTCGCCGATCACGGTCGCCTTCGCGCCGACGGCGTCGACGAGACGCGCCACCGCCTCCAATCGGTCCGTCTCCTTGACGCGGAGCTCCCTCATGCCGACAAAGGTCGTCGTCCCGGACGCGCAGGCGGCGGCCACCGCGAGCGCGGGCACCTCGTCGAGGGACGGGATCTCGTCGGCCTCGACGACCGTCCCGTAGAGCGGCGCCGCGCGCACCCACAGATCCACGACCGGTGTGACCTCAGCTCCGGCCCCCGGCTCGTGGGAGGCGGACATCTCGACGACCGCACCCATGCGCCCGAGCACGTCCACGAAGCCGGTCCGTTCCGGGCCGCCGTACACGTGACGGACGGTGACCTCACTCCCGGGCACGACGGTGGCCGCGACGATCCAGAACGCGGCCTGCGAGGGGTCGCCCGGCACGTCGATCCGAAGCGGGTTGAGCCGGGACTCCCGGACCCGAACGGTCCGGCCGCCCGACTCGTCGTCGATGGTGATGTCCGCGCCCGCTCTGGCGAGCAGCTCTTCGGTGTGGGCCCGCGTGCGCACGGGCTCGTGCACGACCGTCTCCCCCGCGGCGGAGAGCCCCGCGAGCAGCATCGCGGACTTCACTTGGGCGCTCGCGACCTCCGGCGTCCAGGTGACGGCGCGGAGCCTTCCCCCGCGGACGGTCACCGGCGGGAGACACCGGGCCCCGTTCCCGGTGACGGCCGCGCCCATCGCCTCGAGCGGCAGGGCGACCCGGTCCATCGGGCGGTTCGAGAGCGACTCGTCCCCGACGAGGACCGTCTCTCCGTCGAGGCCCGCCACGAGCCCCATGAGGAGCCGCATGGAGGTCCCCGAGTTGCCGCAGTCGAGCGCCCGTTCGGGCGGGTGCAGCGAGGAGCGCCCTCCCTCGACGAAGACCGTGGCGCCGGCCGCTCGGACCTCGGCCTCCTCGTCACGCTCTCCGACCGGACCCGCGTCGCGCCCCGCGGCCACCTCGACACGGGCGCCGAGGGCGACGACCGCCTCCAAGGTCCGTCGGACGTCGTCTCCGTCGGAGAGGCCCCGGACGACGGAGGTCCCCTCGGCGAGCGCGCCGATCAACAAGGCGCGGTGCGAGATCGACTTGTCGCCCGGAACACGCAGCTCGCCCACGAGGGCACCGGCACCCGCCACGTGGACAAGGTCCGGCACCCGGGGGTGGTGCGCACCGGAGCCCGCGGCGCCCGCGTCGCCCGTCGAGCGTTTCGTGTGTCCGGAACGCGAACGGCCAGTCACGAGAGGGCCTGCGAGGTGCTCCGGTGGCCACGGGCACGGAGCTCCTCGCCAAGCTTGGGCGCGTCGCTCCCCTCGACGACGAGGACGAGGACGCCCATCGGCCCCTCGGGCGAGTGCGCGATCTCGATGTCGTAGATGTTGACGCCGAGGTCCGATGCGGCGCCGGTGATCTCCGCGAGCACCCCCTCGCGGTCGGGCACAGGGAGCCGGACCTCGGTCAGGCGCTCGGGACGTGCGCCGCGCGCGGGCAGGTGCCTTCGCGCGGCGCTCGCCCGCTCGAGGACCTCGAGCAGGCCCGCGCGGTCGGCCGAGTCGATCCGGTCCCGGAGCACCGAGAGGTCGGCGATCACCCGCTCGAGCGACCTGACGATCGCCGCCGAGTTGTCGGCGCACAGGTCCGGCCAGATCCCGGGGTGACCGGCCGCAACCCGGGTCATGTCGCGGAATCCGCCGGCCGCCAACCGGAGGAGGACGGCGTCCTGCTCGGCGTCCTCGGAGGCCGCGTTCATGAGGGTCGCGGCGACGAGGTGCGGCACGTGGGAGACGGTCGCGACCAGACGGTCGTGGTCCTCGGGAGACAAGGCGACCACGTCGGACCCGAGCGAGGCGACGATGCCGCGGACGAGCGAGAAGGCGGCGAGGTCGGTTGCCGGCACCACTCCCTCGCCTTCAGCGGGTCCCGCGTCGCCCCTCGGGGTCCCGGCGACCGGCGAGAGCACCCACAGCGCACCCGAGAAGAGCTCGGCGTCGGCGCCTTCGAGCCCGACCTGCTCGGAGCCCGCCATGGGGTGGCCGCCAACGAAGCGGGGATGCCGGACCGCCGCGACGACGGGAGCCTTCACGCCCGCCACGTCCGTCACGACGATCGGCTTTTCGCGGCGCACGTCGTGAAAGAGGCCGTGGGCGACGGCAGCGACCGCCGACGAGGGGGTCGCGACGAACGCCACGTCGGCCCTCGGGTCGTCGCCGGCCTCGTCGATCGCGCCGAGCCCCACGGCCTCCCTCGTCCGGCCGGGATCTGCGTCCCACCCCCGGACCTCCCAGCCCCGCGCCCGAAGGGCGAGCCCGAGCGAACCGCCGACGAGCCCGGTGCCGATGACCAGAGCCCGCCCCGGCATCGCCGGGCCCCCCGGTGCCGACGCCCCCGCCGCTCGGGCCATCAGGGCAGGTCGTCGCGGAGATCCCGCGCGTCATGCAGGTAGACGTGGCGCAGCTCCGAGGCGGGTCTCGCCGTGTCGACGTGGAGGAGCACCCGGACACAGCGCGCCTTCGATCCGGTGACCGGGATCTCGGAGGCGCAGAGCAACGGGACCGCGCCGAAACCGATCCCACGGGCGGCGGTCGCCGGGAAGATCGACACCAGGTCCGGCGTGGCCGTGAAGATGGCGCTGATCACGTCGTCGAGCCGAAGGCCGTTGCGTTCGAGGACCGCAGAGAGCAGCTCCTGCACGCGTTCGGTGATCTCACCGGGCGAGTCGTGATCGACCGTGGTCGCCCCGCGGAGCGCTCGAACGGTCGACGGCATGGCCGCGCATGCTACCGCCGGGCCTTCTCGCACCCTTCCCGTCAGCGCTCGGCGTCTTCACGCCCGCCTCAGCCCGCGTGGCCGCGATTCCCCGCTTGCAAGCGCCGCCCGTCACCGCCTGCGCTTCCCGGCGGCGCCCCGGGTCGTCGCGCCGGACGGCGGGCTCGCCGATGCGTCGTACAGCGCGCGCACCTCGTCGGCGGTGAGCTTCCGCCACCGACCGGGCGCCAGCCCGGGGTCCGAGACCGGCCCGATCCGGGTGCGCACCAGCCGGCGCACCGGGTGGCCGACGCTGTCGAGCATGCGCCGGATCTGGCGGTTGCGCCCCTCGTGGACCACGATCCGCAACACGCCCGGGGCCACACGACCCACTCTCGCCGGTCCGGTGCGACCGTCCTCGAGGTCGACGCCCTCGCGCAGGGCGCGGAGCGCACCGGGGGCCGGGTCGCCTTCCACCTCGGCCAGGTACTCCTTGGGCACGCCGTGGGAGGGATGGGCCAGGCGCTGCGCGAGGAGGCCGTCGTTCGTGAGCACGATGAGGCCCTCGGTGTCGTAGTCGAGGCGCCCGACCGGGAACACACGCGGGTCGGCGGGCACCAGGTCGACGACGGTCCTGCGCCCCTCGGGGTCCGAGGCGGTCGTGACCACACGGGCCGGCTTGTTGACCAGGTAGTGGACGAGGTCGGGCGCAACCGGGACGGGAACCCCGTCGACGGCCACGACGTCGACGCGCGCCTCGACCCGTTGGCCGGGGACGGCCACGACGCCGTTCACGGTCACCCTCCCGGCCGCGACGAGCTCGTCGCAGACCCGCCGGCTCCCGACGCCGGCCCGGGCGAGTGCCTTCTGGATGCGCTCGGTGTCGGGAGCTTCGGGCTCCTCAGCCCCGGTCGCCATCGGCGGCACCTGCGCCGCGCAGCTCGTCCTCGAGGACTCCTGCGACGTCTGCGCCGGGGAGGAAGTCTTCGACCGGCGGGAGCTGGTCCAAGGTGTCGAGCCCCAGCCGCTCCAAGAAGAGGTCGGTCGTCCCGTAGAGGATGGGCTGGCCCGGGCCCTCGGCACGTGCGACCGCCACGATGTAGCCGCGCTGCTCGAGGAGGCGGACCACGCCGTCCACGTTCACGCCGCGGAGCGCCGCGATCTGGGCGCGCGACACCGGCTGGCGGTAAGCGCAGATGGCGAGGGTCTCGAGCGCCGCCGTCGACAGCCGGTGCGACACGTCGCGGTTCGCGAAACGCTCGACGTAGGGGGCGAGCTCCGGGTGCGTCTGGTACCTCCAGCCCCCGGCCACCCGTACGAGGACGAAGCCCCGTCGGTCGTCGCGGTAGGAGGCCGCCAGGCGCTCGCACGCGGTCTCGACGCGCTCCGACGGCTCCTCGACGAGTTCGGCCAAGAGCCGGGCCGAAACCGGTTCGACCGCCACCATGATGACCGCCTCGATCGCGCGCGCGAGCTCCTCGTCGGTCACCCCGTCACCCTTCGTAGTCGGCGCCGATGAGGGCGTCCACGAGCGGTCGGTCCTCGGCGACCCATTCGACCTCGAGGTCCCCGAATCGCTCCGCCTGGGAGACGGTGACCTTCCCGAGCTTGCAGAGCTCGAGGACCGCGAGGAAGTGGACGATGATCTCGATACGCGCGGCCAGGTGGGCGGTGAGGGACCGGAAGGACACCGGGCCGCGCCCGGGGAGCGTCACAGCCAGGGACTGCACCGTCTCGGACACCGAGACGGTGTCCACGGTGACGTGGGAGAGGTCGACCCGGGGCGCAGGGCGCGAGGCGGTCGCGCGGAGGTAGGCCTCCGAGAGGCGTTGCGGCGTCACCCCGACGAGAAGGTCCGGGGCGTGGACGGAGAAGCCGTCGTCGAGGCCGACCTCGCGGGGCACCGAACGCGCGGCCTGCTCCATCAGCACGACGAACGCGTCGGAGACCGCTGCGTACGCGCGGCACTCGAGGAGCCGCGCCAAAAGGAGGTCCCGCTCCTCGAAGCCGGCCAGCTCTTCGTCCTCTTCGATGTCGTCACGGCCGGGCAAGAGTCGCTGCGACTTCATCTCGACGAGGATCGACGCCATGAGCAGGAACTGCGAACGCGTGTCGATCGGCAGGTCGTCGGGCCGCTCGCGCAGGACGGAGACGAAGCCGTCGACCACCGGTGCCAATGGGACGTCGAGAATGTCGACATCGTGCGAGTTGACGAGGTGCACCAGCAGGTCGACCGGACCCTCGAAGACCGGCGTCGTGACCTGGTAGGAGGCATGGCTGGCCCCGTACCGCGCGGTCGTCCCGTACCCGGCCTCGACGACGGTGGTCACACAGCGACGTTACCAACCCGGCTCTGCGCGACCGGTGCATGCTCGGCGGCGCCGGCACGTCGCAACGGCGATGTGCGCGACGGCGAGGACGTGCTCGCCGCCCCCCGGCTACCGTGCGCGGCGATGACGGAGGGCGGCGGACCGCGAGCGTCACCGGTGGGCGAGATCCGCTCGCAGCTGCGCAGGACCGTCGCGGCGATCGCGGACGTGTGCGAGGCCGACGTCGGGTGGACCGCGCGCTGCACCGATCTCCCCCTCGTGCACACGCTCAACCAGGTGCACGTGACGACCGATACGTCGGTCGAAGCCGTCCTCGCTCGCGCCGACGCCCACCAGTCCGGTCTCGCGTACCGGCACCTCGTCGTCGACGATCCGCGGACGGCCGAGGTGCTGGGAGAAGCGCTCGCGGGGTGGAAGGCCGAGCGCGAGGTCCTCATGGCGGTCGCGGCGACCCCGGGCCGGCGGGTGGACACCTCGCGCGTGACCACGCTCGACAGGGCGGAGACGGTGGGCCTGATGCGGCGCTGGGACGTCGAGGAGCACCTCGACACGACGCCGGGCGTCATCGACCAGCTCATCGAGTACCAGCTCCGCGAAGGACGGGCCTGGGACGAACGGTGTCTCGGCGTCAGAGAGGGTGGCGACGCGGTCGCCGTCACGAAGTTGCGCTCCGACGGGCGTACGACGGCGTGGGTCGAAGACGTCTACACCGTCCCCGAGGCGCGCGGCCGCGGTCACGCGCGCGCCCTCGTCACGTACGCCGTCGAGCAGGCGCGCGCCGAAGGCCACCGACTCATCTTCATCATCGCCGACGACAACGACTGGCCGAAGCAGCTCTACGCGGACGTCGGCTTCCGGCCCGTCACCTTCACCTGGAGCTTCCACGCCGATCTCGCGGCGCCCTGAGGGGGTCCTCGGGGATCTGCGCCCGCACGTCGGCCGCCTACCATGACCCCCCATGGATCGCGTCTTTTCGGGCGTCCAGCCCTCGGGCGACATGCACATCGGCAACTACCTCGGAGCGTTCAGGCAGTGGGTCGCGGACCAGAAGAGCCACGACTCGATCTACTGCGTCGTCGACCTCCACGCCCTGACCGAGGAGATCTCGCCTGAAAAACTGCGGACCAACTCCTTCGAAGCGGCGACGAACCTGTTGGCGGTCGGGCTCGACCCGGCGGTCTGCACGATCTTCGTCCAGAGCCACGTCCCCGAGCACCCGCGACTCACCTGGCTCCTCGAGTGCACGGCGACCGTCGGCGAGCTCCGCCGGATGACGCAGTTCAAGGCGAAGAGCCACCAGCAGGACGCGGTACGTGCCGGCCTCTTCACCTACCCGGTGCTGATGGCGGCAGACATCCTCCTCTACGACACCGCCCGGGTCCCGGTCGGGGAGGACCAGCGCCAGCACGTCGAGCTCACCCGGGAGATCGCGCAGCGCTTCAACAACCGCTACGGCGAGACGTTCAGGGTGCCCGAGGCGGTGATCCCGACCGTGGCCGCGCGCGTCATGGACCTGCAGCACCCGGACCGGAAGATGTCCAAGAGCGTGGCCTCACCGCTCGGGACGATCGAGGTCCTCGATCCGCCCGAGGAGATCGAGCGCAAAGTCCGCAAGGCCGTCACCGACACCGACGGCGAGATGCGCTTCGACCCGGACCGCAAGCCGGGCCTCGCCAACCTGCTGCAGCTGCTCGCGGCCGCGACCGACCGCAAGCCCGAGAAGGTCGCCGCCGACTACGAGCGCTACGGCGACTTGAAGCGCGACGTCGCGGAGGCATTGGTCGAGTTGCTCACGCCCGTCCGGGAGCGCCGCATGGAGCTCGCGAAGGAGCCCGGGCTCGTCGAGAGCGTGCTGCGCGACGGAGCCGAACGTGCCCACGCCATCGCCTCGGCGACCTACGAGCGTGCGGCCGACGCGGTGGGCCTCCTCGCCGCGGCTCCCGGCGAAGCGACCTGAGGATCGTCCCGACCGCCACCGAGCGCCGTCACTGCGCGCCGCCGCGGCGGGTGGATCAGAACGCGTGGATGAGGTGGCCCCACCAGATCTCGATGTGCCGGAAGACCGCTTGGAGCGGGTACACGCCCGCGCTCGACAAGAGCACGATCCCGCCGAGGACGATCAGCATGCCGAACGGGCGGAGACGAAGGTAACCGGGCCACCACGACGCGGGGAGCAGGCGTTCGATCAGCGCCGAGCCGTCGAGGGGCGGGATCGGGATCATGTTGAAGCAGGCGACCCACAGGTTCACGACGCCGGCGGAGAAGACGATGCGCACCGCGAGGCTTGTCGGCACCGACCCCGACCGACCCGCTACGAACGCGACGTAGAAGATGGCCCCGAACACCGCGGCGATGAGGACGTTCGTGAGCGGGCCCGCCAACGCCACGAGGACGCCCTGGTTCCGCGGGCTCCTCAGGCGGCGGACGTCCACCGGGACCGGTTTGGCCCACCCGAAGTAGCCGAGGTGGGAGATCACGGTGATCGCGGGAACGATGATGGACCCCCAGAGTGTGACGTGGCGCAGGGGGTTCAACGAGAGCCGCCCCGCCCGCTTCGCGGTGTCGTCGCCGAAGGCCAGTGCCACGAGCCCGTGGGAGATCTCGTGCAGGATCACGGACGGCACGAGGATGCAGAAGAGGATGACGTCTGTCGATGTGATGCGGTGGCTGCGGACCAGGATCGCAACAACCGCCACCGCCGCGACGAGCCACAGCGTCGTTCGCTGGGGCGACCTCTGGGCTGGACCGCGCGGCGGCCGTGTGGCACGACCCCGGGGCGGAGGTCCTTGGCCGTACGGGGGGTTCCCCCACGGCGGCTGTCCGTTCGGCCCGTCCGGCCCGTTCGGCGCCGGCGCGTTCGCCCAGCCCGTGCCTCCCGTCGTCCCAGGAGCGTTCGGATCTGCAGGCGGTCGCCACGGTGTGCGCCACGCGTGCTGGCGATGCGGCGCCGTGCCCTGACGGGTCCCTGCCGCGCTCCAGCCGGGTTGCGACGGAGGGTCCGCCGGCGGCGGCGACGGGTACTCCGGAGGTGGCGGGGGCTGAGCGCCTCCCGCTTGCCGCCCCTGGTCTGGCGCCGGCTGCTCCCCCTGCCCTTGCGCCGGGGGCGGCTCGGCGCTCACCGGGTCACGGACGTGAGGCGCAGGCGATGCAGCGTCGCGCTGCCGGCTTCGCCTCCAAGCGGGCGGGAGCGATCTGCTGGCCGCAGCGCTCACAGTGCCCGTAGGTCCCGTTCTCGAGGCGGGCGATCGCCGCTTCCACCTCGGCCAGGGCGTCCCGAAGCTGCCCCGCGAGCGCTTCGGCTTCCCCCCGCTCGGCCGTGACCTGGCTCGTGTCCGCGAAGTTGGAGTCGTACTTCAGCCCGCCGGCGTCCCCGAATCCCATTTCCGCGAGCTGGGCGCGCAGGTCAGCTCGCTCGGCCTCGAGGAGTGCCCGGTAGTCGACGTCCATGTCGACGTCCGCGTCAGCAGGGGCGTCACTCGCCATGAGGGGAGAGCCTAGACGTCCGTGGGGGCGGTGGCGCGAGCGGCCGACCGTCCCGATCGCTGCACCTCCCACCCCTGTTCAACGGGCCGCGGCGCCCTCATCTGACCCGTGGTCCGTACCGGCCTGCGCCGTGCGGCGCGCGCGGGGATGTGCCGCTTCGTAGACCGCGCGGAGATGTTCGTTCGTGACCTTGGTGTACAGCTGCGTCGTCGTCACCGACGCGTGACCCAGCAGCTCTTGGACGACGCGGACGCCTGCGCCGTGGGCCAGCATGTGCGTCGCGCAGGAGTGGCGGAGCGTGTGCGGGCCGATCGGCGTCCCCACGGCGCCCGCCCGAGACCGGACTGCGGCAAAGGCGCCCTGCCGGCTCAGGCGGCTCCCACGGGCGTTGAGGAAGACGGCCTCGGCGTCGTTGCGGGTCCGCCAGCGCTCGGGCGACAGCCGGTCGCGTCCGCCTTCCCCGACCCATCGCTCGAGCGCCGCGGCGGCCTGTCGCCCGAGCGGGACGACGCGCTCCTTGGCACCCTTGCCGAAGAGCCGCAGCAGCCCTCCTGAGTCATCGAGCTCGGCCAGGTCCGCCAGGTTCAGGCCCACCGCCTCCGACACGCGCGCACCGGTCCCGTAGAGGACCTCGAGAAGGGCCCGGTCGCGCCTCGACAGGGGGTCGTCGCCCGAGACCGATTCGATGATGCGCGCCACCGCGTCCTCTCCGAGCGCCTTCGGCAGCCGAAGCGGGATCCGTCCCGGCTCGAGATCCGCCGTCGGGTCCGACGCCGCGTACCCCTCGTCCACGAGAAAGCGGTGGAGCCCCCGAAGGGAGGAGACGACGCGCGCGACGGTCGCCGGCCCGTGGCCAGAGGCGCGCAGCCGGGCGAGATAGCGCTCGAGGTCACCGGCGGTGGCGCCGAGCGGGGGCAGCCCCTGCTCGCCGAGGTGCATCTCGTATGCGGCGATGTCACGCCGGTAGGACGCGATCGTGTTCTGCGAACGCCCGCGCTCGACCGCGAGCCAGGAGAGGAACTCCTCAGCCGGGTTGCTGAGCGCCTTCACCCGAGCCTCGGTCACCCCGTTCGTCGCCAGCGATCCGACGGGCCGCGAGGAGCAGCCCGGCGATCGTCGTCGCGTCCTTGAGCCGGCCCTGCGCGACCAGCAGGTCGACGTCGGCGAGGGCGACGCGCTCGGTGGACATCCAGCGCTCTTCGGCGCCCGTGGGGCCGGTCTCGCACGGTGAGAGGCCGCGTGCGAGGAAGATCACGGTCCGCTGGTCGGTGTAGCCCGGTGAGTTGAAGACGACAGCCAGACGCTCGAGCCGCTCCGCCTCCAGTCCCGCCTCCTCGGCGAGCTCACGGCGCGCGGTCTCCTCGGGGCGCTCACCGTCGACATCGCGCGTGCCGGCGGGCGCCTCGAGCACGGACTCGCCCACCGCGACCCGAACTTGCCGGACAAGGGTGACGACACCGTCGTCCGAGACGGCGACGACCGAGACGGCGCCGGGGTGCCGGACGACGTCGCGATCGAACTCGTCCCCGTCGGGATCCGCGAAACGAACGGCGCTCACAGAGAACAGATGTCCACGGAAGCCGGGGCGTTCCGAGACCTTCCGGAAGCCTGTCAGCGCGGCCGCGGCATCCAGGTCGTCCCTCCGGGCTGTCCGAGCCGGCTGCGTCGTCGGGTCCTCACCGCGGCGGCGCATCACCGCACCGGCGTCGGTGTCAGCCGACCGATTCGAGGTCGTCGATGGCGATGAGCCGCGGCTCCCGGCCGTCCGCGCGTTCGAGCGCCGCTGCGACGAGCCCGCGGAACAGCGGGTGCGGGCGAAGCGGCCGGCTCTTGAACTCGGGATGCGCTTGGGTCCCGACCCAGTACGGGTGGCCCGGAAGCTCGACGAACTCGACGAGACGGTCGTCCGGCGAGGTTCCCGAGGAGCGCAAGCCCGTCGCCTCGAGCTTCGTGCGGTACCTCGGGTTCACCTCGTAGCGGTGCCGGTGGCGTTCGGTGACGGCGCTCGCGCCGTAGATCTCGGCGATCTGCGACCCCGGCGCCAGCAGCGCCGGGTACGAGCCGAGGCGCATCGTCCCTCCCTTGTCGACCACGTCCGCCTGCTCCGGCATGAGGTCGATCACCGGGTACGGGGTGCGGGAGTCGAACTCGCGGGAATTGGCGCCGTCGAGGCCGGCCAGGTCGCGCGCGACCTCGACGACCATGACCTGGAGCCCGAGGCACAGCCCGAGACAGGGGACCTCGTGCTCGCGCGCGTAGCGAGCCGCGGCGATCATGCCTTCGATCCCCCGCTCGCCGAAGCCACCAGGGATCACCATGCCGTCGAGGTCGTGCAGCCGCCCGCTTGGAAGGAGGTCCGGCACGAGCTCGGCGTCGATCCAGTCGAGCTGCACCTGGGCACCGTGGTGGAACCCCGCGTGCCGGAGCGCCTCGACGACCGAGAGATAGGCGTCGGGGAGGTTCACGTACTTGCCGACGACGCCGATCCGCACCGGCCGCTCGGCCGTCTCGATCCGGTTGACCAATAGTTCCCAGTCGCCGATCGCAATGTCTCCCGCCTCGATGCCGAGCGTCCGGCAGACGACCGTGTCGAGGCCCTCCTCCCGCAGCATGAGCGGGATCTCGTAGATGCTGGGCGCGTCGATCGCGGAGATGACGGCTTCGATGGGGACGTCGCAGAGCAGCGAGATCTTTCGCTTCAGCCCGTCGGAGATCTCCTTGTCGCTGCGGCAGACGATGACGTCGGGCTGGATACCGCGGCTTCTCAGCTCGGTCACCGAGTGCTGCGTCGGCTTGGTCTTCTGCTCGCCGCTCGGGGCGAGGTAAGGAACGAGCGTGAGGTGCACGTAGCAGACGTTCTCGCGACCGACGTCGCCACGGAACTGGCGGATCGCCTCGACGAACGGGACGATCTCGATGTCGCCGACGGTCCCGCCGATCTCGACGATGACGACGTCGACCTCATCGCCGGCGAGCCGCTTGATCCGGCCCTTGATCTCGTCGGTGACGTGCGGGATCACCTGGACCGTCTTGCCGAGGTACTCGCCGCGGCGTTCCTTCGAGATCACCGACGAGTAGATCGCGCCAGTCGTGGTGTTCGAGTTGCGACTCAGGTTCACATCGATGAACCGCTCGTAGTGCCCAAGGTCGAGGTCCGTCTCCCCCCCGTCCTCGGTCACAAAGACCTCTCCGTGCTCGCCGGGGTTCATCGTGCCCGGATCGACGTTGATATAGGGGTCGAGCTTGCACATCGTGACCCGTAAGCCACGACTCTTGAGCAGTCGCCCGAGCGAGGAGGCCGTCAGTCCCTTGCCGAGCGAGCTCGACACGCCGCCGGTCACGAAGACGAACTTGCTCATGTGGGCGCTGTGGTGAAAAGGAGGAGGTGCACCGTCACACGCTAGTCGCGCGCAGCGCGCCGGGTGGTGGACGCCGGCACGCGTCGTCGTGCGCCCGCGCCCGCCGCGCGCGGCCCGGCGCCCGCTCCCTTCGGTGCTTCGTCCCCCTGCCGCGCCCGTTCTTCGCCTCGCCCGCGCGAGCCAAGAAGCTCCTCGGCGTGCGCCCGCGCCGTGGGGCTGTCGGGATGCCCGGAGAGCATGCGTGAGAGCTCGACGACCCGTGACTCGCCGTCAAGGTGCTCGACGTCCGTGATCGTCCTCCCGCCGTCGCCCACCGACTTGTGCACGGCGATCTGGCGGTCGGCCGCTGCGGCGACCTGGGGGAGGTGGGTCACCACCAGCACCTGACGTCGGACGGCCACTTCGCGCAACGCCGCGGCGAGCGCGACGGCCGCTGCGCCGCCCACCCCTGCGTCCACCTCGTCGAAGAGCATCGTGGGCGCGCCGCCGTCAACGACCAGTCGGAGCGCCAGCATCGTCCGGGAGAGCTCGCCACCTGATGCGACGCGGCCGAGCGGCTGGGCCGGTTCACCTCGGTTCGCTGCGAGGAGGAACTGCACGGCGTCCCCTGCGCCCTCATCGCCGACCGTCACCTCGAAGTTGGCATCGCGCATGGCGAGGGCCCGAAGGCGCCCGGTCACCGCTTCGCCCAGCAGTGGGGCGGCGCCGGCGCGCACGTCGCGGAGAGCCTGCTCCTCCGCTGCGACGGCCCGGGCGGCCTCGAGCCGGCGCTCGACCAACGCCTTGGACTCATCGCTCTGTCCTTCGAGCTCACGAAGCCTGCTCCGTGCGTCGCCGTCGAACGAGAGCACGTCGCCGAGCGTGTCGCCGTACTTGCGGCGGAGTTCGCCGAGCAGACGACGGCGTTCCTGGACCACTTCGAGTCGTGACGGGTCGTCTTCCCAGGTCTCGGCGGCGTGGCGCAGCTCGCTCGCCGCGTCGGCCAGCTCGGCAAACGCCCCCCGCAGTCGTCGTTCCGACGCTCCGAACGGCGCTCGTCCCGCCAGCGTCTGGGCCGCGCTGCCGACGAGGGCGGTCGCGCTCAGCACACCGGTTCCGTCGTCCTCGCCGTCGAGCATGTCGGCGGCGCGGGCGGCGGCCTCGCGGAGTCTGGCCGCGTCCGCGAGCCGCTCTTCTTCCGCGGCCAACCGGACGTCCTCGTCAGGGTCGTCGATCGATGCCGCGCCGATCTCGGCGATCTGGTACCGCAGCAGGTCCATCTGGCGAGCTCGTTCGCGTTCATCCCCACCGAGATCCGCGATCCGCCTGTCGAGCGCCGAGAGCTCGCGCCTCGCCGCGACGAGCGGGCCCTGATCGGACCCGGCGAATGCATCGAGCGCGGCGCGCTGCCCGGCGACGGACAGGAGGCTCTGCTGGTCGTGCTGGCCGTGGATGTCGAGAAGCCCCGCCGCGGCTTCTTCGAGCGCGGCAACAGGGACCATGCGACCGTCGACCCACGCGCGCGACCTTCCGTTCGCCGGCACCGAGCGGGCGAGGACGGTCTCCTCGCCGTCCTCGCCGGGGTCGCGGTCTTCGCCGGCCGCCGCGAGAAAGCGTGCTTCCACGGCCGCCTCCGGTGCGCCGGCACGGACGAGCCCGGGGGTGGTCCGCCCGCCCAGTACGAGTTGGAGCGCTTGAACCAGGAGGGTCTTCCCGGCGCCCGTCTCGCCCGTGAGCGCCGTCATGCCGGGTGCCAGGGAGAGGGTCACGTCATGGATGACTCCGAGATCCCGGACGTGGAGGTCCGACAGCATCAGGTCCGGTCTCGGAGGGTCAGCACGCGGCGCAACGGCCCGGCGAAGCCGCGGTCGGTGGGGCTCACCACCTGCAGCCGCTGCGGCGCCACGCGACAGGTGACCAGGGCGCCGGGCGCGAGCCTCCCGGCCTCTCGCCCGTCGATCACGAGCACCGCCGGACGGCTCGGAAGCACCCGGATCGTTGCGACCTGGTCGGCCCGGAGCACCAGGCTCCGATCGATCGCCAGGTGCGGCGCCACAGGGGTGAGCACCATCGCAGAGAGGTCCGGGGCCAGGACGGGGCCGCCTGCGGAGAGGTTGTACGCCGTCGAGCCCGTCGGCGAGGCGATGAGGACCCCGTCGGCCTTGTAGGTCAGCAGCTCTTCGCCGTCGACCGCCGTCGCCAGGCTCACCATGTGCCCCGGCACCGTCTTCTCGACAACCATCTCGTTCAGCGCCACCCACCAACGGTTCTCCGACGGGCACACCCACCCGTCTCCGGGAAGGGAACGGTCGTCTCCTGTCGCCGGCGTGAGCGTCCCTGTCACCGTCACGGCGAGCACGATCCGTTCCTCGATCGCCGTGCCCCCGTCGAGCGTGCGTGACAACGCGGCGTTCAGCTGGTCGGGCTGGACCTCCAACAGATAGCCGACTCGTCCGAAGTTCACCCCGAGGACCGGGACGCGGGCGGAGTACGCGAGCGGCACGAGCCGGAGGAACGTGCCGTCGCCGCCCAGGCTGACCGCCACGTCGGCCCCCGAGAGGTCCGCCCCCGAGAGCTCGCCTGCGGGCACGCGTCCTTCGGCGCGCGCGGCCGGCGCGAGGTGAAGGACGCGCGCCGAATGACCCGAGCCTTCGAGCCATCCGGCGGCCTCGTCGGCGAGCGCGGCCGCGTCCCGCCGGGCCGGGTTGACGAGCAGCGCCACCGTCGCCATAGGCCGGTCAATCCGCGGACGCCGCGACGGCGTCTCGGAAGAACTGGTCGGTGGAATCGGGGGCGGCCGGCGGGGCGCTTCCCGGCGCCGGGTGCGCGACGGCGTGGACGAAGAACTCGACGTTGCCCGATGCGCCGGTGAGCGGGGAGCGCACGGCGCCCATGATGACCGCTCCGCACGCCTCGAGGGACGATCCCACGGCGCGCAGGGCCGCGAGCCACAGCGCAGGGTCCCTGATCACGCCTCTCCCCCGAGATGCCTCCTTCCGACCGGCCTCGAACTGCGGCTTCACGAGCAGGATCAGGCCCGCACCGTCCCGGACGATCGGCCCGGCGAGGGCGGGCACGACGGCGGCGAGCGAGATGAACGAGAGGTCTGCCGTGACGAGGTCGACGGGCCCCGGCCGGGCCGGGACGGAACGCGCCACGCGGTCCAAGGTGAGGTCCCGCACGTGGGTCCGTTCGAACACGACGACCCGCTCGTCGTCGCGGAGCCGGGAGTCGAGCTGACCGTGGCCCACGTCAACGGCGATCACGACGGCTGCGCCTCGGCGGAGGAGACAGTCGGTGAACCCGCCGGTCGAAGCACCGGCGTCGAGCGCGACGACGCCCGAGACGTTGAGGCCGAACGCGTCGAGCGCCGCGTCGAGCTTCTCGCCCCCGCGGCTCACGAAGCGCCTCGGCACGCCGATGGCCTCGACGGGCTCTCCTGGCGCGACGAGCCTCGACGGGCGCTCGGCCACCGCGCCGCCCACGAGCACCCGTCCCCCCTCGACGGCTTCCTGGGCCTGCCGACGACTGGCGAAGATGCCCCGCCTCACCAGCTCGAGATCGAGGCGCACACGCCGGGCCGTCATGGTCTCGCGCCGCTCACGCCCGGATCATCCGGAACGCCTCGGCGCGGGGCTCCCTCAGCGCTGCGACGCCGAGGCGCGGCCGCCAGCAGACTTCCCCGTGGGGCCGTTCTTGGCGCTGCCCTTCTTCGCGCCCTTCGTGGCCGCGCCTTTGACGTTCGGTCCGGCCTTCTTCCCCGAGACTTTCTTTGCGGCGGCGTTCTTGGCCGGCGCCTTCTTGGCGGGCGCCTTCTTGGCGGGCGCCCTCTTCGCTGGTGCCTTCTTCGCGGGCGCCTTCTTCGATGGCTCCTTCTTGGACTTCTTCGTGACCGCGCCTCGGTCGCTGCTCCCCACCGCCGGACCGGCGCCCCACGACGTCGCGCCCGCTCCCGGTCGCTCGTCCGGCGCCTCGTGGCTCGGGCGTCGACTCACACCGGCCGAGTGACGCAGGATGTCGGCGGCTTGACGAGCAAGGTCCTCGGGATCGAGCCCGAGGTCCCTCATCTGACGCGACACCTCGGTGCGCACGAGGTCGATGAGGTTTCCCGTCGCCCTGCGACCCCGGTCGATCATGTCGTTCACCCGGTAATGCCCGGGCTCACGTTCTTCGCCGGTCTTGCTCGCAATCTCACGGAGCATCTCCTCGGCGCGAGCCGCGGTGATCTGACCGAGCGCGATCGCCGCATCCAGGTAGCGGCGGTAGCGGTCGTTCGGCTCGTTGTGCTCGCCGTCGTCTGTTTCTGGCACGGCTCAACGGTACCGCGCACGCACGCGGCAGCGCTCAGCCCCCGACGGCTGCCACGACGCCCGCGAAGTCGTCCGCGACGAGGTCTGCCGCGCGCCGCGACGTCTCGTCGTCTCGACCGGTGACTCCCGACAGGACGAGCGCGAAGCGCGCACCGAGGTGTTTCGCCAGGGAGCCGTCGGTGGAAGGCCGGTCCCCTACCACCACTTCGACCGGCCCCGCGCGACGCTCGACGAGACGGGCGATCGGCTCGTGCGGCTTCCCCGCCACCTCGGGTTCGACGCCGGACGCCTTCGCGACCGCCGCCAGGATCGAACCCGCGCCCGGAAGCGGGCCGGAGGGAGTCGGCAGCGTGGCGTCGTCGTTCGTGCCGATCAGCCTTGCGCCGGCACGGACGGCCGCGCTCGCCGACGCGAGCACGTCGAAGTCGAAGTGCCGGGTCCATCCGACGACGACCACGTCAGGCCTGTCTCTGGAACCGGAGTCCTCAAGGTCGTCGGACAGCACGTGCACCCCACGCTCGTCCAGCGCCTCGAGAATTCCCGGGTCACCCACGACGCGGGCGGACGACCCTGGTGCGAGGACGGACGCCGCCGCTTGAGCCGACGTCACGACGTCGTCGCGCTCGGCCTCGATGCCGGCACGCCCAAGCCGGGCGATCAGATCGGCGATCGTCGGCGAGGAGTTGTTCGAGACGAACAGCACGCGCACGCCTGCGGCGCGTAGCCGGGCGACGGCGTCGCCCGAGCCCGGGATCGGCTCGCCGGACAGCCAGACGACCCCGTCGAGATCGACCACCCACGTCCCGGCCAGCAGCGGGGACCTGTCGGCCTCGGGCGACGGCCGCCGAGGAGTGGTCGGGGGCCCCATACTCTCGGACGGGGAGGAGCTGGACACTGACGGCGGACGCTACCGGTGAGCGACCACTCCCGCCGGGACCAGGTGGCAGGCTGACGTCATGAGCCGCGTCGTCGCACTCGGCGGGGGCCACGGCACGGCTGTGACGCTCCGGGCCGCGAGGCGCTACGCGACCGAGGTGACGGCCGTGGTGTCGGTGGCCGACGATGGGGGCTCCACCGGGCGGCTGCGCGAGCAGCTCGACGTCGTCGCGCTTGGCGATCTGCGCAAATGCCTCGTTGCACTCGCTGCCGACGGCTCCGCGCTCGCCCGGGCGTTCGAGCACCGCTTCTCTGAGGGCGATCTCGCGGGCCACGCGTTGGGCAACCTCGTGCTCGCCGGAATGGTCGAAGCGGCGGGCGGGCTGCTGAGGGGGATCGAGGAATCGGCCGCGCTGCTCGGCGCGGTCGGTCGGGTCCTGCCCGCGACGACCGAGAAGGTGATGCTGAAAGCCTTCGGCGAGGGCGGAGAGGTGAACGGTCAGGTCGCGGTCTCCCGCGCGGCGCGGATCCGCACGGTGTCGCTGGTCCCGGAGGGGGCGCGGCCGCCCGCAGAGGCTCTGGCCGCGATCGCGGCGGCCGACCAGATCGTCATCGGGCCGGGCTCGCTCTACACGAGCGTGCTGGCGGCGGCTGCCGCGGAGGGCATGGCAGAGGCCGTCGCGTCGGCCCGTGGCGAGCGCGTCTACGTGTGCAACCTCCGCCCGCAGCTCCCCGAGACCGCGGGCTACGGCGTCTCGGACCACGTCGACGCGCTGCGGCGTCACGGGCTGCGGCCCGACGTCGTGCTGGTCGATCCGTCGGCCGGGATGCGGATCGAAGCGGTCCGAGGGCAGGTTGACGACGGGATCCCGGATGTCGAGCTCGTGGAGCGGCCCCTGGCGGGTAGGAACGGGCTCGTGCACGACCCTGTCAGACTGGCGGAGGCGCTCTCGGATCTGCTGGCATCGAACCCGCGCGGACAGCGGACCGGTCGTGCTGTCGGCGGCGCCGACAGCGGCGGTGGAACCGTGCGGAGCGCGATGGTGACGAGAAGGGATCCTTCATGACGGTACGGGTGGGGATCAACGGGTTCGGAAGAATCGGGCGCAGCTTCCTCCGCGCGGTGGTCGACCGACCGACCGACATCGAGGTGGTGGCCCTGAACGACATTACGTCTCCGGAGACCAACGCCCAGCTCCTCCGCTACGACTCGACCCAAGGGCGCTTCCCGGGATCGGTCGACGTCAGCGACGGCTCGCTCGTGGTCCAGGGCCAGCGCATCGCCGTCTTCGCGGAGCGCGACCCCTCCTCGCTCCCGTGGAAAGACGTCGGGGCGGAGGTCGTCGTGGAAGCCTCGGGCAGGTTCACCTCGCGGGCCGCCGCCGCCGGGCACCTCGAGGGCGGCGCGAAGCGGGTGGTGGTGACCGCTCCGTCCGGAGACGCGGACGCCACCTTCGTCGTCGGGGTGAACGACGGCGACTTCGACCCCGAACACCACGTGGTCGTCTCCAATGCGTCGTGCACCACGAACTGCTTCGTCCCGATGGTGAAGGTCCTTGACGACGCGTTCGGCATCTTGAGCGGTCTCATGACCACGGTCCACGCCTACACGAACGATCAGAACCTCCTCGACGTGGCCCACCGTGACCTGCGTCGCGCGCGTGCCGCGGCCATCAACATCGTCCCGACGTCGACGGGGGCCGCACGCTCGACGGGACTCGTGCTCGAAGCCATGAAGGGGCGCCTCGACGGCCAGTCGCTCCGCGTGCCGGTGCCGGTCGGCTCCATCACGGACTTCACGGCCGTCGTGAACGCAACTCCTTCCGTGGACGAGGTGAACACCGCCTTCGCGTCTGCAGCCCGGACGCCTCCACTCAAGGGGATCGTCGCCTACAGCGAGGACCCGCTCGTCTCCTCCGACATCGTCGGAAACCCCGCCTCATGCGTGTTCGACTCCGGGCTCACGATGGTCCAGTCACTCGACGACGCACGTGCCCTCGTGAAGGTGGAGGGCTGGTACGACAACGAATGGGGTTTCTCGAACCGGCTGGTAGATCTCGTGTGCATCGTGGGCGCCGCGCGTTGAGCGACTTGCCCGGGCCCGGCTGCGACGTCCGTCGATGACCGGGTCGGGAATTGGGTCAGGAGCGGCGGACGGCTCATCCGCTCTTGTGGGGCTCCCGCTGCTCGAGGATCTGCCCGACCTCGCCGGGCGGCGCGTGCTCGTTCGCGTCGACTTCAACGTTCCGCTCGAAGAGGACGCTCACGGTGCCCTGCGTGTAGCCGACGACTTCAGGATTCGACGGGCGCTCCCGACGCTGCGAAGACTGGTCGACCAGGGCGCCCGGGTGACCGCATGCAGCCACCTGGGCCGGCCACCCGACGCCCCCGACCCGCGCTGGGAGATGGCGCCGGTCCGGGCCGCGCTCGACGACCTGCTGCCCGGCATCACCCTGCTCGAGAACCTCCGCTTCTCCCCCGGTGAAAAGCACAACGACCCCGCCTTCGTCGACAGCCTCGTCGACGGTGCGGACATCTACGTGAACGAGGCGTTCAGCGCTTCACATCGGGCGCACGCCTCGATCGTCGGCCCACCGTCGAGGCTGCCGAGCGCCGCCGGACTCGAGTTGGCACGCGAGGTGGAGGTGCTCGCAGGCCTGTTGCGATCACCCAAGCGACCCTTCGTCGCTGTCGTCGGCGGCGCGAAGATCGCCGACAAGCTCGGGATCCTCGAGGTGCTGGCGCAGAAGGTCGACGTCCTCGCCGTCGGCGGGGCGATGGCCTTCACGTTCCTCGCGGCACAAGGTCACCGTGTGGGGGACTCGTTGGTCGACCCGAGCCATATGGACGCCTGTGCCCGGCTCCTCACTGGAGACCGGAGCGGAGGCGCAGAGTCGACCGGCGTGAGAAGGGGACAGGTGCTTTTGCCAACTGACACGGTGGCGCTCGGGCCCGAGGAAGCCGTCGAGATCGTTGGTGCCGACGTCCCCGACGGCTGGCGAGGGCTCGACATCGGGCCGGAGACGGCGCGCACGTTCAGCGAGGTGATCGCGGACGCTGCAACCGTGTTCTGGAACGGACCCCTCGGCGTCGTCGAGGACGAGCGGTTCGCCGCCGGAACGTCCGAGGTCGCGCGCGCCGTCGCGTCCTGCCCCGGGTTCACCGCGGTCGGAGGCGGTGACAGCGTGAGCGCGCTCCGCCACCTCGGGCTCGCCAACCGGGTGAACTTCCTTTCCACCGGCGGCGGTGCCTCGCTCGAGTTCTTGGAACGCGGCGACCTCCCTGGGCTCGCTGCCCTGCGGGACGCCCCGAACGCGGCGCGGCTCCGCGTCCCCGAGCCCTGACGCCATGGCCGAGCCTTCTGCTGCAGCCGGGACGAGACGGCCCCTCGTGAGCGGCAACTGGAAGATGCACCACGACCATATCGAGGCCCTGCACACGGTACGGGACCTCGGGCTCCGCCTGAAGCCCGAGGACGTCGCCCACCTCGACGTGTCCGTGCACCCGCCGTTCACCGACCTCCGCACGGTCCAGACCCTCATCGAGGGCGACGGCATCCCGGTCTCGCTCGGCGCGCAGCACTGCAACGACCACGACCGGGGCGCGTTCACGGGCGAAGTGAGCCCGCAGATGCTCGCACGACTGGGCGTGCGCTACGTGATCGTCGGTCATTCAGAGCGGCGTCAGCACTTCTCCATGACGGACGCCGACGTCGCAGCGACGCTGAGAGCGGTGCTCCGACACCAGATGGTGCCCGTCCTGTGCATCGGCGAGACGGAATCCGAGCGGACAGCGGGCGAGACCGAGATACGGCTCGGATCGCAGCTCGACGCGGCGCTCCGGGGACTCCCGGCGAAGGACGTTGCCGGGTTGGTCGTCGCCTACGAACCAATCTGGGCCATCGGCACCGGGAACGCGGCGACCGCCGTCGACGCCGAGGACGCCTGCGTGTTCATTCGCGACTCGATCGCGAGGTTCGCCGGGAGCGACGCCGCGACCTCGGTCCGGATCCAGTACGGAGGTTCCGTCAACCCCGAGAACGCTGCCGACTTCGTTGCCGAACCCGACGTCGACGGACTGCTTGTCGGGGGAGCTTCTCTGGAGGCGCCGTCCTTCGTCGAGATCATCCGCGCGAGCCGCCCGCTCCCCGCCTCCCGAGCCGCGCGCCGCTGAGGGGGCCCGAGCAGGCTCCCCTAGCGGGGACGCCGCCGCCGGACGCCCACGTCGGGCTGCTACCGTGTCGCCGGTGCTGACCTGGTTCTACATCGTGGTCGAGGTCCTGGCTGCGGTCGGGCTCGTCTTTCTCATCCTGATGCACAGCGGGAAGGGAGGCGGATTGTCCGACATGTTCGGCGGCAGCGTCGGAGCCGCGGCGTCGGGCTCGACCGTCGTCGAACGCAACCTCGACCGCATCACCGTGACGGTCGCCATCATCTTCGCATTGACGACCCTCACCCTCGACCTCAGGCTTCAGTGACCCCGCCGGACCGGCGCCCGGGCCCGGTCCGCGCCGTGGCAACCCTCGTCCTCCCCTTGAGCCTTGCGGTCGGCGCGGGGGCGGTCGGGGTCGCCAACACGCACCCGTCGGCCTCGGCTGCCGAGCGTTCCGCGACGACGACGTCGAACCCGTGGGTTCCGGGAGTGAACGGAACGATGACGGTCGGGATCGACCGGGCTCCAACCGGATGCAATCCGAACAGCGTGTCCGGAGACACGTGGGCGAACCGGTTGGTTCTCGAGCCGGTTCTCCCGAGTGCCTTCTTCGTGAACGGGAACGACCAGGCGGTCTACGACCCCGCAACCATCACCCAGGCTGAGTTGCAGAGCACGACCCCCGAGACGGTCGTCTACTCGGTCAACCCGAAGGCGGTGTGGTCCGACGGCCGCCCCCTCACCGCGGAGGACTTCATCTACACCTGGGAAGAAGAGCGCGGGGTGACGGGCCCGATCGGGCCACCCGCGAGCAACAAGACACCGAAGACACCGTCGAGCCAATCCCCCACATCGAATGGCGCGCCCGCAGCAACAACACCATCTGCAGGGACGGTGGCGGGCACCCCCACACCGGCGGCCGTCACGAAGACGCTTCCCGGTGCGACAGGAACGACAGGCCCCGAGATGGGCTATCGGCAGATCGCGTCGATCAAGCCCTCCAACCACGGCCGAACGTTCACCGTCGTCTTCAAGCGGCCCTATGCAGATTGGCAATCACTCTTCGACGACCTGCTGCCGGCACACGTCTTGAAGAAAACGGGCTGGAACCCGCAGTGTTCCACGATCAATCCGTCGATCGACCTCTCCGCCGGCCCGTTCGTGATTGCGAAGGTCGTGCCGAACCATGAGATCGTCCTTGTGCGAAACCGCCGTTGGTGGCAACAACAGCCCAACCTCGCGCGGCTCATCATCATGTTCGCGTCGGGCCCGCAGCAGCTCGCCCACTGGCTCCGCGACGGCACCATCGACGTCGCACTTCCGAGCGGCTACGGAACGGGTTATCTGCAGACGGTGACGTCCCAGCCGTCCCTCGCGTCGCAGAGCCAGCTGTCGTCCACATTTCTCGAGCTCCAATTCTCGACCGTTTCACCGGTGGCGGCACCCATCGACCTGCGGCAGGCCGTCGCCCACGCGATCGATCGCGAGTCGCTCATCGACAAGGTCGCGGGCTGGGCCGACTCAACGGTCGTCCCGGCCGCAAGTCAGCTGTTCGCGCAGACGCAGAACGGATACCCGCCCCACAAGCCGCCGCCACTTCAGGTGAGCGGCCAGCCGGGCTACACCCCGACGACCGTCTCGACGAAGTCACCGACAGCGACACCGTTCCCGGCGACGGCAGACCTCCCCGACACGAACAAGCTCCTGATCGACCTCGGCTATGTCAAAGGCGCCGACGGGTTCTGGAAGCTCATCACCGGTTCTCGCCTGGTGCTGCGCATGGCGGTGGACATTGGTGACCCCTGGGCGCAGCAGAGCGCGTCGGATCTCGGACAACAACTGCAGGCGGCCGGGATCGCGGTCGAGGAGATCCCGGCGCCCGACGCACAAGCCGCAGGGCTCGATCTCACGACCGGCAGAGCCGACGCCGCGCTCCTCCCGATGCACGCGAGTCCCTACGCGAGCCAAGCGATCTCCTGGTACACGCCCCTTTTGGGAACGGCGGGTACGGGTGGCTCTCAGGACTGGTCGGGATTCGACGATCCGAGCGTCAACGCACTCCTCGAGAAGGCGTCCGAAGAACTGAACCCGGTCGACGCAGCGCCCATCTACTCAGAGGTCGACTCCGTCCTGTGGCAGGACATGGTCGGGTTACCCCTGTTCACCCAGCCGAGCCTCCTCGCATGGTCAGGCAACACCTCCGGGGTCTCCTCGAACCCGAATCTCTCGGGGCTGCTGTGGTCGATTCAGTCCTGGAGCATGCGCGTCCCACCGACAAGCGCCGAGGCGCAGCCCTGACAACACCGGTGCGACGAGCATCGGATGCCAGGCGCTCACGCGCCGCCATTCGGCGGCGAAGGCACCGTCGAGCACTCCGGGCGTCCGACAGGCCCGCGCTAGGATCCGTTAGTTCACGAACTCGTCGGAGTGGCGGAATAGGCAGACGCGCCAGCTTGAGGGGCTGGTGAGGGCAACCTCGTGGGGGTTCAAGTCCCCCCTCCGACACCGCTCTGAGCTGGGCGAACTCGCCGTCATCGTCCGTTCGTCGCACACTCGGTGGGAGTCCGCGCGTGGCCGCGCCACCACGAGCCTTCGCGACCGGCACTTCCGGTGCCGGCGAATCCCGCGAGAACCTGTGCCAGCACCCTGTCCCGCTCCTCCGTGCGCGCTGATCGCGCATCGCCGCGGCCATGCTCGTGAAACCGCCCGCACACAGGTCGGCCGGCGTGGCACCGGTCAGCCCGTGCCACGCCGGTCCGCCTTCAGGGGGAGTGGCTACGGTTGTGATAGTTCACAGACCAAAGCCTCCTCGCCGCCCGTGATCGGTGGCAGACGAATAGTTAGGCGCACATCGGTGAAGCAACAAACGTACGACGCGATCGTGGTCGGCGGCGGCCATAACGGGCTGGTCGCCGCCGCGTACCTCGCCAGGGCAGGTTTGCGGACGCTCGTCCTCGAGGCGCGACACAAGACCGGCGGGGCAGCAACGACGGAGTCGCCGTGGAGCAACGCGCCTGAGTTCAAAGTGACGAGGCTCTCCTACAACATGAGCCTTCTTCCTCCGACCATCATCGGGGACCTCGACCTCAAACGCAGAGGCTACAAGGTCCATCCCGTGGAGCCCTACCTGTACCACGCCTTCCCCGACGGACGTTCAATCAAGATCTGGTCGGACGACGCCCAGAAGACCTACGACGAGGTCGCCAAGTTCTCCAAGAAGGACGCCGAGACGATGCCCAGGTGGAACGCATGGCTCGGCGGTCTCGCCGATGTGCTCGGGCCGATGCTGCTCACCGTTCCTCCCCGGATCGGATCGAAGCGACCTCGTGATGTCTCCGAGCTCCTCCGTTTGGCGTGGCGCAACCGCGGAGTCGACGTCCGCAAGGTCGGGGACATCACGCGGCTGATGACGATGTCCATCGCGGACCTTTTGGACGACTGGTTCGAAGCCCCCCAGGTGAAGGCTCCCCTCGCAGTGAACGGAGTGATCGGGACGTGGGCGGGGCCCTACGAGCCCGGGACGGCGTACGTCATGGCGCACCACTCCATCGGCGATGTCGGCGACGGCAACCTCGGAAGCTGGGGCTTTCCCGAGGGCGGTATGGGCGCGGTGACCGACGCCATGCGCTCGGCTGCCGAGACATTCGGAGCCGACATCCGAACGGGCGCACGCGTGGCACGGACGATCGTCCGCAATGAACGGGCGGAAGGAGTGGTGCTCGAAACAGGCGGCGAGATCCGCGCAAACGTGGTCGTCACGAGCCTTCACCCGCGAACGGCCTTCTTGGACCACGTCGGGTCTGCGAACCTTCCTGACACGTTCGTCAAGGACATCGAGCGCTGGAAGTCCCGGAGTGGCGTGGTGAAGATCAATCTGGCGATCTCCGAACTGCCCAACTTTCTCGCCGACCCGGGCCCAGGACTGCAGCCCCACCACACCGGGTCGCTCGAGATGGCCCCGTCGATGGAGTTCATCGAGCGGGCCTTCCTCGACGCCCGCGACGGTCGGCCGGCCGAGCACCCGTTCTGCGACCTCACCATTCCCTCTGCGGTCGACGCGTCCCTCTGCCCCGAGGGCACGCATGTCGCGTCGTTGTTCTCGCAGTGGGTGCCGGCCGAGTGGGCCAACGACCCACATACCGAAGACCTCGAGGCTTACGCCGACCGGTTGATCGACGATTACAACGCGCTTGCGCCGAACTTCAAGAACTCGATCATCAAGCGAGACATTGTGGGCCCGTACGAGATGGAGCACGAGTACGGGCTCATCGGGGGCAACATCTTCCACGGCGAGCTTTCAGTGGACCAGCTTTTCCACATGCGCCCGGCGCCCGGTTTCTGTGATTACCGGACGCCGATCCGCGGCCTTTACAACGCAAGCTCCGCGACCCACGCCGGTGGTGGCGTCTGCGGTATTCCCGGCTGGCAGGCGGCGAAGGCGGCGCTTCGGGACCTGAGCACCCGGACGAGACGTATCCGGTGGAGCTGGCCCGGTCCGAAAGACTGAACGACACCCTGGCGCGTCTTGACTCAAAAGTCGCTTGTCGACGCGTCGGGGGGCACGCGCGGCACCGACGCGCGACGGCTTCGCTATGTCCTGAACTCAGACACCCCTCCGACACCATTGCGCTAAGAGCCGGACATCACCCCCAATTTCAGCCCAGCGAACCAGAAGTCGGGCCGCGATACCCCGCGTCCTCCGTTGTGCGGCGTAGGTCGGCGGGCTCACGCCGCGATGCCTGCTGGACCTTCTCGATGTCGTCCAACTTGATGATCGCCTCGTGAGCCTCAGCCTGATCGATTCCAAGGGAGCCGTTCCACCTACGCCTGACCTCATATCTCGCAGTCATAGTCTCAACCTCGATTCGAAACCTCATCTCGACCTTGACGTCAACGGGCGCTTCCGTGCCGCGGGGTTGAGCAGATCGATCTCACCTTCAGCCTCGACGAAGCGCGGCCGTCGCATTGCTGGTCGCGCGCGGAGTCGTGCTCGAAGGGTGACGGGGATGCCGTCGCCGTCGCGCCCTCGGCCGATGACGCGGAAGCTCTTGCCTACCCTGGGCCGTCGTCTGCGAATGCCTTGAGGTTGTCCCCCCACGGCGTCGGTGGTGGCGGAAAACTCGGCTTTCCGTCCACGCCATCGAGGTCCCGCTGCGGAGTTGACGACGTGCGCCCATTGCCTTCCGTGCGCAGACGATCGTGGCGCGCCGTTCAGGGGGGAGGGGGGGCGCCACGATCGTAATCCGCACTGGTCGCGTGGAAGGCTCCCTCGGACCTTCTGCTCGAAACTAATAGCTGTTCTTCCAGGTCACTCCGAAGCCGTTTCCGGTCGCATTCAACACGCTGGGTGTCCCCAGGACATAGTTACCCTCAGCGTCGAACATCTCGATCTGCAAGTCCGGGAACGTCGAGATGACCCCGCTCTTTCCGCCGCCGGTCGCTTTAGCGGCACTGAAGTGACTGGCCGTCTTGAACTGGGCGAGCGGAGTAATCCCGATACTGAATGCCGGACGCTCGACGACCCACTCTGCGCTCTTGTCAACGCACTTGGCAAGTGTGCACGTCTTCGTGACTGTGACGTTGTTGCCGGCGGTCGTCGCGTCGACGATCGTCAGCTTGTAGGACGTGCCGCTGCGGAGCACGGTCGCGGTAATTGTGTCTCCCGCCTTGACCGTGGTGCCGACCAGATTCGACGCAGGTGTTGCCGGGTACATCTCGTACCAAGTCCAATATTTCGCCGTGCCCTCGTAGCACTGGCCCAGGGTCCCGGTCTGTTCCACCGTGGTCGTGCTTGTGGTGGCGCCGTCGAGTCCGACCCAGTCCGACATGACACGGTCCTCCGGCGTACAGGTAATCGCGGGCACCTTCCACTTCGCCGTCACCTTGGTGAAGAACTGCGCCGTCGAGCTCGTGTCGGCGTACCCGGCCCAGTTGTAGCTGCCCGTCAGTGTGGCGTTCGCCGTCGTCGGCCGTGCGAAACCCTTGGGCAACGGAGCCCGGATGTCCAGGCCCGTCTCATGACCGACCCCTCGCAACGCCGCCGTCGCGCGCGCGGCGTACGCGTCTCGCGAATGCACCGCCCTCCCGGTGCCCTCGACACCCAACGCGATGGCCAGAGATGCCAGCCCGAGTACGGCCATGGCGACAACCGTCGCCTTGAGCGGTCGCCTCATGCGCACCGCCTTTCTGACGGAGGCGTGTTTGGGCGCCCCCTCCGCTCTTCCCGCCCCCCGGTTCCCTCCTGACGCTGCCATTGAACTGGGTGCGGCCGGAACTTGCAACTCGCTGATACAACTGGGCGCCGTCGCCATGGGTCGAGCCGCATCGTGCGCTCATTGTTCAAGCCACAGAACGGGCATCGGCGGCCTGGAAGCACAGAGGCGCCACACCGCTGCCCTGCGATCACCGTGCTTCCCTGGTGCGAGCGGCACCTCACATGAAGACGCGTGCCACGATCATGAAGCGGAAGGACTTGGCAATGTGACGGTGCTCTTCCTCGACGAGCACCGCCTCGCAAGCCGCGCATTCACCGCGTCGCTGAGATGTCGCCCGCGGCGATCTGGTCGCATTCCTGGCACCAGTCACGCCGAGCCTCCGGACCGCGGGCCTGACATTGCAACCCAGGTCAGGAGGTCCGGCGGTCCACAAACTTCGACGTGTCCGGATCGAAATATCCGCCGGCTGCCGGGCGCGTCACTGACCTACCCTTCCGTCGACGCACTCGCGCAGCAGGTCAGCGTGCCCGCAGTGACGGGCGTATTCCTCGATCCGGTGCACCATCAACTCCCTCACCGCGATTCGCCGTTCACCCAGACGTTCGCCGGGGTCAGGGTGCTCGGCTATCGCCTCGTCGGTCGCGGCCTGCTCGCGGGTGAGTGCGGCGTAGGCGGCATCGACCTCGGCTTGGTCGGCGACGGCGCCCTCGAAGTCTGCGTCGCGGTCGCCGTACAGCTTTGGAAGCGGATCACCGTCCCTGAACCAGTTCCGCCAATCACGTTCCACCTCGGCGAGGTGCCGAAGCAGCCCAAGCAACGACATCGTTGAGGGGGGAACCGAACGACGAGCCAGCTGCTCCGCATCCAAGCCCTCACACTTCATCTGGAGGGTCAGTCGGTAGTGACTCAAGTAGTCGTTCAACGTCGGAAGCTCACCGTCCGGGCTCACTCCCTCGCTGTTTCGGGGATCCTCGTCCGGATCGGCCCACATGTCGGGATAGATGGTTGCTCGACTCCATCGTCGGGGTCGGTCACTCACGAATGCATTTTGAGTCCAAAGAGCCTGTGCCCGCTAGATGTGCGGTCGCGCACCCCCGACCGAGGCCCGACAAACCGGTGGGCGGGACACGGCTTCAATCGGACAGCAGGTGGGATAGCTCCGTCACATCGAAGACCCGTCGAACGATGCCCTGCGCACCGGTGAGGCGGAAGCCGTGCCCGTTCTCGTGTATCCGCCGCCTGGCCTCGAGGAGCGCGCTCAATCCGGATGCGTCGATGAACGTCAGCCGGCTGACGTCCACCACAACCTCCGAATCGCCGATTTCCATGAGTGCGTCGCGAAGTCGCGGTCCCGCGGCGATATCGAGCTCGCCGACGAGGGACACGATGTGGCTGTCTCCCGCGTGCACGACCTCGCAAGAGAACCATCCGGGTGGCTCGAGGTCCTCGCGCCGCATGATGGTGGACCGGGGAACGCCCACGCGCCCCTCTGAGCTCCGAGCCCCGGCGTCGAACAATTCCACGGACCACACCGCGTCGCATGCCCGAGCGAGCTCGAGGGTCGTGACGAGCGGGTCGATCAACCTGGCGTCCACCCCTGCAGCGAACCCGGCGCCGGGGACTGGAGGAGACGCGTGGCGACTGCGAATGACGAGCGCCTGGTCGCCGTCGACGAACCCTCCGCTGCGGACGAGCCCGACCACCGGAAGACCGTTCAGTGTTCCGACGATCTTCGCGTAGTGTCCCCGCGGGCGGCTCCTGATGCGTGCGGACGTGGCCTTGCCACGCAGATTCGTTGACTGTCTCGAGAGCGAATCAGCTCGGAAGGACGCCCTCCAGAGCCGCTCACGCAACACCGCAACCTGCCGCCTCGCGTTCTGAGCGCGCACGGCTTGCGAGCAGGACCGACCCTCAGGGTGGACTCCCGCGATCTGGGACTCGCTCCCTCCCGCCGGAGGATCTGTCGTTTCAGGACAAACCACCATTCGTGCCTGCACGATGACAGATTTCCGCACGCACGACAAGCGCCGAGTTCCGAGGTCACCCGGGCTGCCCCGACATCGGGGGTCGTCGCAGGTCGTCATCCCTGGGCAAATGGCGGGGTCATCCTGGGGACGCGAGCCGAACCGGACTCCGCCCCGTTCCGGCGAACGGGGACTCCTAGCCGCTGTCAGCTCTTCTTTGCCGCCGCGCGTCCTCCCTTGCGGCCCGCCGACTTGTGCTGCGCGGTCGTCCCACCTTGCTTCGACGAACCGCCCGAGCCGGATTTCTTGCCGCCCCGGGAGGACGTGCCGGGCGAGTTCGCGATCCGCGCGGCTCGCTGCTTCGACATCCCCTTATCCTTGAGGGGCTTCGTACTGCCGCTCGTTCTTGACATTCGCCGACTTCGACGGCACGGTGACTCCTTTCCTTTCCCCGCTTCTTGCTTCCCACCCCGCTTCTTGCATACCCAGGCCGCACCGCCCGACCAGCATCCGAAATGCGGCGACAACGCGAACCTTTGCCGTCGAATGCGGCGTCCGAACTGGACCGGACTTAGACGGAGGTCGCGGAGCCGCGTGCCGGTCGCTCGTCAGAGACGGCGACCAGCGACCACACTTCACGGATCTCGCCGTCGTTGAAACTCTCCCCCCAGCGAAGTGAGAGAGCCGCGACCAGCGCCTTGCTCAATGTCGAAACTTGGGAGTTCGGCGAGCTCTTGAAGATCTCGCAGCAAGGACTGTTGTCTGCGACGCTGATCCTCACGAACCCGGTCCGCGCATCCACACGAAGCAATGCCGTTTCCGCGCTGGATCTCGCTGCGTTCCCCATGAGTTCGGTCACGACCGCGAGGACGTTGTCTGCGTCCTGCTGGCTGAAGCGGGTCGGACGCTGCCCGCGCCGGGCGCGACGGCACTGGTGAGCACCCTTTCGACCAGGCGCCGAGCGCCTGGTACCGCCTCGGGACAGCACCGCAGCTGCCGGTCAATAGATTGCGGGGACACGCTTCCTCGTCGTCCCCTCCCGTCAGCGCTATTCCCCAAAGGGGCTGATGCCTACCGTCGCTCCGGCTGGTGCGAGGCACCAGCGCTCCTGGCGGCCGCCGTCGACCCGTCACGAGGAGAGGTGTGTTTCGCTCCCAGTCGCTGCCGTCGTCGGCGATCGCTGGTCGGCACACGGGCCGGTGCGAGCGCGTCTTGGCGGGCTGGAGCACGGCGGGCGCCGGTTGGACGCCAAGCCGGACCGGGCCTTGGTCATCCTTACGCCAGGTTGCAGAATCTAGGCGGGCACACGGGTGAGGTCGGCCCATACCCGTTTCCCGTCCTCGACCAGAGACTCCATGCCCCAGGCCGTCGCGATCGCGTTCACGAGCTGGAGGCCCCGCCCGTGCTCGGATGTCCAGGCCTCGAGCTGCGGCTCGGGAGAGCCCGCACCCCCGTCGAGGACCTCGATGCGCAGCGTGTTCTCCTGCATGCAGATTCGAAGACTGCACGGACCTCGCCCGTGCAGGATGGCGTTCGTGACGAGCTCGCTCACGAGCAGCTTCGCGTCCTCCGCGAGGTCTCCAGCGTTCCAGCGCGCCAACGCCGAGACGATGAACCGGCGTGCCGTCGCGACGCTCGTGAACGCGGAGATGAGCTCCGTCGACGTCTCGAGACCCGAGCGCTCCCCGAGCGATTCGAGGGTCTCGAGGAGGTACCGAAGATCGTCGTCCTTGAGGAGAAAGCCCTCGGCGTGTCGTTGGATCCAGGCGCGGTCGGCCGTTTCGGTGCCGGAGAAGACGATGACGCTCGTGGCGGGCGAGACTTCTCGGAGTCGAGCCAAGACCTCCTTGCCGGCGATGTCAGGCAAGCCCAGATCGAGCACGACGACATCGGGCTCTTCGGCTCCCGTGACCGCAACGCCGTCCGCGCCGTTTTCCGCTTCTCCGACGACTTCGAAGCCTCCACGCAAGCGAAGTGCGGTGGCGACCAGCTGGCGGGTTGGGGCATCGTCATCGACCAGGACGACGCGGACTGCCACACCGTAGAGGGTATGCGAACGCGCAGCTGATGCACACATTTGGGAGCGAAGCGCTCTCGACGATTGCGCTGAATGGGCTGGCGCGCCCGGCAGGAGGACTATGGGACGGACGGCGTCCCGTCGCCGCCAACAACGGACGGAGCACCGCCGCCGGCGGCGGGTAGAGAGATGACGAAGGCGCCCGACCTTCCCCGTTCGGTGTCCGGCCGGTAGCTCGCATCCCCTCCGTGAGCCCGCGCGAGCTCGCGCACGATGAAGAGCCCGAGGCCCGTGCCTTCCGCTCCCCCGGATACGAAGCGCTGAAACAATCGGGGTTGCAGTTGAAGGGGGACCCCCGAGCCCGAGTCGCGGACCTGCACCTCCACGCGCTCTGTCTGAATCTGGACGACTCGGATGTCCACCGGCTGGGCACCGTGGCGGAGCGCGTTTGCGATCAGGTTGTCAACCGCTTGTCCCAGCCGGTCGCCGTCGCCGCGAACCGTCACCCGGTCGGGCGCGTCGACGACGATCCGCGCTTCCCGGCGATCTCGCCGTGCACGGAGAGCCGATGCGGCGACGATCTCGGAGACGTTGACGGGATCGAGTCGGAGGTCGAGGGTGCTCGACTCGAGCCGCGCCGCCGTCAAGAGATCAGCGACCATGCGTCGCAGACGTGCGGCGCTCGACGTCGCTCCCTCAGCGAGCGCCGCTCGCTCGCCCTCTCCGAGCTCCGTCGAGTATTCCGCGAGCGTCTGGGCACTCCCGGCGAGCACGCCTACGGGGCCACGCAGTTCGTGCGCGGTCACTGCGAGGAACTCCGCCTGTCGCTCGGCGACGTCCCGCAACCGGCTGTTGGCGAGGCGAAGCTCCTCGAGGATGCTGCGCCGGTCCGTCATGTCCCGGGTGACCTTGGCAAACCCGATGTGGCGATTCCGATCGTCGTAGACAGCCGTGATGACGACGTTGGCCCAGAAGTAGCTGCCGTCTTTGCGGACGCGCCATCCTTCCTCTTCGTAGCTTCCGTCGCGCAACGCCCAGAAGAGCTCGTGCTCGGGGTGACGGGAGGCTCGTTTCTCCTCCGGATAGAAGATCCGGAAGTGCTGCCCGACGACTTCGTCCGCGCGGTAACCCTTGATCCTCTCCGCGCCGACGTTCCAGCTCATGACATGACCGTGGGGATCGAGCATGAAGATGGCGTAGTCCTTCACGGCTTCGACGAGAAGTTTGAAACCAATCGCGGCGTCCTCGAACATCTCCCGGAGTCCCTCGAGATCCTGTGTAGCGGCGGCGTCGTCCCGCCCGTCCACTGGGCCCATCATCGACCCGGTCGGACTCTCGCGCCGCGGATTCGCTCCGGACGTCTTCATGAACGCGGCGAGGCGATCCGGAGGCTGCCGACCGGCACTGACGTCTGAACGAAACACTCTGCAGCACGTTCGAGGGCACGCTCAGCGTTGCCGCGCTCTTCGGAACCCAGGCAGACGACGACAGCCCTGGCCGGCGAGGCCACCGGAATCGCGGACAGCGCTCCGCGTCCGCCGAGCCCTGGCATCGAGACATCGCGCACGATCAGGTCTGGGTCGCACTCCTCGGCCGTTGCGACGGCGTTCCTGTCCCCAGCTTCCCCGAGGACGCAACACAGCCCCGAGGGGCGCAAGGGCGCGGTGCGACGCGTCTGAAGGCCCGGCGCGTCGCCCGCGACGACCACAGTTGGGCTTCGGTGGTCCTCCGCAGCCACCCTTGAGGGGCCTTGGTCCACCGCAACCACGGTACCCGCGCACGGGAATCCGGCAATTCACACGTGAGCCGTATTCGTATCCGGTGGCCCGGGGCGATCCGTGCTTTGAGTCAATGATCAGAAGGTGCAAGCCGAGATCCGAGAGACGCTCGACCGGTGTAGATCGGATCGGCGCCGGAGCACCGTTTTGCGGCCGGCCATGTTCGTCGCCGTTGTCCTCCGGTCGTCCGCAGTTCGGTGCGCTACCGGCGTTGGGAGCGCCGCCGTGGAGAAGCGCGCCGTGGCGCGTGATCCGTGCGTCACCGGGCGAACGGCGCGCGCTGTGCCGCGCAGTTCGAGGCGGATTCGGCCGGGGCTGGCCGTCGAACAGAAGAACCGCACCTCCTCGACGAACATGGCCGGAGACCGGAGTCCGTCCGGCGCCCGCGAGTCGGCTTCGATGACAGCGAATCGCTCGGCCTGACGGCGAGGTGCCATGCCGGAGAAAGGCGGTCCCGGCCGGGTGCACCTTCGGGCTTGCGCATCGGTGAGGCCTCGCCGTCACCGTCTTCCGTGTCAGCCGAGCGCGGTGAGCACCGGTACCACCTCGTCGGCGATGAGACGCAGGTGGTCGAGATCGGAGAGGTCGAGGACTTGGAGGTAGATGGTCCCTGCGCCCCTCGACGCGAACTCCGCGCAGCGTGCCGCCACCTCGTTCGGAGAGCCGGCCGCTCCCTCGCTTTTCAACGCCGCGACCTCCTCGCCGATGGCCGCCGCCCGCCGCTCGACCTCGCCGTCGGTCCGGCCGCAGCACACGACGACCGCCGCCGAAAGGCCGAGCGTCGTGGAGTCCCTCCCGATCCGGTCGCAGGCACGGCGCCCCCGTGCGTAGAGTTGCGCGGCCGCGGCGACCGAGAGAAATGGTGCATTCAGCTCGTCTGCGTACCGCGCCGCCAACTCCGGCGTCCGCACCGGTCCCGCTCCCCCGACGATGATCGGAGGTCTCGGCCGCTGGACGGGCTTCGGCAGCGCCGGGCTCGCCTCGAGGACGTAGTGGCGCCCGCGGAACGCAAACCGCTCGCCGAGGGGGGTCGACCACAGGCCCGTCACGACCTCAAGTTGTTCGGCGAGCCGGTCGAAGCGCTCCCCAACGGGCGGAAAGGGGATGCCGTAGGCCAGGTGCTCCTCCTCGAACCAGCCGGCGCCGATCCCGAGCTCGACTCTGCCGCCGCTCATCTCGTCGACTTGAGCGACCTGGATCGCGAGCGGCCCAGGCAGCCTGAACGTCGCCGAAGTCATGAGCGTCCCGATCCGAAGGCGTTCGGTCTCGCGGGCGATGCTGCCCAACGTGACCCAGGCGTCCGTCGGACCCGGAAGTCCGTCACCACTCATCGTCAGGTAGTGGTCGGACCGGAAGAATCCGTCGAAGCCGAGCTCCTCTGCCGCCTGCGCCACCGCCAACAACTCACGGTACGTCGCGCCGAACTGCGGCTCCACGAACACACGAACCCGCACCTCCGCACCCTAACAACGCGTCTCGTCACGGTCCGGACCGCCTTCGGGACGTCGACGGACGAGGGGGTACAGTGCTTGTCCGAGCCGCGCCGCGCGGGGACCTCACGGTCCCGTCGCTACCGTCGGGCGAAGCCTTCGCCTGCGCTACGGCCGGGCAGGAGCCGTCATGGGACCAAACCGTGGTCAGATCCCCGAGGCGGCGGTAGCGGTCGCAGCCTCCGCCGGAGGGGTCGAAGCGCTCACGGCGTTCGTCCGGGAGCTCCCTTCTGACTTCGGTACCGCGGTGCTCGTGGTCTTGCACATCTCTGACACGGGTCCAAGCGTCCTGCCGAACATCCTGGCCAGGGCCTCGAAGCCGCGTGAGCTCCCGCCACGGCCCGCCGACATGCTCGTCGAGCAGAGTCCGGTGGCGCAGCTCGCGCTCGATTCACGCCTGGGGGTCCTCGCGGCGAACCTGCAGGCGCGCCGTCTCTTTTCCATTGGCTCGGAACACATGGGGACGCCGTTGCAGACCGGCAACTTGGAGCTCGACTTCGATGACCTCCGGCGCAACGTCGAGCAGGTGATCAAAAAGCGCCGCAGCATCACTTTGAACGACATCTCGTTCCGGACGCGCTCAGGTCAAGGCGTCGCCTTCGACGTCGTGGTGGCCCCGCTGGAAGACAGCCTTGGCGTCGCGCTTGCATTGGTCGATGTCACCCGCTACCGAACTCTCGGGGAAGTCCTCGAGCGCTCACAGAACGAGCTCGAGTCCGCGTACCAAGAGCTGAAGTCCGCTGTCGAGGAGCTCGAGACGACGAACGAGGAGTTCCACTCGACGAACGAGGAGCTCGAGACGACCAACGCGGAGCTCGAGACGACCAACGCGGAGCTCGAGACGACCAACGCGGAGCTCGAGACGACCAACACCGAATTGCAGATCCGCAGCGCCGAGGTCGACCAGCTGAACGGCTTTCTGCAGTCGATCCTCGGGAGCCTGAAGGCCGCGGTCGTCGTGCTGGGCCGCGAGACGGAGATCACCGCGTGGAACGTCCAAGCCGAGGAGCTGTGGGGACTCCGTGCCGACGAGGTCCGTGACCAGCACTTCTTGAACCTTGACATCGGCTTTCCCGTAGGGACCCTCCGACACGCGATCCGTTCATGCCTCGCCGGCCATTCGAGCGGCGTCCACGTGACCGAGCACGCCGTCAACTGCCGGGGGCGTCACGTGGAGGTCTCGGTGACAGTGACCCCCATGCTGACCAACGGCACGGTCACCGGCGTCATCCTGGTCATGGACGCCGCGCCGCTCGGCGACGGCACGGCGGGCGCTGACAGAGGCGCCCCGGCCGAAGCCGGCGTACCGGAGCGAGGCCACGTCGGGTAGCTGCCGACCGGGGCCAGTCGCTCGACGGCATCCCCTACGCCCGAATCCGTGGCCGTCCGCCTCGTCGAGGCGTTCCACAGATGCGTCGCACCGGGATACACTCCCCCGGAGGACCCAGGGAGCGGGAGCTCCCAGCCGTGCACCTGCCGGCCGCCCGATGGCGGCTCTGCCGCTGCGTACCGACAGGCCCGGCGGGTGCCAAAGAGCCGGGTTGCGGGCAGCTACCCTCCCGGACCAACGAAGCGGGGGCTTCCTGCCCCGACCGGACTTGCCGCAACGCCGGGGAGATGAGATGTCCGACGGAGTGCCGGCACAATGAGCAACGGCCGACTGCGCCAGGGACGGCGGTTCAGCGACGACGACTACCGCGCCATCCTCGCGTTCCGGACGCGACTTCGGCAGTTTCTCTCCTGGAGCGGTGAGCAAGCTCGGGCAGCGGGACTCACCCCCACCCAGCACCAACTCCTCCTCGCCGTGCGCGGACATCCCGACCCCGACGGACCCACGATCGGCGAGATCGCCGAATACCTCCAGCTGCGCCACCACTCGGCGGTCGGCCTCGTCGACCGCGCGGTGGCGGCCGGCCTGGTCCGGCGCCGGGACGACCCACGTGACCGCCGCCGCGCGCGGGTCGAGCTCGAGCCGACCGGTCAGGTCGCCCTGGAGCACCTCACCGCTCTTCACGTTGCAGAGCTCGAGGCGTTGGCGAAGGGCGACCTTCTCCCGCGCCTGAGCGCTGAGGGCGCTCCCGAGTCGTGAGGGCTCGGCCGCGCCCGGGATTCCGGAGCTGGGCCATCGCCACGCTCACGGGAGCGATCGCGTTGGCGGCACTCATCGCCGGCTCCGCGTTCGGACACGTTGCGTCGACGAGACTGGACCCCCGTCTGATCGCGTGGATCAGCGCCGCGGCACTCCTCGTGTTCGGCGCGATCTCGGCGACGCGTTTCTCGGCGCTGCTCAGCCGCGGCGTCACATCCACGTCCCTGCCGGCCGCGCGCGGCGCCGTTCGGATCGTGACGGCGGCGGCCGGTTACCTCGTCGTGATCTTCGGCGTTCTCGCCGTCCTGAAGGTCTCGGTCGTGCACCTTCTCGTCGGGGCCGGATTGGCGGGCATCGTGCTCGGCATCGCCGCGCAGCAGAGCCTCGGCAACGTCTTTGCAGGCGTCGTGCTCGTGCTCGCCAAGCCGTTTCGGATCGGCGACCGCATCCGCATCCGGTCGGGGGCTCTCGGCGGCATCTTCGACGCGTCGGTCCGGGAGATGAGCCTCACCTACGTGACGCTCGAAACCGACGACGGCGAGCTGCGGATCCCCAACTCCGCGATGCTCGCCGCGGGAGTGGGCCGGCTGCCCTCCACTCGGCAACCATGATCGACCCCGGAGCCGGGGCGTGCGGCGGGCGGCGCACGCCCGATCCTCAGGACGAGCGCCGCTCCAACGTGTAGACGTCTGTCGGGCTTCCGTGTGTCGCGGCCGCTGCCGACCCATCCGCTGCATTCCGGTCGAATCGCGCGGGTGCGACGCTCGTTTCCGGTGCTGCGCCGCTTTCCATGCCAGCCTGGCGTTCGAGCTCCGCGTTGAGCTCGCCGCCGATGAGGACGGCGAGTCCGGTCAGGTAGAGCCAGAAGATGAAGATGGCGACCCCCGCGAAGGTCCCGTAGGTCTTCCCGTAGTTGCCGAACGTGCTGATGTAGAACGAGAAACCGAGGGACGCGGCCAGGAAGACTGCCGAAGCAAGCAGGCTTCCGGGGCTCACCCACCTCCAGTGCGGAGCGCGGCGGTTCGGCCCGAAGGAGTAGTAGATCGAGAACAGCAACGAGACCACCCCGAGCGCGAGGACCCAGCGCACCACGGTCCAGACGACCTCGAACGCGGTCCCACCGATCGGGACGGCGCCGTCGATGGCGGAGCCGATGGGTTTCCCCAAGACGACCAGCGCCGCCGCCAGCCCTCCGAGGACCCCGGTGACGATCATGAAGCCGATGCCGCGCAGCCTCCGGGCGATGAACTTGCGGTCCGTCGGCACCTGGTAGGCGACGTCCAACGTCTGCTGCAGCACGGCCATCGCGCTCGAGGCGCTCCACAGTGCGACGGCGACGCCGGCGACGACGGCGGCGACCGACCCCGACCCCCGCTTCGTCGCGGCGTGCACGGCTGCCTGGAATACGCCGGCCGGCCCCTGCGGCAGGCCCTTTGCGAGTCCGTGGGTCAGGTGGTGCACGAGACCCGATCCGACGTGGACGAGCGTCAGGACGCCCAGCGCCGCGATGATCGCCGGGAAGAACGCGAGGAAGCCGTGGTAGGCAAGGCTCCCCGCCGACACAGAGACTCGGTCCCGCTTGACCCGAGCGAGCGTGCGCTTGAGCGTCGCCCGCCATCCCCGCGCGCTGATCTCAGCCGGGGTGATCGGCCCCGGTGTGGAGGACGTCCTGCCGGGCTCCGCGCTGAGCGTTTCCGCCTTTGTCATACGCCGCACGTAGCCAAGAGCGGCGGTCCGCAAACGCCGCCGCGGTCAGGCTGCTCGCCGCCCGCGATGAAGCACCGGCCGTTGCCGGACAGGCGGCCCTGGAGCCGGTTGACGCGGCTCGTTCAGCGGCCGTAGCGATGGCGCTGCTGCCGCCGCATCGCGAGGAGGCGGAGGAGCTTGCGGAGCAAGAAGCCCACGACCCCGACCATATCGGAGCCGATACGGGGGTTCTCGGCGGCGCCGCGGTCGGACGGCGCCTCTAGTCCGGACGTGCCTGTTGCAGCGCGCGCCAGACCCGCTCGGCGCTGAACGGCATGTCCAGGTGCCGGACGCCGAAGGGCGCGAGAGCGTCGACGACGGCGTTCTGCACGGCACCGGTCGCGCCGATCGTTCCCGACTCGCCGACGCCCTTCATCCCGAGCGGGTTGCGCGGAGAGGGCGTGACCGTCTCGCCCAGCTCGAAGCGCGGGAGCTCGGCCGCGCCGGGCATGCCGTAGTCGGCCAGCGTCGCGGTGGCCGGGTTCCCGAGCTCGTCGAAGCGCACCTCTTCGAAGAGCGCCTGGGCAGCGCCCTGCGCGAGCCCGCCGTGGACCTGGCCTTCGACGATCACGGGATTCAAGACGTTCCCGCAGTCGTCGACCGCGATGAGCCGGAGAAGCCGGACCCTGCCGGTCTCGGTGTCCACCTCGACCAGCGCGCAGTGCGCGCCGAACGGGTACGTGCCCTCTGTCTGGGCGAAGTCCCCCCCGGCGAAGAGCTCGCCCTCGGGCACGGCCGCCGCGGCCTCTGCGAGGGTGACGCGCGCGGACGGAACCCCGGCGACGGACAGCGCGCCTCTGGAGAAGACGAGGTCCGCGGGCGCCGCCTCGAGGAGGTCTGCGGCCGCGGACCGGGCCAGGTCGACGACCACCGCCGCGGCGTGCGCGACAGCGTTGCCGGCGAGCTGCCCCGATCGCGACCCGAACGTGCCGGTCCCCCGTGGGACCACCGCGGTGTCCGAGTGCACGACGAGCACGACGTCGGACGGGATCTCGAACGTGCTCGCGACGAGCTCGGCCAGGGCGGTCTCGTGGCCCTGGCCGTGCGGCGACGAGCCGCTCGTGACGACCACGGTCCCGTCCGGCCGGACCGAGACCGACCCGTACTCCGAGCCCGCCCCGCTGATCTCGACGAAGGTCGAGAGCCCGATCCCGAGCTGGAGGGGGTCGCCCGAACGCCGCCGCGCCGCCTGTTCGTCCCGAAGCCCGCGGTACCCGGCGAGTTCGAGCGCCCGGTCGAGAGCCGCCGCGTAGTCCCCGCTGTCGTAGTGCGCGCCCGTCGCCGTCCGGTACGGGAAGTCCGCGGGCGCCAGGAAGTTGCGACGCCGGACCTCGGCCGGGTCCATGCCGAGCTCCGAGGCAAGGAGGTCCATCGCCCGCTCGAGCATCGTGGCGGCCTCGGGGCGCCCTGCACCCCGGTAGGGCCCGACCGGAGTCGTGTTGGTGACGACGCCGAGCGAGGTGAGCGACAGCTGGGGGATGCGGTACACGCCGGTCGTCATGAGCCGGGACGTGCGGAACGGAATGGTGCCCCGCCAGCAGTACGCGCCGACGTCGGTGACCGTCCGGGCTTCGAGGCCGACGACCGTCCCGTCACGTCGTGCGCCCAAGGCGATGTCCTGGACCTGTCCGCGGCCGTGGCTCATCGCGACCAGGTTCTCCGAGCGCGTCTCGACGTGGCGCACCGGCGCGCCGAGGCGCTCAGCGACGGCGGCGACGACCAGGTGCTCGGGGTAGACGCCGCCCTTCGCGCCGAACCCTCCACCCACCGCGGGCGCACGGACCCGGACGGCGGTCTCGCTCTTGGCGAGCGCCGCAGCGATGCCGCGGCGCACGAGGAACGGCGCCTGACAGCTCACGATGCAGTCCAGCGTCCCGTTTGGCCTGGGCTGGGCGAGGATCCCGTTCGGTTCCATGGGCACCGGCGCGACGCGCTGATTGACGAATCGGTGCCGGACGACCACCTCCGCGCCCAAGAGCGCGTCCACACCGTCACCGGTCCGCACGTCGAGCACGACGTTGGTGCCAACGTCGGGAAAGAGCACCGGGCCGCCCGGCTCGAGCGCCGCGAGCGCGTCGACGACGACCTCGAGCGGTTCGATGTCCGCGACGACGAGCTCTGCTGCGTCCGCGGCCGCCGCGGCGCTCGTCGCGACGACAACTGCGATCGGCTCGCCGACGAAGCGCACCCGGTCCCTGGCGAGGCAGGGCCGGGCCAGCTCGGGGCGTTGCGCTGCGTGTTCGCGGGGCCACTCGGGGATGTCCGGGAGGTCGAGGTCCGCGGCGCCGAGTACTGCGACCACGTCAGGGGCGTTCCTCGCCGCGCCCAGGTCCAGTTCCTTCAGGATCCCGTGGGCGACCGTCGACCGCACGAAGGCGGCGTGGAGCATCCCGTCGACGACGACGTCGGCAAGAAACCTCGCCTCACCCTTGAGCAGCGGTGGGTCCTCACGACGCTGCACGCGGTGCCCGAGGATGCTGACCGTCGACAGGGGCTCCCGGTGATCGAGGCCATCGGCGTCATCGGCCGTTTCGGAGAATCTGCTCCCGGCCGCTCCAGGGCCTAACTCCCGCGCGACGCGCGGGCGGGCAGGTTCGGTGGGCACGCGCGGGACTCTACCGACCGGCCGGCGCTCGGCGGCTCGACCGCAGGCCAGCGGACCGGTCCCGTGTCTCGGTACGTCGACTCCGCGTGGACGGCGCGAACCAGCCCGATCGCACGGGTCCGCCCTCAGATCGGAACGGGCAGCTCCGGACGAAGCCGATCAGCCGGAGCGCGCGGTCAGCTGGCCTCGCGGGCCCGGTGCAGCACCGAACGGCGCGCCTTGCGCTCGCTCGGCTTTGGGAGCGGCGTCGCGACCGCCGCCACTTCCGCCGTGCGCCGGCAGCCGTCGCACAGGTACCGCTCGCCGATCCGCCGCGTGAGGCCGTTCGAACGGCAGATCGCGCACGCGTGCCCGAAGTACACGACCTCGGAGGGCGCGTCGCGTCGGGTCAACTGGCCAAGCTGGGTCAGTCGGGCCGAGGCGTCCTGCCGCATCGACCAGCTCCCGTCCTCGGCCTCCTCGACGAGCCCCCACGCGAGCAGGTTCCGGAGCAACGGGTCGAAGCGCTCGATCGGGTGCCTGTCCATTGCGTCACTCCCCCTTTCCCGGAACGGCGTCGTCTCGCCGACCGCTCCCCTCTCTGCCGATGCCCCCTGCGACACAGTGTGCCAGCACGACGCGCGGCAGTGTGGTCAGTTTCGTTCGTTTCTTCGGGAATTTCTTGGGAACCCTCGGAGGCCGGCGCGTCGACGGAGCGCAGTCAGCTATCAGCTAGCGGTGGCTCCGGGTCCACTTCACGAGGCGGTCGAGTCCCCAGGAGTTCACGACGCGATCGGCTCCGATGCCGGCGGCGACCGCCAGCGCGCAGCCGTGGCGCTGCCACTCCAGCTGCCCCGGCGCGTGCGCGTCGGTGTCGATGGAAAAGAGGCAGCCGGCTGCGAGCGCCTCGCGCAAGAGTGGCTCGGGAGGGTCGAGGCGTTCCGGGCGCGAGTTCACCTCGACCGCCGTCCCCGTCCGGGCGCAGGCGCCGAACACGACGGCGGGGTCGAACCTCGACGGTGGGCGTCCGCGTCCGACGACGATCCGGCCGGTGCAGTGGCCGAGGACGTCCGTGTGAGGGTTCTCGATGGCGGCCACCATCCGGACGGTCATCTCCTCCTCGTCCATGCGGAGCTTCGAGTGCACCGAGGCGACGACGACGTCGAGACGGCCGAGGAGATCCTCGTCCTGGTCCAGCGAACCGTCGAGGTTGATGTCCACCTCGATCCCCGTGAGGATCCGGAAGGGGGCGAGCTCCTCGTTCAGGACGCCGACCTCGTCGAGCTGGCGCCGGAGCCGGTCGGGGTCAAGCCCGTGCGCCACGGTGAGGCGCGGGCTGTGGTCCGTGAGGGCGAGGTACCGGTGCCCGATCTCCTCGGCGGCCCTGGCCATCTCCGGGATGGGGCTGCCGCCGTCGGACCAGTCCGAGTGGCTGTGGAGATCGCCTTGCAGCTGCTCGAGCAGGGCCGCGACGTCTTGGTCTTCGACGGTCTGGCGCCGGGATTCGAGAACCCGGATGTAGCTCGGCACCTCGCCCGACAGGGCCTCGGCGATCACCGCCGCGGTCGTCGTCCCGACTCCGGGCAGGTCGGTCAGGCGGTTCGATCGGGCGAGCGAGCGCACCCGTTCCTCGCCGGCGGCGTCGACGCTCGTCGCGGCGCGCCGGAACGCTCGCACCTTGTAGGTCTCGGCGCGTTCGGCCTCGAGGAGGTACGCGACCCGGCGCAGGGCGTTGGCTGGGGCGACCCCCGCCGCGCCGGTCCCCTCGGTCACGCCCGTGGCGGCGTCTTCGCGCTCCGCTGTACCCGGTGCACGCGAAACATGCGGGCCACGCCGCTCCGAGGCTCGCCCGGCGTCCGCGCCACCACGCGCGACGACACCGAGGTATACGCGGTCATCGTGTCATTGTACGGCCCGGTGTTGGCGCATCCACCAGGCGTCCGCGAGGATGGGCTGCGTGGCAGAGAGCACGTCTCCACCAGGTTCCCTCTCGTCTGACCCGGGCATGTCCGCGGTGTCCTTCACGCCGGGAGCGCCCGAGACGGTCCTTCCGCCGGCGGATCCCGGAGCCGAGGCGGCGACGGCCGCCGCCCTGGAAGGGCCCGAGGGGCAGCGACGCGCCGCACTGGGCGCTGTCGCGGCGCGTTGGCCGCGTCATCTCGGGGTGTGGGCGGCGCTCGCCGAGACCGCCGACGACGAGATCGACCGCTACGCCTTCGCGCGTGTCGGATATCACCGGGGACTCGACGCGCTGCGCGCCGCGGGCTGGCGCGGCTCGGGCTCCGTGCGGTGGGCGCACGAGGAGAACCGCGGCTTCCTTCGCTCCCTCGACGCCCTTCGCGCCGCGGCCGTGGCCATCGGCGAGGCGGATGAAGCGGAGCGCTGCCGCGTCTTCCTCCGTCAGCTCGACGCCGACCGGCGAACCTAAGAACTCCTGCAGGAACCCCCGTTCACGGGACGGGTCCGGGGAGCTCGCCCGTACCATGGATCCATGCAGTCGGGCTACGACATGAGAACCGGGCCCCCGACGACGGGAGCCGGCTCCGGCTCGCGCAACCGGTCACCGCGAGGGCGGAGCGCGGCGCACAGCATCCCCCTCGGTCGGATCCTCGGGATCCCAGTCGACATGCACTGGAGCTTTCTTCTCCTCGTCGGACTCGTGGTTGTCTCGGGACTCCCCGCCGGGGCATGGGCCGTCCTCGCCGGGATCGTGTGGGTCGTCGCGCTGTTCGCCTCGGTGGTCGTCCACGAGCTCGCTCACTGTCTCGTGGCGCGTCGTCGTGGCGGGCGAGTGCTCGGGATCCTGCTCCTCCCCATCGGCGGAATGTCGCGCATGTCGGCGATCCCCGCCGAACCGCGCGACGAGGCGGCGGTCGCCATCGCCGGGCCGGCGACGAGCCTCGGGCTCGGCGTGCTCCTCGTCGCGGTCGCTGCAGCCGCGGGCGGCGCGATCTGGCCACCTGCCTTGCTCGGTGGCTCGTGGCTCGCACGGCTTGGATGGCTGAACCTGCTGCTCGGCGTCTTCAACCTTCTCCCGGCGCTTCCCATGGACGGCGGTCGCGTGCTTCGCGCCGCGCTGGCGAGGCGTCTGCCGAAACTCCGCGCGACCACGATCGCGGCCACGGTCGCGAAGGTCATCGCGGCGGGTCTCGTCGTGGCCGGTGCGTTCATCGATCTCTGGCTCGTCGTCATCGGCGTCTTCGTGTTCATTGGTGCCTCACAGGAAGAAGCGGTCGCCCGTCGGGACGACCAGAGGTGGTGGAACCGCGGCGCCGGATGGGGGCCACCTGGCCCGCCTCCCGGATGGGGGCCGCCGCCGCCGGGTTGGGGGCCGCCCCCCGCCGGATGGTGGCCGCCGCCAGCTCAAAATGAGGGCGACGGTGAGCGCGCCGTGTCCGTCGCGCCCCGCCGGCAGGCGTCAGCGATCGATGTCCCGGTGGAAGGAGCCCGCGCGGATGCCGGCGGCTCCGAGCCGATTCGCGAGCGCGTCGGCCAGCACGACTGAGCGGTGCCTGCCCCCGGTGCAACCGAGGGCGATCGTGAGGTACGACTTGCCCTCCTGCTCGAAGGATGGGAGGAGCATCCTCAACAGTTCGTCGACCTTCCCCAAGAAGGCCTCGGTCTCGGGCTGCCCGAGGACGTAGTCGCGGACGGGCTGATCGAGCCCTGAGAGCGGTCGCAGCTCGTCCACCCAGTAGGGGTTCGGAAGGAATCGACAGTCGAGCACGATGTCCACGTCGAGGGGGACCCCGTGCTTGTAGCCGAACGAGACGACCGACGTCTGCATGTGCGCGGTGTGCCGGGGGTCGCCGAACAACTCGATGATCCGCTGTCGCAACTGGTTCGTGTTCAGCTCACCGGTGTCGATGACCACATCGGCCGCTTCACGGATCCCATCGAGCAGGCGGCGTTCGTCGGCGATCGACTCGTTCACGCCGCGGGCCGCGAGCGGGTGTCGGCGCCGGGTCCCCTCGAACCTGCGGACGAGGACGTCGTCCGGCGCGTCGAGGAACAGGACCCGGACGTCGTGGCCGGTCTTGCGCAGCCGGGCGAGCATCGGCGCGACGTCTTCGACGTGCTCGTCGCCACCGCCCCGGCCGACAACCAAAGCCACGCGCTCGTGTTCGGAACCCGGCCGCTCCACCAGGTCGGCGACCTTCGTGATGAGCTCGGGGGGGAGGTTGTCGATGACGAACCACCCGAGGTCCTCCAGCGCCGCCGCCGCGGTGGAGCGCCCGGCACCCGACATGCCCGTGACGAAGAGGAAATCGCTCATCCGTCACCATTCTCTCGCGCTGCAACCTGGAACGCAGTCATCGTGCGGCCTGACGACCTCGGACCCGGGCCCGCCCTCGTCCCGTTCGGAGCGTTTCTCGCGCCGGCAGGGACGCCGTGCAACCGGTCGAACACGGCCCGGGCGACCGCGTCCGGGAGCCACGGCAGCTCGCGGAGGTCCTCCAAACTCGCAGCGCGGAGTGCACGGACGCCCCCCACTTCCTTGAGCAACCGGGCGCGGCGAACAGGGCCGAGACCGGGCACGCCGTCGAGCGCGCTCCTCGTCATCCTCCCGCCGCGTCGTTTCCGGTGGAAGGTCACTGCGAAGCGGTGCGCCTCGTCGCGTACGCGCTGGAGGAGGTAGAGCGCCTCTGAGCCTCGGGCGATGCGAACCGGTTCGGGGTTCCCTGGCCGGTACACCTCCTCGAACTGCTTGGCCAATGCGGCGAGCTCGATCTGGCCGGTGAGGCCGAGCTCCTCGAGGACGCGTTCACCGACCCCGAGCTGACCCTTTCCCCCGTCGAGGAGCAGGAGCTGAGGCGGATAGGCGAAGCGCCGGGGGCGTGCGCGCTCGTCCGCCACGGGGTCCTGGCGTCGCGAGCACTCGGCCAGGAGCGCGTTCAGTCGCCTCGTGAGGACCTCGTGCATGGCCGCGTAGTCGTCGTTCCCCGGGACCTGCTTGACGACGAACTTGCGGTAGTCGGATTTCTTGGGGAGTGCGTCCTCGAAGACCACCATCGACCCGACGTAGTCGGTTCCCTGGAGGTGGCTCATGTCGTAACACTCGATGCGGAGTGGCGCCTGCGACAGCCCGAGCGCCACCTGCAGCTCGGTGAGCGCGCGCGAACGGCTGTTGTGGTCCGAGGCGCGCCGGAGTCGGTGCCGCGTGAGGTCTTCTTTCGCGTTCCGCACCACCGTCTCCTGGAGCGCCCGCTTCGAGCCACGCCGGGGCACCGCGATGCCGACCGGTCCGCCGCGCAGACGCCCCAGCCACTCGGCCAAGACCGGCTGCGCTTCGGGCTCGACCGGCACGAAGATCCGCCGTGGCACGTCGCTGCCGCGAGCGCCGTAGAGCTCCTCGAGGATCCGACCCGTGAACTGCGGCGGCGAGAGGTCCTCGACCTTGTCGGCCACGAAGCCGCCCCGGCCGACCACTCTGCCGCGCCGCACGTGGAACACCTGCACCGCCGCCTCGAGCTCGTCCTCGGCGACCCCGACCACGTCGAAGTCCTCCGGTTTCTCCGAGACCATCTGCTGGGTCTCCGCGGCCTTGCGGACGGCGACAACCTGGTCCCGGAGGCGGGCCGCCCGCTCGTATTCGAGCCCCGCGGCCGCTTCGGCCATCTCGCGTTCGAGCCGGGCGACGACGGGCGCCGTGTCCCCCGAGACGAACCGCATCAGGTCCTCGACCATCTGGCCGTACCGGGCGTGGTCGACCTCCCCGACGCAGGGTCCCGAGCACCGCTCGATGTCGTAGAGGAGACACGGACGGCCGAGCCGCGCGTGTCGCCGGAACTTCGCATCCGAGCACGTCCGGATCGGGAAGCTCCGAAGCAAGAGGTCGAGCGTCTCGCGGAGGGCGCCCACGTGACCGAACGGGCCGAAGTAGCGGACACCCTTTCGCTTCTTCCCCCGGTACACCATGGGACGCGGCCATTCCTCCGACACCGTCACGGCCAGCCAGGGGTAGCTCTTGTCGTCCTTCAGGCGGACGTTGAACCGAGGCTGGTGGCGCTGGATGAGGGAGAACTCGAGCATGAGCGCCTCGACCTCGGTCCCTACCACGACCCATTCGACGCGGTCGGCCTGGGCCACCATCTGTGCGGTGCGCGGGGGGAGCGCTCCGGGGTCCTGCCAGTAGTTCGGCAGCCGGTGGCGGAGCGACTTCGCCTTTCCGACATAGAGCACGCGGCCGTCCGCATCGACGAACTGGTACGACCCCGGAGCGTCGGGAATGTCGGCCGTGGCCGGGCGCGTCAACACGACCCCCAGTTTCGCGCCCGCCTGCGCATCTCATGCCGGCGGTTGCGCCCGCGCTCGTGGGGCCCGAAGGCGTCGAGACCGTGACCAGGCCGCCGCCTGCGCCTCCTCAGCGTCGGCCCAGCCCGCCACACCCCGAGAGGGGCCGGTACCCGAGCATGGCTACCATCCGCCCCGGGGCGGTCGAAGCTCGACCGGTCCGAGGGCCCAGAGGAGGTCGGCATGGACATTCGCACGCTTGCCGTGCACGGCGGAGAACGCGTGCCCGGCCCGGACGGCTCGGTCGTCTTCCCGATCTACCAGGGCACGATCTTCGAGGTCCCCCTTGGAACCGGGTACCACGACATCTCCTATCCACGACTCAGCTCTACGCCGTCGCAGCGCTACCTGCACGACAAGCTCGCGGCCCTCGAGAGCGGCGAGGCCGCGGTCGCCACGGCGTCGGGGATGGCGGCGATCACGACGACGCTCATGGCGTTCCTGCGTCCGGGCGATCACCTGATCGCGCTGGACGACCTCTACGGCGGCACCTACGACTTCCTTCGGGAGCACGCGCCGGACCTCGGTTGGGAGTGCAGCTACGTGCGCCCCGACGATCCCGAGGAATGGGAGCGGGCCTGCCGCGACGAGACCCGGGTCTTTTACGTCGAGACCATCACGAACCCGCTCGTGCGGGTCCCGCGGCTCGCCGACGTCGTCGAGTTTTGCCGGGAACACGGCATCACCTCGGTGATCGACAACACGTTCGCGTCCCCGGTGAATTTCCGCCCGCTCGACGCCGGCTTCGACGTCGTCTGCCACAGCGCGACCAAATACCTGAACGGCCATTCCGACCTCGTCGCGGGGTGCGTGGTGGCCGACGCCGAGCTCGTGGGTCGGGTACGCCACCACCTGAACCACTTCGGAGGGAGCCTCGATGCGTACGCGGGCGCCCTGTTGGCCCGCGGCCTCAAGACCCTGGCTCTACGCGTCCAGGCACAGAACGCGAACGCCAGCGCGCTCGCGACGTTCCTTTCGGGTCACGACGCCGTCTCGCAGGTGAACTACCCGGGTCTCGCCTCCCATCCGGACCACGGACACGCCACCGGGTTGCTGTCCGGGTTCGGCGGGATGCTCAGCTTGAGGTTCGCCGGAGCGACCGAGGAGGACCGGGCGGCCCGGGCGGAGAAGATGATCGTCGGGCTGCGCCTGGCGGCGAACACGCCGAGCCTGGGCGGCGTCGAGACGCTCGTGACCCAGCCCCGCCGGACGTCACATGCCGGCCTGTCGGCGACCGACCGCGCACGTCTCGGCATCGCCGATGACCTCGTCCGGGTGAGCGTCGGGGTGGAGGCGTCCGAGGACCTCGTCGCCGACTTCGCCCAGGCGCTCGACGCGCTTTGAGCAGGGGCGTCGCGACGACCGCCCGCGGGGCGGAGCGGCTTCGAACTAGAGCGCGTCGATGGCCGACGAGTACCGGCCGACCTCCTCCATCAGAGCCTGTCCCGTGACGAACCGACGAAACCCGAAGCTGTCCAGGGTGAGCTGCCCCCGGCCGATGAGTCTGCTGAACTCTTCGGAGGTCACGAGCGCCTCGGTCTGGGCGGCGGTGCCGTAGTAGCGCATCACGCCCGCAGGGGCCGAGCCGATCGGTTCGAAGCCGACCACGTCCCAGCGTTCCATGCCGCCGTTCGCGACGAGCTTCTCGTTGAAGGCGACCGCCTCGCCGAACAGCTCGATCGCCTTCTTCTCCCGTCCAGCTTTGGCCTCACCCCAGGTGACGGCGAGCCCGTAATCGGCCATGGTCGACCCCCTCGCATTCGGTCCACCAGGCGCCGCCCGGTGCGGTGCCGGTGACGGCAGGCGATCCTACGGCCGGCGCGCCCCCGGCGGTAGTGGGCCGGTCGAGCGGCTCCCGTCTCGAGGCCGGGTCCGTCGCCGCCCGGTGGGGCCGGTCCACGCGGCCACTTCCGGGCGCGGCGTCGCGCCGCTCAGTCGGCCATCGCTCTTTGGACCGCGTCGCGCGCCCGGTCGACGAGTGCCGCGACCGGGCCGGCCGCCAGGTTGGCGGCGGCGGTGTTCGGCGTCCTCGGGTGCGGCCGGGTGGGCGCCAGCTTCTTTGCGGCCTGGAACGCCTTCGCCGCCTCGCGCAGCTTCTCCCGGTCGACGCTCTCGGCGAGTCGCGGGTGCTCGACGCGCTCTTCCTTCTCGGCGTGCTCGAGAACGGCACCGTGGAGCCGTTGGAACAGCTGCTCCCAGCCGGGAGTGCCGACCTCCGCCCGCTCCATCTTCTTCAGCACCCCTTCGGCCTCGCTCTCCTCGCGGATCCGGGCCTCCGCGATCCGTTTGCCGTTGCTCGCAAAGCCCTTCGTGAGCGGGCGGACGATCTCCTCCTCGGCGACCTCGTGACGAATCAGCTCGCCGCGGAGCTTCGTGAACGCGTCTTCCCGCCGCTTCCCCGATGAGCTCGCGACACGTTCGAAGAGGGTCCGCACCTCGTCGTGGTCCTTCCGGATGACATCGATGAGCTCCATGGCACACTCCTGCAGCACTGTCGGTCGTCGCGGTGCAACTTCCCCCCGCGCCAGCGCGGCAAACGGATCGGGTGCGTGACCTGACGAGTTACTCGGTCATCCCGAGAACCGGGCGCAGGACGTCACCGGTGTAGCTGCCCGGCGTCTTCGCCACCTGCTCGGGGGTTCCCTCCGCCACGACGCGACCCCCGCGGTCGCCGCCGTCGGGGCCGAGGTCGACGATCCAGTCCGCCCACTTCACCACGTCGAGGTTGTGCTCGATCACGACGACCGTGTTGCCCTGGTCGACGAGGCGTCCGAGGACCTCGAGCAGGCGGCGGACGTCTTCGAAGTGGAGCCCCGTGGTGGGCTCGTCGAGGATGTACATCGTGTGGCCGGTCGGACGGCGGCTGAGCTCGGTCGCGAGCTTCACGCGTTGCGCCTCGCCGCCCGACAGCGTCGGCGCGGGCTGCCCGAGCCGGATGTAGCCGAGCCCGACGTCGACGAGCGTCTGGAGGTGCCGCGCGATCGGTGGCTGGTTGGCGAAGAACTCGAGAGCCTCCTCGCACGACATGTCCAGGACCTCGGCGATGTTCTTGCCGCGGAAGGTGACGTCCAGGGTGTCCCGGTTGTACCGCGCTCCGCCGCAGATCTCGCACGGGACGTAGACGTCGGGCAGGAAATGCATCTCGATCTTGATGGTGCCGTCGCCGGCGCACGCCTCGCAGCGGCCCCCGCGCACGTTGAAGGAGAACCGCCCCGGCAGGTACCCGCGCACCTTCGCCTCCGGGGTCTGGCTGAAGAGCCGGCGGATGTGGTCGAAGACGCCGGTGTACGTCGCAGGGTTCGACCTCGGCGTGCGCCCGATCGGCGCCTGGTCGACGTCGACGACCTTGTCGACGTTCCCGATCCCCTCGATCTTGCGGTGGAGACCCGGCACGGCCTTCGCCCGGTGCAGTTCGTGCGAGAGCGACCGCAAGAGGATCTCGTTCACGAGGGTGGACTTGCCCGAGCCCGAGACCCCGGTCACCGCGACGAAGCAGCCGAGGGGGAACGCCACGTCGATGTCCGCGAGGTTGTGCTCGCGTGCACCCCGAACGACGACGGCGCTCCCCGATCCCGGACGGCGGCGCTCGGGTACCGGGATCGACCGGGTTCGTGCGAGGTACTGGCCGGTGAGCGACCGCTTGTTCGAGACGAGCCCTCCAGGCCCCGTCACCGGTCCGCTGTGCACGATGTGGCCTCCGTGCTCGCCGGCACCCGGCCCGATGTCGACGACGTGGTCGGCCGTGCGGATCGTCTCCTCGTCGTGCTCGACCACGATCACCGTGTTGCCGAGGTCCCGCAGCCTGACGAGCGTACGGATCAGGCGCTGGTTGTCGCGCTGGTGCAGGCCGATCGAGGGTTCGTCGAGCACGTAGAGGACACCCACGAGCCCGCTTCCGATCTGGCTCGCCAGGCGGATGCGTTGCGCCTCACCGCCGGACAGCGTCCCCGCGGAACGTGCGAGCGACAGGTAGTCGAGACCGACGTCGAGCAGGAACCGCATCCGCTCGCGGATCTCCTTCAGCACGCGGTCAGCGATCAGGTGATCGCGCTCGGACAGCTCGAGCCCCTCGATCGCGTCGAGCGCGCGGGTGATCGAGAGGTTGCAGAGCTCGTAGATGTTCATCCCGGCGCCGGATCCTCCGGACGGCCCGGACGGCGTGACGGTGCGGCGCCCCTCCGCGCCCTTGCCGATCGTGACCGAGAGCGACTCGGGCTTGAGCCGCGCGCCGCCGCAGGCGGGACAGGCGACCTCGCGCATGTACTGCTCGATCTGTTCGCGCGACCAGTCGGAGTCCGCCTCGCCGTGCCGGCGCTGGAGCCACGGCACGATGCCCTCGTAGTGCTGCTCGTACGAGCGGCTGCGCCCGAAGCGGTTGCGGTAGCGGACGGGCACTCGGCGCGCGCCGGAGCCGTACAGCACGAGCTTCTTGTCCTTCGCCTTGAGCTTCGACCACGGGGTCTTCACCGAGAAGTCCCCGAGCTCCGCGATGCCGTTCACGAGTCCAGTGAAGTACTCGCTCCGCGCCCCCGCCCACGGCGCGAGCGCCCCGCCGGCGAGACCGAGCGACGGATCGGGGACCACCAGCTCCGGATCGACCTCGAAACGGGTGCCGAGCCCGAGGCACGCGGTGCACGCGCCGTACGGAGAGTTGAAAGAAAAGCTGCGGGGCGCGGGCTCCTCGAAGCTGATCCCGTCGAAGGGACAGGCGAGGTGCTGGCTGAACGTGATGGCCTCCCGTCCCTCGAGTGGCTCGCCGTCGGAGCCCACGAGGAGCACTTCGGCCGTTCCCCCGGTGAGGGCGAGCGCCGTCTCGATCGACTCGGTGAGGCGTTGACGCATGCCGTCCCGGCGAATGAGGCGGTCGACGATCACCTCGATGGTGTGCTGCTCGTAGCGCGCGAGGTACGTGTCGCGACGGTCCGCGAGCTCGACCACCGTGCCGTCCACACGGACGCGCGAGAACCCTTGCTTGGCGAGGTCGTCGAGCAGGCCCGCGTACTCCCCCTTGCGCCCGCGCACGACGGGGGCGAGCACCCAGAACCGCGACCCCTCGTCGAGCTCCATCACCCGGTCGACGATCTGCTGCGGCGTCTGGCGGGACACCGGCCTGCCGCAGCTCGGGCAGTGCGGCTTGCCAACCCGCGCGTAGAGCAACCGGAGGTAGTCGTAGACCTCGGTGATCGTGCCGACCGTCGAGCGCGGGTTGCGCGACGCCGACTTCTGGTCGATCGAGATCGCCGGCGAGAGCCCCTCGATGAAGTCCACGTCGGGCTTGTCCATCTGCCCGAGGAACTGGCGCGCGTACGCCGAGAGCGACTCGACGTACCGGCGCTGGCCCTCCGCGTAGATCGTGTCGAATGCGAGCGAGGACTTCCCCGAACCCGAGAGACCCGTAAAGACAATGAGCCGGTCCCGCGGAAGGTCGAGCGAGACGTCCTGGAGATTGTGTTCGCGCGCCCCGCGGATCACGAGCCTCCCGGAGGAGGCCCCGCCTCCGGCCGCATCCACGTTGGGCCGGCTGACCGTCGCGGCGCGCCCCACTGGGTCGTTCCGTCGGCGCGCAGGCGTCACCGTCGGCAGTTTAGCTGAGGCGAACGTACGTTCGGCCCGGGGCCGGCCAGGCCCTCCGGTGGGCCGGTCGCGGGTTCCCGCGGAAACACCCTTGACGCTTCCGGGGCGGCGCACCATCGGCCGAACGCGGGGGTCAGCCGGCGACGAAGCCCTCGAAGATCCCCTTCATCGTGAAGAAGCTCGGCAGGTCGTCCGCCCCCACCTCGATCGGATGGCCCGTCAGCTCCTCGAGGAGGGCGATCGTCTCGATGAGCCCGAAGGAGTCCAGGTAGCCGGCCTGCCACAGCTGGGTGGTCGGCTCGATATCGCCGGGGAGGTCTGGCCGTCGCTCGCGCAGGAACGCCCGGAGCGCTTCGTAGAACTCTTGCTCGTTCACGTGGCCGAGCTCACCGTCCCGGCCCGCCCGTGAGCGCGACGAGCACGCCCTCGGACTCCTGCAGGTCGCCCTGCTCCCACATGCGGTACACACTCGCCAGGGCCACGGCCGCCGCGTCCCCGAGCGGAACCTCGCGCGCGTGGCGCTGGAGGGCTGCCGCGATTTCCGACGACGTCACGTCGACGAAGCCGCCGTCCGACTCCTTCGCCGCCCGGGCGACGTAGTCGAAGCTCGCGAACGGGTCACCGAGCAGGATCGCCTCAGCGAGGCCGGTCGGCTTTGCGACCGTCAACCGGTCGTTGGTCCCGTTGAGCACCGCACGGTAGGCCTTCACCATCGGCGAGCAGCTGGTCTGCTGCGCGCAGAACAGGCGCGGCGATCGGCCCCAACGCCGGACCGCGGTGCTCTGCGCAGCGGCGCGGGCGGCGGCCACGATCCCGAGACCGCTCGCGACGGCCTGCACGACCGTGTCGACCCGGCCACCGGCCCGGGCGACGTCGTCGAACGCCTCGAGATAGGCGAGCTTCGCCCCCTCGCGCCGTCCGAGGTTGAAGAACCCGCCCTCGGGGAACTCGCCGGGACCGACCTCCTCGCGCGACCGCTTGCCGGCCGCCACGTAGTCGCCGTGGACCCGGATCACCTCCATCCGATCGGTCTTGGGTCCGAGCTGGGTCTCGGGCACGTCCTCGGACACGTACACCCGCGCGGAGAGCTCGGGGTAGTACTGGAGCCCCCACGCGTAGGCCGCGGCGGTGTTGCCGGTCGAGCTGAAGACGAACCGCTCGATGCCGCGTTCGATCAGGAGCGGAAGAGAGACGGCGATCAGGCGGTCCTTGGTGGACCCGGTGGGAAGGACCCCTTCGACCTTCGCCCAGATCGGGACGCCGTCGAGCTCGGTCAAAAGGACCGTGGGCGTGGGTTCGATGGCGATCCGGCAGGTCTCTTGGCGCGGGATCGGCAGGAGGTCCCAGTAGGTCTCGAGCGCGTCGGTGTCGCCGGGATGGAGCTGAGCGTTCGAGGGCGCGTAGACGGCGTCCACCATCCCGTTGCACGCGGCACAACGGCCGGAGAGGTCCTGCTCGCTCGACCCGCAGTCGACGCACACGAGCGGCGGCGCACCTTGTCGCCGCACATGAGCCGACGCGCTCCGTGTCCCTCCGATCGACGTGCCCGCCTCGGTCTCGATCGTCTTCATGACCCCCTACCTCCATCCGCCGTCCCCGGGTCCTGGTCCCGGGACTCCGCCGCCGCCTGCGCCTCCCGGGCGGCCTTCTCGGCCAGCTCCCGGGTCGCGTGCGCGTCCCATTTGCCGTGGGCGTTCACCACAAGGTTAGGCACCAGATGGACCCGTTCGGGCACCGCGGCCGAAGGGAGCTCCGCACGCAGCCGCTCGAGCACCCGGGCGACGATGTCCTCGCCCGCGTCCGCCGCGGGCACCACGAAGAGCTCCAGGCGCGTCATCCCCCCGGTCCCGGTCGGGGCGACCGCCACCGCGGCGTGCGCGACGCCCGGGACGCCGAGGACGAGGGACCGCACCTCTTGGATCTCGATCCGGTAGCCGCCGACCTTGACCTGCTCGTCGAGGCGACCGAGGTAGCGGAGCTGGCCGTCGCGAACCGTGCACAGGTCGCCCGTCCGGTACGCCCGCGCGGGTTCCCCGTCGGTGATCCGCGCCCCGTCGAAGAACCGGGCGTGGTCCTCAGCTCCCCCGCCGAGGTACCCGGCAGCGACGCATTCGCCGGCGAGAACGAGCTCGCCCTCCTCACCGAGGGGCACCGGTCGAAGCTCGCCGTCGACGACGTAGGCGCGTGAGTTCCACGCCGGGGTGCCGATGGGGACGACGCCCGTCCCGTCGGGATCCACGGAGAGCGCGTCGAGCTCGAATCGGTACGCGGTGCACCCCACCGTGGCCTCGGTCGGCCCGTAGTGGTTCAGGAGCTGGACGCCGTCCAGCCGCGCACCGAGGGACTCCACGAGCTCGGCGTCGAGCCGCTCGCCGCCGAACATGACGGTGCGGGTGATCGCGCGGTAGTCGGGCCTCGCGATCCGCTCGAAGAGGCGGACGTGCGACGGCGTGATCTTCACGAAGGCGAACGGCCGCTCGCGCGGTGCGATCCACGGGCGTGGATCCCAGCTGTCCGGCACGAGCTGGACCGCCCCGCCGACCATGAGCGGCAGCCACAGGCACGTGACCGCGTGGTCGAAGCCGAGACTCGCGAAGCAGGGCGTCGCGTCCTCGGGCTCGAAGGCGGTCAACTCCTTCGCCCACGACAGGTAATTCACGAGCGCACGGTGGCCGACGAGGACGCCCTTGGGCTCACCCGTCGAACCCGTCGTGAAGACGGTGTAGGCGACCTCGCCGGGGCTCGCGTCGGGGGTGAGCTCGGCGCCCTCCCTCGGCCCGGCGTGCGTGTCCACCGTCGCCACCGAACGCGGGAGGCTCCCGACCAAGGCGTTGGGGTCGGCGCAGACCATGACCTTGGGCTTGCCGACCTCGAGGATGCGCCGGACGCGCCCCGCGGGGTACGTCGGGTCGATCGGGACGTAGGCGGCCCCGAGCGCCATCACCCCGAGGGCGGCGGCGACGACCGGGGCGGTCCGAGTCGCCCAGATGGCGACCTGGTCGCCGGCGCCGACGCCGGCGTCCGCGAGCGTCGTCGCGATCCGGCCCGCCTGCCGCCACAGCTCCGCGTAGCTCTGGACCGGCCCGTCCCCGATGACCGCGGGCGCATCGGGTCGCGCGGCGGCGTGCCACGCCACGAGGTCGACGAGGGTGCCAGTCGACAGTTCGGTGGTCCGTCCTGCGAGCACGCTCGGCGGCCGTCCTCCCGTGGGGCGGGCGTCGTGGACGTTGGTGGAGGTCATGATGTCGGCCGCTCCCCGGAGCTCGATCGGGCCAGTGCGCGCACCGGAGCGATGCCACCACGGGCCCCCACCGGCCCAGAAAGACTACGCCGACGCGGCGGCCCGATCGGACCGTGCGGGCTGCGCAGCTCCCCCGCGACCGGAGCCGCCGGTCGCGCCCGTGCCGCCGGTCGGGGCGCCGACCTCCTCCGCCGGGGGGGCTGTGGACCCAAAAGTGGCGCCCGGGGCCGGCTCGTCCCCGGCGACCACCGCGCCGCTCCGCACGGCGGCGAGCTCGTCTCTGAGCAGCGCCGCCTCCTCGAAGCGCAGCTCTGCGGCTGCCGCGAGCATCTCGCGTTCGAGCTCGGCGGCCAGCTCCGCGAGCTCGGGCGACATCTCGGCGGCAAAACCCGGGCCGGCGCCCGGCGCCCAGCCCCCGCCGCCGACGGCGGCGCGGGTCCTGACGGTCCGGGCGGCCTTGCCCGCGCGGACGTCGGCGCGACTGCGGCGGGCCCTGGCCGTCCCTTCCGAGCTCCCCCGGAGCCGCTCGAGGATGTCGGTCACGGCCTTCCGGATCGTCTGCGGGTCGATGCCGTGCTCGGCGTTGTAGGCGATCTGGAGCTGACGCCGGCGTTGCGTCGTCCCGACCGCCTCGCGCATGGAGTCCGTGATGGTGTCCGCGTAGAGCACGACGGTGCCGTCGACGTTGCGCGCGGCCCTGCCCATCGTCTGGATCAGTGACGACGCCGAGCGCAAGAACCCCTCTTTGTCGGCGTCGAGGATGGCGACGAGCGACACCTCGGGGAGGTCGAGACCCTCGCGGAGCAGGTTGATGCCGACGACGACGTCCACGCTGCCGAGACGCAGGCTGCGCAGGATCTCGACCCGCGTGATCGTGTCGATGTCCGAGTGCAGGTACTGCACGCGGATCCCGTTCTCGGCGAGGTAGTCAGTCAGGTCCTCGGCCATCTTCTTCGTGAGGGTCGTGACGAGCACCCGGCCGCCGCGTGCCACGGCGGCCTCGATACGCGCCATCAGGTCGTCGATCTGTCCCTTCGTCGGCTGGATCACGACCTCGGGGTCGACGAGCCCCGTCGGGCGGATCACCTGCTCGACGACCTGTGCCGACTGCTCGATCTCGTAGGCCCCGGGCGTCGCCGAGACGAAGATCGCCTGGGGGACACGCTCGATGAACTCCTCGAAACGGAGCGGCCGGTTGTCGAGGGCCGACGGCAGCCGGAAGCCGTGCTCGACGAGGACCTCCTTGCGCGACCGGTCCCCCGCCCACTGCCCGTGCAGCTGAGGGACGGACACGTGGCTCTCGTCGATCACGACGAGGTAGTCGTCGGGGAAGAAGTCGAGGAGGGTGTACGGGCGCTCACCGGGGCGCCGCCCGTCGAGGTGCCGGCTGTAGTTCTCGATGCCTGAGCACACGCCGGTCTCCGCAAGCATCTCGAGGTCGTGCTCGGTCCGTGCCCGGAGTCGCTGCGCCTCGAGGAGCTTCCCCTCCCTCTGGAAGAGCGACAGCCGCTCGCGGAGCTCGACCTCGATCGACATGATGGCCCGCTGCATCGTCTCGTCGCCGGCGACGTAGTGCGTCGCGGCGAAGACCACCACGTCCTCCTGTGGGTCGCCCATCTCACCGGTGAGCACGTCGAAGGGAACGATCCGCTCGACGGTGTCACCGAACAGCTCGACGCGAAGCGCCGCCTCCTCGTAGGCGGGGTGGACCTCAACCGTGTCGCCGCGGGCTCGGAAGGTCCCGCGGACCAGGTTCGCATCGTTGCGCGAGTACTGGAGGTCGACGAGACGCCGCAGGATGTCCCGTTGGTCGACCTGCTGGCCGACCTGGAGCCCGAGGATCCGGTCCCGGTACTCGGCGGGCGAGCCCAGGCCGTAGATGCAGGAGACCGAGGCGACGACGATCACGTCTCGGCGCATGAGCAGCGACGAGGTGGTCGCGTGCCGCAGCCGGTCGATCTCGTCGTTGATCGACGAGTCCTTCTCGATGTACGTGTCGGTCGTCGGGAGGTACGCCTCGGGCTGGTAGTAGTCGTAGTAGGAGACGAAGAATTCCACCCGGTTCTTCGGGAACAGCGTCCGCAGCTCCGAGGAGAGCTGGGCCGCGAGCGATTTGTTCGGCTCGATGATCAGCGTCGGGCGCTGCGCGGCCTCGATCGTCCAGGCGATGGTGGCCGTCTTGCCGCTTCCGGTGATGCCCTGCAGCGTCTGGAAGCGGTCACCGCGGCGGACCCCTTCGGCGAGCGCCGCGATGGCCGTCGGCTGGTCGCCGGCGGGCTTGAACGACGACACGACTTCCAGCTTCGGCACTCGTTGGATCGTACCAACGGGGCGTCCGGGTCAGCCCGGTCGCACGGGCGGATCCCGGTGGGACCGGGCGGCCTGCTTCACCCGCCGAGGCTCTGGATCCACCCCCACAGCGCGTCGACCTGCTGTTCGAGCTCCTCGTAGGTGCCCGAGTTGTCGACGACGTAGTCCGCCAACGCCAGGCGGTCCTCCCTCGGTGGTTGCGCGGCGATCCTCGCCCGCGCGTCGGGCTCGGCCATCCCCCGGAGCCGCACCAGCCGGTCGATTGCCACTTCGATTGTGCAGTCGACAACGACCACCGCCCGGAGCCCGAGGGCGTCCACGTGCTCCCGCCGCAGGAGCGGGACCACGACGACCGAGACGGCGACCGCACTCCGAGACAACTCGGCAAGGCGCGCCGACATGACCGCACCGATGATCGGGTGCGTGATCGCGTTGAGGTCCGCGAGGGCTGCGGGGTCCGAGAAGACGACGCCGGCGAGCGCCGCTCGATCGATCGTCCCGTCTCGGGCGCGCACCCCGTCCCCGAATCGTTCGACGACGGATCGGTACGCGGGGCCACCGGGCTCGACGACCTCACGCGCGATCTCGTCGGCATCGACGAGGACGGCCCCACGCCGTGCGAGAAGGTCCGCGACCGAGGATTTCCCGCTGCCGATGCCACCGGTGAGGCCGATCGCGAGCATCAGTGCGGGCTGGGCGCGTTCGCGTTCGAGGGACGTTTCGGGCCGCGGCACACCGCAAAGAGGACGAGCGTCGTGTCGTCCACGGACTCAATCACGGACCATTCGCCGTCTGCTCCGGGCGCGCTGCCCGTGCCCTCGGCTCCCGCGTCCCGGGCGAGGAACCGGTACGCGAGCGGGAGGAGCGCGGTGTAGATCGCGAGGTACCAGCGCCGCGGCATGCGGTGACGCAGGTCGAAGACGTCCAGTCGCAGGACCCGCTCCGCTTTCGCCCGTCGGGCGGCGAAGTCGGCCTTGACCGGGGCGGGCGCGTCGATGCCCGCGACCCAGACCTCGGCGAAGTACCGGGCGAGCAGTTCGGCGAGCTCGTCGACGCGGAAGAGGCGGAGGTGGAACGGGTTCTCGAAGTCCGCCGGGGCGTTCGGCGTGAGGAAGTAGGCGGTGCCACCCGGGGCGAGGACCCGCGCGAGTTCGACGACGTGATCCTCGGGGCGCACGAAGTGCTCGATCAGGTGCGACGACACCGCCGCGTCGAAGGCGCCGGCGCGCAAGCCGAGCGCGAGCGCGTCCATGCGGGCGACGACGACGGCACCGCTCCCCGTCTCGTGCGCCGTACCCGCAGCCGCGCGGTCGCGGTCAACTCCGAGCACGAAGCGGCCGCCCCCCGCGAGGCGGACGGTCTCGAAGCCCTCACCGCACCCGACGTCGAGAACCCACCCCGCCCCGAGCCGGTCGAGGACCGCGCGGTAGCCCGCGTCGTGGAGCGCGACGAGCGACCTCGGGGTGACGCCCTTTCGGGGCCGCTCGCCCGTCAGCGGACCGGTGCGGGGCGCACGGCCCGCCGGCCATGCGCGGCTCATGGCCGCACGTCGATGCTCCCCTCGCGGACGGGTCGTCGTCACGCCACCTCGCTCCACCGACGCTTCTTCCACCAAGCCCCTGGGCCGGCCGGGTGCCGGCCGACAGCGGAGAGGCGCGAGGCCCCCCGGCGGTACGGGCACTCGGAGGGCCGCCGACGCGGCCCTTACACTACGCCGACGTGCCGAGCGACGAGCCGGCCCCCCGCTGCCCGCAACGATGACCGCGACGACCACACGAGTCACGACGGCGGGCGGCGAGTCGGACCCCGCACCGCGGCCGGCTCGGCGCGGCGTCGCGTCCGGGCTCGAGCACCTCCTCCTCGCCGCCTTCGCCTTCCTGCCGGTCGTGCTCGTGGACCGCAGCGTCGTCAGCTCGGACACGAAGGCCTACCTCTACCTCGACCCCGCCCGGTTCCTCGGACAGGTGACCTCGATGTGGATGCCGACAGTCGCGCTCGGGACCGTGACCCACCAGTACGTCGGCTACCTGTGGCCGATGGGCCCGTACTACGCCCTGACGGCAGCGCTCCACGTGCCGACCTGGATCGCACAGCGTCTGTGGCTCGGCGCCATCCTCTTTTCTGCAGGCGCCGGGGTCCTCTTTCTGGTTCGGACCCTGCCCTCGCCGCTTCGCGGCCCGGGACGCCTCGTCGCGGGGTTCGCCTACATGCTGTCCCCATACGTGCTGCAGTACGCGGGGCGCATCTCGGTCATCCTCCTGCCGTGGGCCGGCCTCCCGTGGCTCGTCGCGTTGGCTGCCCGCGCGCTCAGGCGGCAGGCCGAGCCGGCTCCCGACCCGAGCACGCGCCGCGTCGGTCTCCTTCGCTGGAGGGACGCCGCCCTCTTCGCGCTCGTCCTCGCCACGGTGAGCGGCATCAACGCGAGCTCCGTCCTCTACGTCCTCGTCGCGCCGTGCCTGTGGCTCGTGTGGGACGTCACCGTGGAGCGGCGCGCCACCTGGGCGCAGGCGGCGACCACGCTCCTCAAGCTCGCCGTTCTTTCCGCGCTCGCGTGCGCATGGTGGATCGCGGGGCTCTTCGTCGAAGCGGCGTACGGCGTCGACGTGCTGCGCTACACCGAGTCGGTCGGCGCGATCAGTTCGACGTCCACGCCGCTCGAAGTCTTGCGCGGGCTCGGATACTGGTACTTCTACGGAGGAGGTCGTCTCGGGCCGTGGACGCAGTCGGTGGTGCCCTACACGAAATGGCTGTGGCTCGTCGCGCTCTCGTTCCTTCTTCCCGCGCTCGCCTTCGCGTCCGGCGTGGTCGTGCGCTGGCGGCACCGCGGGTACTTCGTCGCCCTCGTGGTCGTCGGCGTCGTGCTGTCCGTCGGCGCGTACCCCTTCACACACCCGACCTTCGTCGGCGCCGGGTTGAAGGCCTTCATGTCGGACACGACCGCGGGGCTCGCCATGCGCTCCACGGACCGTGCGACGCCGCTCGTCGTGCTCGGGCTCGCCGTCCTCCTCGGGGCCGGAACCGAAGCCCTGTGGCGCGGACGAGCGCGCGCGGGCTGGACCGCAGGAGCGGTGCTCTGCGCCTTGTCGGCCCTCAACAACCCTGCGCTCTTCAACGGGGAGATGGAGGTGGTACTTCCGCTCACGCAGCCCTCGACGCTCCCTTCGTACGACCTCGCGGGAATGCGGGCCCTCAACGCGAAGGAGGCCGCCTCGCCAGAACCCGCCCGGGTGCTCGCCATCCCCGGAGACGCCTTTGCGGCGTACACGTGGGGCGACACGAACGACACGCCGCAGCCGGCGCTCCTCCGACGGCCCTTCGTGACGAGGGAGCAGCAGGTCATGGGCTCGATGCCGACGGCGGACCTGCTGTACGCCACGGACTCGCCGATCCAGACATCGATCGGCGACCCCGCGGCGCTCGCGCCGATGGCACGGCTCATGTCGGCGGGCGACGTCATGGTCGAGTACGACCAGAACGCCGCGCTCTACGGCGCGCCGCAGGCGGTCACACTCGCGCAGCGCCTCCGCCACGTTCCGTCGGGGCTCTTCGGCGAGCGGGCCTACGGCACGGCCGACCGTCGTGTCGCGAGGCCGACAGTCGACCCGCAGCTGCTCGCGGGGACACCGCGGGCCACGCGACCTCCGCCGCTCGTCACCTACGCCGTGGCCAATCCGCGACCGATCGCCCGTGCCGAGTCCGACACCGGCGCGCTCGTCGTCGCCGGCGACGCGACCGGGCTCGAGACCCTCGCCGCGCAAGGTCTGCTCGACACGCGATCCGCGATCTACTTCGCGGGCACCCTCGACGCGCGCCCGGCACGGCTACGCGCGCTCGCCGGGTCGGGCGCCACCCTCGTCGTCACCGACTCGAACCGCAAGCAGGGGTTCCGCTGGAACGGGCTGAGCGCGAACGCCGGTCAGGTGGAGACGGCCGGCGCCAACGGCACAACCTTGACACCGGGCGAGAGCCCCATCGACCTCACCGGCGGGGCGCACGGAAGCGCTGCGGGGAGCCGCACCGTCGCGTCCTACGTCGGCGCGGCGGACGTCACGGCCTCCTCCTACGGCAACCCGGTCACCTACGACCCCGAGGACCGGGCGTACAGCGCCCTCGATGGCAACCTGCGGACCGCGTGGGAGACCGGGACCTTCGTTTCAGACGTCGACGGCCAGTGGTGGCAGGTGGAGTACGGGCACCGGGTGCGCGCCAGCCACGTCACCATCGTGCAGCCCTTGTACGGGACACTGAAGCGACACATCACCGAGGTCACGCTCACCTTCACAGGCCGCCACCCGCAGACGGTGCGCCTCGGGCCGCGCTCGCGGCACCGCGGCGGGCAGCTGATCAACTTTTCCGGGCGCACCTTCCGCACGATGCGGATCACGATCGACGCGACGTCGAAGGACAAGGGGACGCCGGTCGGGCTCGCGGAGGTCGAGGTGCCCGGCCAGCGCGTCAGCGAGATCCTCGAGATGCCGACCGATCTTCTTCGGGCGGCCGGCCACGACTCGCTCCGCGACCGACTCGTGATCGCGATGACACGCTGGCGCGTCTCCCCGTACACGACCGCGCGCACCGATCCCGAGACGACGCTCGACCGGGGCTTCACACTCCCGAGCGCCCGGACCTTCAGCGTCTCGGGCACGGCGACGCTCTCGCCCTTCTTGTCCGACGACCAGATCGACCGGCTCGTCGGCGTTCCCGGGGCGACAGGCAGCGGCGTCGTGGCGTTCTCCTCCAGCCGCCTGACAGGCGACCTGGCCGGTGGGGCGGGGGCCGCGGCAGGCGGGCACGGTGCGCCCGGATGGCAGTCGGGGTTCGGCTCGAAGGACGACGTCGGCGCGTGGCTCCAGTACGACCTCCCTGCGCCGGTCACGTTCGGACGCCTGTCCTTGCGCGTCGTCGCGGACCGTCGGCATTCGGTCCCCACTGCCCTCGAGGTGATCGCCACCACACCCGCCGACCACCGGAGCGAGACGCGCCGGATCGCGCTCCCGCCGATCCTGCGCAGCGTCGTAGCCGGGACGACGACGGCGATCCGGGTGCGCTTCGCACCGGTCAGCGGACGACGCGTGCGCATCGTCTTCTCCTCGGTCGAGAAGAAGCGCGGCACACTGGCCGACGGCACGCGGACCGAAGTGCTCCCCCTGGGCGTCCGATCGCTCGGGATCCCCGGAGTCCGCGTCCCGCCTCCTCCGAAGGCTCATCCGGCCACGTGCCGGTCGAACCTGCTGAGCGTCGACGGCAGGCCGCTCACAGTGGAGGTCGTCGGCTCCACGTCGGCCGCGCTCGCAGACGGTCAGGTCTCGATCGTGCCGTGCGGCAAGGACGCGCGTGGGATCCGATTGTCCGCCGGTCACCACGTCGTCGAGAGCACGCTCGCGACGACACCCAGAGGCCAGGGGCCGTCCTGCGAAGCCGAGCACCGCTGCGACGGCTGGAACGTCGACGAGCTCACCTTCGATTCTGGGCCTGGGGGTGGGGCCGAGCGTGGCGGACGTCCAAGAGCCGTGACCGCACCGACAGGGGCACGAAGCCTTCCACCCCCGGCGCCTGGGCGCGCACCGACGGTGACGGCACGCGCGACCTCACCGACCGCGTGGCGGCTGCGGGTCTCGCGGGTCTCACGCCCCTTCGAGCTCGTCCTCGGCGAGAGCCTCAATGCGGGGTGGCGCGCCGTCGCCCACCCCGCCGGTGGCGCGCCGCGCCGCGCCCGCTCGGTCACACTCGGCCCGCCGTCGCTCGTTGACGGCTTCTCGAACGGCTGGGGTCTCACGCGCTCACAGCTCGCGACCGTCGGTGCCACCGGACCCGGGCGCGACCGCGCCGTTACGATCTCGCTCACCTGGACGCCCCAGCGCGACGAGTGGGCGGGGATCGCGGTCTCGGCCGCCGCGGTGGTCGCGTGCCTGTTGCTCTCGTTCCTCCCGCGGCGCCGTCGCGCCGGAGGCGCGAACGCGCCTCTTGGGGGGTCGGGCGCAAGGAGCGCGATGGGACCGCTCCCGTTGGGCAGTGTCGACGATCCGGCTCTCGTCGGAGCCCCGGGGCGGTTCGGCGCCCGGCGCCCCCTCGTCACCGGAGCCGTCGCGGGCGCGCTGTGCGGCGCGGTCGCCGCGGCGATCAGCCGCCCGGATGTCGGGCCGGCGGTCGCGCTCGCGGTGTGGCTCGCCCTGGGTGTCCCGCGGCTACGGCACCTTGCCGGCGTCGTCTCGGTCGCGCTCCTGCTCGCCGCCGGCGCGCTCGTCGTCGTGGGTCAGGCGCTGCACCCGGCCTCGGGGGGTGGCAACTGGCCCGGGGCGTACGCCGACGCGGCCGCCGTCGCTGCCGCGGCTGTCGCGTTCCTCGGTGCCGAAGCGGTCGTCTCGGCGATGACCTACCGAATGAGCGGAACCGGGACGCGCACGGGATAGCGGGCACGCGTGTGCGCGAGGTGGCAGGCTTCCTCGGCGAGCGCCTCGAGCGTCGCGCGCGCCGAGGAGTGCCACGTGAACGCCGCGGCGTGCCGTCGAGCCGCCTCACCCAGGCGTTGACGGGCGGACGCGTCACCGAGGAGCGCGGACAAGGCGCCGGCGAGATCCTCTTCCCCGCTGGCCAAGAGTCCGGTCCGCTCGTGGAGGACCGCGTCGCGGTGGCCGGCGATGTCGGTCGCGACCGCGGGCGTGGCGCATGCGCCGGCCTCGGTCAAGGTCATCCCCCACCCCTCCCGCAGCGATGCCGACGCGACGAGCCAGGCGCGGCGGTACCAGCCGATCACCTCGGTGTCGGGAAGTCGCCCCGCGAACTCGACCCACCCGCTCGCACCGAGCTCACGGGTCAGACCTTCGAGACGCGGGCGCTCGTACCCGTCCCCGACGATCACCGCGCGCAGGTGAGGGTGGTCGCGTTTCGCGCGGGCGAGGGACCGAAGCAGGAGGTCGAAGCGCTTGACCGGGACCAGCCGCCCCACCGCAACGACGAGGGGAACCGGTGATCGCGAGCCGGCGGCGCCGGGCGAGAACTGGGCGTCGACGCCCGGGGGCGCGACGGAGACGCGAGCCGGGTCCAGGCCGAGCAAGTCGACGATCTCCTGCTTCGACGACTCCGACAGGGTGACGATCCGGGTCGAGCCGTAGACGGGTGGAGCGAGCCGCCGCTCGGTCGTCTCGCCGACTCGGGCCAACCATCGCGGCAGCACCATGCGCCACATCTCGGTGTGGACGTGATGGAGGAAGACGATCCTCGGTCCCGCGTACCAGAGCGGAGACCAGAACGGCATCCCGTTCCAGATCTCGACGAGCCCCTCACCAAACGCTCCCCCGGAGCGGCGGTCGCGCGCGACATCGAGCCCGGCGCGCACGAACACGCCATAACGCCCGGATCGGCGAACGGCGCGGTAGCCGTCGCGCTCGACGACCGTCGGCGCCCCGGGAACGGCCGAGGTGCGGGTCTCCACCCGGAGCCCGGCCGCGGCCCACAACCCCGCGATGCGGTGCGCGTGCAACTCCGATCCCCCGGCCTCACGATCGTCCAAGTCTCGCCACGCGAGCATCCGCACCCGTTCGATGCCGGCCTCGGCGGCGATGGCACGGAGCACGGAAGGGTGCCCGCAGCCCCGCTCGGAGCGCGGAGCCCCGAGGCCGTCGGCCGGCGCGACACCGGACCGCCCGGCGTCGGGACCGGCGGGGCCTCCCCCGAGTACCTGGGTCACTTGCCGGAGCGTATCCACCCCCTCTCGACCGGAAAAGGGAGCCGGCCCTTGGACGGAGGCTTCTCGGCCGTCAGCCCGTCACTTCAGGTCGGCGCCGGCGGGGGCGGCGGCGTCGACCGCCTGCAGGCGGGAGACCCCGCTCGCAGGGGACGTCCGCGCGAGCCGCAGCCGGTGAACGCGCACCAGCTCCGCCGATGCCACCACGAGCAACACTGCTTGAACGACGAGGTCCGCGGTCGCCGTGTGTTCCGGATGTCCGTGCGCGGAGGAGACGGCGAAGACCGCGGCGACGGCAGCTCCGGCGACGACGAGCCCGATCATCCGGTCGCCGACCGCCAGCAGGTAGGTCGACAGGACCACGACCGCGCTGAGACAGACCATGGCGCCCGCAAGGGGCGCGAAGGCGGCCGAGGCCGAGACGTACCGGCCGGAGAAGACGGTGTCGAGCGCCGGCCGCGGCGCGAACAGCGAGACCGAGACGAGGACCGCAGCCGGTATCGCGAGCACGCCGAAGGTGACGGCGAGCTGGCGAAGCGCGTGACGTCCGAGGCGCCAGGCGATCGCCGCCTCCGGCAGGAGGTAGCCGCCGAGGACGAGTGCGAGAAAGACGAGTGCCTTCGTCGCGACCGACACGGCCGCGTAGGCGCCTGCGCGGCGCGGCTCGTCCTTCACCAGCACGAGGACGTCGACGTACTGCAGGAGCGCGACGGCCCCGAGCGTGACGCACGCGGTGGCGAGGTCGCCCCGGCCGAGTCCCCTGGCCCGGACCAGGGCGGGCTCCGACGACGTGCCCTCGACCGCCGGGTCGCCGGCGGACGGGGCCCGTTCCCACGTCGGCCTGCTCGCCAGGAAACGTGCGTGCGCGGCCGTGAGCGCCTCTGCGGCGAGGATCCCCACGGCGACGCCGCGGGCACCCAGACCCGCCGCCCCGAAGGCGACCATGAGGACCGTCCGAAGCGAGCCTTCGACGAGCAGGTTGCCGGCGAGCGCTCGATAGCGCCGCCGCGACTGGATGAGCCCGCGATCCACGCAGAGGAGCACCCACAAGGCGCCCGCGACCGCCGCGGCGTCGATCCCGAGCGGATCGCCCCTCCCGAGAAGGCCGGCGATCGCGGGACCCGCGGCACCCACGCACGCGGCGAACCCGAACAGGACGACGCCCCCGGTGCGGTGCAGCCGGGCGACCCATTGCGCGAGCACGCCGTCGCGGCAGGGGTCCCAGGCGGTGACCCGGCGCACCACTGCGACGAGGACGGCCGTCCCGGGCGTCGACACGACGAAGAAGACGCCGATCAGCTGGTTGAGTGCGCCGTAGTCGCGAGCAGCAAGGAGCCGCGCCAACGCGACGGTGACGACGAGACTGCCCCCGTTCGCAACGAGCCCGGCGATCGCGATGGGACCGGCGTTCGAGAGGCCGTCGCGAAGCCACGGGCGCGCCACGCCGGTGGTCACCGCCTGTTCGGGCCGACGGGCCATCCCCTCGCCGGACGCCTCGCCGAGGGTCGTCCCCACCTGACGCCTCTGCGGCCCGTGAGCCGGACGTCAGGCCTCGTGCGGCTCCCCGGGGGGCGGTGCGGTGTCGGCCGGGGAGGCCTCGGGGGGCGTCGCCGCCTGTTCGCCGGCCGCCGGTTCGCCGGTCGCCGGTTCGCCGGCCGCCGGTTCGCCGGTCGCCGTCGGCTGCGCCCCCGCCGATTCGGCCGCAGATCCCGCGTTCTGAGCGGCGTAGTCGGCCCATGCCGCCTGTGCCTCCGTCTCCGGGGTGAACTCCCCCGCCTCCGTGTAGTCGTAGCCGCCGATGTAGTTCCCCTCGGCGTCGTACGCGTGCTCGCCGAACGCCTCCCGGTACTCCTCGGAGACCTCGCCGCCTTCTGCGGCCTGCTTGATCGAGAGGCTGATGCGCCGGCGCTGCAGGTCGATGTCGATGATCTTCACCCACAGCTCCTCGCCGGGCGTCACGACCTGCTCGGGCAGGTCCACATGGTGCGCCGCCATCTCCGAGATGTGGACGAGTCCCTCGATCCCGTCCCCGACCTGGACGAAAGCACCGAACGGCACCAGCTTGGTGATCCGGCCGTAGACGAGCTCGCCAACCTGGTGGGTGTCGGCGAACTCCTGCCACGGGTCGGGTTGCGTCGCCTTGAGGGACAGGCTGATGCGTTCTTTCTCGAGGTCGACGTCGAGCACCTCCACCTCGACCTCGTCGCCCACCTGGACGACGGACGAGGGGTGGTCGACGTGCTTCCACGAGAGCTCTGACACGTGGACGAGGCCGTCCATCCCGCCGAGGTCCACGAAGGCACCGAAATTGACGACGGAGGACACCGTGCCGCGCCTGCGCTCGCCAGGCTTGAGATTGGCGAGGAAGTCGCCACGCTGCTCCTTCTGCGCCTCCTCGAGCCACGCGCGCCGGGACAGCACGACGTTGTTCCGGTTCCGGTCGAGCTCGATGATCTTGGCCTCGATCACCCGGCCGACGTAGGGCTGCAACTCACGCACGCGGCGAAGCTCGACGAGGGAAGCGGGAAGGAAACCACGAAGGCCGATATCGACGATGAGACCACCCTTCACGACCTCGATCACCGGGCCCTTGACGACCTCGTCCGCGTCCTTGAGCTTCTCGATCGTCGCCCACGCCCGCTCGTACTGTGCCCGCTTCTTCGAGAGGACGAGCCGTCCTTCCTTGTCCTCTTTCTGAAGGACGAGCGCCTCGACGCGGTCGCCGAGGGAGACGATCTCTGTCGGCGCCACGTCGTTGCGGATCGAGAGCTCGCGCGCGGGGATGACTCCTTCGGACTTGTAGCCGATGTCGAGGAGCACCTCGTCGCGGTCGATCTTCACCACCGTGCCCTCGACGACGTCGCCGTCGTCGAACTCCACGATGGTCTGCGCCATCAGGTCTTCGAGTTGGGAGTCCGGTACGTCGTCCTCGACGATCGTGCGCGGGACGTAGTTGCCCTCTTCGTCGAAGGTGCCCATGGCTTCGTCGGAGAGCGTGGCGCGCCGCGGGGCGACCGCGGTCACGAGGGTTTGCGCGTCGGGCATCAGGAACTGCTCGCTTTCATGGTGCCCCGCCGAAGCGGCGCACCGGCGGTCGCGCCGGGACCGCTCGGTCGAGGAGTGCTCCTGGCCGCCGGCGCCGGCCAGGACTTCCAGGGTACCGCACGGCACGCGGCGATCGTCCGGCGACACCGGATCCTGCCGTCGGCCGTCGGCCGGGTCACGACTTCACCGCCCACGAGTCGCCCCACGCCATGGTCACCTCGAGCGGCACCGACAGGTCGACCGCATGGGTCAACGCGTCCTCCGTCAGCGTGGCGACGGCGTCCTCCTCCTCGGGAACCGCTTCGACGATCACTTCGTCGTGGACCTGGAGCACGAGCCGGCTCGCCATCCGGCCCTGTTCGAGCGCGCGGTCCAGCTTGACGAGGGCCACCTTGAACAGGTCGGCAGCCAGGCCCTGGATTCCCGCGTTCATCGCCTGGCGCTCGGCCGCGCTCCGTCGTTGGTAGTTCCGGTCGTGGAGGTCCGGAAGCGGACGCTTCCGACCCATCTCCGTGCGCGTGTACCCGCGTTCGCGCGCTTCTGCGACGGTCTCGAGCATGTACGCGCGGACCTTGGGGAACGCGGTGAAGTAGCGCTCCATGATCTCGGTCGCTTCCTCGACGCCGGTCGAGAGCCGCCGTGCGAGTCCGAATGCCTCCATGCCGTACGCGAGACCGTACGAGACCATCTTCGCCCGGTCGCGCTGGTCCTTGGTCACGGCCTCGGGCGCGACGCCGTAGACGCCGGACGCGACGGCGCGGTGGATGTCTTGCCCCGAGGTGAACGCGGCGATGAGACCGGGGTCGCCCGAGAGGTGCGCGATCACGCGGAGCTCGACCTGGTCGTAGTCGGCCACGAGGAAACGGCACCCGGGCGCCGGAACGAAGGCCCTTCGGAACTGCGATCCCGACTCGCGCCGAGCCGGGATGTTGTGCAGGTTCGGGTGCTCGGAGGAGATACGGCCGGTCCGCGCGACGGTCTGACGGAACGAGGCGTGGATCCTCCCGTCGGGCGCGACCTCTGCGAGCAGCGTGTCGCCGTAGGTGGAACGGAGCTTCTCGATCTCGCGGTAGCGCAAGAGGCGATCGACGATCGGATGCGCCGCGCGGAGCGTCTCGAGCGTCTGCGCGTCGGTTGAGTAGCCGGTCTTCGTCTTGCGGCCGGGGGCGAGGCCGAGCTCTGTGTACAGCACGGCGCGAAGCTGAGGCGTGGAGTTGACGTTGAAGTCGTGGCCCGCGAACTTCTGGATCTCGTCGACGAGGGTCTTGCACTCCGACGCCAGCTCACCGGTGAGCCGCCTGAGTTCGTCGGTGTCTACCCGGATGCCCGCGATCTCCATGCGCGCGAGCACGCGCACCAGCGGACGCTCCACCTCGTCGTGCAACGGCTCGAGGCCCTCGGCTGCCAGGCGTGCCCGAAGCAGCGGCACCACCGACGCCAGCGCCAGCGCGTCGGCGACACCGCCTGCGGCCTCGGCAGTCTCGCCCCCGTCTCCCGCCGCGCTGTCGCGTGTCCCCGCTCCGAGGTCTTCGAGGCTGAGCTGGCCCGCCTCCTTCGCCTCCGTACCGGCTCTGGCGGCGCCCTCGTCGGCGCCGCCCTTCGGCGAGGGACGCAGCGACTTCAGGCCGTAATCGCCGGTCGAGGGATCGAGCAGGTAGGCAGCGACTTCGGCGTCGATCGCAAGGTTCGTGCAGTCGATGCCCATCGGGATGAGCGAGCGAAGGAGCTCCTTCACGCCGTGCCCGGCAATCGGCGCCCTCGAGAGCAACTCGGTGGTCGCGACGGCGACGGCGGCGTCGCCGAACAGCTCCCCGGGCAGCCAGACGCCGTCACCTGGCGGGTCGGGGTCCACCAGCGCCATCCCCGTCATCGGTGATCGCCCGGGCGCCCCGGTCCATCGGCCTGCCACGACGAGAACCGATCCCGGGGCGTGGGTTCCGTTTGTCCGCGGCCGCAAGGACTCGAGCGCGGTCACAGCCTCCGTTGCGTTGGCTGGAATCACGGGCTCCACCCGCCCTGCCACCGCGACGTCGGGCACGGCGACGGTGGGGCCGCCGGCGACCGACCCGTCCGGGCTGGGTCCGGTGCCGCTTTCCATGCCGTCCGGCGTCGCGGCGCCCTCCACCACGGGGACGTCCGAGCCGGGTGCGGGGCTCCCGAAGTAGCCCTCGGCGAGGAGCGGAACGGTCCGACGCCACAGCGTCGCGAGCTCGTAGCGCTCGAACACCGCCTTCAGATCCCCGAGGTCCCATCCGCCGAGGGACAGGTCCTCGACACGGACGGAGATCGGGACGTCGCGGACGAGACGGATCGCCTCCGCGTTCGCCCGAACCTGGCCCTCGTGCGCGGCGAGGTTCTCGCGCAGTTTGGGAGAGAGCTCGGGAAGGTGCGAGAAGACACCGTCGAGATCACCGTAGGTCTGGAGCAATTTCGCTGCAGTCTTCTCCCCGACGCCGGGCACCCCGGGGAGGTTGTCGGACTGGTCGCCGCGCATCGCCGCGAGCATCGGGTAGAGCGGCGGGCGGACGCCGGTCCGCTCGAAGATCCCGCTCTCGTCGTAGAGGGAGTAGTCACTGACGCCCCGGCGGTTGTAGAGGACCTTCACATAGGGGTCCTCGACCAACTGGAAGCAGTCCCGATCCCCCGTCACGACGACGACGTCGCAGGCTCGGTCTCTCGCCTCGGTGGCGAGGGTCGCGAGCACGTCGTCGGCTTCGTAGCCCGGCACCTCGAGCATGGGCACCGCGAGGGCGGCGAGGACCTCCCGGATCATGCCGAACTGAGCGAAGAGCGCGTCGGGCGTCTCTGCGCGTCCAGCTTTGTAGTCGGCCACGAGCTCGTGTCGGAAGGTCTCGCCGGGGAGGTCGAAGGCAACCGCCAAGGCCGTGGGTTGATGGTCGCGCACGACGTTCACCACCATCGAGGCGAAACCGTGGAGCGCGTTCGTGACGAGACCTGACGCGGTCGCCAGGTCCGGGGGGAGCGCGAAGAACGCCCGGAAGGCGAGCGACATCGCGTCGACGAGGAACAGCGGGCCGGAGCCCTCCTTCCTCACAGCCATCCGCAGCCTCTACGGACGGAGCTCGCCGTCGACGATGCGACGGGCAACGTCACGCATACGCGAACGGGTCTGCATGGCGCTGCGCTGGATGAAGGTGAACGCGTCGGGCTCGGTCATCGCGTCACGCTCCATGAGCACGGCCTTGGCATCCTCGACGACGCGACGCGTGGCGATCTTGTCTTCGGCGACCTCGGCGTCAGACTGCCGGGCCGAGTGATCGTGCGAGACCTCCTCGTCGATCGCCCACTCCTGGCGGCAGCGGGCGAGCACGTCGGCGACGGCCGGGAGCAGCTCTTCGCGTCGGAAGGGCTTCACGAGGTACGCCGAGACGCCGGCGTCCCGCGCTTCCTCGATCAGGTCACGCTGGCTGAACGCCGTGAGGACGAGGACGGCGACGCGGTGCCGGGCGGTGATCTCACGGGCCGCCCGCACGCCGTCCATGCCCGGCATCTTGATGTCGAGGATGACCAGATCGGGGCGGTGCTCCTCGACGAGGGTGACCGCTTCGTCGCCGCGAGCGGTCTCCCCCACCACGTCGTACCCGGCGGACAGCAGGATTTCTTTCAAGTCGAGACGGATGATCGCCTCGTCCTCGGCGATGACCACCCGCACGCCTCCGGGGCCGCCTGCGACCGCCGCCGATCCTTGGCCGGCGGTCCTAGGCGCATCGCCCGGGACGACGTGCTCGTCGAACGTCGTCATCGGTCGTCGCCCACGTGCATCAAGAGCTCGTCCCTCCTGCGCTGCAGGCCTTCGACGGTGGCAGCCATCGCGGCCCTGGCGCGGGTCATCGCGTCGGCGTGGCGGCGGACGTCGGTGTACTCGTGCTCCGCGAGCGGCGTCTCGGAGACGAGCGAGCGCAGCCGGGCGTCCTCGGCCTCCTCGGAGACCACGGCCAGTTGTTCGTCGAGCACGGCGAGCTCTTCACGGGCGCGCAGCAGCCGCTCGTGCACCTCGCGCAAGCGCCGCTCGACTCCGAACCGCTGCATGGGTGGACGATTCTACGTGTGGGGGGCAGGCCCGTCTGCCCGGTGAATCCCCTCCGCGCCCTCCATCCGTGACCCTCAGGTGAGCCTCGCGTCCCTCGTCGAGAAGGGTCCCGGGCGGCGGGAGAGGAGTCGAGCCCGTCGTTGAGTCGCTTCGCCGAGGGCACGCGCGAACCCATGTCTCCGATGCGTGGGAGAAGGGCGGTGCCCGACCGGTGTCTGCGTTCAGGCGGTGCCCGGAGCGGGACTCGAACCCGCACGCCCTCTCGGGCAGAGGCTTTTGAGGCCCCCACGTCTGCCTATTCCGTCATCCGGGCGTTTCTGCACGCGGTCGCGTCACGGTGTGCGTCGGCGCCGATGCTACGGCGGCGCCTCGGCTCACCGCGACTGGCCCAACCAGGCGAAGCCTCGCGCGCCGACCTCGTCGCAGCAGCCGCGCGAGGACGGCGGGAAGAAGCACCGGGCGCGCCGGAGCGCGCCGACGCGCGACCGCGGACCCGGCGAGGAGCCGGTCCACGACCGGACCGCTCACGATCGACGGTGCCGTCGGCCGTTGCGGGACTCCCGTGGCGCCGGGCCTGTGCACGTCGGACGCCGCGGGAGTCGACGGTGCCGTCGGCCGTTGCGGGACTCCCGTGGCGCCGGGCCTGTGCACGTCGGACGCCGCGGGAGCCTCGTCGCCCCCGCGCGTGTTCCGCCTGATGTCGATGATCCGGCCCTCCACCCTCGCCCTCCTCCCGACGGGGCCTACGGTCGCGGCAACCTACACGCCGTGCCTGCCAGCCTGCAGGGCACACCTGCCGGTGGCCTCCGCTGTCGGCGACCTCAACCCGGGACGACGCGGAACCGACGGTGTCCGAGGGCCGGGAGCGCCGCGCGGACCGCGTTCAGTCTCGCCGCACTCACGTCCGCAACCAAGACGTCCTCGTCCTTCCCCCCGAGCGCGCCGAGCACCTCCCCCCCGGGGCCGACCACCGACGAGCGCCCGACGGCCTCGTCCTCCGGCTTTCCCGCAGCAACGACGTACGCCGTGTTCTCGATCGCCCGGGCCCGGATCAGCGTCTCCCAGGTCTCCGCCTTCCCCGGCCCGTTGTACCAGTGCGCCGGCAGGACGAAGAGCCCCGCACCCGCGTCGACAAGCACCCGGCCCATCTCCGGGAAGCGCAGGTCGTAACAGGTCATCACGCCGCAGGTGAGCCCGGGCTCCTCGGGAACGGTGAAGGTGACCGGTGACTGCCGCGCGTCGCCGGGGACGACGCGGTCGGACTCTTTGGCGCCGTACGCGTCGTACAGGTGCAGCTTGCGGTAGGCGCCCGCCACGCCGCCCGGGGTGGCGACGACGACGGTGTTGTAGACCCGAGCGGGATCTCGCGAGCGCTCGAACATGCCTGCGACCACCGTCAGCCGGTGGCGTGCGCTCTCCTCGAGGAGCCTCTCGACGAACGGGCCGCCGAGAGGCTCGGCGACCGAGCCCAGGTCGACGTCTGGCGGACCGAACGCGCACATCGTTGCCTCGGGGAAGACGACGAGGGAGGCGCCGGCCTGTGCGGCCGCGTCGGTCCGTTCGGCGACGAGCCGGCGGTTCTCCGCGAGATCGAGCGACGTGGCGACTTGCACCACGGCGACGCGCACCGGCTAACGGTACCCGAGGAGCCTCACCGCGCCGGCTCCGACATCCGAGCTCGCCGGGCACGGCCGGCTCGACTGCGGTGACCGCGAGGTAATGACGCAACGCCGGGAGGCAGGTGACACACTTGGGCACGTGTTGGCGTTCACCTTTCCCGGCCAAGGCTCCCAACGCGCCGGGATGGGGAAGCCCTGGGTCGAGCACCCGTCGTGGGAAGTGGTGGCGGAAGCCTCAACCGCGGTCGCGCGCGACGTCGAGCGACTGCTGCTCGAGGCGCCGATGGAGGAGCTCACCCAGACCGCCAACGCCCAGCTGGCGACGTTCGTGCTGTCCCTCGTCATCCTCGACGCCGTCGAGCGGGTCGGTCTCTCCCCCGCCGCGTGCGCGGGCCACTCCCTCGGCGAGTACTCCGCCCTGGTCGCGGCCGGCGCGCTCCCCTTCGGCGAGGGGGCGGCGCTCGTGATGGCCCGGGGTGACGCCATGGCTCGCGCCGGCGAGGACGCCCCGGGCACGATGGCGGCATTCATCGGCATCAGCGACGACGACGCCGAGGCAGCCTGCCACCGGGCGGAGGGCGACGTGTGGGTCGCGAACTACAACGCGCCCGGACAGGTCGTGATCGCGGGCACGAGCGACGCCGTCGCCGCCGCGTCGGAGGTCGCCCGTGAGCTCGGCGCCCGCAGGGTCCTCCCGATCCCCGTCTCCGGCGCGTTCCACACCCCGCTCATGGCGGCCGCCCGCCCTGCCCTCAAGAAGGCGCTGGGCGACGTGTCGTTCTCCGCCCCCGAGGTCCCGGTCGTCGCCAACGTCGACGCCAGGGTCCACTCCGATCCGGCCGAGTGGCGCGGACTGCTCTCGGCCCAACTCTGCGGCCCGGTCCGGTGGCGTCAGACGGTCGAGACGCTCTCGGGCCTGGGTGCCACCTCGCTCGTCGAGATCGGCGCGGGGGGCGTGCTCACGGGACTGGCACGTCGCAGCGCCCCCGAGCTGCAGGCGCTGTCGGTCGCCAAGCCCGATGACCTCGACTCGCTGCTGGACACCGTCGCCGGGCATCGCGCCGACGTCTGGCGCGACGACGGCCACGCGCACCAGGGCGAGCACCTCTACATGTCGGAGCGGGTCGTCGTGAGCCCGTGTTCGGGCATCTTCTTCCCCGAGGAGTCCCTCGCGGCTCCCGGTACCGGCCTGCTGCCGGGGACGGGCGGCGCGCCCGCCGGTTCGGCGGTGAGCGGTTCGGGCTCGGGCTCGGCCGCGGCGGGGGTGCCGACCTCCCATGTCGGCATCGGTGACCTCGTCGGACGCGTCGGCGTCACCGACGTCCGCACGCCCTTTGCGGGCGAGGTCGTGCGCTGGCTGTCGGTGTCGGGCGAGCGGGTGCAGGAGGGCCAGCCGCTCGTGTGGCTGAGCCTGGCCGGGGACGGGCGTTGAGCGCTCCGGAGCAGACGGAGGACACGCCGTCGGGACGCGTCGTCCTCGTTACGGGCGGGTCCAGAGGAATCGGTGCCGCGTGCGCCAGGTGGTTCTTGGACCGCGGCGACCGTGTCGCCGTGACCCACCGCGCAGAGACGGAGCCGAAGCCGCCGGCCGGCGCCGACGACGACCGGTTCCTCGCCGTCCGCTGCGACGTGACCGACGAGTCGCAGGTCGACAGGGCGTTCGGCACCGTCGAGGAGCGTTTCGGCACCGTGGAGGTGCTCGTCGCGAACGCCGGGATCACCCGCGACGCGCTCGTGCTCCGGATGGGCTCTGACGCGTGGCACGACGTGATCGAGACGAACCTCACGGGAACCTTCTACGCGGCGAAACGCGCGATCGCCAAGATGCTGCGCCGCCACCGCGGGCGCGTCCTCTTCGTCTCCTCGGTCGGCGCGTTCGTGGGCTTGCCCGGCCAGGCGAACTACGCCGCGTCCAAGGCCGGCCTGGTGGGGATGAGCCGAGCGCTCGCCCGGGAGGTGGCGAGCCGCGGGATCACGGTGAACGTCGTGGCGCCTGGCGTCATCGACACCGACATGACCCAGGCGCTCGGCGAGCAGCGGGTCGACGAGATGGTCGGGATGGTCCCACTGGGCCGGGCCGGGACGGCCGCGGACGTTGCCGCGGTCGTCGGGTTCCTGGCCTCGGAGGAGGCTGGGTATATCACTGGTGCGGTCGTGCCGGTCGACGGCGGCCTGGGCATGGGTCTCTGACGCTTTGCCCAGGCAGCTGCGTCGGAGCTGTCTCGTCGAGGCAGGGGCCATGGGCCCGCGAAGAGCCGCCGAGGGTAGGCTGGCGAGCCGCCCGGTCTGAGCTCCCACCAGGCCGGAACGACAAGGAGAGCGAATGGACAACGAGGCAGCCTTCGAGAAGTTCCGGGAGTGCGCGGTCGAAGTGCTCCAGGTGCCTGCGGAGAAGGTCACCATGGACGCCCGCTTCGCCGAGGACCTCGACGCCGACAGTCTCGACCTGGTCGAGCTGGTGATGGCGCTCGAAGAGGCGTTCGATATCACCGTCGAGGAGAGCGAGCTCGAGGACATCGAGACCGCGGGCCAGGCCTTCGAGCTCATCAGCTCGAAGTTCTGATGCTGCTCGGGATCGGTCCCGACGGCTCCGCCGTCCGCGGGCGGCGCGTGGCCATCACCGGTCTCGGTGCGGTCACGTGTTGCGGGGAGGGGGTCGAAGCCCTGTGGGACGGCTTGGTGAAGCCGTCGATCTCGGGCGACCGGCGGGTCCGTGACTTCGACGTCACCCGGTACTTCGACCAGAAGGAGGCGCGCCGGATCGACCCGTTCGCCGCGTTCACGGTGGCCTCGGCCGAGATGGCGATCGCGGACGCGGGCGACCTCCGCATCGACCCCTTGCGGGCCGGCGTCCTCTTTGCGACCGGAGTCGGCGGGTTCGACACGCTGGCGGCACAGGTCACCGTGTACAACGAACGGGGCGCGCGACGCGTCTCGCCGTTCCTCGTCCCGATGATGATGGCGAATGCCGGCGCGGCGCACGTCTCCATGCGCCACGGCTTCCGGGGACCGTCCGAGACCGTCGTCACGGCGTGCGCCGCCGGCACGCACGCTCTCGGAAACGCCGCCCGGCTGATCGCGTCGGGTCGCTGCGATCTCGTCATCGGGGGCGGCGCCGAAGCTTCGATGCACCCGGTCGCGATCGCCGCGTTCGCGAACATGACCGCCCTGTCCAGCAGCGGGGAGTCGCGGCCCTTCGACATCCGGCGCGACGGTTTCGTGATCACCGAGGGGGCGGCTGCCCTCGTCCTCGAGGCATGGGACCACGCCGTCGCCAGGGGCGCCCACATCTACGCGGAGATCGCCGGCTCGGGCTCGACGGCCGACGCGCATCACATCACGGCCCCCGCACCCGAGGGAGAGGGCGCCGTCGCCTGCATGGAGCAGGCGCTCTTCGACGCGCAGCTCTCCCCCTCCGACGTCGCGCACATCAACGCGCACGGCACGTCGACCCCACTGAACGACCTCGCGGAAGCACGAGCCATCAACAAGGTCTTCGGCGAGCCCGGCCCGCCGGTCACCTCGAACAAGGGTGTGACCGGTCATGGTCTGGGCGCAGCCGGCGCCATCGAGGCGGTCGCGTCGGTCATGTCCATCGAGCACAAGCTCATCCCGCCGACCTACGGCTGCGAGCAACTCGACCCGGAGATCCACCTCGACGTGGTCATGGGTGAGGCCCGGTCGTGGGAGCCCGGCCCGGTGCTCTCGAACTCGTTCGGCTTCGGCGGCCACAACGGCTGCCTGGTGATCCTCCCGACCGGCGAGTAAACCGCCCCCGAACGCCACTGTTCGGGAGGTCCCGGGCAACGGGTCGAGCCCGGCCGCGTCACGCGCGGAATCGCCATGGACGATCCTCCACGGGGAGGGGGCGGCGTGGCGTAGAGGCTCGGGGTGCCCGCCCCCGAGCTACGACGGAGGCTCCGTCGGCCAGCGGCCGACGTTTCCGCGCAAACACCCCGGCACGCCCGCGGCGCCCGTTCGCTCCGAAACGCCCACTCGAGCGCCGTCAGCCGGCGTCGAGCGCGTCGCGCAGGCGCCCGACGAACTCCGCCGCGGCGTCGGGGCCACCCCCTTCGAGCAGCCGCCTCACGAGCGCCGACCCCACGACGACGCCGTCCGCGACCTCGCAGATCGCCCGCGCTTGCGCCGGGGTGGAGACGCCGACGCCCACACAGACGGGGGAGTCCGTGACGTGCCGGACGCGCTCGACGACCGCCGCCGTCTCTGCGCCGATCGACTCGCGCTCCCCCGTCACCCCCATCCGGGCAACCGCATAGATGAAGCCCCTCGAACGCGAGCAGATCGCTTCCACCCGTTCGGGCGGGGTCGAGGGCGCGACCAGCAGCACCGTCGCCACCTCTGCAGAGTCGGCTTCTTCGGCCCATGGGCCGAGCTCCTCGAGCGGGAGGTCGGGGACGATGGCCGCGCCGATCCCCGCTGCACGGAGCGACCGCGCCAACCGTCGGTGTCCCGCCCGAAAGACGATGTTGTAGTAGGTCATGGCGGCGACGGGGACGCCGAGCCCGGCCCGGGCGACGCCGTCGAGCACGTTCGTGGGGGTCGTGCCCCGGTCAAGCGCGTGCACCGCGGCTTCCTGGATGACCGGCCCGTCCATCATCGGGTCCGAGAAGGGAATCCCGACTTCCACCGCGTCCGCGCCCGCCGCGGCGACGGCCTGCAGCGACTCCTCCCAATCTTCGGTCATCCCGCCCATGAGGTAGGGGACGAGCAGCTTGTGCCCCGCTGCACGACGGGCGCGGAGCGACGCTTCCATCTCGACGATGACCGGCGCCGCGGCGGAGTCGGGCGCGGCCGCCGCGCCGCGCACGCTCACGGGCCGTCGCGTCCCGCGAGGAGGGTCCGGACCTGTGCGACGTCCTTGTCACCGCGACCCGAGAGCGTGACGAGGACGGTCGAACCCTCGGGAACCGAGCGTCCCGCCTCTCGGGCCACCCACGCCAGCGCGTGGGCCGGTTCGAGCGCGGGCAGGATCCCCTCGGTCTCGGCCAACAGACGGAAGGCACCGAGGGCGTCCTCGTCGTTCACGCTGGAGTAGGAGGCACGGCCCGCGCCGGCGAGTGCCGCGTGCTCGGGACCGACACCGGGGTAGTCCAGGCCCGCAGAGATCGACTCCGCCTCCAGGATCTGGCCCGCCTCGTCCTGCAGGAGGAGCGACTTCATGCCGTGCAGCACGCCCGGGATCCCGTTGGTGGCGGCCGCGCCACCCGCAGCCTCGACACCGACGAGGCGAGCCCCGGTGTCGACGAAGCCGGCGAACGTCCCGGCCGCGTTCGAGCCGCCGCCGACACAGGAGACGACGACATCGGGATCGGCCCCGTCGAGGAGGGAGCGGCACTGCTCGCGTGCTTCGTCGCCGACGACGCGCTGCAGCTCGCGCACCATGTAGGGAAACGGGTGCGGGCCCATGACGGACCCGATGCAGTAGTGCGTGTGGTCGACCGTGGCGACCCAGTCCCGGAGCGCCTCGTTGACGGCGTCTTTGAGGGTCCGGCTCCCGGACCGCACCGGGCGCACCTCTGCGCCGAGCAGCTCCATCCGGAAGACGTTCAGCTCCTGACGCTCGGTGTCGAGCTCGCCCATGTACACCGTGCACTCGAGCCCGAAGAGGGCGGCCGCCGTCGCGGTGGCGACGCCGTGCTGACCCGCGCCGGTCTCGGCCACGACGCGGCGCTTCCCCATCCGCCGGGTGAGGAGGCACTGGCCGACGACGTTGTTGAGCTTGTGCGAGCCCGCGTGCACGAGGTCCTCGCGCTTGAGGAGGACCCGGAGGCCGAGCCGTTCGGACAGCCGCCGGCACTCGGTCACCGGCGTCGGCCTGCCCCCGTAGTCGCGAAGAATGGCGTCGAGCTCCGCCCGGTACGCGGGGTCGCTCCACGCCTCGTCGAACGCGGCCTCGAGCTCGTCACACGCAGGGACGAGAGCCTCGGGGACGAAGCGGCCGCCGAACTCGCCGAAGCGACCGTCGGGTCCGGGCCGCTCCATCCTGGCTCCGAGGGGCGGCGTCACCGGCGGCCCGCCGTCACTCGTCCATCCAGTCGTACGGCCCATCGGTCCCGGGGGCAGCTTCGGCCTCCCCGTTCGTCGCTGACGGCACCGGGCCCGCACCCACACCGTGGCGCTCCTCGGTGATGGGAGCCACCCGCGCGCGTTCCGCCTCCACGGCGGCCTCGCGGGCGTTGCGCACGAAGGCGCGCACCTTCTGGGGATCCTTCACCCCGGGCGCCGACTCGACGCCGCTCGCGACGTCGACGCCTCGGGGGCGCAGCCGCGCGATCGCGTCGCCCACGTTGTCGGGATCGAGCCCACCCGAGACGAACAGACGTCCCGGATCGATGACCCCTTCTGCGAGGCGCCAGTCGAACACGGAGCCGGAGCCCGGGCTCGGCCCGTCAACGAGCAGATAGTCCGCGCCGAACTCTTCGAACCGCCCGATCGTCCGGTCTCCGGCCGGGAACGCCTTGATGGTGCAGGCGACCCGCTCCCTGATCCAGCGACACTGCTCGGCGGTTTCGTGGCCGTGCAACTGGACGGCGCCGAAGCCGGCGGTGTTGGCGATCTCCACCACGCGCGACGGTGCCTCGTCCCGGAAGACGGCCACGGTCAGCACGTCGTGGGGCAGGCGTTTCACGATGTCGGCTGCGACCGTCGGTGCGACCTGACGCGGCGAGGGGGCGAGGATGAACCCGACCGCGTCCGCTCCGAGGCCGACCGCAAGCAGCGCGTCGGCCTCAGAGGTCATCCCGCAGATCTTGACCAGCACGTCCGCGCTCACGGGGACCCAGTGCGGGCTCGAGTCAAGCCGGTCGTCCGGGCGTGTCGGACGCCCCCATCCGCGTCCCGCGTCCTCGGACGGACCGGGTATCCGGTCAGCTCCCCCACGGCCGCGCGCCGGTCGGGCGCGGTCACGAGGGCCTCCCCGACGAGCACCGCGTCGAACCCGGCGGCTGCCAGGCGGCGGGCGTCCTCGGGGCCGCCGATGCCCGACTCGGCCACCGCGACGACCTCGTCGGGGATCCGTCGGACCAGCCGCCCGGCGCGGTGGGGATCGACCTCGAAGGTGGTCAGGTCACGCTGGTTGACCCCGACGAGGTCCGCGCCGAGTGCCAACGCACGGGCCAGTTCCTCTTCGTCGTGGACCTCGACCAGCGCGTCGAGCGACACGCGCCGAGACATGCCGAGCAGTTCCGACAGCTCGTCGTCCCCGAGAGCGGCCACGATGAGGAGCAAGGCATCGGCTCCCATCAACCGGGCGTCACAGACGTCGGCGATCGACACGGTGAAGTCCTTGCGAAGCACGGGAATGCCGACCGCACGTTTCGCCGCGACGAGATCCTCGGGGCTCCCGCCGAAATAATCCGCGTCGGTCAGCACCGACACGCACGTCGCGCCCCCGGCCGCGTAGTCGTCCGCGACAGACGCCGCATCGAGGCCGGGTGCCAGCTCGCCCTTCGAGGGCGAGCGCCGCTTGACTTCGGCCACGACGGCGAGGCCGCCCCCGTGCTCACCCGAACGCGCGGCGATCTCCAACGCGCTGCGGAAGCCGGCGGGCGCGGGCGAAGCCGCTGCGCGGCGGACCAGATCATCGACGTCGCGCCGGTCGTCGGCAGCCCGACGACGGTGCGCGGCAACGATCTCGGCAAGGTAGGCGGGCACCGCACCCGAGCGTAGTGCCGGCCCTTCGGGAGACTCGTGACGCCGGTCGGCCCCTCCGTCCCGAGCGGTCCGGGGCTTCAGCCGCCGACGAGCGGCACCTCGAGCGCGCGGGCAGGCGACCGGGTCGAGCCCGACTCGCCTTCGCGCGCGCCGGGGACGTCCGGCGCCGACCACTCGACGTCCCCGGGTATCCCGACCGAACGGTGGAGGTAGGCGAGCGCGCCGACGGCGCCGAGCCCGGGGCACCACGCGGCCGACGTGACACGACCCACGGACTTCTCGCCCTCGGGCGCCCAGAGCGTCGCTCCCGAAAGCCTCGGCGCATCTTCCGGCGCGAGCGTTCCGGCGACGAGGCCGCAGAGCCGCCGCGCCACGCGGCTGCCACGCGCGTCGAGGCGCGCCACCAATTCCTGTCCCGTGTAGCACCCCTTCGTGAAGCTCACCGTCCGCTCGACGAGGCCCGCCTCCGCGGCGATCGTGCGCGCGTCCAGCTCGCTCCCCATCTTCGGGATGCCGGCCTCGACCCGGAGGGCGTCCCACGCCGCATCGGTGACCCACTCCACCCCGGTCGGGACGAGGGCGTCGGGGCGCGGCCCGAGGATGTCCACCCCGTGCGTGCCATTGAGCTCGACAGGAAGCACCCACGCGCCCTCGGTGTTCGGCGCTCCCGCCACGTCGCTCGGAAGCACCGCGGACCCCGCCGCCCCGCGCAGCGCGACGGCGCTCCAGTCGAGAGCGTCGATATCGACCTTCATTCGCAACTTGAAGCGCCGCAGGCGCTCGGCCACGGCCGCACCGAACGGCGCGTCCGTGTCGAGAACCCAGCCGTCGGCCGCCGTCCTCGTCGCCCGAACCAGCGCGCAGAGCTTGCCGTCGGGCTCGAGGAGCAGTGCGGGAGCCGACTGGCCGACGCCGAGCGGGTCGATGTCCTGGCTGAGCTGACCCTGGAGGTACTCGGTGGCCTGCGGTCCGGTCACCGACACGGCGTCCACGGCGAGCCGGTGCGCGCCGACACGGTCCCGCAACGCGTCGTAACCGCGTCGAACCTCGTCGAGCCCGATCATGGCGACGACCTCCCGTCTGGCGGCTCGTCCGCCCCGCCGACGGACGCGACGCGGGCGGCGCGTGCAGTGTCCACCGAGGCCGACGCGCTCACCATGCGCTCCGCCGCGGTGACGGCCGCGAGCAGCGCCGCGGCCTTGTGCCGGCACTCCTCGTCCTCCGCGGCCGGGTCGCTGTCCGCCACGATCCCCGCGCCGGCCTGGACCGCCGCGCGTCCACCGCCCGCGACGACCATGGTGCGGATGGCAATGGCGGTGTCGAGGTTGCCCGAGAAGTCCATGTATCCGACGACACCTCCGTAGACGCCGCGCCGCGTCGGCTCCAGGTCGTCGATGATCTGCATCGCACGGACCTTCGGCGCGCCCGAGAGCGTCCCCGCGGGCAACGTCGCGCGCAGCACGTCCACGGGACCGAGTCCCGGCCGCAGCCGTCCGGACACCTGCGAGGTGAGGTGCATCACGTGGCTGTAGCGCTCGACCGTCATCAGCTCGTCGACGTGCTCGGACCCGAAGGAGACGACCCGACCCACGTCGTTGCGCGCGAGGTCGACGAGCATCACGTGCTCGGCCAGCTCCTTCGGGTCTTCGACCAGCTGTGCCGCGAGCAGCCGGTCCTGCTCCTCCCCCGCGCCGCGTGGACGCGAGCCGGCGATGGGCCGGGACGTCACGATCCCGTCGCGAAGTCGCACCATGGGCTCGGGTGAGGAGCCGACGACGGTCAGTTCGTCGAAGCGCAAGAAGTAGAGGTACGGGCTCGGGTTCAACAACCGCAACGCGCGGTACACGTCGAACGCGTCGACGCTGAGGTCCAGATCGAAACGCTGCGACAGCACGACCTGGAAGATGTCCCCGGCGACGATGTGGTCCTTGGCCACCTCGACGGCGGCCCGGTACGCGTCCGTCGACATGGACCGTCTCGCCGTCGCCGCCGGTGCGCGGCGATCGGGCACCGGGACGGGGACGGTCGGCCTGCCGGCACAGCAGTCTGCGGCGAGCGCGGTCACCGACCGGGCCGCTTCCTCGTAGGCCGCGGCGACCTCGGCGTCGCTCCACGCGACGTCGACGACGGCGTTCTCGATCGCCACGATCCGCTGGCGCCAGTGGTCGAAGGCGGCGAGCTGGCCGATGACCGCAAGGCAGGCGTCCGGATGGTGCAGGTCGTCGGTCGGAGCAGGTCCGAGGCGCTCGATCTCGCGGACGACGTCGTACGCGAGGTAGCCGACGAGGCCCGACTGGAGCGGCGGCAGCCCGGGCACGACCGGGGTGCGACACTCTTCGAGCAGTCGCTCCAGAGTGGACAGGATGCCGCGTCGCTCCCCGGGCGAGACGGTCAGCCGGCCCGTCGCGGCCACCTCGCCTCCCTTGGCCCTGATCATCGCGATCGGGCGCCGGCCCACGAACGAGTAGCGCCCCCACCGTTCGCCGCCTTCGACCGACTCGAGTAGGAAACCGGGCTCGCTCCCGACGACGGAGCCGAACGCGGCAACGGGCGTCGCATGGTCTCCCACCACCTCGGTCCAGACCGGCACGATGCGCTGACCGGCGGCGACCGCGCGTGCGAACTCCTCGGACGAGGGGTGAACCGGAAGGGCCTCCACGCGTGCCGTCCCCGCCGTCATCGTGATGACCTGCGCGCCGTCACCGGGTCCTCGTCACCAAGGTCCGTTCGGCACTCGACGCGTCACAAGTAGAGGCCGGTGCTCCCGTCGAGGCGCTCCGAGGCGACCGCGTGGACGTCCCGCTCGCGCAAGATGACGTACTCCTCGCCCTGCACTTCGACTTCGAAGCGGTCCTCGGGGTTGTAGAGCACCTTGTCACCTGGCTTGACCGCCCGGACGTTGGGCCCGACCGCGACGGCTTCTGCCCAGCTGAGGCGTTTCGAGACCTGAGCCGTCGCGGGGATGAGGATGCCCGAGCGAGATCGACGCTCTCCTTCAGGCGGCGTGACCTGCACCATCACGCGGTCGAAGAGGACCGTGATCGGTTGCTTCGGCTGGCCGGGACGGCGCGGTCGTGCCGTCGAGCCCGCGCCGTTCGACGGGCCTGCTGTCGAGGTGCGGTCCCTCGTGGTCGCGGTCTCGTCCTGTTCCCCGGATACCACAGCGGCACCGTACCGCAAGACGTCCCGAGCCCATCCCCGGGGGCACACCTGCCGAGGCTGCATCTGAGAGCGGCAGCACGACCCCGACGGCGAGGTGGGTGCAGAAGCTCGGGACAATCCCCGTGCGCGGCCGCCCGAGGCGTGGGGAGGGTTCGAGGGGGCATCATCTCGGGGTGACAGCCGTGCGTGCCGAACTCTCGTCGATCTCCTCCACTTTGGACGACCTCACGCGACGGGTGAGCGCCCTCGCCGAACGGGCGCGTGATCCCGACGAGGCGGGCGAAGGCGGCTCGACGGGGGCGGACCTCGCCACGGAGCTCTTCGCCGTCGAACGCAGTCTGAGAGGTGCCCTCCGGCGACTGGAGCGGGCGGCCGGCACCGGACGGCAGGAATGATCCGGATCACCGGCTCACGGGTCGCGTTTGCACGCTGAGCCTTCCGGCCAGGCGCGCTCGGCCGGGACCGGGCACGCTGCGCAAGCTTCAGGTGTCAGACGGCGTACTGCACGAGCTCCTGGCCGAGCACGGCCGAGGCCGCGCGGAGCGCCGCCTGCCGGCTGTTGACCACCGCGGCGTTCCTGCGAACCGCGACCTCCACCGTCGACATCGCGACGAGGTCGGCCGTACCGGCACGGGCTGCGAGCTCCCCGGTCCGCTGCGCGGCCTCGCGGTCGAACGGCTCCACCTCCGACCCGGCGAGGAGGGCGTCAAGCCGGTCCCCGCGGGCCTCCGTGCGGTACGCCTCCGCGACGGCGCCGACCGTCACGATCGGCACGACGCCGTACGCGAGCGCAGCGCGGTGAAGCGCCCACACCATCCGGTCCCCTCTTGCCGCGGCACGAAGCGCGCCCACGCCGTACACGAGCTCGTCGCGGGTGCTCACGGACGCCCGCTGCACGTCGAGGAGCCCGCGCGCCCGGCCCGCCGGCGGCGCGACCGTTGCGCCCCCTCGGACCCGTCGCTCGCGGCGCCCGTCACGGTCGCCGCCTGACCCTCGACGCCATACCGGAGACGCCCGAAAGGAGCCGTCCCAAGAGCGCCTCGCCCGCCGCGATCTCCTCTGCGCTCAGTCGACCGGACTCCGCTTCCCACGCGGCAACCCCGCGGAGCCCCTGTCGGACCCGAAGCTGGCGCTCGGCGGCACCCGAGAGCCATGAGCTGAACGACACGCCGTCTTCCTTCGCAGCAGCCTCGACCGCCCGCGCGACGTCGTCGGCCAGGGAGACGGAGCGCTTGGTCACCACGACGACACCGCCTTCGTACCGCCTCCAGCCACGTGGTGCAGGGTAACACCTGCGGTACCACCGTGGGCGCGCCGGTGTGCAACGAGGGCAAAGATGGAGGCAGAGCGCGACAACGGCGCCCCTGACGGGGCGCCGTCGCGCGAGCAGGCCGGGCGGCGGATCCCGGCGCTTCGCTCGTGGAACCAGATGGCGGGAACCGGTTCCACTTGCATCATACAACCCGTTCGGCGGCACGCAATTGCTATCTGCAACATTTCCGCTTCCGATCGGGCCCTGCCCACGCCCGGCCGAGGCGTCGGACCCGCCCGCGACGCGCGGATGCGCCCGCGGTCAGGACGGATAGAAGACCTTGGCCGAGGGACACACGTCCGCGAGCACACACGTCGGACAACGCGGGGTGCGCGCAAGGCAGACGGACCTTCCGTGAAGGATGAGGCGAAGGCTGAACGCGCCGCGCTCTTGGGGAGCGACGATCGCATTCAGGTCCACTTCGACGGCGTCGGGATCCTGCGACTCGGAGAGGCCGAGACGACGCGCGAGACGGCCGACGTGGGTGTCGACGGGGAGACCCGGCTCGCCGAACGCGACGCTCCGCACGACGTTCGCGGTCTTGCGCCCGACACCCGGCAGCGCGACGAGGTCGTCCATCGCGGACGGAACGACACCTCCATGACGTTCGACCAGCGCCTGGGCCATTCCGATCAGGCTCTTCGTCTTCGAACGGAAGAACCCCGTCGAGCGGATCATCTCTTCGACGCGCTCGGGGTCCGCACGCGCCAACGCGAACGCGTCGGGGTACTCCGCGAACAGCGCCGGGGTGACTTCGTTCACGCGCACGTCCGTCGTCTGCGCCGAGAGGATCGTCGCAGCGAGAAGCTGAAACGGGTTCTCGTGCCTAAGGGCACACAGCTCGACGGCCGAACCGGGATATGCCGCGGCGAGACGCGCGATGACGATGCCGACACGCCGTTTGAGCGCTCGAGGCGGTGCGGGGGCCCGGGGAGGGGTCACGGTGCGCGGCATCGGAGCCACGACGCTACTCCCGGTTACTCTGCTCCCGTGGCGCCGGACGCGGATGCGGCGATCCAAGTCGACGTCGAGAGCACCATCGCCCCCGCCGTCCGAGTTGGGATCGCGGCGCTCCTCGAAGCCGCGCTCGAGGTGGACGGGTACGAGAGCTTCAGCGACCGTGCACGCCTGCTGCTCGACGACGAAGAAAGCGACGGCACACGGCTGATCCTCTTGGCCCACGCCGCGACCCACGAATCCTCCGTCGAGCCTCACGAGGTCGAGCTCGCCGGCGTGTCCCTTCTCGATCGCGCCGGGGAGGAGTGGGACCTCGAGTCCGCGGTCCTTCCGCGTCTGCGCCGCGCCCCGGTGTTCGACGCGCTCGTTCGTGCCGCCGTGGCGGAGGTGTCCGCACAGGGCGGAGGGCGCGTCGCATCGTGGCACCGCGGGGCCGACGACGGCGGCCCGCGGGCGATGGAGCACGCGGGCCTGCGCGCCGAACGGGTGCTGCTGCAGCTGCGGTCACCGTTGCCCGTCGACGGCGGACCCGACGCCGGGCCACCCGTCGACGTTCGCTCCTTCCGTCCGGGGCGCGACGAGCAGGCTTGGCTCGACGTCAACCGCCGCGCGTTCGCCGGACACCCCGAACAGGGCAGGTGGACGCTGAAGGACCTCGAGGCGCGTGAGCGAGAACCGTGGTTCGACCCTGGAGGCTTCCTCATCCACGAGGTCGACGGCCGCATCGCGGCGTTCTGCTGGACCAAGGTTCACCGCGAGCCCTGCGTCGGCGAGATCTACGTCATCGGGGTGGACCCGGACTTCCAGGGCCGGGGTCTCGGGCGCGCCCTCACCCTCGCGGGCTTGAAGCACCTCGCAGCGCGCGGTGTTCCCGCCGCGATGCTCTACGTCGAGGCGACGAACGCTCCCGCCCTCGTCATGTACCGGTCGCTCGGCTTCACCGAAGACCACCGTGAGGTGCTGTACCGCGGCGACGTGCCGGGTCAGGTCGAGACGCCGACGGCCCGCCCGATCCCGTAGGTGACCGCGGCCGCGAGCGTCGCGGCCCCGAGTTGGCGGAGCGCGCCACGGACCGGTGACCGTCCGGTGAGGAGGCCGAGCACGACGCCGACGACGATGGCGGCGATTGCGCCGATGGCGATCGACGCCAAGATCGCCGTGTTTCCGTTGCCGACGAACCACGGGATGAGCGGGAGCACCGCACCGAGGGCGAAGGTGGCGAACGAGCTGGAGGCCGCGATCGACGGCGACCCGAGCGCGTACGGGTCGATCCCGAGCTCCTCGCGCGCATGGGTTTCGAGCGCCATCGCAGGATCGCGCATCATCCGGGTCGCCAGCTCCCGCGCGAGGTCCGGCTCGAGCCCCCGCCCCTCGTAGATCACGGCGAGCTCATTGCGCTCCGCCGTGGGACTTCGGCGGAGCGCCTGGCGCTCGACTTCGAGCTCCCGCTCGAGGAGCTCGCGCTGGGCCTGCATCGAGACGTACTCGCCGGCGGCCATGGAGAAGGCCCCGGCGACGAGTCCGGAGAGTCCACTCAAAAGGACGATCCCGCCGCCCGGGTGGGCACCGGCGACCCCGAGGATCAACGAGACGTTCGTGACGAGCCCGTCGCTGATGCCGAACACGGCGGCCCGCGCGCCCCCGGACTTCACGTTGCGATGGTGGGGCTCAGCGTCGTGCGTCAGGTGCCGGTGGGCCATAGGACTGGAGCGTAGCGACGCCCAGCTCGAGGCGGCGGAATGGGGCGGCACCGGACTGGCAGAATGGTGGGGTGCCATCGCGCCAACCCTGGACCCATCGACGATGGGTCGACCAGAGCCAGCCCCAGACCCTGCAAGGGGCCGTCGTCTTCTCGTACCTGAACGCCGTCCTGGCGATCATCTACAGCCTGGTGCTGCACGCCCCCTTCCTCATCGCGTTCTTGCTGATGGCCCTCGCCGCGTTCGGGATCGCCAACGGCCGCAAGCTCGCCTACTGGGGCGGCGTGGTCCTCGCCTGCGTGTACCTGCTCGGAGAGCTCGCCCTCCTCGCCCTGGGTCGCAGTCTCGGAGGGATCCTCGACCTGCTCTTCGCCGGGATCCTCGTCGTGCTGCTCCTTCACCCCGACAGCCGCAACTACGTGCGGACCTGGTTCCGTTGAACACCCGGTGAGCACCGTCGTCGAGGAGGTCACGGCCTTCACCGGGCTGGTAGGCAGACACCTCGGCTACAGCGACTGGGTCCTCGTCGACCAGGAGCGCATCGACCGGTTCGCCGACGCGACCGGCGATCACCAGTGGATCCACGTGGACGCGGAACGGGCGAAGGCGGGACCCTTCGGGACCACCATCGCGCACGGGTACCTCACGCTCTCGCTCGTCCCCTCACTCCTCTCCCAGGTGCTGCGCGTCGGGGGCGTCACCTACGCGGTGAACTACGGCTGCAACAAGGTCCGCTTCCCCGCCCCGGTGCCGGTCGGGTCGCAGCTGCGACTCGGCGCGAGCGTCGCGACGGTCGAGGACGTCCCGGGCGGCGTGCAGGTCGCCCTCGACGTCACGCTCGAGGTACGGGGCGCCGCCAAGCCCTCCTGCGCGGCGCAGGTGGTCTATCGCTACTACCGGTGACCGACCGGTGAGCCACCCCGTGCTCCCGACCGGAGAGGAGAAGACCGCCCGCGTGCGGGCGATGTTCGACGCGATCGCGCCCCGTTACGACCTCGTCAACCGGCTCATCACCCTCGGGCTCGACCAGCCGTGGCGCAAGAGGGCCGTGCGCGCCCTCGCGCTTCCCGCGGGCTCGCTCGTCCTCGACCTCGCCTGCGGGACCGGCGCCCTCGGTGAGCTCGCCCAGCGGGCCGGTCACCGCGTGCTCGGCGCGGACATGAGTGCCGGCATGCTCGCCGGGAGGCGCGCGGCGGTTCCCGTGGTCCAGTGCGACGTGGCGGCGCTGCCGTTTCGAGACGGGACGTTCGACGGACTGGTCTGCGGTTACGCGCTCAGGAACTTCACCGACCTCGGCGCGTCGCTCGCGGAGGCGGCGCGCGTGCTCCGTCCGGGCGGCCGGATCGCCGTGCTCGAGGTGGACGTCCCCGAGACCCCGCTGCTCCGTGCGGGCCACTCCATCTGGTTCCATCGGGTCGTGCCCCTGATCGGAGCGGCCTTCTCCGACCGCGCGGCGTACCGGTACCTCCCCGACTCCGTCGCGTACCTCCCGGCTGAGCACGAGCTGCGCCGCCTCTTTCGCCACGCCGGCTTCGCCACCGTCGGCCGGCGCCCGCTCGAAGGCGGCGTCTCCCAGATCGTCACTGGCACGCGCGCGGGCGATCTCGCGCGCCGGAGGGGGCGCGCGTGACGGCGCCGACCCGGGCGCTCGGCCCCGCATTCCGGGCGCCGGACCCGCGCGATTTCGTCGCTCGGACCGAGCCGCTCGGACTCGGGGAGGATCCGCCGCCCTTCAGGCTCGACGAGCGTGCCAAAGCGGCGGCGGACGGCGGCCACCTGATCGCCGGACGAGAGAAGCTCTTCGCCGGGAGCGGTACGGCGGCGGTGCTCGAGCTGCCGAGCGGGCTCGAAGACATCGGGGCTCTTCGCCGGGTGGCCGAGTGGCTGCGTGCGGTCGAGCCTTTCCCTGTCGGCGAACCGCCGCCGGGCGGTGGCACGGACGGGGACGCAGGGGGTCGCGACCCGGTCGGGCAAACCGGGTCCCGGCCGCCGGTCGTCGCGCTCGGTGCCTTCCCCTTCGACCGCTCGGCACCGGCGCGTCTCGTCGTCCCTTCGAGCCTTTCGTGCCGGTCCCGGGACGGTCGGTCGTGGCGGATCGTGGTCGAGCGCCGCGACCGGAGTGCCGACCATCGGGAACGGCAGTCCGGACGGGCGGGTCCCGACGGGTCCCCCTTCGCCCCGGGTCTGCCCGTCGCCCCCGGCGAATGCCGTGAGGTGCCCACGGGCGCCGGGTACGAAGCCGCCGTCGCCGCGGCCTTGCACGAGATCGAACGCGGGTCCCTCCGAAAGGTCGTGCTCTCCCGCTCCGTCGAGATCGGGCTGTCCGTCGCGAAGCGGCCGTCGGAGCTCCTCGAGCACCTTTGGGGCGACGAGGACGTCTTCGCCCCGTTCTCGATCCCTATCGGCTCCGCTCGCCTCGTCGGTGCCTCGCCCGAGCTCATCGTCGGACGGCACGGCGATCGCGTCGAGTCCCACGCCTTCGCCGGGACGATCGGGCTCCCGCCGGGCGCCGGGCGGGACGCCGCGCCCCCGACGACAGCCGCTCCATCCACCCAACGTCCGGCCGAGCGACTCCTCGAGTCGGCGAAGGACCGCTCCGAGCATCGACTCGCCGTGGAGGAGGTCGCCGCCGTGTTGGCACGTCGGTGCTCGGAGCTCGACGTGCCGAGGGAACCCGCGGTGGTCCTGCTTCGTTCCGACGCTCGGCTCGGCACGCTCGTGCGCGGCGTGCTGCGCGACCCGGGAGAGGCAACAGTGCTCACGCTGCTCTCGCTGCTCCATCCGACCCCCGCCGTCGGGGGCGTCCCGCGTGGGGTCGCGCTGAAGGCGATCTCGGCGCTCGAGGCGCGACCGCGGGGCTACTGGGCCGGGGTGGCCGGCTGGATCGACGCGGACGGCGACGGTGAGTGGGTCCTCACCATCCGCTCGGCGATCCTGGGCGAGGGCGGGACCGCGGCTCGCGTCTCGGCCGGTGCGGGCGTCGTCGAGGGATCGTCGCCGAGCATGGAGCTCGCCGAGACGACCCTCAAGCTCGCCCCGGTCATCGAGGCGCTGTCGCCGGGGACGATTCCGTCGAGCTGAGGGCGCCCGCACCCACGGGCTGAGTCCGAACGGGGGGCGTCGCCGCGACGTCCGTCGCGCCGCCGGCGACCGGGTCCCGTGCGGGACCGGCCGATGCGCCCGCCGCTCTCCCGGCACCGTCGCGCTCCTCCTCGTACACGGGCACCTCGACCCCGAACACCGTGCCGCCGCCAGGCGCAGGCTCGGCCCAGGCGCGGCCACCGAGCGATTCCGCGATCGCCCTGACGATCGAGAGCCCGAGCCCGGACCCCGCGCCCGTGCGCGACGGGTCCGCGCGGTAGAAGCGGTCGAACACCTGCTCGAGCTGCGCCGTCGTGAGGCCCGGACCGCCGTCCACCACCCGCAGCACGCCACCTTCCCCCGCCACCCCGACCTCGACGCGCACCGGCGCGGCGCGCGGCGTGTGCACGAGCGCGTTGCGCACGAGGTTGTGGACGACCTGGGCGAGCCGGTCGCGGTCCCCCGCCACGATCACGGGTCCGGGGGCGACGAGCTCGACCGGACGGTCGGGATCGGCGACGTGCGCGTCGCGCAGCGCGTCGGCACAGATCTTCCGCAGGTCGACCGGCGCCCGCTCGAGGGGGCGGCCCTGGTCGAGCCGCGCGAGCAGCAGGAGGTCATCGACGAGACCACCCATGCGGGCGGCCTCGTGCTCGATCCTCCTGAGCGCCCGGTACCGCTCCCGCTCTTCGCTGAGTGCGCCCTTCGCCAGGAGTTCGGCATAGCCGCGGATCGACGTGAGCGGGGTGCGCAGCTCGTGGGAGGCATCGGCCACGAACTGGCGCAATCGCGCCTCGGATGCCGACTTCTCGGCGAAGGCGCGCTCGATCTGGGCGAGCATCGCGTTCAGGGCTGCGCCGAGCCTTCCCACCTCGGTGTCGGGGCCGGCCGGCTCGACACGGCGCGAGAGGTCCCCGGACGCGATCGCGCCCGCCGCGTGCGCCATGTCGTCGAGCGGCTTCAGACCCCGCCGGACCGTCCACAGCGCAAGACCGCAGAGCGCCAGCAGCACCACGCCGGACACGCCGAGCTCGATCCGCACGAGCGACGAGGTGGTCGCAGCGATCTGTGTGAGCGGGGTGGCCAAGATCACCGTGCCCTGCGGCACCCTCGCGGCTTCCGCGCGGTAGACGACGCCGCCCCGCGACCTGAGTGTGAAGTCGGCGGGGTTCGGGCGGTAGGGGCCGCGTGTCGGTCCGCCGGTGCGCGAGAGGCGCACCGACCGTGGCAGGTTCGGCCTCGGGTCCGGCCGGGTCGGGGACCCCGAGGGGCGCTCGAGCACGACGTTGCCGGACCGTGCCACGACGATCACGTAGTACTTGGAACTGAGGCGGTCGTTGACCCCGTCGGGGCTCGGTGAGACGCCGCTGTTGTGGCTTCTCACGAGATAGCGAACCGCGAGACGCACTGTCGACCCGAGCTGATCGTCGAGGCGCCCGTAGAGGAACGACCGCAACGCGGTGTAGGTGATGCTGTCGGCGGCGGCGAGGCCGATTACGAGCAGCACCGCCATCGCGAGCATGAGGCGCCGGCGGAGACGCATGCGCGGTGCCTATTCCTTGGGCAGCCGCAGCGCGTAGCCCACGCCCCTCACGGTGTGGATCAAGGCGGGCTCGAACTCATCGACCTTCTTGCGCAGGTAGCTGATGTAGGTCTCGACGATATTGGCGTCCCCGCCGAAGTCGTAGTCCCACACTTGGTCGAGGATCTCCGACTTGGGCACGACACGCCGTGGGCGCTCGAGCAGGTACTGGAGGACCTTGAACTCCGTCGCCGTGAGTTCGATCGAGGTTCCGTGACGCCAGACCTCGTGGGTGTCGACGTTCATCACGAGGTCGGCGTAGCGGAGCTCGGGGCCGCCCGGCTGATCGTGGCCCGCCCTCCGCAGGACGGCCCGGACGCGGGCGACGAGCTCGTCGAGACTGAAGGGTTTCGTCACGTAGTCGTCGCCGATCGCGAGCCCGGCCACCTTGTCCTCGGTGCTGTCCCGCGCGGTGAGGAACACGACGGGGACGTCGATCCCGGAGTGGCGGATCCGCCGGCAGACCTCGTTGCCGTCGAGGTCCGGCATCATGACGTCGAGCAGCACGAGGTCGTGTCGGCCGGGGGCCGCGACGCGGAGCGCCTCGAGACCCGAGTTCGCCACTTCGACCTCGAAACCCTCGAACCGCAAGGCGGCGGAGAGGAGATCGGTGATGAAGGGCTCGTCGTCGACGACGAGGATGCGACCGGGATCCGCCCGCGGCTCGGTGGTCACCCGTCCATGATCGCAGACCGCCGGCGAGCAGGACGGCCGGCGGGCCGGAGGCGGCGCACGAACTCGTCGCCGAGCCGGAGGAGCGCCCACCAGCCGACGAGGAAGAACGCCTCGACCACGATCGCCGAGGACATCTTGGAGTCCCCGGCCATCCGGTCGACAAAGCTGATCGGGACCTCGGTGATCCGGGCGCCCGCCTGCTTCGCGCGGTAGGTCATCTCGATCTGGAAGCCGTAGCCGTCGGCGCGGATCCGATCGAGGTCGAGTCGCCGGAGCACGTCGGCGGCGTAGACCCGGAACCCTGCCGTCGAGTCCGCGACACCGAGGCCGAGGACGACGTCCGCGTAGCGGTTTCCGCCCCACGACAAGAGGTGCCGGTACCAGGACCAGTTCGGGATGGAACCGCCCGGGATGTAGCGGGATCCGATGACGACGCCGTATCCCTCCTCGAGCGGTGCGACGAGCGAGGGCAAGGCAGCTGGGTCGTGGGAGAAGTCGGCGTCCATCTCGACGCAGGCGTCGTAGCCCGCGTCGAGGCCCCAGCGGAACCCCGCCCGGTAGGCGCTCCCGAGACCGGCCTTGGCGTTGCGGCGCATCACGTGGACGTCGTCGAGCCCGGTTCCCACCTTCTCGGCGAGCTCGGCCGTCCCGTCGGGGCTGCCGTCGTCGACGACGAGGACTCCTGCGTCGGGAAGCGCTGCTTTCACCTGACGGACGATGCCCTCGATGTTCTCCGCCTCGTTGTAGGTCGGGACGATGACGAGGACACGCACGAAGTCGCAGCATAAAGCGGCACCGGGGCGCCGTCCGTTCGCTGCTGCGCGCCCGGCGGGGCGCCCCCGAGGGCCGGACGCGGGCCGACTTCTCGCCCGCCGTCACGAGGGTCGCCCCCTTCCTTCGGCCTGTCATGCCACCATGAGGGGCCGTGGAGCAGTCGGGCGGCCCCGAGGAGCGGCGGGCGCACCAGGAGACGTACCGGGCGCGGCTCCTCCGTTGGTGGCGGTCGCCGCCCCTCCGCTGGGCCGTGGCCGTGATCGTCCTCCTCTTCGTCCTCGAGTACCTCCTCCTTCCCGACATCGCCAACGCCCGCAAGTCGATCTCCCTCTTGGGCCGGGTGAACATCGCCGGACTGCTCGCCGGCGTGGCGCTCGAGGCCGCGGCGCTCGTCGCGTACGCGGAGCTCAGCCACACGGTTTTCTCTCCCGGCGCCCCCAGGCGATCCGTGCTCTTCCGGGTCAACATGTCGAGCCTCGCGGTGAGCCACGTCGTACCGGGAGGCACCGCGCCGGGGACGGCCGTCGCCTACCGGCTGCTGACCGAGCTCGACGTGCCGAGCGGCACCGTCGCCTTCGGGCTCGCGACGCAGGGGGTCGGCTCCGCGGTCGTGCTCAACGCGATCTTCTGGCTCGCGCTGCTGGTCTCCATCCCGTTCACCCGCTACAACCCGCTGTACGGGTTCGCCGCGATCGCCGGGCTGATCCTCTTCGCCCTCTTCGCCGGCACGGTCATCCTCCTCACGCGCGGGCAGCACCGCGCCCTCGACACGTTGCATGGCTGGGCCGCCAAGGTGCCGCTCGTCAATCCGAACCGCCTGACCGCCCTCGTCCAGACGATCGCCGACCGGCTGCAGGTCCTCCTGCGCGACCGCGCCCTCCTCGTGCACGCGCTCGAGTGGGCGGCCCTCAACTGGTTGCTCGACGCCGCGTCCCTGTGGGTGTTCGTCCTGTCGTTCGGGCGGGCGGTGTCGCCCATCGACCTGCTCGTCGCGTACGGCCTTGCGAACATCCTCGCCGTGATCCCCATCACGCCGGGAGGTCTCGGTGTGGTCGAGGGCGTCCTCATCCCGACGCTCGTCGGCTTCCACGTGCCCAAGGCCATCGCCATCCTCGGCGTCCTCTCCTATCGGCTGGTCAACTTCTGGCTCCCGATCCCCGTCGGCGGGGGTGCCTACCTCTCGCTGCGCTTCGGCAAGGAGGCGAAGGGACGGCGCCAGGAGCGGGCGCGCGCGAACGGCGGCGCCCATGGCGCGCCGACAAACGGGAAGCGAAGCGCCGCGGACGCTCCGACGCTCCCCGAGGCGGCCGACCGGTCCGGCTCCGTTGGCGCGCCGGGAGAAGGCGGCGCACCCGGGGCGGTCGAGGAGTCGCACACGCACGGCCCGCCCGACGCCGCACCCGCTCCCCTCGAGGAGCGACCGGCGGAGCACTCGACCTGAAGCTCACCCCGCGCCGGCCTCGGGGCCGGACCGTGTGCGCGTCGGGGGTCTCTCAGGCCTCGCTGTGGCGGGGGTCGACGTCGCGTCGCCGGCGTGCGCGCTCGACGGCGAGCTCCTTCAGGCGTCGCTGGGAATCGACCCCGCGAACGGGGGGAAGGCGTTCCCAGGTGCCGTCGGAATGGAGCACCCAGGCGTTCACGTCGTCGGCGAAGGCGAGATCCAGGATCTCGAGGAGCCGGCCCTGGAGCTCCGGGTCCTTCACGGGCGCGAGCACCTCGATCCTGCGGTCGAGGTTGCGCTCCATGAGGTCCGCGGAGCCGATGTAGAGCTGGAGCGCGGCGGCACCGTCGGTCCCGCCGCCGAACCGGTAGATCCGCGAGTGCTCGAGGAACTCGCCGACGATCGAGCGGACCCTGATCGTCTCGGACAGTCCGGGAACCCCGGGCCGGAGGCAGCACAGACCACGGACGGCGAGATCGACCGGCACCCCGGCGCACGACGCGGCGTACAGCGCGTCGATCATCTCGGGGTCGCTCAGACCGTTCACCTTGAAGACGATGCGCCCGTTCGGTCCCGCCTCCGTCTGCCGTGCGATGAGCTCCAAGATGTGCTGTCGCAGCGCGACGGGAGCGACCAGGATCTGGCGGTAGTCGGACTGCCGGCTGAACCCCGTGAGGTAGTTGAACAGGTCGCCGACGTCGGCCCCGATCTCCACGTCCGAGGTGAGGAGGCCGAGGTCCTCGTAAGTCGTCGCGGTCCGCGAGTTGTAGTTCCCCGTCCCGACGTGGCAGTAACGGCGGATCCCGTCGTGCTCGCGCCGGAGCACGAGCACGGTCTTCGAGTGGGTCTTCAAGCCGACGAGCCCGTAGACGACGTGGACGCCCGCCTCTTCGAGCGCTTTCGCCCAACCGATGTTCGCCTGTTCGTCGAAGCGCGCTTTGAGTTCGACGATCGCCGCGACCTGCTTGCCCGACTCCGCCGCCTTGATCAGCGACGCGACGATCGGGCTGTCGCCCGACGTCCGGTAGAGGGTCTGCTTGATGCCGAGCACCTCGGGGTCGTCCGCCGCCTGCGCCACGAACGCCTCGACGGACGTCGAGAACGAGTCGTACGGATGGTGCACGAGGACGTCGCGCTGGCCGAGGACGCCGAAGAGGTCGGTCGGCTCGTTGCCCGCCGTCGCGAGGTGCGGCGGCGTCATCGGGGTCCAGGTCTCCGCGTGGAGATCCGGCCGGTCGAGCGCGAAGACGGCCCAGAGGCCCGAGAGGTCGATCGGCGCGTCGACGGTGTACACCCCGTCCGTCGGGACGTCGAGCTCGGCGCGGAGCCGTTCGACGATCGCGCGGTCAGCCGTGGAGGTGATCTCCAGGCGGACGGCGGTCCCGAACCGTCGTCGACGGAGCTCCATCTCGACGGCGACGAGCAGGTCGTCGGCCTCATCCTCCTCGAGTGCGAGGTCCGCGTTGCGGGTCACGCGGAATGCGTCGTGCTCGCCGATGGTCATGCCGGGGAACAGCGTGTCGAGGTGCGCGGCGATCACCTGCTCGAGCGGGACGAACCGCTCTCCGTCGGGCATGACGACGAAGCGCGGCAGGACGGGCGGGACCTTCACCCGGGCGATCCGCCGGTCGCCGGTGCCCGGATCTCCGACTTCGACGAGAAGGTTCAGCGAGAGGTTCGAGATGTAGGGGAACGGGTGACCGGGGTCCACGGCGAGCGGGGTGAGCACGGGGAAGATCCGGTCGTGGAAGACCTCGACGAGGTAGGCCCGGTCGTCGTCGTCGAGCGAGGACCAGTCCGACCACCGGATCCCTGCATCGGCGAGCCTCGGGACGAGGACGTTCAGGAAGACGGCGTCCTCGCGCGCGACCAGTTCCTCGACGCGCGAGCGGATGGCGGCGAGCTCCTCTCCGGGGCGCAGACCGTCGACCGAGCGCACGCGCACGCCCGCGACGCGCTTGTCCTGGAGACCCGCGACGCGCACCTGGAAGAACTCGTCCATCCCCTCGGCGAAGATCGCCATGAACTTCACCTGCTCGAGCACCGGCAGTCTCGTGTCCTCGGCGAGATCCAACAGGCGCGACATGAAGTCCAGACGGGAGAGCTCCCTGTTGGCGAAGCGCTCGTAGCCGTGTGCCGCGATCGCCTGCTGGACGGGGACGGTCCTTCGCTCGCCGGCGAGCCGCTCGTCGAACGCGACCACCCCGGTCCCCCCGCCTGCTGACGTCACGAGGGTGTCCGCAAAGCCGCGACGCCCCTCCGGGGACGCCAACGCGGCCCTCGGCGATTCGGCCGTGCGGGCACCCGCGGGAAGCCCATCCGGTGCCGCCCCGCCGGTCACCGGCGTTGCAAATGCGTCAGAAGGCGTCAGTTCGAGGCTCATGGGATGCGTTCCAGCGTAGCCCCGCCACTACGATTCTCCCCGGTGGCGACCCTCACAGCGTTGCGCGCCCCCGCGAGCCAGATCCACCGCCTGCCCGTCTGGCGCCGCGGGCCGAAGCCGAAGCGGCGAACCGAGCTCGGCCTGCTGGTGTTCGCTGCGGTCATCACCGTCACGCTCTACGTGATCGCCGAGCTGGTCGTCGCGAAGGGCAAGATCCCTCCCCACCTCGGACCGATCCTCGCCGTCATCCTCGGAATGGCGCTTCTCGGCCACCTCGCCAACCGGTGGCTGGCGCCCAATGCCAACGCCGTGATCCTCCCCATCGCGGCCCTCTTGAACGGCATCGGCTACGTCGTCATCGTGCGGTGGACACCGCCCGCGGCGAAGGAACAGGCGACGTGGACCGCGGTCGGACTCATCTTCTACGTCGCGACGCTCCTCTTGATCCGCCACTCGCGCGACATGGACCGCTACCGCTATCTCCTCCTCCTCGTCGCCGTCGGGCTGCTCCTCGCCCCGCTCGTCCCGCACCTCGGCCAGCCCGTCGGCGGGACGCACCTGTGGGTGAAGCTGGGCCCCATCACCGGGGAGCCCGTGGAGATCGCCAAGATCCTGCTCGTGGTCTTCTTCGCCTCGTACTTCGCGGAGAAAAAGGAGCTCCTGTCGATCCCGACGGCACGGATCGGGAACCGGCTCGTGCTCGACCCGCGCCCGCTCGTCCCCATCCTCTTGTTCTGGGGCTTCGTGATGGCGGTGATCGCGCTCGAGGACGACGTCGGGTTCGCCGCCCTCGTCTTCACCATGTTCGTGGTGATGCTGTGGGTCACCACCGGTCGCCTGGCGTACATCGTCTTTGCGATCGCGCTGTTCGCGATCGGCGCGTTCGCGGCCGCCCACGTGCTGCACCAGGTGCAGTCCCGGGTCGGCACATGGCTGCACGCCGCGCCGAACTCCCAGCTCGGCTTCGGCTACTTCGCCCTGGCCCACGGCGGGATCGGGGGCTCGGGCCTCGGCACCGACAGCTTCGCCCGCTTCATACCGGAGCTCACGACCGACATGGTGTTCGTCGCGGTCGGCGACGAGCTCGGGTTCATCGGCGGGGCCGCGATCGTTCTCGCCTTCGTCCTGCTCGTCGGTGCGGGGCTGCGCGTCGCGCAGGCCGCCCGGTCCGACTTCTCGCGACTCGCGGCCGTCGGCCTGACGACGATCATCGGCTTCCAGGCGTTCTTCATCATGGCGGGGGTGCTCCGGATCCTGCCGTTCACGGGTATCACGTTGCCCTTCGTCGCGTACGGGGGATCCTCGCTCGTCGGCAACTACATCCTCATCGCGCTCTTGATGCGGATCTCCGAGGAGGGGACGTCCTCCGCCGAGGAACGGGCGATGGGATTGAATCTTCCCGAGGGCAGCGGGTTCCAGGTTGCGAGCTAACGGCCCTTCGCCTCCGCCGCGCCCTCCTTCGCGTCGGCGACCGCGACGTCACCGGACTCGGTGAAGAGCCGGTCGTCGGCGAGGACCGGAGCCGGCGTCCGGCGCCGCAACGCGAGGCAGAGCCCGTCGCTCGGGCGACACGGGATCACCTCCCGTCGACCTGTGCGAGAGAGGTCCAGCTCGGCGAGGTACGTCGATCCCGTCCGACCGGTGAGCCGGACCGCGAGGACCTCGATCCCGAAACGGTCAAGCGCCTCGGAGAACAGCTCCTGGGTGAGCGGGCGCGGCGCACAGGTCCCCCCCAGCGCATGGGCGAGCGCGACCCCTTCTGCGATCCCGATTCGAAAGGCGATGCGGAGCCGGTGCTCCTCGATGTCTTCGAGGACCACGACGGGATACTGATCCGGCAGCTCCACCTCGGCCGAGACCACGCGCACGAGCCGGAACGTGCGCGCCACGCCTGGGACCGCGATCGCCCCCATCGACGGGCCTGCCGGCGAGGCCGCAGCGGCGTCACGATCCGGGGGTTCTCGGTCCGATGCGGACGCAGCCGGGGTGCCGGCGGCGTCCGTTGAAAGAGCCCCCGTTCCCCCTTCGTCGCCTTCCTCCGCTCCGGCGTCCACGATGCCCGCCACCTGGTCCACCTCTCTCTCCTCGCGCGCTACCCGCCCCGCCGGGCATAGACGCTCAACACGAGGCCGACCCCCGTGAAAAAGGCGATGACGGCGGTCCCGCCGTAGCTGATGAACGGAAGCGGGATCCCGGTGATCGGCATGATGCCCATGGTCATGCCGGCGTTCTGGAACGTGCTGAACGCGATGAAGGTGAAGACACCGACGCAGATCAGCCGGCCGAAGTCGTCCCGGGACAACTGGCCGACCCGCAGCATCCGCCAGGCCACGAAGCCGAGCAGGGCGAGGACGCCGACGGCGCCGACGAACCCCAGCTGCTCGGCGACCGCCGTGAAGATGAAGTCGGTCTGCTGCTCGGGGACGTAGCCGAGGTTCGTGTAGGTGCCGTGGGTCAAGCCCGTCCCGAACAGGCCTCCGGCGCCGATGGCGTCTTTGGACTGTTGCAGGTTGTACACCGCGTTGGCGAGTGTCCCGGTCGGGTGCTTTGTCGACTGGTGGAGGAAGCTCGTGATCCGGAGGATCTGGTAGTGGTGCAGGAGGCCCGCGCCGAGGACGACGGCGACGACGCCGGCCGCGCCGAGGAGGAGCAGCACGAGGATCCGCGTCGGCAGGCCCGCGACCGCGAGCATCACCAGCAGGACGACCGACATGATGATGCCGGTCCCGAGGTCCGGCTGGATCATGACGAGGCCGATCGGGACGGCACCGAGGATGAGGACCTTCACGAGGTCTCGCCACGTCAGCCCCTCGGGGCGTCGGGAACAGTACGTCGCGACCGCGATCACGAGCCCGAGCACCGCGAACTCCGACGGCTGGATCTGGATGGGCCCGACGTTGAACCACCGGGCCGAGCCGATCGTGTGCGATCCCACGTGCGGCACCATCGCGACCACGAGGACGAAGATCGACAGGCCGTAGATGGCCATGCCGAACGTCTCCAGCTTCCGGTAGTCGAAGAGCCCGACGACCACCATCGCGACGATGCCGAGGATCACGAAGAGCGCTTGGCGCTTCATGTAGTGCGTCGGGCTTGTCCCCGTCTGGATGAGGATCCCGCGCGTGGCGGTGTAGACCATGACGACGCCGACCACGGCGGCGGCGATGGCCCCCGCCGCGAGGAAGACGTCGACGACCACCGTGGGCCGCTTCACCATGAGCGGGCGTCGGGCGGTGGTCGAGCGCGCGGGACCGGATCCGAGTCGGTACTGCGTCTGCACCGCCGCCAACGTTACCGGCCCCCTTGCGCGGCCTCGTGGCGGTACGGGCCCGGTCGCGACGCGCCCCGGGCGCTCGCCGGGTTACCCAGGGCCCACCGCCTGTGCCGCGGCCCACATCGTCTCGACCGGGGCCGGGTGTCCCGTCCACAACGCCAGCTGGGCCGCGGCCTGGTGGACGAGCATGCCGAGACCGCCGACGCCGAGCGCCCCGCGTGAGACGGCCTCGCCGAGCCACCGGGTGACCCGGGGCTCGTAGACCAGGTCGGCCGCGACCTGGCCCGGATGCAACAGCCCGGGATCGACGAGCGGGACGAGGTCCGCCGCTCCCGCCATTCCCACCGGGGTGGCGTCGACGACGAGCTCGGCGCCGGCGGCGTCGCCCGCCACCCCCACCCGGCCGGTCCCCCCCGCGAGGGCGGCAGCCGCCTCCGCGTGCCCCGGGGTTCGGCCGACGACGACCACCTCGGCTGCCCCTTCGCGCGCCAGGGCCAGGACGACCGCCCTCGCCGCGCCCCCGGTTCCGGCGACGAGGCAGCGCCTCCCGGCCGGATCGAAGCCGGCGCCGCGTCGCAGGGCCTCGAGAAAGCCCTCGCCGTCGGTGTTGTGCCCGACGAGCGTGCCATGTTCGAAAACGAGACAGTTCACCGCGCCGAGCGCGTCGGCGGTGGGGCTCAGGCGGTCGACGAGACGCGACGCGTCGATCTTGTGGGGCATCGTGACCGAGGCGCCCCGGATCCCGAGCGCACGGAGGCCGGCGACGGCCTCCTCGAGCGCGCCCCGCGGCACGGCGAAGGCCACCGAGACCCAATCGAGCCCCACGGTCGCGAACGCCGCGTTGTGGAGGAGCGGCGAGAGCGAGTGCGACACGGGATCGCCCATCACCCCGACCACCTGGGAGGACGCCGTGGGCCACGGCGCGTCGCGGCGGTCGGCGTTCACCCGTTCGCGGCCGCCTGCTTCTCCGCGTTCAGCTGGCCTGTGAACGTCGCGGAGAAGACCATGCGGCCCTTTTTCGCTGTGACGAGCTCGAAGTACAGCCAGGGCCCGGCGGGTGGCGCGACGGCGGCCTTGAGCGCGGCCGGCGACGGCACGCAGATCGGGGTCGGCGTGAGACCGGCGTGGAGGTAGGTGTTGTAGGGCGTTGTCTTCTGCTCCTCGGCGGGGGTCACCGGTCCGCCGTCCTGGCCGAGGGAGTAGAGCACCGTCGATGTCATGTCGAGGTGCATCCCTTGCGCGAGGCGGTTGTAGATCACTCGGGCCACGTCGCCCATGTAGCGGGTGAAGTAGCCCTCCTTCTGGGCGATCGACGCGACGGTCACGAGCTCGTAGGCACTCAACCCGTTGAGACCCGAGGTCGGCTTCAGGCCGGCGGCCTGCGCCTGGGCGGTGAACCGTTCCACCATCTTGTCCAAGAGCGTGTGCGCGGTCTCGCCGGGGAGCACCTGGTAGAGGCCGCTTCCGATCAGCCCCTCGAGCGAGGTGCCCCCCGTCCCGCCAAAGGGTGAGCGGACCGACCCGCTCCGCGCCTCGCGCGAGAAACGCTCCGCGAGGTGACCCGGAAGCGGCGAGAGCTGCCTCGACACCTCGGCGAGCGTCGTCCCGGGGAGGACGTCGACCTCGAAGACGTTCGGCCCCGCCCCGAGCAGTCGGGCGACCTTGGCGAACGGCAGATTGCGGTGAAACAGGTAGCGCCCCGGAAGCACGGTCGGCTCGCCGTGGACCACCGCCCACAGCCGGAAGGCGAAGGCACTCCCGATCACGCCGTCGCGTGTGAGCTGGGAGAGCACGTCACCGACCGCCTCGCCGTGGCGCACGTTGATGACGAGAGCCTTTCCCGGGGCCCCCGAGGGGTTCGCCTCCACCTCGTACCACGCCACGGCGCCCGCGAGGACGAGGAGCAGGGCCAGGACGGCCAGGAGGAGCCGGCCCCGGCGGGTGAACCGCGCCCGCCGGCGCTTCGTGGCGCCGGCCCTCGCGCCCGGGCGGTGAGCCACCCGCGCTGCGTGGTCCCGGGTGACCCGCACCCGCCCGGCGGCATCGTTCCCCTCCTGCCGGCCCTCGCCACGGTGCCCGGCACCCGGCGGCGGGGGGACAGCGACCGCACGCGGCGCCTCTCCCGCGCTCGTCTGCGGTCCCCTCTGACCCAACCGAACGGCGGGCTGGCCGTGCGGCGGCGTGTCGCCGAAACCGCCGTTCTTCGATTCCGTCGGGTTTGTGGGCATGAGTCAGCTCGCGCCGGTCATCGGGAGTCCAGCCATGATTGCAGCAGCACGGTCGCGGCCGCACTGTCGACGGACGCGCGCCGCGAGCGGGCGGATCGGCCCGCGCCGGCCATCGCCGCCTCCGCCGTCACCGTCGTGAAGCGCTCGTCGAGGGTCTCGACGGCGACCCGTCGATCCTCGAGGAGGGCGGCCAACGCCGCCGCTTCCGCCTCGGCCGCCTGCGCGGCCGGCCCGCGACCGCCGCCAAGCGAGAGCGGCAGGCCGACCACCACGACCGTGGCGTCGACGTCGTCGACGACCGTCACGATCGCCCGGAGGTCAGCATCGGGATCGCCGCGCCGTTCGATGACCGCTCGCGGGAACGCCATCCTGCCCCCGGCGTCGCTCACCGCCACCCCGATTCGGCGTGACCCGAGGTCGATCCCCACCGCCCGCGTCATGCCCACGGAGCCACGGGGATCACCGGCGCCGCAACAGCGTCCGCGCCTCGCTCAGCGCCGCGTCGATGCCCGAGGGGTCACGTCCGCCCGCGACGGCGAGCTCGGGGGAGCCACCGCCCCCGCCCTGGATTCTCCCGGCCACCTGTCGGACGACGGCGCTGGCGTCGGGGTCGCCGCCCGTGGCGACGGCGAGCGCCGCGCTCGCGCCGTCGGGAGACCCCCCGAGCGCGACGACCGCCACGCCGCGGCTGCGCACCACCTGCGCGAGGGCGCGTAGCTCGTCGGGCGAACGGCCGTCGCGGCGGGCCACGACAACGCCGTTCTCGGCACCCCCGGCCAGCGACGCGGCCTCGTTGGCGAGCACGGCGTCGCGCAGCCGCGCGAGCTCCCGTTCGGCGTTGCGCTGACGGTCGACAAGGCGCTGGAGTGCCTCGATCACCCCGTCGGGCTCCACCTTCAAGAGCGTGGCGGCCTCCTGGACGACGTGCTCGCGCCGCAGCGCGCGCTCGACCGTCGTCGTCCCGGTCACCGCCTCGATCCTGCGGGTGTTCGCGCCGATCGAGCCCTCCGACACGATGGCGATCGGGCCGATCATGCCGAGCGCGTCGACGTGCGTGCCACCGCACAGCTCGAGCGAGTGGGGCCCGGCGCGCACGACACGGACGACCTCGCCGTACTTGTCCCCGAAGAAGGCGATGGCTCCCATCGCCTCGGCCTGGGCCTTCGGGACTTCGTTCGTGAGCACGCGGTCGTCGGTCAGGACGTCGGCGTTGGCCAGCTCCGCCACCGCGTCGAGCTCCTCGCGCGCCGGTGCGCCCGGGTGGCTGAAGTCGAACCGCAACCGGCCGGGGGCCACGAGCGAGCCCTGCTGGCGAACGTGGTCGCCCAGCACCTCACGGAGCGCCGCGTGCAACAGGTGGGTGCCGGTGTGGTTCCTGCGGGTCGCTTCGCGGCGAGGTCCGTCGATCGTGGCGAGCGCGTCCTGGCCGACGTGGATCTCGCCGCTCACGCGTGCGCGGTGCGCGCTCAGGCCCGGTAGGGCGGGGACGGTGTCGTACACCTCGGCCCGCCCCGTCTCGGTCACGATGGTCCCCGTGTCACCGACCTGACCGCCGCCTTCGGCGTAGAACGGCGTGCGGTCCAAGAAGATCTCGACGGTGCCGGGCTCCGCGCCGGCGAGAACGCCGACCACCTGCGCCGGCGTCGCGTAGCGCTCGGGATCGCGCCCGACGAACTGGGTCGGGCCCGACGCTTCGAGGAGGGTCCGGTAGGCCACCTCGTCCGCGCCACCCGGCGCCCGGGCCGCCTCGCGGGCGCGCCGGCGCTGCTCGGCCATACGTTCGTCGTAGACGTCCCGATCGACGGACACGCCGGCGTCCCGGGCCAGTTCCTCGGTGAGCTCGATCGGGAACCCGTGCGTGTCGTGGAGCCGGAACGCCGTGTCGCCGGACAGCACCGGCTGGTCCGACCCGCGGACCTCGTCGAGGGCCGACTCGAGGATCGAGAGGCCCGTCCGCAGGGTTCGGTCGAAGCCGGTCTCCTCGCGCTCGAGCACCTGCTGGATGATCTCGATCTCCTCGCGGAGCTGGGGGTACGCCTCGCCCATGACGGTCGCGCAGCGCTCCGCGAGCGCCGCGGTCACAAGACCCGTCGCGCCGGCGCGCCGCGCGGCGAGCACCGCGCGGCGAACGATCCTGCGGAGCACGTAGCCCCGCCCGTCGTTGGAGGGCAGGACGCCGTCGGAGACGAGCATCGCCATCGCCCGGCCGTGGTCGGCCATGACGCGGAGGGCGACATCGTGCTCCTCGTCGCGCCCGTACACCTGCCCCGTCAGCTCCGAGGCCGTCTCCACGAGCGGGGCGAGGACGTCGGTGTCGAAGACGGAGGTGGTCCCCTGCAGGACCGGGAGGATGCGCTCAAGTCCCGCGCCGGTGTCGATGTTCTTGCGGGGAAGGTCGCTGAAGGCGCCGTCGGCCGAGCGGTTGTACTGCATGAACACGAGGTTCCAGATCTCGACGTAGCGCTCGTCCCCGCCCTTCGCCGGGCCGCCGCCTTCGCCGTGAGCCTCGCCGCGGTCGAAGTAGATCTCCGAGGAGGGCCCGCACGGGCCCGTCTCCCCCATCTGCCAGAAGTTGTCCTCCCCCATGCGCTGGATCCGCTCCGCCGGGAAGCCGACCGCGTCGGTCCAGATGTCGGCCGCCTCGTCGTCGGTCAGGTGCACGGTCACCCAGAGGCGGTCCCCGTCGATCCCGAGCACGTCGGTGACGAACTCCCAGGCGTAGGGGATCGCCTTCTCCTTGAAGTAGTCCCCGAAGCTGAAGTTGCCGAGCATCTCGAAGAACGTGCAGTGCTTCGTCGTGTGGCCGACGATGTCGATGTCGACCGTGCGGAAGCACTTCTGGACCGTGGTCGCCCTCGGCCACGGGGCCGGCTCGTCGCCGAGGAAGTACGGCTTGAAGGGCACCATCCCGGCGATCGTGAAGAGGACCGTGGGGTCGTGAGGGATGAGGCTGGCGGACGGCACCACCTCGTGCCCGCGGGCGGCGAAGAACCCGCCGAAGGCGGCACGGAGCTGGTTGGCGTCCATCCGGGACAGACTACCGGTGGCCCGCAGAACCCTCCCGGGACGCAACTGCTGCGCGCGCCGCCGCGCGGGCGAGCTTGACGCCCCCCGACGTCACGCCCCGAAGGGCGGCGCGGCGCACCGTCCGGCCGAGCCGGGCCGGGGCGGGCGGGACGCGGGTCGGCGCAGATCCCCTGGCGCCCGCTTCGCTCCGTCGGGCACCGTCCCCGGCGAGGAGCGGGGCGAGGAGGGCGGCGGCACGGCGGCCCCATCGCCGCAGCCGCAGTTCGACCCAGAGGGTCCCGCCGGCGCCGACGGCCACCCCGGCACCGAACCACAACGGGCGTCGCATCACCGCACGCCTCCAGAAGCCCTGCCACCCACGGCGGCCGACTGTACCCAATCTGGACGGATCCCCCCGCCAGATCCGGCCCTTTGGAACCTGCGCGCCGGTCGGGGGAAGGCTAACGTTTGCAGCGTGCAGCAGATCACGAGCGCGGAGGCTCGGCCGCGTCTTACGCCGGCGCTCTCCGCACGACTCGCAGGGCTCGTCGCCCTGACCAAGCCGCGCATCATCGAGCTCCTCCTCATCACGACGGTCCCGGCCATGTTCGTGGCCGCCAAGACCGTCCCCTCCTTGCGCCTGGTGGCGCTCACCGTGGTCGGCGGGACGCTCGCCGCCGGCGGGGCGAACGCCTTCAACATGTTCTACGACCGCGACATCGACGCCGTCATGGACCGCACGAAGAGACGCCCCCTCGTCTCGGGCGTCGTGGCACCTGGGGAAGCGCTCGCGCTCTCCCTCGTGCTCGAGGTGGGCGCGTTCGTCCTGCTCTGGCAGACGGTGAACCTTCTCTCGGCGCTGCTCGCCCTCGGAGCGGCGGTCTTCTACGTCGGCATCTACACCGTCTGGCTCAAACGCCGCTATCCGAGCAACATCGTGATCGGCGGAGCCGCGGGTGCGGTACCTGCGCTCGTCGGGTGGAGCGCCGTCACCGGCCACCTGTCGATCGCCGCGTGGGTCATGTTCGCCATCGTCTTCGCCTGGACGCCCCCCCACTTCTGGGCGCTCGCCATCCGCCACCGTGACGACTACTCGCGCGCGTCGGTGCCGATGCTCCCATCGGTCGCCGACACCACGAGGGTCGTTCGCCAGATCCTCGTCTACACCGCGATCGTCGCGGCGCTTTCGGTGGTGCTGGCGTTCGCGGCCCATCTCGGTTGGGTGTTCCTCGGTATCGCGCTGGTGCTCGACGCGGGCTTGTTCAGGTACGCATTGGCGCTGCGCGCGGACCCGAGCCCGAAGCGCGCGATGCGCCTGTTCGGGTACTCGATCACCTACCTCACCGTGCTGTTCCTGGCCATGGGGGTGGTCGCGCTCGTGCAGCACCCTTGATCGGCCAACATTGACGGACGTGTCGGCCGAGGAGCTGGCGGGTCGCGACGAGAAGGACGGCAGCCCCGTCGGTCCCGGTCCGGCGGGGGGCTACGCCTCGACCACGGCGCCGGACGGCGATGGAGCTCCCCCAACGACCGCCGCGCCGGACCAAGCAGATCTCGTCGACCGCAAGGCCGCGTTCTCCGGACGACCGCCGCCCTTCCCCCGTAGCGCGATCTTCGCCATCGCCGCGACGGTCGCGGTCGTGGCCATCCTCGCCGCGGTCCTCAACCACCTGGCGACATCGGGGACCTCAGGCCCGGCGCCCCAATCGCCGCGCACGGCGCACGGGTTCATCGGGGGTGCGACCGCCCCGCCCGATTCGTCCCAACTGCACGGGTCCCTGAGCGACCTCATGGGGCTGACCTCGCTGAAGGGCCAGCGACCGGTGACATGGTCCCTCACCGATGCCCGCACGGGACGGACCGTCACGCTCCGGTCGTTCCGCGGACACGTCGTCGTGCTGACCTTCGCCGATGCCGACTGCAGAGACATCTGCCCGGTCCTGGGATCGGAGCTCGACCGGGCAGCGGCGGTGCTTGCGACGACCAAGGTCCCCGTGACATTCGTCACCGTGAACACCGACCCCCTCGCCTTGACCCCGAAGCAAGCCCGAATCCTCGACGCGCCCGCGTTCCGGGCGCTCACGCGGTGGCGGTTCGTCACCGGGACCGTGCCGACGCTCAACCGGGTCTGGACCGACTACGGGATCTCCATCACCGTGAACGAGGCAAAGCACAAGGTGTCGCACAACGATCTCATGTACTTCATCGGCACCAAGGGACGGCTCGCGTGGAGCGCGATCCCATTCGCCGACGAGGCACCGAACGGCTCGTACACCGTCTCGCCGAAGGTGGCCGCCCGCTTCGCACAGGGCATCGCCCACTACGCGGGCGCGCTGGCGGGGAGCTGATGAGTACCCGACCCGGTGGGGCCGACACCGTCGGTCGAGGGCCCGGGACACGCGAAGAGGACGGCCCGGTGCGCCCGTGGTACCGGAGGTGGACCTTGTGGACCGCCGTCGTCCTGATCGTCGCGGTCGGCGCCTCGATCCTCTCCGATCTCCCCACTCACGCGACGCCGGCCCAACGAGCGAGGGAGGTCGCGACAGTCGTGCGACAGATCAATACAGACCTCCATGCCTGCGTCTTCGCAGCATCCCAGTCGTTCACCATCTACCGCCAGATCACGGCCGGCACGTTCCCCCCCGGCGACCGCGCACTCGTCCCCAGGTACCTGAGCGATGACCAGCAGGCGTGCTCCTTCGAGGATCAGTCCATCTACAGCGTCTCGACAATCACAATCCCGAACATCTCGGCGGGGAGCGACCTCACGGCCCTCGTCAAGGCGGTGCTCGAATGGTCCACGTCCGACGCCGTCGGTGCGATCGTCGACATCGAGACGCTCGTGAAGAGCCCCCACGACGCCCGGGTCCTCCGCGACCTCGCGAAGCGGGAGCGGATGCTCGCCTCCGACCGGGCGTTGGCCGAGCACGACCTGCGCGCCGCGGACCGCACCGTGGGCACAGAGCCGATTCCGAACGTCGCCCTGCCAGCACTCCCCCATCCGAACACCGGCTAGTGAAGCTCCCAGCCGCTTCGGCGCCGACGGGGAACGGGGTTGCAGCGGACTACTCGGGGCCGCCCCCCAGACGCCGTTCTCTGCGAACGATGGCGCGCAGCTCGGCGTCGGGGTCCTCGCCGTTCTTCAGCCACGCAAGCAGGTCCTGGAACACGAGCGGGACAAAGGAACACGCGGCCGCGAACCACAGGACGGCGGTGGAAAGCTCCTGGTCCGTCGTGGCCCTGAGACCGCCTGCCGCATGGTGGAACGCGACGTACCACGAGACGTGGGAGAACCCGACGAGGTAGGCCATCACCCAGACTCCCCACATCGTCCCGGCCCCGATGACGGCGCGCCACGGCGAAGGGAGCCTCGGCAGGAGCGGCGGGCAGCGGACGAGCTCCGTCCACAAGAGAACGCCCGCCACGACGAGGCTCCCGACTTCTACGACGAGGAGCCACGAATGGCGCTCGAGCGCGTTCATGAGCGCCGGCGTGCGCCATGCGATGACCACCCCGACCTCGAGGGCGGCGAACGTCAGGGACCGGATCGCCCAGGGATGGCGGCGCCGAGAGGAAGCGAGCCGCTCCAAGGCTCCGACCAGTCGCTGTCCCCGCGAACGGCCGCCGAGCCACCGGAACGGCCATCCGAGCACCACGAGCGCGGGCACGGCGAACGCCGCCAGGACGAACTGGATCGTCTCGACGTACTCGTAGCGGTGCGAGAACGTCCACACGGGGGGCACGAACACGAACAAGAGCGCCACGCCGGCGCCGGCGAGCCAGGCTGTCCGCAGACGCCCCGAGGGCGCCGCCGCTGGGTTGGTTACGGGTTCGGCCGGCGCTGGAAGAACAGCCACAGCAGGCTAACGAGGAAGGCGCCGAGGGGAATCGCCAGGGTCAGCACCTGGGCACCCAGGTACGTTGTCGAACTCGCGGCACCGATCACGGTTCCCTCCTCAGCACTTTCTCCTCAGCGTACTCGGGGTTCATATGGCGAGGTAGAAGAAGACCCAAAAGAACAACCCGACCACCGCGATGAAGACCCAGAAGTGTGCCTGAGACACGAGGTTGATGCGGGTGATGCGCGGCATGAGCAATGCGCCGCCACCACCACCCTCCTCGGCATGCGCGCGACGTAGGCGCAGGTGCCGCACGAGCACGGTCTCCGTCCAGTAACAGCCGGCGAACAGGGTGCCGATGTTCAGCACGGTCCACCCGATGAACACCGACGAGTACCCGCTCGAGCCCGGGAAGAACGACAGGTCCGTGAGCTCCCAGATCTGGAGACCGAGGGCCACGATGCCGGCGAGGAGCGCCACCCAAGCCGAGACTTCCCAGTCGAGCAGGGCGCCGCGCCGGAGGCGTTGGATCGCGTACATGCTCGCGACGGCGGCCGCGACCGTGAACGCCATGATGGCCGATCCATCCGCCGAAGGGGCGGTGATCCCGTGGGGGCGCCACAGACCTTCGCTGTTGGCGGACCGCAGGTAGAAGTAGGCGAAGGCGAGGGCGGCGAAGGCCATCGCGAAGATCGCCATGAGCAACCGGCCGCCGGTCCACAGCGCGCTCTCCGCGGCGCGGACTTCGTAGGCCGCTTCCTCCGGAGTTTCGAGGCCCTCCAACGAGTGTTCGTAGATGTCGGTCATCGTCTCCTCGCGATCACGTGCTCGCTGTCGACATCACGCGCCTGACACCCCGGGCGAGCCACCCCCGTCGGCCGACGGGGCGGCCGCCGCGACAGCAGCGCCGTTCCCTCCGTTCGCCGCCGCCTCCGCGAAGTTCATGGGTGCGAGGTCGGCCACGGGCACGGGCGTCGGCTCCGAGTAGTGGTACGGGTCCGCGAGGACGACGGGGATGCGCTCGAAGTTGTAGTACGCCGGCGGACTGGCCGTCTGCCACTCGAGGCCGTTCGATCCCCAAGGGTTCGCCGGCGCGGGCTGCGGGGCGATCCAGATCGACCAGACGAAGTTGAAGACGAAGACGACGAACGAGAATCCGAGGATGTAGGCCGAGACGGAGGCGAAGTCGTTCAGGGTCTGGAGGTCGTGGGCGTACTCGAACACACGGCGAGGTTGGTCGAAGAGGCCGACCAGGAAGAGCGGGAAGAACGTCAGGTTGAAGAACACGAACATCAGCCAGAAGTGCACCTGCCCGAGCCGCTTGTTCAGCATCTTTCCGGTGAACTTCGGCGTCCAGTAGTACACGCCGCCGAAGAAGGCGAAGACGAGGCCGCCCAGGATCGTGTAGTGGAAGTGCGACAGGACGAAGAAGCCTCCGTGCACCGTCACGTTCACCGGGACGTCGGAGAGGAAGACTCCCGTGATGCCGCCGATGAGGAAATTGAAGTACAGCGCGAGACAGAAGAGCATCGGCACTTCGAAGCGCATCTTCGATTTGTACAGGGTCCCCAGCCCCACGAGGAAGATGAACCCCGTCGGGATGGAGATGAGCTCGGTGGTCATCATGTAGAGCGGCCGCATCTGAGGGTCGATACCGCTCTGGAAGATGTGGTGCTGCCATACGAAGTAGCTGAGCAACCCGACGCCGATCATCCCTGCCGCCGCCGTCTTGTAGGCGAAGAGCGGTTTTCGGGTGAACACCGGCAGCAATTCGCCGACGATGCCGAACCCCGGCAACGCCATGATGTACACCTCGGGATGTCCGAAGAACCAGAAGAGGTTCTCCCACAGGTACGAGCTCCCGCCGTGCACGTTCAAGAAGAAGGCCGTCGGCACGGTGCGGTCGAGGATCCCGACGACACACGAGACCGTCAGGAACGGGCTCGCGGTCGCGAGCAGGATGCTCGTCGTGAGGATCGACCACACGAAGATCGGGATCCGACCCCACGTCATTCCCGGCGCGCGGTAGTGGATGATCGTGGCCACCTGGTTGAAGCCGGCCAGGATCATGCCGAGGGAGATCACGAGGAAGCCGACCAGGTAGGCGCACATGCCGACGTCCGCCTGGTTCTGCAGCGGCGCGTAGCCGGTCCAACCGGTCGGGAAGCCGCCGAGGGGGAGGGCGGTGAGGATCACGAAGTACCCGGCCGCGAAGAGCCAGAAGGAGAAGGCCTCGACGTGCGGGAACGCCATGCGGCGAGACCCGATCATGAGCGGAACGAGGTAGTTCCCGATGGGGCCGACCACGAGCGACGACGCCATCATCATCATGATCGTCCCGTGCTCGCCGACGATGGAGATGTACGTCCCAGGTCCGATGATGTGTGTCGTCGGGCTCAGGAGCTCCGTGCGGATCGCCATCGCGAGAAGGCCACCGGTGAACAGGAAGATCAGCACCATGATCAGGTACTGCATCCCGACCACCTTGTGTGTCAGGGTGAAGCGGAAGAACCGCGTCCAGTCGGTCGCCTCTTCGTCGCGCGCCTCGCGGCCGACAAGCTTCGCCAGGGGGTAGTTCAGCGCACCGCTTCCGAGCAGCCAGCCGACGACACCGAAGACGAGGCCGAGCACGATCGCGATGTCGCTCTCCGCGGCTGTGCCGATGTAGGCCCGCCCTGTGCTGATGACGTTGCCGACATAGTGGCCGAGGGCGTAGCCGGCGACGCCGAGAACGAGGGCGGTGCCGACGTGCTGCCCGAGCCACGCCGGGCGCTGCCGGACGGTTCCGCGGATCGGGGGACGGACCTCCCCCACGCCCGAAGGGGTGGTGACGTCCACGGTCATGGGCGTTGCCTCCTCTGATCCCTCAATCCCATCACGCTGTCCCTGTTGTCACTGTCCCAACTGCCTGGGACCTGACGATCTTCTTGGCGGGTGTCGCTCCGTAATGCTCCATCTTCGAGAACCCGGCCTGTCCGCTTGTGTTCGTGCCTGTCACCCCTGTCGGGCCGTTGGCTGTCGGTGAGTAGGTCCACGCGAACGGCGGCAGGTACTTGGTGTTGTCGGCTTGCTTGCGCTCGGTCGTGAGCGCCCACTTCTCGAACGACGACTTCGACAGCACCTTGCCGTAGTCGAACATGGCACCGTGCCAGATGCCGCACAGCTCAGAGCAACGAACTGTGAAGGTCCCGGTCTGACGCGTCTTGGCGTACGCGACGTTGTCCACGAGCGGGTTGCCGTCAGCCTTGACGCCGATCTGGTACGCCCAGAAGCTGTGGATGACGTCGAGCGACGTCACGTGGAACGCGACCTCCGTGTTGTTCGGCAGGACCAGTGTGTCGGTCTCCATACCTCCAAAGGTCGGGTACCGGTACGTGAACTTCCACTGCTGCGCGATGACCTGCACCGGAAGGACGTTCTTCGACGTCGGCGTCCACACCGGGTTCGGCCCCTCCCCACCGCCTGCACCTGCCGGCAGGATGAGCTCGACCGTTCCGAAGACGAACGCGCCCAACACGATCACGGTGGTCAGGGCGATCCACCACACCTGGAACTTCAGGTGACCGCGCGCCGCGGGGCCACCGACGGGATCCGGTAGGCCGGGGCGCGAGGCCCGCCACCACCAGATGGCGTACCCCATGTAGATCCAGACGCCGAGCGTGACGGGGGCAGCCGCCAAGAAGAGCACGTTGAAGTCGAACTGCGCGCCCTTGGCCACGTCCGACATGCCCCCGGGAGGGACGTGCGGGCCGGCGACGAACCACCAGATGAGGTCCGCAGCGATCGACGCGACCAGCCAGATGGGGATCATCCGGCGGAAGTGGTGCACCTCTGTGGTCCTCGTCGTCGCCGGCGGGTCGCTCGCACCCGCGCCGAACTGCCCTGAGGACGTCGCGTCGCTCATGCCATCACCTCGAGGAAGCCACCCATGTACCCCAGCGTCTGCATCGGGCCGCCGTTGCCCGTGTAGTGACCGGCTCCGCACGGGATGAAGCACTGGAAGTGGTAGATGCCCGGACCGGGCGTCTTGAAGGAGAACGTGATCGTGTGGTGCAGCTGCGTCGACGGACTGCACGGCCCGGCTGTGCAGAAGTGGGGCTTGGATGTGTCGACGCCCAGCAGCGGGACGTTGACGCCAAGCTCAGGAATCGTGAACGTGTGGCCGACTGTTCTCTTGTACGAGTTGATGACTTTGAAAGGGCTGCCATCGGTCGTCGCGCTGTTGCCGACGGTCCCCGTCACCCGTCCCCACTGCTGGTTCCGAAGTGGGCTCCCGGAGTCGAACTGGTACAGGGTGACATGGATCATCGTGTGCGCCGGAAGCTGCACCAAGGTGGTGTGCACCCAGTGGTGCGACCTCGGTGTCATCGTCTGGTACGAGACCCATGTCGGGTGCGCGCCTGTTCCCACGGCCCCGTCGGTCTGGAAGACCAGATGCACGGGCTTGCCGCTCGGAGCTGTCAGGTACTTCACCGTTTGGGGCTCGGTCGCGACGAACGACATCGCAGCGAACACGACGAGGAACACCACCACGGCGAACATGCCGAGCACGATGGCGATGCGCCCGGATCGGGACACTCCTCGCCTCCTCCCTCTCGCACAACCGTTTGCGGACTGGCAACGCGGCAGCGTACGCCTGCACCTTGCAGACGTCAACTATTTGCGTCACACCGGCGTGACGCCCAGGGGAAGAAGCGCAGGTCCCGGCGCTGTCCGGGTCGGCGGGCCACCAGGGCGCCCCCGCCCCGGACTCAGCCTGTCGGTTTGCCGTCGAGCCCGCCGGTCCCGACCCGGGCCCCGCCGAGCGGCGCTCCGGACCCAGCCGCGCCGACATGCCCGAGCGCAGCCTCGCGACCGCGGGCGAGCACGGACTCGAGGACGTTCGACAGGCTTCCCTCCTCGCCGATCGCGCGTTTGATGAGGACGAGCAGCGCGGGGAGCGCCCAGAAGTCGCCGCAGACCCACAAGATGGCGGCACCGAGCTGCTGGTCGGCGAACGGCGAGAGGCGGACGCCGGGGATATGGGCGTAGACCGAGTACCAGGAGTGGTTCGTGAAGAGGCTCATCGAGATGGCGAGCAGGAACATCACGACGTTCGTCGACAGGATCGCCCCGATCTGCCAGATCACGTGGGCGCGCCGGTGGAAGGGGCGCGAGGGGATGATCTGGAGCCAGAAGAGCACCCCCGTCAAAAAGAAGCTCGCGTGCATGAGCCAGATGTGGACGCCCTGTGTCGTCTCCGCAAGGTCGAAGGCGCCGGGGATGTGCCACAAGACCATCGCGGCGTTGAAGAGCACGAGCGCGCTCCAGGGCGCGGCGACGACCCTCCACGTGGCGCGGAGGGGCGCCGCCCAGGAGCCGAACGCGACGGACCGCCCCACCTTCCTGCGCCAGGAGACCGGGGCTGCGTGCACGAGTGACATCCAGGGGGCGCCTGCGACCACCAGGATCGGCGCGAAGAACATGATGAGGATGTGCTCGATCATGTGGACGAAGAAGTAGTCGTCGCTCCAGTAGTCGATCGGCGATTCCACCGCCAGGAGCAGCACGAGCAATCCTGCGTAGAAGAGGAAGGCCCGCCTGCGGCGGTCGCGCGTGCGGCGCGGGTCGGAACGGCGCGCGAGCCGATGGAGACCGAGCTCGTTCAGCGCGACCGTGAAGAGGGCCACCACGAGGAACGGGTCGTAAGACCAGTGGTGGACGAGATAGCTCATCTTGGCCTCGCGTTCACGATGGGGAGGCACGCCGAGTCGACACGCGGCACCGGCTGAGGATCCTACGTCCCCGCCCGACCACCGTCGCCTTCGTCCACCTCCGTTGGCTCCCCCCGGCGCGACCGAGCGAGCCGCGCGGCGACGCTCCGCTCGGCTCCGTGCTCGGAAGGCTCGTAGTAGACGTGCCCTTCGACCTCGGAGGGCCGGTACTGCTGGGGCACCCAACCCTCGGCCACGTCATGCGGGTAGCGGTACCCCGTTCCGTGCCCGATTCGCGCCGCGCCGCGGTAGCTGCTGTCGCGCAGGTGCGGGGGGACGTCGCCGCGCGCGCCCGCCCGGACGTCCTCCCGTGCTCGGCCCAACGCGACGGTCACCCGGTTCGACTTCGGGGCGCAGGCCAGATAGACGACCGCTTCGGCCAGGTTGAGCGCGGCCTCGGGGAGTCCGACGAATTCGACCGCGCGCGCCGCGGCGTCCGCCACGACGAGGGCGTGCGGATCGGCCATCCCCACGTCCTCGCTCGCCAGGATGACGAGCCGGCGGGCGAGGAAACGCGGGTCCTCACCCGCATCGAGCATGCGCACGAGCCAGTAGAGCCCGGCGTCGGGGTCCGACCCCCGGACGGACTTGATGAGGGCGCTCGCCTGGTCGTAGTGGGCGTCAGCGCCTTGGTGGTAGAGGCGCCCCGCGCGCGCCCGTACCACGTCGTCGAACGACACCTCGACGGTCCCCGGGCCGGTCGCCGCGGGGGAACCGGGATCGGCGGCCTCCGCCCGCGCAGCAGCCAGGGCCGCCGCGACCTCGGCGATCGTCAGCGCGGCCCGAGCGTCGCCCTCCGAAGCGCCGACGATCGCCTGAAGCACGTCTGAGGCTGCGCCAGCCCCTTCGACCGCGAGCCCGCGGGCGACGAGCCCCGTCATGGCGTCGTCGGCGATCGGCTCGAGCCGAAAGAGCGTCGTGCGGCTCATGAGAGGAGGGTTGACTTCGAAGAACGGGTTCTCGGTCGTCGCGCCGATGAGCACCACGATGCCCTCCTCGACGGCGGGGAGCAGCGCGTCCTGCTGTGCCTTGTTGAACCGGTGCACCTCGTCCACGAAGAGCACCGTGGCGCGTCCGCGTTCGCCGAGGCGCCGCCGCGCGCCGTCGATGGCTTCGCGCACGTCCTTCACGCCCGCGCTCACCGCAGAGAGCGGCACGAGCTCCATGCCCGAGATCTCGGCGAGCAGCCTGGCGAGCGTCGTCTTCCCGCTCCCTGGCGGGCCCCAGAGCACCGAGGAAGGGAGCCGCCCCGACTCCGCCAGCACGCGCAGCGGGGCACCCGGGCCGACGAGGTGGCCCTGGCCGACCACGTCGTCCAGGCTCTTCGGTCGCATACGCGCGGCGAGCGGTGCACGAGACCGCAGCCGCTCCTCGGCTGCGGCCTCGAAGAGCCCGGTCATCGCGGGACGACCCGGATACCGAGCTCGGTGAGGGACTGCGCCGCGAGCTCCTTCGGGGCCCCGGTGAGCGGATCGGCGCCGGACTGGGTCTTCGGGAACGCGATCACCTCGCGGATGCTCTCCTCGCCGGCGAGGACCGCTGCGAGGCGGTCGATCCCGAAGGCGAAGCCGGCGTGTGGAGGGGCGCCGTAACGAAAGGCGCCCGTGAGGAAGCCGAAACGCGCCTCGGCGTCCTCGTCGGAGATCCCGAGCGCGGCGAAGACGCGCGCTTGGACGTCGGCGCGGTGGATCCTCACGCTCCCCGAGCCGAGCTCCCAGCCGTTCAGCACGAGGTCGTAGGCCTGCGAGCGCACCGCGAGCGGGTCCGTCGACATGAGGTCGAGATCGTCGGGGTGCGGCATCGTGAAGGGATGGTGGGCCGGGACGGGATTCCCGTCCGGCCCGAGCGACTCGAACATGGGGAACTCGACGACCCAGACGTAGCGGTGCGGTCCTTCGCCGACGGGCCGGCCAAGCAAGTCGACGCGGAGCTGGCCGAGCACCGTGCACGCGGCGCGGTGTTCGTCGGCGACGGCGAGGACGAGGTCGCCCGGGACGGCGCCGGTGGCCTCGACGATGCCGTCGCGCTCCGCGACGGACAGGATGCGGGCGAGCGGGGAGTCGACCGAGGGCCGGTCGGGCGTGCCCTCGGTCACCCTGAACCACGCGAGGCCCTTCGCGCCGAGCTCGCGCGCCCGCTCGACCAGGGCGTCGAGCCCGGCCCGGCTCGTGGACCCCGCACCGGCCACCCGGAGTCCCTTCACGGCCGGCGCCTGCAACGCGCGGACCTCGGTCACCGCGAGCACCGGTCCGAGGTCGACGAGCTCCGCGTCGATCCGAAGGTCCGGCTTGTCGGTCCCGAAGCGATCGAGCGCCTCGGCCCACGTCAACCGCTCGATCGGCGGCGGCTGCTCGCCGGTCACCGCTTCGGTGGCCTCGAGCACCGCCTCCGAGACGAAGGCGAGCACGTCGTCCTGCCGGACGAAGGACGCCTCCATGTCGAGTTGGGTGAACTCGAACTGGCGGTCGGCGCGGAGGTCCTCGTCGCGCAGGCACCTCGCGATCTGGTAGTAGCGGTCGAAGCCGCCGACCATGAGAAGCTGCTTGGCGATCTGGGGGCTCTGCGGCAACACGTAGAAGGATCCCCGGTGCAGTCTGCTCGGCACCGCGAACTCGCGTGCGCCTTCCGGCGTCGGCGACCACAGAAGCGGCGTCTCGATCTCGCAGAACCCCTGGCGGTCCATCGCGCGGCGGATGGCGCCCACGACCGTCGCGCGCAACCGGAGGTTCTGCTGCATCCGCGGTCGCCGGAGGTCGACGTAGCGGTGCCGCAGGCGGACCACCTCGTCCACCTCCGCGCGGTCCTCGACGACGAACGGCGGCGGCTCGGCGGTCGAGAGCACCGTCACCGTGCAGTCCCCGACCTCGACGTCACCCGTTGCGAGCGAGGGGTTCTCCATTCCTGGGGGGCGGCGGCGAACCACACCCGAGATCGAGACGACGTACTCGGAACGCACGTCGACCGTCCCGTCGACGACACACTGCACGATGCCGCTCCAGTCGCGGAGGTCCACGAACGCGAGGTGCTCGCCGTGCTCCCGCCGCTTTGCGACCCACCCGCAGAGCCGGACGTCCTTGCCGACGTCCTCGGGGCCGAGCTGGCCGCAGAGACCGGTCCGCATCGAGGTCGCCGACGTCATCGTGGCTCGGCCAGCTTCTTCACGGTCTCCACCACCGACGACCGTTCGATGCTTTCCTGCTCTCCGCCCGTGCGCAGTGGCCGCACGACGACCGTCCCGGCGCGCGCTTCTGCGGGCCCGACAATCAGGGCCAGCGTCGCGCCCGAGCGGTCCGCGAGCTTCATCTGGGCCTTCATCGAGCGCTCGTCGAAGGCGCGGTCCGCACGCAGCCCCGCCTCGCGAAGCTCCGCGGTGAGCCCCCGGGCCGCGTCACCGCCGGTGACGTCGACGACGAAGGCGTCGAGCGCCGGTGGCCGCACCGGGAACACGCCCTCGGCGTCGCACGCGACGAGGACCCGCTCGATCCCCATGCCGAAGCCGATGCCCGGCGTCGGATCGCCCCCCAACATCTCGACCAGCCGGTCGTAGCGCCCGCCACCACAGATCGCGTTCTGCGCGGCTTCGATCGCGAGCGACGCGAACTCGAACGTCGTGCGCGTGTAGTAGTCGAATCCCCGCACGAGGCGCGGGTCGAGGAGGACGCGGATCCCGAGCGCTTCCAGGCCTTGCCGGACCCGGGCGAAGTGGTCGGTGCACGGGCCGCACAGCCGGTCGAGGAGGTGCGGCGCGTGCTCGGTCACGGCCCGGCATTCGGGTCGTTTGCAGTCGAAGACCCGCATGGGGTTCTTCGGCAGCTGCGCGCCGTGCTCGTCGCACAGCTCGCTTCGGTGCTCGAAGAGGTACGCGCGCAGGGCCTCGACGTACCCCGGGCGGCACACGTCGTCGCCCATCGAGCCCACATGCAGATCGAACCGGGCGAGTCCGAGCCCGGTGAGAAAACGGTGCGCGACCCAGATCACCTCGACGTCGAGGTCGGCGTCGGCGACGCCGAGCGCCTCGATCCCGAGCTGGTGGTGCTGGCGCAGGCGCGCCGCCTGCGGTCGCTCGTGCCGCAGCATCGGCGCCATGTACCACGCCTTCCACGGCACGAGCGGGTGGTGCTGCACGAATGCCCGCACGACCGACGCCGTTCCCTCGGGACGAAGCGCAAGCGTCTGGCCGTCCCTGTCGGCGAACTCGTACATCTCCTTGCCGACCACGTCCGTCTCCTCGCCGATGCCCCGCCGGAAGACCGACGCATATTCGAAGACGGGGCTCTGCAAGAGGCCGTAGCCGGCCTGTTCCACCACCTCCCGGAAGCGCTCGACCAGGCTCTCGAAGCGCCACGAGTCCGGCCACAGGATGTCCTTGGTGCCGGTCGGGGCGCGCGCCGGCCCGCGTTCCTCGGTAACCCCCGGCACCGCCTACGCCTTCTTGCCGGGAAGGGCGCGGTACGCGTCGAAGACGCCGTCGAGGCGTTTCAGCGAGGCGAGCACCGAGTGGAGGTGCGTCGGGTCCGCGAGCTCCACCTCGAAGGCCATGCGGCTCACCCGGTCGGGGGTGGTGACGGTGTGCGCCGCGACGATGTTCAGGTGGTGCTCGGAGACCGCCCGGCTCACGTCCGCGAGCAGCCGCTCGCGGTCGAAGGCCAGCACCTCGAGCGTGGCGACGAAGACCCCCTCGACGCCACGGTCCCACTCCACCTCGATGAGGCGCTCCTGGGACTGACGCGAGAGGGCGGTCGCGTTGGAGCAGTCGGCACGGTGCACCGAGACCCCGCGGCCCTGGGTGACGAAGCCGAGGATCTGGTCACCGGGCACCGGCGTGCAGCACCGCGCGAGGTGCACCATGACGTCGTCGAGTCCTTCGACGTAGAGCCCGGCGATCGGCCCGCGGGCCCGTCGCGAGCGCGTCGCGGTGACCGTGGCCGTCGTCGGCAGCTGCTCGGGCTCGCCGATGCGCAACTCGCGGACGAGCCGCTGCACGACCGACTGGGCCGACGCCTGGTGCTCGCCGATCGCGGCGTAGAGCGCATCGGTGTCCGCGAGGTTCATGGCGCGGGCCACCTGCACCAGGGCGTTCGAGGCCATCGCCTTGTGGAGTGGCATGCCCTCGCGGCGCAGGGCCTTCGTGAGCTCGTCCCGTCCCGCTTCGATCGCGTCCTCGCGCCGCTCCCGGCTGAACCACTGGCGGATCTTGTTGCGGGCCCGCGACGAGGCGACGATGTCGAGCCAGTCGCGCGAGGGGCCCGCCGTCGGCGACTTCGACGTGAAGATCTCGACGGTGTCCGCGGACTGCAGTCGGGTGTCGAGCGGCACGAGCCGGCTGTTCACCCGGGCGCCGATGCAGCGGTGCCCCACCTCGGTGTGGATCGCGTACGCGAAGTCGACGGGCGTCGAGCGGGCGGGCAGGGCGATGACCTTCCCCTTCGGGGTGAAGACGTAGACCTCGTCCTGTTCGAGGTCGAGCTTCAGCGCCTCGAGAAACTCGAGCGGGTCCGTCGTCTCCTGGTCGACGTCGGCGATCCGCTGCATCCACGCCATCTCCGAAGAGACGTCCTCCTTCTCCTTGTAGCCCCAGTGGGCGGCGATGCCGTACTCCGCCCGACGGTGCATCTCGTGGGTGCGGACCTGCACCTCGATCGGCTTGCCGTCGAGCCCGATGACGGTGGTGTGGAGGGACTGGTAGAGGTTGAACTTGGGCGTGTTGATGTAGTCCTTGAACCGTCCCTGGACCGGCGGCCAGATGGCGTGGATCGCGCCGAGGGCGGCCCAGCAGTCCTTCTCGGAGGCGACGACGACGCGCATGCCGACGAGGTCGTGGATCTCGTCGAACTCCTTGCCCCTCACGACCATCTTCTCGTAGATGCTCCAGAGGTGCTTCGGGCGTCCCGTCACCTCCGCCTCGATGCTCGCGAGTGCGAGGCGTTCCCGGACCGAGACGAGGACCCGGGCGAGGTACTCCTGGCGCTCGGGCGCCCGGACGGCGACCATCTGCTCGATCTCGGCGTAGCGCCGCGGGTGGAGCGTGGCGAAGGCGAGGTCCTCGAGCTGCCAGCGCACCTGCTGGACGCCGAGCCGGTGCGCGAGCGGCGCGTAGACGTCGAAGGTCTCGGTCGCGATCCTGCGCTGCTTCCACTCCGGCATCACCGCGAGCGTGCGCATGTTGTGCAAGCGGTCCCCGAGCTTGATGAGGAGCACGCGCCAGTCGCTCGCCATCGCGAGGAGCATCTTTCTGATGGTGGCGGCCTGCTGCTGCTCCTTGGAGTCGAACTGGAGGCGGTCGAGCTTGGTGACCCCGTCGACGATGCCCGCGACGGCCGGACCGAGCTCGGTCCCGATCTCTTCGAGGCCCAGGCCGGTGTCCTCGACGGCGTCGTGGAGCAGGGCGGCGGCGACCGACGAGGCGTCGAGCCCGAGCTCGGCGACGATCTGGGCGACGGCGACGGGGTGCGTGACGTAGGGCTCGCCCGACCGCCGGTACTGGCCGGCGTGCGCACGGTAGGCCATCTCGCCGGCTCGGAGGATCGGCGCCGGGTCGGATCCAGGGTGGCGCGCGGCGAAGGTGCGGAGCACCGGGTCGAGCAGCTCGCCGACGGGACCGGGCTCCGCGGAGGCGGCGTCGTCGCCGCCGACCGCTGCCAGCGTCACCATCCCTTCAAACTACTCGGTGCCCGATCGGGAACGGCGTCTGGGCAGGCCTTCCGGGCCTACGGCTCAGCGGCGGCGCTTCCTCTTGGCACCCTTGCGCGACCGCTGCGCGGGACGGCGCGCCTGGCCGGGCCGCGGCCCGGGGCGTGACCGGGGTGCGGCACCGTTTCCGGCACCGGCCGGCGCCGCGCCCCCCGGGTCGAGGGTCGCCGTCGACGAGGACGCGCTCCGCGCCCCGCCACCGGCTCCTGCCCGGGCCGGGACCCGCGCCTGGCCGGGCCGGAGGGTCGACTTTGCGGGGGCCCGGCCGGAACGCCCGCCCGCCGCGGCCGGCGCGGCGAGCATCGCTGCCGCGGCCTTCGGCGTGAGGAGGCCGAGCCGTTCTCCTTTCGACTCGATCCGCTGCCGGATGGCCGCGTACCGAGGCTCGCGCTCTTTCAGCCAGGCGAGGATCGGCGACGCGATGAAGATCGACGAGTACGCCCCCGAGAGGAGCCCGACGAAGAGCGCGAGACCGTAATTGAGAAGCGTGGTCGCGCCGAGGAGCTCTGCACCGATGAGCAGCACCGAGAGCACCGGGAGGATGGCGACGAGCGAGGTGTTGATCGAGCGCGCCAAGGTCTGGTTCATCGACAGGTTGACCATCTCCGAATAGGTCATCCGTCCCGTCGCGCCGAGTCCCTTCGTGTTGTCACGCACTCGGTCGAAGACGACGACGGTGTCGTAGAGCGAGTACCCGAGGATGGTCAGGACCGCGATGACCGTGTCCGGCGTCACCTGGAACCCGGCCAACGAGTAGACGCCGGCGGTGACGAGCAGGTCGTGGAGCAACGCGACGAACGCGGCGATGGCCATCTTGGGTTCGAAGCGGAGACTGATGTACACCGCCACGAGGACGAGGAAGACGATGAGCGCGATGAGCGCCTTCTCGGTCACCTGACCGCCCCACGTCGGCCCGACCGTTGTGACCGACACGGTGCTCGGGTGCACGTGGGCGAGGCGCGCGAGCGCGTGGATCACCTTTGTTGTCTCGGCGTGCTGCTGGCCGGCCGGGAGCGAGTTCAGGTCCGCGGTGACCCGGACCTCCTCGGAGCTTCCGGTCCCGAGGATCTCGACCGTCGGCTGGTTCAGGCCGACGGCCTGGACGGCGTTGAGGGCCTGGACCTGGGTCACCCCGGGGGCCCTCACCGTCCAGGCTTCCCCGCCTTTGAATGTGATGCCGAGGTTCAGGCCGCGCACGCCCAGGGAGACGACGCCGGCGAGGATGATGACCGCCGAGATGGTGAGCCACAGCTTGCGGCGGCCGACGAAGTCAAAGGACGTCTCACCCCGGTACAGGCGCCGGAAGGGGCCGGGGGCCTTGTCGCCTCTCGCCTGGCGCGCCCGCGCCGCGACGCGCTCGACCTCCTCTTCGACGAGCTCCTCCTCGGTCACCTCCTCCTCGTCGTCGTCGACGGTCTCGGGCGAGTCGTTGCCGTCGAGCGCGTCGACGCCCTCTGTGCCATCGAGGTCGTCGGTCCCGGTGCCGTCGAACCCTTCGACCTCTCCTGTCACCGCGAAGTCGTCGGCGCCGTCCTCGCCTGCGCCGGTCGGGCCGCCCGTGCTCATGCGGCCTCAGGCTCCTTCGCGACGGCGAGGCCCCTCGAGATGCCCATCCGGCCTGCGCCCGCGAGCCGCTCGTTTCGGCCGAGCACCACGACGAGCGGACGCGTGAAGAACCACGTCATGAAGATGTCCATCAAGGTGGAGAGACCGAGGAAGAACGCGAAGCCCTTCACTTCGCCGACGGCCACGAAGAAGAGGACGACCGCGGCGGCGAGCGACACGGTGTCGGCCGCCAGCACCGTCCGCCAGGCGCTGTGGAAGCCCCGGTCGACGCTCGAGCGCACGGTTCGGCCCGCGCGCGTCTCGTCTTTCAACCGTTCGAAGTACACGATGTACGAGTCGACCGTGATACCGATCGACACGATGATGCCGGTCACGCCGGCGAGGTCGAAGCTCGGCGCGACCGACGTGTGGCCGAGCGCCGAGATGATCGCCCACAACAGCGCGCCGGTCACGGCCAGCCCGCTCACCACGACGATGCCGAGGAGGCGGTAGTAGACGATGGTGTAGAGCAGGACGAGGATCAACCCCGCGATCCCGGCGCCGAGGCCGGCGACCAGCGCAGAGTGGCCGAGGGTCGGAGAGACCGTCTGGCTCGTCTGACGGAGGAGGCGCACCGGCAGCGAGCCGAACTGCATCGCGATGGCGAGCGTCTTCGCCTGTGTCTGGGTGAGGTGCCCGGAGATCTCGCCCTTCCCGCCGAACGAGCTGAACGAAGACTGGGACGGCTGGATGATCGGCGCCGAGTAGACACGCCCGTCGAGCTCGATCGCGACGATCTGGTGGAAGTTCTTCTGGGCGAGCGTGTCCCAGGCCGGGGACCCCTTCGCGGTGAGCGTGTAGTTCACCACCCAGCGGCCGAGCTGTGTCTGCTGGGCGACGGCGGTGTGCACCGCGTGCCCGGTGAGCTGCGCGGGCCCGAGGAGGTAACGGGTGTACGAGCCGGCGCCGTTGATCGCCGGCAACAGGACGGTCTTTGTCTTGATGTCCTTTGTCGGCTTCGTACTCGGGTAGTCGCCGAGGGACGCGTCCTGGGGGACCCGGTTCTCGTTGAATGTTGTGCCCGTCGTCGGCCGCACCCCGAGGTTGGCGGACGTGAGCTGCGAGCTGGGTGTGCACGCCGGCAACGTCGCCGTCCCGGACTTCGCCGACTTCGAGCTGTTGCCGACGAACGCCGGGGCGCCGCAGAGCGCCGGGCGGAAGTAGAGCTGCGCCGTCTCGCCGATCGTCTTGAGGATCGTGTGGCCGTTCTTCGCCCCCGGCACCTGCACGACGATGTCGCCTCCCTGCGTGCCGACCGTCGCGCCGGACACTCCGAGCCCGTTGACGCGGTTGGTGAGGATGCTCACCGTCTGGTTCAGGTCGTTCTGGGAGACCTTGTGCGCGGGCTTGTAGACGACCGAGAGTCCGCCGGCCAGGTCGAGCCCGAGGCGGGGCGACCAGCGCGCGGCCAGGGTCCCGGCGAGCGATCCGACGGCGATCACCACCACGATCACCAGGCTGATCACCAAAGACCGTTGCCGTCGTGCCTGAGCGCGCGACGACGGAGGGCTCACGACCCCGTGCCCTCGCTCTCTGCGCTCGGCAGCGGGGCGCCGGCCGGGCGGGAGTCGTGCTCGTCGTCGGAGGACGCGCCGTCGGCGCCGTAGTCGCCCGAACCGTTGGCGGCTGCACCGGTGGCGGTGTCATCGGACTCGTCGTCGGCGGTGTTGGTCGTGACCGTGGGCTCGAGCTTGCGGGCGATGGCGTTCTTCACGAGCACCATGCGATGGGGCTCGTTGCCTGCCGCCGGGAACCCGACGGTGTTCTCGCCCGAGACGATCGTGATGCGGTCCGCGTCGACCCCCACCACGCGGCCGACGATCCCACCGACCGTCACGACCTCGTCGCCGACCGCGACGGACGACTGCTGCTCGCGCTGGCGCCGCTGCTTCTGCTTCTGCGGGCGGATCAGCAAGAAGTAGCCGACCACCGCGATGAGGACGAGGAAGATCAGGATGCTGGGGCTGCCGCTCGTCTTCTTCGCCGCCGCAGCGAGCAGCACCGTCATTGCTCCGGTCACCAGGACCACCCCCTGAGGGAAACGAAGGAAAGCGGGCCGTCCGCGACCCAGCCGGCCTCGAGGCCGATCACATACACAGAGAGGCAACGATACAGGGTGGGCGCTGGCAGGGGGGCGCGCGCAACAGCCGTCCCGCCCCTTCGGCCGGTCCGCGGACCCCCGCCGGGGGCGCCTCGGACCACCTCCCGGTGGTGGCGCCTCGCCGCGTCAGAAGAGGGCCGCGTCCCGGACGTCGTGCGCCGGCGGCGCGGCTCGCATGTGCGACCAGGCCCGTGCCGTCGGCGCGCGGCCTCGCGGCGTGCGCTGGATGAGCCCCTGTTGGAGGAGGTAGGGCTCGTAGGCGTCCTCGATCGTGTCGGGTTCCTCGCCGACGCACTGCGACAGGGTCGTGAGCCCGACCGGCTTCCCCCCGAAACGAACGCAGAGCGCCTCCAGGATCGCTCGGTCCACCTTGTCGAGCCCCAGCTCGTCGATGCCGAAGAGGTCGAGCCCCTCGGTCGCCGTCGCGCCGGTCACGGTCCCGTCGCCGCGCACCTCGGCGAAGTCGCGGACCCGCCGCAGCAGCCGGTTGGCGACCCGGGGCGTCCCCCGCGACCGTTCCGCGATGCGTCTCGCTCCCTCGGCGTCGAGCGAGACGCCGAGGATCTTCGCCGAGCGGCGGACGATCGCATCGAGCTCGTCGGGCGCGTACAGGTCGAGGCGGCCCACGAACCCGAAGCGGTCGCGGAGGGGCCCGGCCACGAGCCCCGTCCGGGTGGTCGCGCCCACGAGCGTGAAGCGTGGGAGGTCGAGCCGGATGGAGCGGGCCGTCGGGCCCTTGCCGATCAGGATGTCGATCTTCGCGTCCTCCATCGCCGGGTAAAGGACCTCCTCCACCGTGCGGTGCAGGCGGTGGATCTCGTCGATGAACAGCACGTCACCGTCCTTCAGGTCGGTGAGCAGCGCGGCCAGGTCGCCCGCCCTGGCGAGCACCGGACCCGACGTCACTCGGATCCCGACGCCCATCTCGGTGGCGACGATCCCTGCGAGCGACGTCTTGCCGAGGCCGGGGGGTCCCGAGAAGAGGAGGTGGTCGACGGGTTGGCGCCGCCCGCGGGCAGCCTGGATGACGATGCCGAGGTGCTCCACCAGGTCGGTCTGGCCCACGAACTCCTCGAGTCGCCGGGGCCGGAGCCCGGCGTCGTACTCGGGGTCCTCCGCGGGCTCTGCGGTAGGGTCGAGGTCCCGGTGGGCCGGAGACACGTCGCCGGCCCCGCCGGGTTCGCCCGGGGCCGCCCCCGTCGCAGGTCGCAGGATCTCGCGCCGCCCGGACCGGCTCACCGCGTCGCCAGGTCCCGGAGCGCGAGGCGGAGCAGCTCTTCCACCCCGACATCGTCGCGCCGGCCCTCGAGCGCCCGGCGGATCTCCTCAGTCCCGTAACCGAGCTCGGCGAGGGCGGCGCGTGCCTCTGCGCGGGCGGAGCCGGACGGCAGGGGGCCGACCGAGAGGTCGGGGAGGTCCAGTCGGCTCTTGAGGTCGATGACGAGGCGCGCGGCGGTCTTGCGACCGATGCCCGGGACCGTGCAGAGGGTCTCGACGTCGTCTTCGAGCACGGCCGTCGAGAGCGCGGCCGGCGACAAGGCGGAGATCACCGCGAGCGCCAGGGACGGCCCGACCCCGTGCGCGCCGAGCAGTGCCTCGAAGCAACGGCGCTCGTCGTCGTGGCGGAAGCCGAAGAGCACGATGGCGTCCTCGCGCACGTGCGTGTGGACGAAGAGGAAGACCGAGCTTCCGACGGCTCCCATCGACGCGGCGGCCCCCGTCGTCACCGACACGCGGTAGCCCACGCCGCCGACCTCGACCACGACCTCCCCGTCCGCCGTCCGGGCGACGAGCGTCCCGCGCAGAGAGCCGATCATCGCCGTCCTGCCGCGTCGATCGCCCGCGCGAGCGGGGCGGTGTGCAGGTGGCAGACGGCGAGCGCGAGGGCGTCTGCCACGTCGGGCGGCCGCGGCTCTTCGTGCAGGCCGAGCAGCGCTGCCACCATCCGCTGGACCTGCAACTTCGTCGCGCCGCCGTAGCCGACGAGAGCCTGCTTCACCTCGTTGGCCGTGTACTGGGCAACGTCGCAACCCGCTGCCGACGCCTCGACGAGCGCGAGACCGCTCGCCTGTCCGACCGACATCGCGGTGCGGGCGTTCACCTGGAAGAAGACCCGCTCGACCACCACGGCGGCGGGACGGTGTTCGGCGAGCAGCGCGCGGAGCTCGTCGCGGAGGACCCTGAGCCGGTCGGGCAGCTCGGCGTCGGGGTCGGTCTCGACGACGCCGGCGGCGAGCGCCTCGAGCGCGCCGTTCGCATGGGAGCGCACGAGCCCGTAGCCGCAACGCGACAGTCCCGGGTCGATGCCCAGCACGAACACACGTTCGACCCTACCGCAGCGCGCTGCGCGGATCGTGGTTTTCGCCTGCTCCCCGGCGCGGGATTCGTCGCCGGCGGCGCGTTCAGCCGGCGTATCCGGCCAGGACCGCCTCGGGGATGTCGTAGTTGGCGTGCACCGTCTGCACGTCGTCGTGGTCCTCGATCGACTCGAGCAGGCGAAGGACACGCTGCGCGTCCTGTTCGTCCGAGATGTCGACGGTCGTCGTCGGCACGAGCGTGAGCTCGGCGCTGAGCGGCGTCATGCCCGCCTTCTCCAGCGCGGCCCGTACCGACGCCAGGTCTTGGGGGGCGGAGATCACCTGCCAGCGCTCGCCGAGGTCGCGCACGTCCTCTGCTCCCCCGTCGACAGCGACCTCCATGATCGCGTCCTCGTCGAGGGCGTGATCGAGCTCGACGATGCCCTTGCGGTCGAACTGCCAGCTCACCGCGCCGGGCTCGGAGAGCGACCCTCCGTTGCGGCTGAACAGGTTCCGGAGCTCCGCTGCCGTGCGATTGCGGTTGTCGGTGAGCGTCTCGACGATCACCGCGACGCCGCTCGGCGCGTACCCCTCGTAGGCGACCGATTCGTAACGGACGCCTTCGAGCTCACCCGTGCCGCGCTTGATCGCGCGGTCGATCGTGTCGAGTGGCATCGAGTCCGCCCGCGCACGGTCGAAAGCGGTCCGCAGCGCGGCGTTGTTGGTGATGTCGCCGCCGCCCTCCCTCGCTGCGACCTCGAGGGATCTGATGTGCTTCACGAAGCGCTTCGAGCGCGCGGCGTCCTGCGCCCCCTTGCGGTATTTGGTCGTCGCCCACTTGGAGTGACCCGACATCTCCTGCATCCTCTCTTCTTCTCTTCGTGCCACGGTCGGCTTCGTACCGAACCGGCGGGCCCGCTGCGTCGCCGGTCCGCCGCGCGCCGCGCCGCGAAGAGCGTACCTACCTGTTGGCCGGGACGGCCCTGTCGGCGATCATCCCTGCGAACAGGCGGTGCAGCCGCCGGTCCGCCGTGAGCTCGGGGTGGAAGGCGGCCGCGAGCACACGACCCTGACGCAGGACCACGGGAGCATCCAACCCCGAGGAGCGTTCGCGGGCGAGCACGTCGACGTCGGGGCCCGTCTCGACGACGACCGGCGCTCGGATGAAGACGGCGTGCATCGCCTTCGCCTGCCCGCCGAGCTCGTCGGTCGAGGGCTCGACGTCGGCCTCGAACGAGTAGCGCTGCGGGCCGTATCCGTTGCGCCGGACCGTGCAGTCGAGAGCCCCGAACGACCGCTGGTCGGGCCGACCGTCCTCCACTCGGCGAGCGAGCAGGATCAGCCCGGCGCAGGTCCCGAAGACGGGCAGGCCCCCGCCGATCGCGCGCTGCAGCTCGTCGAAGAGCCCGGAGGACTCGAGCAGCATCGACAGCGTCGTCGACTCCCCTCCTGGGAGCACGACGCCCCGGACGCCCGCGAGGTCCGCCGGCCGCCTGACGCGGCGCGTCCGGACGCCCACGTCTTCGAACGCGGCCTCGTGCTCGAGAACGTCACCCTGGAGCGCGAGGACGCCGACGGTGGTCGGCTCCTCCACGGCTGACCCGGCTACCAGCCCCGGTCGGCGAGCCGTTCGGCGACCTGCGCGGCCTCCTCGCCGCGCATGGCGTCGCCGAGGCCCCGGCTCACCTTGGCGACGTGCTCTGCGTCCTCGAAGTGGGTCGTCGCCTCGACGATCGCGCGGGCTCGGCGAGCCGGGTCCTCGCTTTTGAAGATGCCCGAGCCGACGAAGACCGCCTCGGCGCCGAGCTGCATCACGAGGGACGCGTCCGCGGGCGTCGCGATGCCCCCTGCGCAGAACAGCGGCACCGGCAGTCGCCCGGTCCCTGCGATCTCGTGCACGAGGCCGATCGGGGATGCGAGCTGCTTCGCCCACCCGTAGAGCTCCGCCGAGTCCGCTTGGGTGAGCTTGCGGATGTCGCCGACGATCGAGCGAAGGTGGCGGACCGCTTCGATGACGTCGCCCGTCCCCGCTTCGCCCTTCGAACGGATCATCGCCGCGCCCTCTGAGATCCGCCGCAACGCCTCGCCGAGGTTCGTGGCCCCGCACACGAACGGCACGGTGAACGCCCACTTGTCGATGTGGTGGGCCTCGTCCGCGGGCGAGAGCACCTCGCTCTCGTCGATGTAGTCGACGCCGAGGGCCTCGAGCACCTGCGCCTCGGCGAAGTGCCCGATGCGCGCTTTCGCCATGACCGGGACGGTGACCGCCTGCTGGATACCTTCGATGAGCGCGGGGTCGCTCATGCGGGCGACACCACCGTCACGACGGATGTCGGCCGGGACCCGCTCGAGCGCCATGACCGCGACGGCACCTGCGTCTTCTGCGATCTTGGCCTGGTCGGCGTCGACCACGTCCATGATCACGCCCCCGCGGAGCATGTCGGCGAGCCCGCGCTTCACCGTGAAGGTGCCCGTCTCGCGGCCCGCGTCCGGCGTCGTCATGGGTTCATCCTAGTGGCCGGTCCGATCACCACTCGGCCAGCGCGTCGCGACGCACGACCGTCGCGTCGAGCTCGCCGACGACCGCGTGCGGCTCGGCTCCCACCATCGGATCGATCCAGATCCAACGCGTCGCCGACCATCGGCCTCCTTCGAACACCCCCGGCGCGTGCGGCCGCCCGCCCATCGCGCCGAGCGCGTCGCGAAGGCCCGGCGGGTAGCGGACGGCCAGCGCCGCCGCCTGGTCCACCTCGTACTCCCGCCCGCGGCCGACTGCCGCGTGCACGAGGCCGTCCCGACCGGTGAGGTAGGCGATGAGCCCGACGGTGGCGACCGCCACCGCGGAGACCACGGCGTCCCGGCGCTTCAGGTGGACGAGCTCGTGCGCGAGGACACCCTCCATCTCGATCAGGCCCATGCGATCGACGAGACCGGACGTGACGACGAGGATCCCGCCGCTCCCGATGCCGTCGACGGCGCACGCGTTCGCCACCGCGTCGTCGACGAGCCACAGCTTCGGCCGGGTGACACCGATCGTGGCGCAAAGCCCGTCCACCTGGTTCGCGACGCCGGGAAGCTCGTCACCCCCGAGGTGTCGGCCGCCGATCAGCCGGAGCGCCAGGACCCACGACGTCCGGAGCGCGACCACCCACACCGCCACCAGAACGGCGGCGCCGACGATCGTCCCGACGACCACGCCGGCCGTGGCGCCGAAGATCACGCCGAAGAGGACCGCTGGCAGGAGCGCGAACAAGACGCAGAGCAGCTGCGTGCGGCGCCGGTTCGCCGCAACCTTGGCGGCGTTCCGGCGGTCGGCCACCTCGTGCACGTCGAACGCGGCCGCATCGGCCGGTACGGGACGTGTTCGCGGCGGGCGAGCGCCTGCGGCGGACGGGTTGCGCCCGCCCCCGCTCGAGTCCCTCTGGCTCCCTGGTCCGCCCCGGGCGTCGGTACCAGCTTCGCGGGCGTCACCCGGTAGCCGACCGTCGGCAGGCCGTCGTTCACGCTGGCCGTTCCTGCGACCGTCACGTCCGGCGGCGCCGGCCGGGGCCGCTCCCTTCGGCTGGACCGAGGCGGCGGCCCCGCCCGAAGGGCCTGACGGTGCGCGACGATCCGCTGCGCCTTGGGACCTGCGGGCGCCGCCGCGCCGACCCCGCCTCGAGCGCCGACGCCCCGGCGTCGGCCCCGGTCCCCCGCTCTCGGGCCTTTCCGGCGGTTCGGTCATTGACCTGCCACGATACCGCCGCGGTGCGCGACGGCCCTCCCGTAGGCGTCGACGTAGCGGTCTGCCAGGCGGGCGAGCGACCAGGTCTCCGCGTGCAGGGCGGCGGCCCGGCGGCCCTCCCCGTCGACCTCGCCGAGCAGGATCCCCGAGAGCGCGCCCGTCAGGGCACCGACGTCGCCCGGCGGCACCAGGCTGGCGTGCCCGGCCGCGGCCTCCCGGTAGCCGGGAATGTCGGAGGCGACGACCCCGGCCCCCGCCGCCATGGCCTCGAGCACGACCATCCCGAAGGACTCGCCCCCGAGTGACGGGGCGCAGACGACGCTCGCACGGCACATGAGGTCTGCGGCGTCGTCGTCGCTCACGACACCGAGCCATTCGATCGAGCCCGATGCGGGGTACCTCGCCCGGAGCGAAGCCGTCTCGGGGCCCTCACCGGCGACCCAGAGGACGGCGGCCGTGGCGGGATCATCCGACGCCAGTTGGCGGAACGCTCGCAGGAGCACCTCGAGGCCCTTTCGCTGCTCGTGGCGCCCGAGGAACAGCACCGCGGGCTCGCGTGCGGCTCCGACCCGATGACGCGCCCGGACGAACCGATCGACGTCGACTCCGTTGAAGAGCACCTCGTAGCTTCCGCCGCACAGCCACGCGGCGCTCGACCGGGCGACCTCCGAGACGGCGCAGCACACGTCGATCCTCGCCCGTGCCCGACGTGCGAGCGGTCCCGCGAGCCGGTACGCGCCACCGATCCCGGAACGGTGGAACGTCGCCACCATCGGCCAGCGCCTGCTCGTCACGAAGCCGTACCCGAGGATCGGGGCGAGCGGCTCGTGCAGATGGACGACGTCGGGCCTCCACTCACCCACGGCCTTGAGCGCCCGAGCCGCCGCGAGCGGAGAGAGCGCGAGCGGGGCGACGGAGCCGTTCGTGGAGATCCCCACCGAGCGACCTGCGACGTACACGTGACCGGTTGCCCAGCCGGCCGGACGGTCGTCGGGGGCGACGACGAGCGCGTCGTGGCCTGCCTCACGCAGCGCGTGCGCCAGCCCGAGTGCCTGTCCCTGCACGCCCCCGGGGCGCGACAGGTCGTACGGGCAGACCATCGCGACACGCATCAGCCCTCCGGGTCGCTCGGCCAGTTGGGCTGGTAGAGGTGCCACTGCTCGGGGGCCCGGCGCACCATCCACTCGAAGCGGTGTGCGAGCTCCTGGGTGAGTCTGGACACCTCGGTGCGCAAGGTGCCGGTGCGCGTCGTGTCGAGGGGCGATGTGACGACCGCGTAGTGGTTGGGTCCCGGGCCGCTGTAGACGACGGCCGGGATCAGGGCCGCGCCGGTCCGCAGCGCGAGGGTCGCCGGTCCCGCCGGCAGCTTCGTCCGCTCGCCGAAGAAGTCGACTTCGACGCCGCTCCCTGCGACGTCGCGGTCGCACAGGAGGCCGACCAGCCCGCCGCTCCGGAGCACGCGTAGCACCGTGTGGCTCGACTCGTCCCCGAGCGCCACGATGCGGAGCCCCATCGCCCTGCGCTGCTCGCAGAACCACTCGAAGAGGGCCTCTGGCTCCACCCGTTCGGCGACGCTCGTCATCGGGTGTCCGTCGCTCGCGAGGAAGGCGCCGCCCCACTCCCAACTTCCGACGTGCGGCAGGGCGAGCACGACCCCGGTGCCTGCGGCGAGCGCGCGCTCGAGCTCGTCGTAGCCCCAGTCGAGGACGATGCGACGGCGCACCTCGTGCTCGGGGACGGTCGGGAGGCGGGCTCCCTCGACCCAGTAGCGCGCGTAGCTGCGGTACGAGCGGAGTGCCCACCGACGGACGACCGCTGGATCCGGCGCGACCGACGGGGACGCCGACGAGAGGACCCTCGCAAGGTGGCGCTCACGGATCTTGAGATCGCTGTGGGGCCGCCGCGCGAGCGCGCTGCCGACGATGGCGCCGGCGAGCGACGCGAGGTTCTCCGGGAGGGCGCCGAGCGCCGCCCCCGACAGCCGGTACGCGAGGAAAGTGGCGGCGCCGCGGTACCGGTCAGGCGCCACGGTCGCGGAAGGGCGCCGCGGGCCGCTCGGTCCGGGACCGGCGCTCCGGGCGGTCGCGCCGCTCTCGCCGGGCCCGGGAGCGGGCCAACCGGCTTTGCAGCGCAAACTCGCGTCGGGCCCGCCAACGTGCAGCGAGCTCCGCACCCTCCGGCGTCGCCCGCCACCGCGCGGGCCTCGACCGCACGGGCCGGACCGGCACTGCCGGACCTTCGGCCGCGCGCCACGCCGAGACGAAGCGGGCGGCGGCGGTGACGGCCGTCAGCCCGAAGAGGACCCACAGCACCGGCACGAGCAACCACGGCTCGAGGAAGCCCGCACCAAGGAGGATCATCCGCTCCGCGCGTTCCATGAGGCCCCCGAAGAGCCCTCCGTTGGTCATCGGGAGGCCGAGGGCGTCGGCTTTCGCGCGCACGTAGGAGACGAGGGACGCGGCGCCGAGCACGGCGAGCGGGAGCAGCGCCAGCTCGCCGTCGTGCACCGACACGAGGTACCACGCCACGCCGGCCATCACCACCGCGTCCGCGACGCGGTCGACGACCGAGTCGAAGAGGGCGCCGCGGACCGAAGCGGTGCCGGCGGCCTTTGCGACCGGGCCGTCGAAGAGGTCGTGGAACCCGGCGATGGCGAGCAGGGGGATGCCCACGAGGAGGTGCCCCGTCGCGACGACGACCGCCGTCGCCACCGCGAAGACGAGCCCGGAGGTCGTAAGGACGTCGGCGGTGACGCCCCAACTGACGAGCCGGCGGCCGACGGGACCGGTCATCTGTTCGACGTTGCGTCGCCAGCGGCCATCGAACACTCGCTCGAGGTTACCATCGCCACCCCTCGGAGACCTTGCGTTTGCGCTGCTGCGAGACTGCGTTTCTGGGTCTGCAGGTGCAGTTGGACCCTCTCTGGTGGCCCGGAGTCCCTGGGTGTTGGCACCCGCCCGCGACGCACCCCTAGGGTTGCCCGGACCCGTCTCATGCCCATCTCGCGACGACCCCGGTTCATCGCCCTGCTCGCTTGCTGCGCCCTCGTCCCGCTCGTGGCGGCCTGCGACGGCCCGGCGGCCACGTCCGGCTCTTCGGGCCACCACGCCGCGGACCGCCAGGGCGACCGCCGCAGCGGCGGCCCCGGCGTCCGGCACCGCTCGTTCGCGCATCCCTCCGGCTACGCCCAGACCGCCCACATGCGCGCGGGCCCGAATCTGCAGCCCGGCTCCCAGCCGTCGGTGCTCCCGAGCGACGTCCTCATCGCGGACCGCAACGACAACCGCCTCGTGGTCGTGAACCCCTCGGGCACAGTGATCTGGCAGTTCCCCGACCGTGGTGACCTGGCCGCAGGTCAGACCTTCAAGACACCGGACGACGCGTTCTTCACCCCGAACGGCAAGGACATCATCGTCACCGAGGAGGACGACTACGTCATATCCGAGGTGTCCCTCGCCACCGACCACATCGTCTGGCAGTACGGCCACCCCGGCGTCCCGGGGTCGGGACCCGGGTTCCTCGACAACCCGGACGACGCGATGATGCTTCCCGACGGTGACGTCGTGCTCGCCGACATCAAGAACTGCCGTCTCGTGGTGCTTCGCCCGCCGGCCCAGGCACCGGTCGAGGTCATCGGCGTGCCGGGCGACTGCGGCCACGCACCCCCGACAGGGTGGGGAAGCCCGAACGGCGTCTTCCCCCTCCTCACAGGCAACTGGGTGGTGACCGAGATCAACGGCGACTGGGTGGACGGCTTCGACCTCGCGAACAAACAGGTGCTCTGGTCCACCAACCCGCCGGGCGTCGCGTACCCGTCCGACACCAACCAGGTCGCAAACGGTGTCTACATCACCGCCGACTACTCGAATCCCGGCCAGGTCGTCGAGTTCAGCTCGACGGGACAGCTGGTCTGGCGGTACGCGCCGACGGGCGCCCAGACGCTGGACCAACCGTCACTTGCTCTTCCGCTGCCCAACGGAGACGTGCTCTTGAACGACGACTGGAACCACCGAGTCATCGTCGTCGACCCCAAGACCGACCAGATCGTCTGGCAATACGGCCACACCGGGGTGCCCGGAGACGGCCCGGGCTTCCTCTACAAGCCCGACGGCGTCGACCTCGTCCCGCCGTACGCTCTCGACATCGTGCACAAGTCGGCCATGAAGGGCCCTTCGTAGGCGGTACGGCGCATGCGTAACATCGCGCCCACGGCCGTCCAACGGTGGGCCGGCCCGGACACGCGCACATCCAAGGCACACGAGACACAGGCGCAGGCACGGAAGGAGGCCCCCTGGTGACCCAGATCTCGCCGTCGGGAATTCGCAACGTGGCGCTCGTCGGGCACCACGCGGCGGGGAAGACCACCCTCGTCGACGCGCTCTTGTTCGCGACCGGCGTGCTGAGCCGGATGGGCTCGGTCGAGAAGGGCACGACCGTCGGGGACTTCGAGCCCGAAGAGGTTGCCCGGCAGCTGTCGGTCAGCTTCTCCATCGCGCCGTTCACGGTCGACGGGGTGAAGGTCAACCTCCTCGACACCCCCGGATACGCCGACTTCGCCACCGACATGCGCGACCCGCTGTTCCTGAGCGACCTCGCCGTCGTGGTCGTGAGCGCGACCGACGGCGTGCAAGCCCAGACTGAAGATGCCTGGAGGGCCGCCGCGGCGCTCGGCCTGCCTCGGATCATCGTCGTGGACAAGCTCGACCGCGAGCGCGCCGACTTCGACCGCGCCCTCGCCGAGATCCGCTCGGCGTTCGGGCAGGGCGTCGCGCCGGTCGAGCTGCCGATCGGGTCGGAGTCGCAGTTCCGGGGCGTCATCGACCTGCTCGACGACCGGGCGACGCTCTACGACACCTCCGGCGGCGCGCCGGCCCGCGGCGTCGAGGGCCCCATCCCCGACGACCTCGCGGTCACCGAGCACGCCGTCCACGAGCAGCTCGTGGAGGGGATCGTGGTGGGTGACGACGACCTCATGGCCCGCTACCTCGAAGGCGAGGAGATCCCGCGCGACGAGCTGCAGGCGTCGCTCGCGTCGGGCGTCGCGGCGGGCGCGGTCTTCCCGGTCCTGTGCTGCTCCGGCACGACCGGCGTCGGGATCGACCGGCTCGCCCGGCTGCTCGTCGAGCTCTGCCCGCCGTGCGGCAACGGGCGACCGGCGGAGGTGACGGCGGGGGGCACCACCTCTGAGGTGCCCTGCGACCCCGCCGGTCCCCCGTTGCTCGTGGTCGCAAAGACGCTCTCCGACCAGCACGCCGGACGGATCTCGCTGTGCAAGGTCCTCTCGGGCACGATCACGCCGGACACGGTCCTTACGAACCCGCGGACCCACACCGACGAGCGGCTCCACGTCCTCTCCTTGTTGCGCGGCCACGAGAGCGCTCCCATGGAGCGAGCGGTGGCCGGCGACTTCGTGGCCGTCCCGCGGCTCGCGGGGACGCTCACCGGCGACACCCTGGCCCCGAAGGACAAGCCGGTCACCGTGGTGTACCCGCCTGCGGACTCGCCCGCCCTGACCGTCGCCGTGGCCCCGGCGTCGCGCGCCGACGAGGACAAGCTCATGTCGGCCCTCCAGCGTTTGAGCGAGGAAGACCGCGGCCTCGTCGTGACCCGCAACGACGAGGCCCACCAGACCGTGCTCGGCGTGGCCGGCGAAGTGCACCTCGGCGTGACCCTCGAGCGGCTCTCGCGCAAGTTCGGCGTCACGGTCGAACGTCAGGAGGTCGCGGTCCCGTACCGCGAGACCATCTCGAAGCCCGCCGCGGCCGAGGGACGCCACAAGAAGCAGACGGGCGGCCACGGCCAGTTCGGCGTCGTGCACCTCCGTGTCGAGCCGCTGTCGCGCGGAGACGGGTTCCAGTTCCACGACGCAGTCGTCGGCGGAGCCATCCCGCGCCAGTACATCCCGGCCGTCGAAAAGGGGGTCGCGGAGGCGATGTCGAACGGCGGCGTCTACGGCTATCCCGTCGTCGACGTCTCGGTCACGGTCGACGACGGCAAATTCCACTCGGTCGACTCGTCAGAGCTCAGCTTCAAGCTCGCCGCGCAGCTGGCGTTCCGCCAGGCGCTCGCCGACGCAGGAGCCGTCATGCTCGAGCCCGTCTCGAAGGTGGTCGTCACGGTTCCTTCGGACCTCCAGGGCGACGTGCTCGGCGACCTCAACTCGCGCCGCGGCCGGATCGTCGGGACCGAGGTGACCGACGAGGGCTTCCAGGAGGTCACCGCGTTGGTGCCGACCGCCGAGCTCGCGCGCTATGCGATCGACCTGCGGGCGATCTCGGGAGGACGCGCGCGCTTCCGCACCGAGCACGACCACTACGACCCCGTCCCCGAGCACCTCGTCGCCGGACTCGCCAAGGCTGCGGCCGAGTCGTCGTAGCCCGAGGAACCCGAAGGACTCGCCACCGCCGGCAGAGGAGGACCACCAGCCATGACGTCAGAGCCGTCCCCGCCGCCTGTGCCACCGGAGCTGAGCGGGCGGCACCGTGACACGCTGCGCCACGTCTTCGCCCACCCGGTCAGCCACAACCTCGACTGGCGGGCCGTGGTCGCGCTCCTCGGGGAGGTCGCGACCGTGGACGAGCGTCACGACGGCAAGATCGAGGTCACCTCAGGCGAGCGGACGATCCTGCTCACGCCACCGCACCACAAGGACCTCGACGCTGACGACGTGGTCGAGGTCCGGCACTTCCTCGAGGCGGTCGGTTACCGACCCGAGGCGGGCTGAGCCCGGGCGTCCTCGTTCCCCGGCGCGGAGCGTGCCGGTTGGCCGAGCGGCCAGGCGGGATGGAGTTTCGCCCATGCGTCGGTGAGCCACTCGGGCATCACGCGGACCCCGGCCACCGAGGTCATGAAGTTCGTGTCGCCCGACCAGCGCGGGAGCACATGGAAGTGCAGATGGCGCGGGATCCCCGCCCCAGCCGCGCGGCCGAGGTTCGCGCCCATGTTGAGGCCATCCGGCGCGTACGCCGTCGTGATCGCGCGTGCGGCGTCCTGGAGCGAGGACCACAGCTCCGAGGACTCCTCGGGGTCCAGCTCGTCGAGCCCGCCGACGTGCCGGAGTGGCATCACCAGCAGGTGCCCGCTCGCGTACGGGTACGCGTTCAGCGCCGCGAAGGTGCGCGCGCCGCGCCACACCACACCGTTCTCCGGCGACGGCTCGCCGCTCGCAGCGAGCCGGCAGAAGACGCACTCTTCGTCCGGTGCGCCGCGCCGCTCCGCCTCGGTCGCCGCTCGCACGTACCCGCCGCGCCAGCCGGCCCAGAGCTGCTCGAGCGGCATCGTCGACGGCCCTTTACGGGCTCACGTGGCGCTCGGCGACGTCACGGCGCACGGACTCGACGAGATCGTCGACCGGGACGCCGCGCTCGGGCCGATCGTCGCCGCGCCGGTTCACGCCGACGGAGCCTGCGTCCTCGTCGTCGGCGCCGACCACGAGGACGTAGGGGACCCTCTCGAGCTTGGCCCGCCGGATCCGCGTCCCGAGCGGCTCCGCGGCATCCTCGAGATCCGCGCGGAGACCGGCTTCGTGCAGGCGATCCACGACCGACTCCGCGTACAAGAGGTGGTCGTCGCGCACCGGCAGCACGCGGGCCTGCACCGGCGAGAGCCACGTCGGGAGGCTCCCCGCGTAGTGCTCGAGCAAGACGGCGAAGAACCGTTCGATCGAACCGAACAGTGCGCGGTGGATCATGACGGGCTGGTGCTTGGCGTTGTCGGAGCCCATGTACTCGAGGCCAAAGCGGTGCGGGAGCTGGAAGTCGAGCTGGATCGTCGAGAGCTGCCAGCTCCGCCCGATCGCGTCGCGAGCCTGCACGGAGATCTTCGGGCCGTAGAAGGAGCCGCCCCCAGCGTCGAGGGCAAGCTCGAGGCCGTGACCCTCGGCGACGCTGCGAAGGGTATCGGTCGCCTCGTCCCATTCCTCGTCCGAGCCGACGGCCTTGCCCTCGGGCTTCGTGGACAGCTCGAGCCAGAAGTCGTCGAGCCCGTAGTCCCGGAGGAGGTCGAGCACGAAGGCGAGCAGCGAGTCGATCTCCCCCGCCATCTGCGCGCGCGTGCAGAAGATGTGTGCGTCGTCCTGGGTCATCCCCCGAACCCTCGTCAGCCCGTGGACGACCCCGGACTTCTCGTAGCGGTAGACGGATCCGAACTCGAAGAGGCGCATCGGCAACTCGCGGTACGAACGCTGCCGGCTCCGGTACACGAGGATGTGGAAGGGGCAGTTCATCGGCTTGAGGTAGTACTCCGTGCCACCGTCGAGCTCCATCGGCGGGAACATCCCTTCGGCGAACCACTCGAGGTGCCCCGACTCCTCGAACAGCGCCGCCTTGGTGATGTGGGGAGACCACACGAACTCGTAACCCGCTTCGACGTGGCGGCGGCGCGCGTAGTCCTCCATCTCGCGCCGGACGATCCCCCCCTTCGGATGGAAGACGGCGAGCCCCGACCCGATCTCGTCGGGGAACGAGAAGAGGTCGAGCTCGTGACCGAGCTTGCGGTGGTCGCGGCGCTCGGCCTCCTCGAGGCGGACGAGATACGCCTCCAGCGCACTCTCCGTCTCCCACGCCGTCCCGTAGACACGCTGGAGCTGCGGGCGTCGTTCGTCACCGCGCCAGTACGCCCCCGCGACGCGCATGAGGCGGAAGTGCCCGAGCTTGCCGGTCGACGGGACGTGCGGTCCCCTGCACAGATCGGTGAAGGTTGGCGAGTTCTTGTAGGTGCTGAGGACCGGCGGCCCGCCCTTCGAGCCGGCTGCGTCGACCTCATCGGCGCCGGCGGCGACGGCTCTGATGATCTCCTCTTTGAAGGGCTGGTCCGCGAAGAGCGCGAGGCCCTCGTCGATGGAGAGCTCCGAACGGACGAAGGGCTGGTCCTCGGCAACGATCTCGCGCATCTCGGTGTCGATCTTCGGGAGGTCCTCCTCCTGGAAGTGCGCGCCCCCGGGCAGTTCGAAGTCGTAGTAGAAGCCGTCCTCGATCACCGGGCCGATCGCGAAACGCGCGCCCGGCCAGAGTCGGAGCACCGCCTGCGCCATCACGTGGGCGGTCGAGTGACGCAGCACCTCCCTGCCGGCGGTCGTCGCGCCGGTGACGATGCCGACCTTGGCACCGTCGGGCAGCGGAGCCGAGAGGTCGACGAGACGCCCGTCGATCTCTGCAGCCACCGCGGCGTCGGCAAGTTTCGGGCCGATCAGGCTCGCCAGCTCCGCCGCCGTCGCGCCATCAGGGAGCTCGCGAACGGATGTGTCGGGAAGCCGGACCTTCATCGGGGCAGAGTAGCCGTTCAGAGTGGGACGCCCAGGAGCGCCGACCCCCGTGTGACGGATTCGCCGGCCCGCGCGCGCGCGTCGAGGGCAGCGAGCGCGCCCGGCGCGTCGAGGTCGTCGTCGAGACGGTCGCGCACCTCCTCGAGACCGCTCTCGCGCTCGGGGAAACGCGGCGCACGGCGCCACCGCTCGAGTCGCTCCGCCGCGACCGCGAGGTCGTCTCCGGTCCACTCCCAGTCGTTCCGGTAGTGGTGCTCGAGCAGCGCGAGCCGGAGCGCGGCGGCCTCCCACTCCTTCAGCAAATCCCCGACGAACACGAGGTTCCCGCGGGACTTCGACATCTTCTCGCCGCCGAGGCCAACGAGCCCGGTGTGCAGCCAGTGACGGACGAACTGATGGCCCGTGACGGACTCGGACTGGGCGGTCTCACACTCGTGGTGGGGGAACACGAGGTCCCGGCCTCCGCCGTGCAGGTCGACCGTGGTCCCGAGCTCGCGCATCGCCAGCGCCGAGCACTCGATGTGCCAGCCCGGGCGGCCCGGTCCCCAGCGCGATTCCCAGGCCGGCTCGTCGGGAAGCGACGGCTGCCACAGGACGAAGTCGAGGGGGTGTCGTTTCGCGGGGTCATCGGGCCGTCCGCCGTTCTCCGCGGCAAGGCGGAGCATCTCGGACTCCGAGAAGTGGCTGATCTTCCCCCACCCCGGGAACGTGGCGACGTCGAAATAGACGCCTCCCTCCGAGCGGTACGCGTGCCCCGTGTCGAGGGCCCTTCCGATGAGCGAGAGGATCTCTGGGATCGCGGACGTCGCCCGCGGCTCGGAGGTGACCGGGAGCAGACCGAGCGCGGACATGTCCGCGTCGAACCTGGCCATCTCCTCGGCGGCGAGGTCGAGATAGTGCACGCCCAGCTCGCGTGCCCGCCGCAGGATGTCGTCGTCGACGTCGGTGACGTTTCGGACGATGCGGGGGGTGTGGCCGAGGTCGTTCAGGCGCCGGAGGAGGACGTCGAAGGTGAGGTACACCGACGCGTGACCGAGATGTGCGGCGTCGTACGGCGTGATGCCGCAGGTGTACATCGTGACCACGGGTCCGGGCTCGAACGGCACGACGGCTTGCCGGGCGGTGTCATAGAGGCGCAACGTCGTCTTCCTCGGTCTCCCCGCTCGGTCCTTCTCGTCCTCTCCTGGTTCGAGCTGCGGCGCCGGCTCTTGCCGCCGGATCGGGCGGCCCTCGGCTGCTCGGTACCTTCAGATCCCCGCCAGCTTGAGCGTGCTGTGGGCACGGTGCCGCATGTTCAGGGTCACGCACACGGCCGTGAACGCCTCGATCGCCGCGGCCTGGGCGAGACTACCGGCGTCGAGCGGTCGCAGACCCTCGATGCGCTCGACGAGCGACATGGTCTCCGCGGTGGCCTCCGGATCGTCGGCGCAGACGAGCACGTCCGCGATCAGGCCGGAGTCGAGGTCGCCCATCTCGCGCGCGGGAAGATGGTGGAAGGCGGCCGCGACCTTGGCCCGCGGCACCGCAGCCTGCACGGCCGCGGCGATCGAACCGCGTGGCGGAAAGAGCGGCAGCATCTCCCTGCCCTCGCGCACGAGCGCGTTGGCCATCGAGACGAGCACCTTGTCACCGAGAGGCTCGGCCAACGCCCCGGCGGTGCTGGCGGCGCTGTCCCAGGGCGTCGCGAGCACGACGATCGGCGCGGTCGCGGCCTCTTCGTTCGCGACGCCGACGAGGTCGCCCTCGATGCGCTCGGACCAAGGGGTGGTGAGCTCGTCGACGATCGAAGTGGCGCGAGCGGCGTCGCGTGACCCGATCGCCACCGCCATCCCGGCCGCCGCGAGCCTGAGGGCGAGCCCGCGCCCGGCCGGACCCGTCCCGCCGATGATCCCGACCTCCACGTGCAAACCTTCTCACACCCGGTAGCCTCGCCCGCCTGTGGGACTCCTCGATGGCAAGCGGATCCTCGTCACCGGTGTGCTCACGGACGACTCGCTTGCGTTCTCCGTTGCCCGCCTCGCGGCGCAAGAGGGCGCGGAACTGGTCCTGTCGGGTGCGGGGCGCGGCCTCTCGCTCACGAAACGCACGGCGCGCAAGCTGCCCGACGAGCCTGACGTGCTCGAGATCGACGTGACGGTTCCGGATCAACTGCAGCGCGCCGCGGACGAGCTCTCGCGCCGCTGGGGCCGCCTCGACGGGCTCGTCCACGCGATCGGGTACGCGCCGCCGTCGTGCCTCGGGAGCGGAATGTTCGCAGCGGAATGGGACGACGTCGCGATCGCACTGGAGGTGTCGGCCTACTCGTTGAAAGCGCTCGTCGGCGCGTTCATGCCCCTCCTCGAGATCTCCGGGGCCGCGGGCGGAGCCTCGGTCGTGGCGCTCGACTTCGACGCGTCGGTCGCCTGGCCGCAGTACGACTGGATGGGTGTCGCCAAGGCGGCGCTCGAGTCCCTGAGCCGCTACCTCGCACGTGAGCTCGGTCCGCGCGGCATCCGCGTGAACCTCGTGGCCGCGGGTCCGCTGCGCTCGATGGCCGCCAAGTCGATCCCCGGCTTTTCGGCCTTCGAGGACACGTGGGACGGGCGGGCGCCCCTCGGCTGGGACGTCCACGACGCGACCCCGGTGGGCCGGGCCTGCGTCGCTCTGCTCTCCGAGCTCTTGTCCAAGACGACCGGCGAGATCCTCCACGTGGACGGCGGCGTCCACGCGGTGGGCGCCTGACCGAGGCGACCGCCTGACGCATCGCCGCAGCGACCCGGCCCCCGCAGTGTCAGCAGCAGGTTGATCGCGTCGCCCGCCGAGGCGACCGGCCACGCAGCGGGTTCGTCGCCGTGGCCGCGTCGGCGTCGGTCATGCGAGCGCCGAGCGCACCGCGTCGGTCAGCGCGTCCGCGGTGAGGTCGGCGACGGGGAGCCAGCGTGCGCCCATCGATCGGGCGAGCCGCGCCGCGAGACCGAGGCGCTGGTCCGCGGGCTCACAGTCGACGACGAGCGCGTCGACGCCGGCCTCACGCACCTCCTCCGCCGCGGCGATCGACGCGGCGACCGGGTCCGCGCCCCCGTCCGCCCACGTCGCGCGGCCGTCGGACACGAGGACGATCAGCGGTTTGTCGGCGGCATGACGGCGACCCATTGCGAGCCGCAGCCCCTCGCGGAGCCCGGCGGCGAGCGGCGTTCGACCTCCCGTGGGAAGGTCCTCGAGGCGGGCCCGCGCGATCTCGGTGCTGCCGGTCGGGCGCAACACCGTCTCGGCGCCCTGCCCGCGGAACGTCACCAGCGCGACGCGGTCCCGTCGCTGGTAGGCGTCGACGAGGAGCGTCAGGACCGCCGCGCGCGCCGACTCGAGACGCCGGCGCACCCCCATCGAGCCGGAGGCGTCGACCACCATCACGACGAGCGTCGACGGAGCGCGGTGCTGCACGGGCTCGCGCAGGTCGTTCGCTTCCACGCGGAGCGGCCCCTGTCCGGTGCGCCGTCGCGCCGCCGCCAGCACGGTCGCGGTCCCGTGCAGCCTCGACGGGCCCGCGCCGCCCGGATCGGGCGACCGACTCCCGACGACGCGTCCGCGGGAGGCTTCGACGGTCGTTCTGCGCCGCCGCCCGGCCCCGATCCCCAAGGGTGCGGCGTCGCGGGCCTCGAGCAGAGGTGCCCCTCGGGGCCCTGTTGGTGGCTCCACCCGCTCCTCGTCCGAGGCGTCCCCCGAAAGGCGCCGGGGTGTTCCCGCGGAAACAGATGTGCGGCCCCCTGGACCCCCCGGGCTCCCGTGCCCGTCGACGCTGCCGGGCCGGTCTGTGCCGCGCATCTCCCCGTCGCCCGGATCTGGGCCAATGGTTCGGGACCCCTCGCTCGCGCCAGAAGGCGCCCCGGGCGAGCGGCCGGGGGGGACGGGCCGGCGCAGCATCTCGGGGTCGAGGGGTTCCCAGGGCGTACGCCGGCGGTGCGCGAGCGCCAGGGGCGCGACGCGCGCGGCGTCTTCGGCGCTCGCCTCGTCGCGGCCCTCCCATGCGGCGAGCGCGGCCGCGGCGCGGCACACGACGAGGTCGGCGCGCAGGCCCTCGGCACCGCACGACGCGCACATGTCGGCGACGTCGCGCACGAGCGCCTCGCCCAACCTCGCCGGACGGCTCCGCGCGAGCGCCAGTCGTCCGGCGAGCGCCCGGTCCTGAGCTTCCCACCGGGCGGCGAAGGTCGACGGGTCCATGTCGAAGTCGAGCCGCCGTCGCACCGCCTCAGCACGCGCCGAGGGGTCCGTCGGGGCGCCGACGGTGACGGAGAGCCCGAAACGGTCGAGAAGCTGGGGACGCAGCTCGCCCTCCTCGGGGTTCATCGAGCCGACGAGCACGAAGCTGGCTCGGCGCGTCTCGGAGACGCCGTCGCGTTCGACGCGGACCACCCCCGTCGCGGCCGCGTCGAGCAAGACGTCGACGAGGTGGTCGGCGAGCAGGTTCACCTCGTCGACGTAGAGCACCCCGCCGTCGGCGGCCTCGAGGAGCCCCGGGCGGTAGCGGTACTCCCCGGTGCCGAGCGCGGCGCGGACGTCGAAGGAACCGACCACCCGGTCCTCGGTAGCGCCGAGCGGCAACTCGACGAACGGTGCGCCGTCGGCAAGCAGGGCCGCGAGCCCCCGAGCGGCCGTCGTCTTCGCGCTCCCCTTCTCCCCGCGGAGGAGGACCCCGCCGACCCGGTGGTCGACCGCGGCGACGAGGAGCGCGAGCTGCAGGTCTTCGAGGCCGACGAGCGCGCTGAACGGAAACGGGGCGGACGCCCCGGGGGGTCCCGTGTGCCCCGGCGGCCCGCTCACCGGTCCTCCTCCCATCCCTCGGCCTCCAACAGCGCGTCTTCGAGCGCGCGCAGCGCCCCGGCGCTCGCGTCCCACAGGCCGCGCCGCGCGGCCTCGAGCAACCGCTCGGCGATCGAGGCGAGCGCCCACGGGTTCGACTCCGCGAAGAACTTGCGGCGCTCGGGATCTGCGACGTACGCCTCCGTCACGCGCTCGTACATCCAGTCCTCGACGACACCCGCCGTGGCGTCGTACCCGAAGAGGTAGTCGACCGTCGCGGCCATCTCGAAGGCGCCCTTGTAGCCGTGACGACCCATCGCGTCGAGCCACTTCGGGTTCAGCACCCGGGTCCGCACGACGCGCGCGGCCTCCTCGGCGAGCGACCGGACGCGCGGCCTCGCCGGGTCCGCCGAGTCCCCGAACCACGCCTTGGGCTGGCGGCCCGAGAGCGAGCGCACCGCGGCGACCATGCCGCCGTGGTCCTGGAGGTAGTCGTCGGAGTCGAAGATGTCGTGCTCCCGGTTGTCCTGGTTCTTGATCGCGACCTCGACGCCTGCGAGGCGTCGCCGCATGGCTTCGGGCGCGGGCTTCCCGACCCCTCCCCTCCCGTACGCCCAGCCGCTCCATGCGAGGTACACGGCGGCGAGGTCCTCGTCGCTCCGCCAGGCGCCGGACTCGAGCACGGCGAGGATGCCCGACCCGTACGCGCCGGGCTTTGGGCCGAAGACACGCGGGTCGTCGAGGCCGGAGGCCGCGACCGGGTTCTCGTGGAGCGCCTCACCTTCTGCGGTGGCGGCCAGCCGGACCGCGTCGTCGAGCAGGTCGAGCACGTGGGGAAAGGCATCGCGGAAGAACCCCGAGACCCTGATGGTCACGTCGACGCGCGGGCGACCCAGTTCCTCGAGTGACACGAGCTCGACGCCGGTGACCCTGCCGCTCTCCGATGTCCAAAGCGGCCGCACGCCGAGAAGTGCGAGCGCCTCGGCGACGTCGTCACCGCCGGTGCGCATCGCGCTCGTCCCCCACACGACGAGGCCGACCGAAGACGGCAGCCGGTCCTCCTCGGCGAGATGACGGGCCACGACGCCCTCGGCGAGCCCGCGACCGACCTCCCAGGCGAGGGGGGTCGGGATCGACTTCGGGTCGACGGAGTAGAAGTTCCGCCCGGTCGGCAGGACGTGCGCCATGCCGCGCGTGGGCGCGCCGCTCGGCCCGGCGGGGATCGCACGGCCCGACAGGGCGTCGAGCACGGCGTCGATCTCCCCGGTCGTCGCCCGGAGACGTGGGACGAGCGAGGCGCACACCCACTCGAGGGCCCGCACCAACTCGCGGCGTCCACCGCGTTCACCCACAAGCCCGGGCGCGTTCTCCGCCGGCGGGGTCCACCCTGCGTCCTGGCAGCGCACGAGCAGCTCCCGGCACGCCGCGTCCAGTCGGTCGCGCACGCGGCGCGCGGGTGCTTCGGCGTCGACGCCGATCGCGTCAGCGACGATCTCGAGCAACGCGCGGAAGCCCCCCTGCGGAAGCCTCGTGATGGCGGCCACCATGTCGAGCTCCGCCCCTGTCCTCGGCGGCGCACCGAGCACGTGGAGCCCGCCGCGGATCTGGGCGTCCTTGAGCTCGCAGAGGTACCCGTCCACCTCGAGGAGCAGGTCGTCGAAGGCGTCGTCGTCGAAGGCGGGGACGTCGCGCGCACGTTGCCTCCCGTGTTCGGGGTCGCGCGCAAGGCCGAGGTCCCGGTGGATCTCGGCCTCGACGAGGAGGTCCCAGACCTGCCTGCGGATCGCGGGAAGCTTCGAGGGGTCGAGCGCGGACAGTTGTGCGTGCGTGTCGAGAAGGGATTCGAGGCGCGCGAGGTGGTCGTAGGTGTCGGCGCGCGTCATGGGCGGCAC
>Ga0209579_10000094_pt1 | contig 164006 bp, 136 predicted proteins | sample Coa_R1_2_FD_187152 | JGI IMG/M metagenome (GOLD analysis project Ga0209579, IMG submission 187152) | Surface soil microbial communities from Centralia Pennsylvania, which are recovering from an underground coalmine fire - Coalmine... | ecosystem: Environmental > Terrestrial > Soil >... | reverse complement strand
ATTTTCGTGTAACTTATTCATTTCAGGGTAGTTAACTCCACACCCATCAAAATACGGGACTTAGAGGGCTGGATCATCGATTTGGCGGGTTTTCGACGTGGTTTTTGGCCAACCGATGGTTGAAATTTCGCGTTGTCAAAGAGGGCGGTTGAGATGTCCGTCTCAGGAGGCGGACACAATTCAATTGGAGTGTTGCACTGATTGTGGTGCGCTGTCTGTGAGGGTGGTCACTGGGCGTTTGTGACATATCGGCGTGTGAACTGGGGATGACAGCCGATGGAACAGCTATTGTTGTGCCTACGCCGCAAACTGCAGATCCCTCACTTCGTTCGGGATGACAAGACTTTCTGTGCTTGCTGGGGAACCCTCACTCTATTCGGGACGACAGCTTTTTCGGAGCGCTGACTTTTTCTTCTTTTCGTGCTCGCTTTTCTAACTCCGTGGTTGCACCTTTACTCTTAGAATTGTCATCCCGAACGAAGTGAGGGATCTGCAGTTTGATTGGATCGCCCCAGGCCTCGGCTAAGTCTTGCCACGTCGGATTCATGGTCTTGATCAGGGCGAGGCGCTTCGCACGCGTCCACGCTTTGATTTGTTTTTCTCGAGCGATGGCATTGTTGACGTACTGGAACGTTTCGTTATAGACCAGTCGATTGATCCGGTACTGCTTTGTGAAGCCATCGATTTCGCCGGCCTTATGCTGCGATGCGCGCCGGTAAAGGTTTCCGGTTACGCCGGTATAGAGAGTCAGCGAAAGGCTAGCCATGATGTAGACGTAATAGCGCTTCTCGCCCCGCATTTTCCCCTCCTCACTGGCGACTCTTGCTCGCCCGTTACGTCGTGACGCTGCCTAACTGCAGATCCCTCACTCCGTTCGGGATGACAAATTTGAGAGTGCGGGATGACAAACTTAAAAGGAGTGTGGCGCTGATCGTGGTGCGGTGTCTGTGTGTGCGGTCACTCCGCGTTTGCGAGATATCGGTCGGGACCCTGGGAACGGGCGTTCGGTGGTATCCCACCCGTGCGCGACAACACGCAAGGATTGCTTGCGCTCCCCCATAACCTTGCTATAATCTCGCAAAGTTTTTGGAGGCTCTCGAGATGAACTGGAAGCAAGTTTCCGCCGTTGCCTTAGCCTTGCTGATTCTGCTGGCGATTACCGCTCTGCCAGCCGCCAAAGCCGGTGGTCACAATGACGAAGACGCGATCGCGGCCAAGTGGATTGCCGCCTGGAATTCCCACAGCCCTGAGAAAATGCTTCCCGCGTTCACCGACGATGTCTTCTACGAAGATGTGGCTTTCGGCGAGGTCAATCATGGCCACGCCGAATTCAGCAAGTTTGCCGCCTCTGAGTTCGAGGCTGTTCCCGACGCGGAACTGAAACTGGTCCGCGCTTCCATTCACCAAGGTCATGGCACCATCGAATGGACCTTTAGCGGCACCGACAAGGGCATATTCAAGACGGGAAAGAAATTCTCCGTGCGCGGTGTCAGCGTGATCGATGTTCGCGACGGCAAGATTTCCCGGAGTCTCGATTTCTACGATTCGGCTACAATCATGCGCCAGGTCGGCGTGTTGCCGGCACAGTAACCGCCGAAAAGGACCCTGCATGACGAAGATGGAACAAGCGGCAGCAAATCGAGACTCCGCGCAGCTCGAAGCCCTCGGCTACGATTCCAAGTTCGATCGCTCCATGAGCCTCTGGGCGAACTTCGCCCTCGGCTTCACCTACTTGTCGCCGGTCGTCGGCGTCTACACCGTATTCGCCTTCGCCATCGCAACTGGCGGTCCCGCGATGTTCTGGAGCTACCTCTTCGTCGGCTTGGGACAACTCTTAGTGGCGCTCGTGTTTGGCGAGATCGTCTCCCAATTCCCGATTTCCGGCGGCCTCTATCCTTGGGCGCGCCGATTGGTAGGGAAGCGTTGGGCCTGGATGGCAGGTTGGGTCTATCTCTGGGCCTTGTTCACCACCATCGCGGCAGTTGCCGTCGGCGGCGCGCCCTATGTCGCCCAGCTTTTCGGCATCAAGGTAACTCAGGTCGGGGAAGTCGCGATCGCTGTCACGATGATCGTTGTGACCACCGCCCTCAACGTCAGCGGCACCAAGCTCTTGGCACGGGTCGCGATGTTCGGATTCATTTGTGAATTGCTCGGCGCAATTGTCGTTGGCGGATATTTGCTGATCGCTGCCCGCCACCAAAGCTTCCACGTCCTCTTTCAGAGTTTCGGCCTCGGCAGCAACGGACACTATCTCCCCGCATTCCTCGCATCGAGCGTCGCCGCCATGTTCTGCTACTACGGTTTTGAAGCCTGCGGAGATGTGGCGGAAGAAACTCCCGATGCCAGCCGCGCGATTCCAAAGGCCATGCGCATGACCATCTACATCGGAGGCTTCGCAGCCATGCTGGTCTGCCTGGCGCTCGTGCTGTCGGTGCCCGATTTGAACGCGGTGTTCTCTGGCAGAGATACGGACCCGGTCACGACCACTCTGCGCGCGGCGGTCGGCGAAATCGGGCTGCGGGCCGTGATTGCCGTGGTCATGGTTTCATTTTTCTCCTGCCTCATCAGTCTCGAAGCGGCCACCAGCCGCCTCCTGTTCAGCTATGGCCGCGATCGCATGATCGTTGGCAGCAAGCAACTGAGCACGCTTTCCGAGCGCACTCGTATTCCATTCAACGCGCTGCTCGTTGCCGGAATCGTCCCAGCCCTGATCGCAATTGTTGGATTGTTCCTCGAAGAGATGATTCGTACCATCATTGTCTTCGGCTCTGCCGGGATCTATGTTGCTTTCCAGATGATTGTTTTGGGAGCGCTGATTGCGCGGGCAAAAGGCTGGAAGCCAAGCGGAGCTTTTCGCCTGGGCGTCTGGGCGTGGCCGGTCAACCTGGCAGCGCTTACTTATGGGGTTCTGGCCATCATCAATATGGTTTGGCCACGCGCTCCTCAGGACCCCTGGTATCGCAACTATGGAATGATCGTCGGCACACTCGGTGTGCTCGGTGTCGGTCTTCTATATGCGTTACTCTTCCGCCCCTACGATCACTTGAACGCCCCAGAAGGAGATGCACACCTTTTGGCCGCGCCCGCCGCAAGCAACTCGGATTAGGGAGCTTCTGATTTGCTGATACACCGTGGATTCGCCGACACAACCATCGATTTGCTGATACAACCGTGAATGCTGACACAACCGTGGAAGAGCGGCCCTTCAGGGCCGCGTTAGCCAGCGAGAACTCAAGGGCTTTAGCCCCTGGGCCTACTGCGCCGCCTTCACTTCTTTCCAAATCTCGTTGTATTTGTCGCGACGCCGAACGTTCTGATAGAAGTAAAGCCGAGCCTGATAACTATCCACGTCGTCAAGGTGCAGGTTCTTCACCTCGTCTGGCGTCATGAATTGCGCGGCATGAGGATTTGCTGGAGTATATCCAGTGACATCAGAGACCTGCTTTTGCGTCTGCGCCTGGATCATGAACTCCAGAAACTTGTAGGCGAGATCCTTATTCTCGCTGCTAGCGGTGATCATGAGGTGATCGATCCAGCCCGTCGTATTCTCCTTCGGGATAATTTCACCCACAGGGAAATTGGCCTTCCGCAGCTGGTTGGTCATTAACGGCCAGCCCATCGCGATCACGGCTTCGTGGTTCTCGAAGATCTTAGTGAGCTCAGCGGCTGTCGACCACATCTTGCTGATGTTCGGCTTCAACTCGATCACCTTCTTCTTGACCGCATCCAGTTCCTCGTCGCTGAGGTTATATAGATGACCAGGATCAGGCTTGTCATAGCCGAGTACTTGTGCTGCCATATATACAGTCGAGATGTCGTCCCAGACGGAGACTTTGCCCTTCAGCTTCGGATCCCACAGCACCGTCCAGCTGTCGGGAGGCTGACGGAACGCCGTCGTATCAAAGATCATGGGATCTGGTCCCCACATGAAAGGCACGCCATAAACGTCGCCCTTCGCGCGGACCAGCGATAGTGAAGTCAGTTGTGGAGAAAGTTGGCCGTAGGTAGGGAGTTTGCCGAGATCGAGCGGCGCAGCCAGTCCGGAGGTCGCGATCATCGTCGCCACATCGCTCGACGGCGAGATTACGTCGTAATTCGCCGGGGTGCCGCGCAGCTTGGAGACCAGGTCGTCACTCGATCCAATATAAGAAGCAGAAACTTTGCAGTGGTTCGCTTCTTCGAAGGCTGTCACGTAGGAAGCGTCAGCGTAGCCTTCCCACACCAGCAAGTTGAGCGTAGGAGTCTTTTTCGCGCACGATCCGCACAATAACGCGAACACGATCAGCAACGCGAGCAGCGATCTGCGACCCATCACGAGTCCTCCCTTATTTCGCTTCCGCGCTGGAGCCCCTCCAATTCGGCGACTGGTAAACAATTTTGCCGCCGACCATGGTGAATAGGACTTCAGTCTTGCCGACCTCAGACGGCTTCACTTTGAACAGGTCGCGATCCAACAAAATGAAGTCAGCAAGTTTGCCTGCTTCGAGCGAACCCTCAGTCTTTTCGCGACGCCCCGCAAAAGCTGCGCCTAAAGTATAGGCGCGGATTATATCCTCAAGTCCCAATCGCTGCTCGGGACCAAATCCGCCAGCTGGATCGCCTTCCGCCGTCTGCCGCGTCAGAGCGGTTTGCACGCCTGGCCAAGGATTCAGCGTGACGACCGGCCAATCGCTGCCGAAAGCGATCGCTCCTCCATCGTTCTGAATACTGTGCCAGACCCACGCTCGCGATGCCCGTTCGGGCCCAAGATTGCGCGCCCAAATGTTGAGCGTGTCATCGTCAGGATAGGCATGCAAAGGCTGCATGCTAGCGATGACGCCAAGCTTGCCGAACCGGCTGATGTCGGCAGCCGAAACCGATTCGATGTGCTCGATGCGCGGCCGCGCATCTTTCGTGTGATTGCTTTCGGCCGCATTCTCGTAAGCGTCGAGACCGAGCCTGATCGCCCTGTCGCCGATCGCGTGCGTGAAGATCTGTAGTCCACGTGCGTCGAGATTGGTGACTGCGGCTTTGTACTTCTCCGGATCCCAGAATAACTTCCCACTCAGTGTCGGATCGTCGGCATACGGAGCGAGCAGCGCGGCCGTGTGCGCCTCAACCACGCCGTCGAGCATGGTCTTCACTGCGCCGCCAGCGATCCAGTCGTCGCTGTATCTCTTCCTCGCGTCTTCGATGGCCGCGATGTTTTCCGGCTTCAATTCGGGCGGATCGAGAAAATACGCGATATAGAAACGAAGCGTCAGCTCACCACGACTCCGCAGTTCATCGTAGAGATCGAGATACTCGAAATCCTGGCCAGCGCTGTGGACGCGCGTCAGACCGACGCGATTCGCTTCATGGATTCCATTGCGCAGCGCTGCCAGCCGCTCCGTTCGCGTCGGCACAGGGGCTTTCGACGCGACCAGTTCGCCCGCTTCTTCTTTCAACGCGCCGGTCGGATCGCCATTGGCGTCGCGCACAATGATTCCATTCGGCGGATCGGGTGTATTGCGATCAATGCCAGCCATGGCGAGCGCCTTGCTGTTGGCCCATGCGCTGTGGCCGTCGAAGGCGTCCAGATAAACGGGCCGGTCGGCTACCACGTCGTCGAGCATCTTTTTAGTCGGAAGCGCCGACGGACCAAATGTGGGATAGGTCCAGCCCATACCCAGAATCCACGGGTCGTTGGGTCGCGCAGGATGCGAATCGGCGTAGGCTTTGATGCGCCTCTGAATTTCCGCCACGGTTTTCGTGTTGTTCAGATCGACGTGGCCCAGTTCAAGAGACCCCTGCATGAAATGGATGTGGCAGTCGGTGAAGCCCGGCAACAGCAGTCTTTGCCTGGCGTCGATCACCTTGGTCGATGGCCCGCGCAGCGCTTCGATCTCAGAACGCTTGCCGACGGCGACGATCTTCTCTCCCCGAACAGCGATGGCCTCGGCCCATTTCTGCTGTGGGTTCACGGTGTAAATGCGGGCGTTGACCACGATGACATCGGCGGGTTGCGAAGCAATTTGCGAGGTATCGCTCGGAGCGGCTACCGGAGCGGCGAACGCCAGAATTGATCCGAGCGCCAAAAGCAGAAGCAGAGTGCACAGCAATCGGCGGGGAAGGCGAGTAGTGTTTTTCTCTCTTTCGGTCATCATCCTCTATCAGGCTCTATCTGGAACTTCGCGTTCAGAATGTCGGCGGCGTGTTGACCCACAACAACCAGGTCTCGCTCCGTCCTGGATTCTTCCAATGATGCGGCATCGCGCTCTCAAAATAAAAGCTGTCGCCCCGCTTCAAGTGGTACTCCTCGCCCTGAAGTGAGATCTTTAACTCGCCGCGCAACACGAATAGAAACTCTTCGCCTTCGTGAGCGTAAGACTCGCCGCTGCCGGCTTCAGGTGCGATGCGAAACAGATGCGGCTCCATCACCTTGTTGCCCCATGCCAGCAGCTCCATGCGCACGCCGGGACCGGCCTCGAGCACTTTGCGCTTTGCGGGACGCACTAATCGGGTATTCAGTTCCGTGGTATCGAAAAATTCGAGGATGTTGGTGCGGTAGTAGCGTGCTAGTCTGCGCAGTGTGCCGACGGAGGCGCTCATCTGCGAACGCTCAAGAGCGCTGAGGAAGCCAACCGAAATTCCAGCCGCCGCTGCGACTTCGGCGAGACCGACGCCGCGCTTGGTGCGCAGTCGGCGCAACCGCGGGCCAACAGATGGCGGGCCAGACGAAAGATTCGTGCCATTGCCTGCGGACGGTTGAATGGCGCCTTCGCGCTTGAGCATTTGCACGATGGCCGCGGCGTTCAATCCTCGCACCTTGCGCAGGTAACGCGCCTTCTTCAGCAGGCGAACATCATCGTCGGTGTAAAGCCGGTATCGACTCTTGGTTCGCTTCGGACGCGCCAGTCCCAGGGCTTCCCATCCACGTATCGCGGACGGAGAAATTCCTACCAGTCGGGCCACGTCTCCGATTTTGAGATGAAGTTGGCCGTCGCTCATATTTCCGAAAGACGATTCGCGGATGCGTCCGCCGGTCAGGCGGCGGGGAGTATACTTTCCGCTTATCTTTCTGCTTGACAGGGCGCGGAGAAGTCTCTAACCTTGCGCGATTATAGCAAGGTTTGAGTTGCGCGCAAGCTGAATCGGATCTAACAAATTTGTCCCCGAGATCTGGAGGATCTGTTCCCATGCCATCGTTAAAACCGTCTCCGTCGAAACCCTCCCGCAAGTGCAGTTGGCTCCCCTCGATCACGTTCGCCTCGATAATGTTGAGCCTCTGCCTCATCGGTTCCACGCTCGCGTCCGCTCAAGGCACAGGAGGGCGCATCATCGGGCGCGTGTCCGATTCCAGCGGAGCGGTGCTGTCAGGTGTGAAAATCACGCTCACCAACACGGCCACAAGCGTGGCCAGCGATACCACCACCAACAGCAACGGTGATTACAGTTTTCCCACGGTCCCGGTCGGCACCTACAATTTGGAATTCGATCTCACAGGGTTTAAGAAAAATCTGCAGAAAGCGGTGGAGGTCAGTCTCAATCAAGTCGTCACGCTCAACTCGGTGCTCCAGATCGGCGCGACCAAAGAGACGGTCGAAGTGACATCGGAAGCGCCACTCGTGGATACCACGAGCACGCAGCTAGGTGCCGTCATGGACGCCAAGCAGGTGGCGAACCTGCCGCTGAACTCGCGCGATACCTATCAACTGCTGCAATTGCAGCCGGGAGTCATGTCGACCGTCGGCTCGAGCAACACGCTCGTCTACGGGAGCGATAGCCCCGGCGCTGTTTCTGTGAACGGCGGCCGCGGCCGCTCGAACAATTTCAGCGTCAACGGTGGCGACGCCAACGATCTGTTTGCCAATTTGCCGACGGTGCAGCCGTCGCCCGACAGCATCGAGGAATTCCGCGTTATCACCAACACCTTTGACGCGGAGTACGGGCGCAACTCGGGTTCGGTCGTCAACGTGGTGACGAAGTCGGGGACCAACGATTTGCACGGCAACTTGTACGAGTTCTTCCGTAACAAGGTTCTCAATGCCAACAATTACTGTCTGACGGCGGCCGCTCCCGAAGATCTTCCTTGCAGCAAGCCGCAATCGAACCAGAACCAATTCGGTGGTACTTTCGGCGGTCCAATCATAAAAAACCGGACGTTCTTTTTCGCCAGCTACGAGGGGCGGCGGGTGCGGCAAGGAATTTTGTCGCCTGCCGTGACAGTGCCGACCTCGATGGAAAGACCGTCCGCGACGAACACGGTGAATAACGTGATCATCGGGGACTTCTCACAGGTGGGCCCTTTTACTGGGGCGTTGACGAACTCTTCGATTCTCGCAAACCGCCCCAACTGCCAGTCGGACACGACTGCGATTGGAGAGAACGGAGGAGCGATTGCCGACGGAGCTAATTATTCCGATATTTTCACGAACAGCCAGATTCCGCTTTCGTGTATGGATCCCACCGCGGTCGATGTTCTCCAGTTTGTTCCCGTCGCGCCGAATGGGGGCTCCCTGGTTAGCACTGTACCCGTTCAGGCGATACGCGGCGACAATTTCACCGCCAAAGTCGACCATAGACTGAATGATAAGCAGAACCTGAGCGTCTATTACTATTTCCAGGACACCCGGACACACAACCCATTCGCCACTTTCGAACTCGCCGGTGCCGACCTCCCAGGCTTCGGAGCAACAACCGCAGAGCGCTTCCAACAGTGGAATATTACCCACACCTGGACCATCAACAACAATACCGTCAATGAGTTTCGTTTTAACCTGAATCGTGAAGGACAGTTGACATTTCTCCATCCTTCGAACACATCACTGGTGCAGAATTCCTGCCCCCCACCGCCTTCGTGGCTCACGGCTCCGATTCCATGTTTCTATGGTGACGGCTCCACGGATCCCAACGGCAGCCAGTTTGGTATTCACCCGGGCTTGAACGCCAACCGTGAGGGCCTTCCATTCATGGCGATCTCTGGAGGTTTTTCGATTGGCAACAATTGGGAAGGCGAGCTTCCTCAGGCGGGGAACTCGTTCCAGTGGTCGGACAGTTTATCTAAGATTTGGGGCAATCACAGCTTCAAGTTTGGAGTGGATGTCCGCCGCCAGCAATTCAATCAGTTTTATTACTTCAATATAAATGGCGAGTTCACCTATTTTGGTGGCGGGCCCAATGACTTGGGCGCTGGCGATCTCTTTGGTAATTTCATGCTGGGGCTTCCTGATACATACGGACAGGGCTCCCCGCAGAATGAAGCCATTCGCAACACCGGGCTATATCTTTACGCTCAAGACAGCTGGAAAATCAAACCGAATCTGACTCTAAACTACGGTCTTCGGTGGGAACTGAATACTCCGCTCACCGACATTGAGCAGCATGTCCAGACATTCCGGCCCGGACAGTCGTCCACCGTCTATCCGTGCGGAGGGCCTAATACTGACTGCACATCTCAGAGTCCGGTCGGATTGGTGGTGCCGGGTGATCCCGGCGTGCCCGCCGGTATGACCTCTACTTACTACCACGCTTTTGCTCCTCGCATCGGCATTGCATGGAGTCCGGGCAATTCTGGCAAGACCAGCGTTCGTGCAGGGTGGGGTTTGTTTTATAACCCGATCGAGCAACTGGTCCTGGCGCAGTTCGGAGCCGAGCCTCCATTTGGAGGGAGCACCGTGCTGTCGGAGACTCAATTCAACCTGCCGTTTGCCGGCCAGGATTACAACCCTGCCACGCAAACTGGAACCACGTATCTGAACCCCTTTAACGGAGTTCTTCAGGCGCCCCGCGGCAGTCCTCAGGATTGGGCGCGGTTCGAGCCCATCATTCTCTATGGAGATTTTCAGCCGCACCTGCGGACGCAATATTCCGCGCAGTATAACCTGACGATTCAGCGTGAGTTGACGAAAGATATGAAACTGGAAGTCGGCTACGTGGGATCGCAAGGGCATCGCCTGTTGGCTACCCACGACGTCAATTATTCGAACCCCCAGACCTGTCTGGACATCAACACCCTGGATGGGCCCGGCACTTGTGCGCAGTTCACAGAGGACGCTCCGTTTTCCGTGACTGTGCCGTCCGGCTTCAACTTCCATATGCCGAATGGCACGGTCGTTCCCGGAACAGGTCAAACGCTCCAATTCGTGGGTTTGCGCAAATATTCCTCGCCCCAGTGTGATCCGACCACTGGCAATGGCTGTCCCCTGGCCAGCGGCGTTCCTGTTTTTACCAGCATCTTCGCGCAGGACACGATCGCCAGCTCAGCCTACAACTCCCTCCAGGTCTCTTTAGACAAGCGGTTTTCTCACGGATTGCAATTTACAGCAGCCTACACCTATAGCAAGTCGATCGACGAAGCATCGAGCTTCGAAGGAATTCTCAACCCGCTCCCCGGCGCGCATAACTATGCTCCATCGCTGTTTGACGCCCGTCATCGCTTCGTAGTCAGTTATTTCTGGAATTTGCCGATCAAGAAGTACAACGGTCTCGCCGGGAAAGTGCTGAACGACTGGGCTGTTTCCGGGATCACGACTTATCAAACGGGATTTCCGATTCGAATCACCTCATCGGCTGACAACGAGTTGATGAACAGCTTCGACTTCGAATTGCCCGGAGAGCCCGATCAGCTTTCGAAGTTCGGTTGGCAGAGTCCCCAAAAGAATGGGAACTACTACTTCAACCCTCAGATATTCACCGAGAATACGACGGACCCGACTTGCGGGGGAGCGCCTTATCCGGGCTGTTACGATCCCAGTTTGTTGGGCAGGGTTGGCAACGCCCCCCGTACGATTTGCTGCGGGCCCGGAATCAGCGATACCGATTTCGTTGTGATGAAGAGCCTCAAGGTCAACGAGCGCACTCATTTCGAGTTCCGCGCGGAGATTTTCAACATCTTTAACCATACGCAGTTCTTCAATCCAGACGGCAACAGCACCGACGGGTCGCAATTCGGTCAAGTCACCGAAGTCAAAGACCCGCGTCTAGTACAATTTGCATTGAAATTCTACTTCTAGTTCGCAACAGTTCGATCCCGGGCGGTTCACCCCGTCCGGGTCTAATCTAATGGCCGACCTATTAGGACTTGGCCTGAGTTTCCTGGAGACATCACGATGTACCCCGCACTGCAAAAAGAGCTCGACACGTTCGAGCGACGTACTCCGAAGTCCGCCGAAGCGCATAAGAAGAACCTGAAGCGCCTGCCTCTTGGCGTGGCCAGCAACTATCGTGCTTACGAGCCCTATCCCATCTTTGTTTCGGAAGCTTCCGGCAGCAAGTTCCGCGATCTCGATGGCAACGAATACCTTGATCACAATCTTTGTTTTGGCACGCTCATGGCGGGCCATTCGCATCCCGCGGTGATCAAGGCTGTCGAAGGGCGTCTGCACAAAGGCACCGCTTATGGCATGCCCCATAACATGGAGTGGGAACTGGCCGAGGAAGTCTGCACGCGCTTTCCCCTCGAGATGTGCCGCTTCGGAAACAGCGGCACCGAAGCAACCATGCACACCATTCGTCTCGCCCGCGCCGCTACGGGGCGCGACAAGATCATCAAGTTCGAAGGTGGATATCACGGCCTGCACGACGCCGCATTGGTCAGCGTAAAGCCGCATCCTCCAGCCGATGACTTCGGCGATATCAAGGACCCGAAGCCGATTCCCGGTGGAGGAGGCGTGCCGAAAGCGAGTATTGCCAACGTCCCGATCGCGACCTTCAACGATCTCGAAACCGTTGAACGACGATTCAGGGAGAATCCGAATCAGATCGCGGCTGTGATTCTCGAGCCCATCATGATGAACGTCGGCCTGTGCATGCCAGAAAAGGGCTTTCTCGAAGGCCTCCGCACGCTCTGCGACAAGCATGGCGCGCTGCTGATTTTCGACGAAGTCAAGACCGGTGCCAAGTTATCCTGGGGCGGCGCTTCGGAATACTTCGGCGTAGCCCCCGACATGATCTGCCTGGCCAAGTCGATTGGCGGCGGATTTCCGCTGGCGGCTTTTGGTGCGCATAAGAAGGTCATGAACTTGATTGCTGATCACAAAGTGTTTCACGGCGGCACTTACAACACGAACCCGATTTCAATGGCTGCCGGGATAGCGACGTTCCGCGAAGTTCTGACGCGAGCGAATTACTCGCTCATCGAAAAACTGAGCAACAAGCTGGTCGACGGGTACAAGAAGACGGTTGCGAAGGTCGGCTTGCAAGGTTACATCGCGAGTGCCGGTGCGAACGGTGCATTGATGCTCTATCCGAAAGAGATTCGCAACTATCGCGATTGGCTCCCGATCGATGTGGATCTCTGGCGGCACTACTGGTTCGGCATGGTGAATCGTGGAGTGATGGCGCAGCCTTACTGGTGGGACGAGCAATGGACGATCTCCGTCCAGCACACGGAGGCCGACATCGATCAGCACCTGGCGGCGTTTGCCGAAGTTGCCCCGTCCCTGGCAGTCGCGCAGCAGGAGCGACTGGGAGCTTTAGCCGCTCACTAAGAACTGTACGGGAAGTATCGAACCGTCGGGTGATTCGGACATCTTCATAGTCCGATCACCTGACGACTTGATCGCTCGATCACCCAATGACCCAATGATTCAATGGCTCAATGAGTTCTGATTCCAAACAGCCCGATCTGAAGCGCGTCCTCGGACGCTTCGATCTTGTACTGCTCTTTGTCGTCGCCGTCTTTAATCTCAACGTCGTCCCTAGCATTGCGGCTAACGGTGGTGTAACTGTCTGGCTTTGGATCATCTCGCTGCTCCTTTTCTTCTGGCCGCAGGGAATCGCCGTAATTGAACTTGCGCATCGTTATCCCGGAGAGGGCGGCGTTTACTTGTGGGCCAAAGAAGTATTCGGCGATTTCCATGGATTTCTCTCCGGATGGTGTTACTGGACCAATAACATGCTATATGTGCCGACGGTGATGCTCTATTTCGTCGGAGTCACTGCCTTTGCCATGGGGCCAAGCCACGCCGGGCTCGCCGACAACAAGAGTTTCGCGATGGCCGCCTCGCTGGCCCTTTTGATTCTCTTGACGGTTATCAACATCGTCGGTCTGGGGGTAGGGAAGTGGCTCAATAATCTGGGAGCCATCGGGACGTTCGTTGCGGCCGCAGTTCTGATCGGCCTTGGATTTACCATCTGGTCGCGTTTCGGCACGACTGTGACGGCCGCGGACTTTCGTGTCCCGGCCGATCCCCGATTCGTCCTGAATTCGTTCGGCGTGATTTGCTTTGGACTCGTCGGCCTGGAACTCGCGTCGGTGATGGGCGACGAGATTAAAGATCCGCAGAAGACGCTGCCGGGTGCTGTTGCCTGGGGTGGAATAATTTCCGGGCTGCTCTATATCGGAGCGACACTGACATTACTGGTTGCTGTCGGCAAAAATGACATCAGCGTGCTGCAAGGGATTGTGCAGGCGGTCAGCCACATGGCCGGCAAGGTTGGCGTAGCCTGGATCGTCACGCCCTTTGCGCTGATGCTCAGTCTCTCGATCGCGGGCATCGGTTCGGCTTGGATGGGCGGATCAGCCCGCATTCCGTTTGTCGCCGGTCTCGATTCCTATATGCCGTCGTGGCTGGGGGAAGTCCATCCCAAATATCGGACGCCATACGCCGCGCTCATTGTGCAGGCAGTCGTGTCGCTGGTATTGATCGTAATCAATTTTTACGCTTCGGGCGGGGTGCAGGAAACATTCCAGACCATGCTCTCGCTGGCCGTCGTTCTGCAATTGGTTCCGTTTCTGTATGTGTTCGCGGCGCTGCTAAAATTTGCTTTCGCAGGCGATATGGCGAGTGCGCGCTACAGCCGGGGAACGCTCTTGATCTCTGGATTCTGCGGCTTCATAACCACCGCGCTCGGTATCGTTTTGGCGTTTTTTCCCGCGAAGCAGATCACGTCCGTGTGGAAATACGAAGCGAAGATGGTCGGCTTTACGCTGTTTTTTCTCGTTCTGGCCGCGTTTTTCTTTTTCGTATACGGGCGGCTGAAATCACCCCAACCCGTGCCAGTTGAGTAAAACTTTGCGGCTGTGACTTGTGGAGGAGCTTATGTCTGGTGGAGTCGCGACTGACGTCAAGAATTACTCGATGTTCATTAATGGTGAATTCGTTGCGAGTAAGACGAATAAGACATTTCCGGTCTATGACCCGTCCACAGAAGAAATAATTGCGCAGGTTCCTGACGCCAATGCTGATGACGTCAACCGCGCCGTCGGCGCTGCCAAGGCCGCGTTTGAGGACGGTCCATGGTCTACTACCACAGCGCAGGAACGTGGACGCGTCTTGTTCCGCCTGGCTGAAAAAGTGCGGCAGAACTTGCCCATGCTCGCCGAACTCGAATGCCGCAACTCGGGCAAGCCGATTGTTGAAGCTGAGTTCGATATCACCGATGTCGCCACCTGTTTCGAATATTATGGCGGCCTGGCCACCAAGGTGGTCGGCTATGTGAATCCGGTTCCCGATAACGCGATGAGCCTCTCGCTCAAAGAACCGATGGGCGTGGCCGGGCAGATCATTCCGTGGAATTATCCCTTGACCATGGCTGCCTGGAAGCTTGCTCCTGCGATCGCCGCGGGTTGCACGTGTGTGCTCAAACCGGCGGAACAAACTCCACTCACAGTGCTGGAGTTGGCGAAGTGGTTCGACGAAGTCGGCTTGCCCAAGGGCGTGGTCAACGTGATCACCGGCTTCGGTGAGACGGTCGGGTCGCCGCTGGTCAAGCATCCCGATGTGAATAAGATCGCATTTACCGGTTCTGCTTCGGTCGGCAAGATCATCGTGAAAGAGGCGGCTGACACGGTGAAACGCGTGACCCTCGAGCTGGGCGGCAAGTCGCCGAACATCTTTTTTGCCGACGCCGATTTTGAAGCGGCCATCGATGGAGCACTGTTTGGCGTCTTCATTAATCAAGGCGAAGTCTGTTCCGCCGGCAGCCGAATTCTCGTCCAGAAGTCGATTTATAAAAAATTTGTCGACGCTATGGCGGAAAAGGCGAAGACGATCAAAGTTGGTCCTCCGCTCGATCGCGAAACGAAGATGGGAGCCCTGGTGTCGAAAGACCAGTACGACCGGGTTTGCTCGTATCTCGAGATCGGGATGAAGGAAGCCAAGCTGGCCTCGGGTGGCGGACGTGTCGATAAGTTCGCCAAGGGCTACTACGTGCAGCCCACGATTTTCTATGACATCGATAACAGCGCCCGCATCGCGCGCGAGGAGATTTTCGGCCCTGTTGCGGCGGTGATTCCGTTCGAAGACGAAAAAGATGCGATCAAGATCGCCAATGATTCGCCCTATGGATTAGCCGCTGCCGTTTGGACGCGCGACATTTTTAAAGCGATGCGTGCGGTGAGGGCTCTCCGCGTCGGCATCGTGTGGGTAAACCACATGCAACCGACTTATGTCGAGGCCCCGTGGGGTGGTTACAAGCAATCGGGGTTTGGCCGCGAACTCGGCCCCTGGGGCATCGAAGAATATCTCGAAACTAAGCAGGTATACATCAATTTGAACGAAGCTCCGATCGGCTGGTACTAAAGAAAGCCGCTACGAAGCTGCTGAGTGAGATTGAGTTATGTCGACTATCCAATTGCGCACGCCCATTCCCGGACCGCGATCCCAGGCCCTCATGAAGAGGCGCAACGCCGCTGTCGTGCAAGCGGCTTTTCACGCTACCCCAGTGTTTGTTGCGAAGTCTGAAGGCGCGGTCGTCGAAGATGTGGACGGCAATCGTCTGATAGATTTTGCCGGCGGCATTGGTTGTCTTAACACCGGACATCGCGCGCCCGCCGTCGTCGATGCCCTCCGCCGTCAACTCGATTGTTTTCTGCATACCAGCTTCAATGTTCTCCCATACGAGAGCTACATCGCCGTTTGCGAAAGGCTGAACGAAATCGCGCCCGGAAAGGGACCTAAGAAAACCCTACTCGTAAACACAGGTGCCGAGGCCGTCGAAAACGCGATCAAGATTGCCCGCAGTTACACCAAACGCCAGGCGATCATTTGCTTTGAAGACGCGTTCCACGGACGCACTTACATGGCGATGGCGGCCACCAGTAAGACGCATCCTTACAAAGCCGGCTTCGAGCCGTTTCCAGGCGAAGTCTATCGCATCCCATACGCCTATTGTTACCGCTGCTCTTACTCGCTGAAGTATCCGTCATGCGAGGTGCATTGTGCGCGGCACATCGAAGACACCTTCAAACGAGTGGTAGCGGCCGAATCGGTTGCGGCCGTGGTTGTGGAGCCGGTTCTGGGGGAAGGTGGATTTGTCACTCCGCCGGCGGAATTCTATCCCACTTTGACGGCCATATGCCGCAAGCATGGAATTCTGCTGATTGCCGACGAAGTGCAGACCGGTTTCGCTCGCACCGGGGCGATGTTTGCCAGTGAGCAACTCGGGCTTGATCCCGACCTGGTGACGATGGCGAAGTCGCTGACGGGCGGATTACCCATGGCGGCCGTGACCGGACGCGCAGAAATTATGGACGCTCCCGGCGCGGGCCAACTGGGCGGGACATTCGCGGGAAATCCGTTGGCCTGCGAGGCCGCGCTGGCGGTGCTCGACATCATCGAGAAGGAAAATCTCTGTGCTCGGGCCAATGTGTTAGGAGAGCGCTTTCGCAAGCGTGCCGCAAAGTGGCAGTCGCGGTGGGAGTTGATTGGCGACGTGCGCGGATTGGGTGCGATGCAGGCGCTCGAACTGGTTCGCTCCAAGACGACTCGTCAACCGGCCGACGAAGAGACGAAACAAGTCTCACAGTATTGTTACGAGCACGGATTAGTGACCATCACCGCCGGGTCTTACAGCAACGTCATTCGTTTGCTGATGCCCTTGGTGATCACCGATGCACAGATGGACGAAGCGATGGATGTGCTCGAAGCCGCTTTGGCTCACGTCGCCGAGAAGAAGGGCGCGTTGACGGCTCAACTGGCTTAGACATAGGCGCAGCCCAGCGAGCCCGTCGCAAACTGATTGCGGAGAACATTTATGACAACGACGACCATTGCTCCTCCCATGACCGGCCAGGAAATTGTTGACCTCACCAAGCGCCACACGCTGTTCGAGTGGTCCGCGCAATCCAAGGTCGATCCCATCCCCGTCGCGCGGGCTAAAGGTATCTATTTCTGGACGCCCGAAGGGAAGCGCTTCATTGACTTCAATAGTCAGTTGATGTCGGTGAACATCGGGCATGGGGACGAGCGAGTGATCAAGGCGATTGCGGACCAGGCAGCGGTGCTTGCGTATGCCAACCCTTTTATGGCCACGGAACCGCGCGCTCGTCTGGGAGCGAAACTCGCCGAGATTACTCCTGGGGATATTGACACGTTTTTCTTTACCAACGGTGGCGCTGAAGCCAACGAGAACGCTATCAAGATCGCGCGCTTTTTTACCGGACGTCACAAGATCATGGCCCGCTACCGCTCCTATCATGGAGCGACGGCCGGAGCGGTCAGCCTCACGGGCGACCCTCGCAGATGGGCCGCCGAGCCCGGAATTCCGGGAGTAGTGCGCGTGCTTGACCCGTATCACGGCATCGAGCGCGGCTGGGAGTCGGCGGAAACATCGCTGGCCATGATTGAGGAGATCATTCAACTCGAAGGTCCGCAAACGATCGCGGCGTTTATCCTTGAGACGGTCGTTGGGACGAACGGCATCCTTGTGCCTCCCGATGGTTATATGCAAGGCGTCCGGAAGCTATGCGATAAGTATGGAATTCTGATGATCGCCGATGAAGTTATGGCTGGATTCGGGCGAACCGGAGAGTGGTTCGCCATCGATCATTGGAAGGTTGTTCCGGACCTGATCTGCATGGCCAAGGGACTTACGGCAAGTTATATCCCGCTGGGGGCCGTCGGAATGCGCCGTCATATTGCCAAACACTTCGACGACAAAGTGTTTTACGGAGGACTTACTTACAACAGCCATCCCATGGGATGCGCCACGGCATTGGCGACGATACGTGTCTACGAAGAAGATAACCTCATCGAGAACGCGCGGAAGATGGGCTCGATCATGAAAACGTTGGGTGCGGAACTGCAGGCGAAGCACAAGTCCGTCGGGGCCGTGCGCTCGATCGGCCTGTTTGGAATTTTCGAGCTGATCCGCAATACGAAGACGCGGCAGCCGATGGCTCCCTTCAACGGCACGTCGGAAGAAATGGCTGCGCTCGGTAAGTTCTTCCGCGAAAACGGCCTCTACACCCTTGTTCGCTGGAACAGTTTCTACACGAATCCCCCGCTCTGTATTAACGAAGAGCAACTGCGCGAGGCGTTCGCGATCATCGACAAGGGCCTTGAGATTACCGATCGAGCCGTGAAGGACTAAAACGAGGCCGGGTGCTATTCAGCGATCCTGCCGGCAGTGCCTGGTGGCAGTTCTTCTCTGAGCCGATATCCGCTGATCTCGGTTTTCATCATTTCGGCGGCCAGGCTTAGAATTCGATGAGCCGCTCGCTCTGCCCTCACACCTCGACCGTGGATGTTCGAGATGAGATTGCGATTGGCGTCGGTGTCCGACGCCTTCGGACGATAAGCCATATACGCTGAGAGGCTCTCAGCAGTAGCCAGGCCTGGCCGCTCTCCAATCAACAACACTACAACCTTCGCGCCCAGTAACTCGCCAATGTCATTGAGGATGCCTACTCTACAGTGCCGAACTACAAACGAATCTCCGAAAGTCCATCCACGAGTTGTGGCACCTTCATGTAAGAGAGGCAGCAAATGAGGCACTTGCTTCGTGACAGCGGTCCCGGAGAGACCGTCGCCGATTACAACCTGCAGATCACGTTCCGTGGCGCAACGTCGCTTTACTTCCGAGAGCGACTCTTCGTTCAAGTGACGGCCTAAGTCAGGGCGCAAGAGATATTCATCTTTGGTGGTCGCATGGGAGAATGCTTCAAACAAATTCCACTTGCGGATAAGGTCCTGTACGCTCGCGTCCGCGAACAGATCCAATTCAGAGCGCACCGCGTCGCGAGCGGCGGCGTGGGCCTCACGCAAATCCAATTGTGTATTGGTTCTATAAGCGGCCCCGCTGCGTCCCGCTAGGAGGCGAGCCGGCGTCTGGGCGCGGACCTTCTTGATGATTGCGGACAAGTCGTATTCGTCCAGCTTGTTCTCGTCCGAGTTCATCAGACGGCCTTCTCCAGTGATTCCTCCAACCCCTGCATCAGTAAGCGCCTTGCGGACGAATCCAAAGGGGCGGGCTCAGTGCCGCGGTAGATCTCCATTTTCTGCAGCCACGCCAGGAATTCAGGTGCGGGGCGTAACTGAAATAGGCGGCGCGCAGCGAGGGCGTCGTGATAGCTGGTCGACTGGTAGTTGAGCATCACGTCATCCGAGCACGGAACTCCCATGAAGTAATTGCATCCGGCTGCCGACAACAGCAGAAGCAGATTGTCAGCGGAATTCTGATCGGCGGCGGCGTGATTGGTGTAACACACATCGCATCCCATCGGCAGGCCGAGTAACTTGCCCATGAAATGGTCTTCTAGCCCAGCGCGGATAATCTGGCGTTCGTCATACAAGTATTCGGGTCCGATAAATCCGACAACGCTATTGACCAGAAATGGATCGAACGCTCGCGCTACCCCGTAAGCTCGGGCTTCGAGCGTGAGTTGGTCGATTCCGTGATGCGCGTCGGCTGAGAGTGCGCTGCCCTGGCCGGTTTCGAAGTACATAACCTGATCGCCAACCCAGCGGACATCTCGCCGCCGATGATGTTCGAGAACTTCTTCGCGCCCTGCCCGCAGCATCTCCAAGGTGATTCCGAAGCTGCGGTTGGCCGCTTCGGTACCGGCCACCGATTGAAAGAGTAGGTCCACTGGCGCTCCGCGCTCGAGCGCGGCAAGTTGCGTGGTGATGTGCGCAAGGCAACACATCTGCGTGGGGATTTCGTAGGCATCAATCAGCCGCGTCAGGGATGCGAGAATTGCGCTGACGGTTTCGACCGAGTCGGTGGCAGGATTTACGCCGATGACCGCGTCTCCACAGCCGTAGAGCAGTCCCTCGAAAGCGGCCAGAAGGATCCCGCCCACGTCGTCCGCCGGGTGATTGGGTTGAACGCGGATGCCGAGCACGCCGCGCTCTCCCATGGTGTTGCGGCAGCGAGTCACGTTGCGTATCCGAGCCGCCCCCAGCACCAGATCTTTGTTGCTCATCAGTTTTGCCACGGCCGCGGCGATTTCAGGGACGATCGCCCTCTGCAGCGACCGCAGCTGAACCTCGCTCGTGCCGTCGTCAAGGATGTACTCGCGCAGTTCACCCACCGTCATGCTTGCGATGCCGCGAAACGCGTCCTGGTCAAACGAGTCGAGTATCAGGCGAGTTACGTCGTCGCGGTCGGGCTCAATTAGCGGGCGGTTCACAATCTCGCCAAGCGTCAAGTCTGCGAGCTTGCGCTTTGCGGCAACTCGCTCTCGATCGGATCGGGCGGCGATGCCTGCCAACTGGTCGCCCGACTTCTCCTCGTTCGCTTTCGCGAAGAGTTCGCGGAGATCGGAAAAGTCGAAGCGCTCGATCATGGCGGCGTCTGCTCGGAGACATTCCCGGAGACATCATGGTACGAGACATCATGGTACCCAAAAAATGATTTTGCAGGTTTCCTGATTTTCGATGGGGCGGGGGTTTCTAGTGCGCCAGGTGATGGCGGAACATCCGGGCACAGGAGACAGACGCGTAGGCTACGTTCCTATCGCCAGTGTCTCTGTTGCCCGTCGGAAGAAACGATTACCGGCGCAGCGTGGGCTTTGCTGGCGTGGTCGTTGATCGCCGTTGCGGCCTGTGTTCGCAGGTTTCCAACCCTGGCATCAAAATCGAGCGTGCTGACACTGTGCTCGCAGTGCATGCAAGTGAACTTCATGCCACTCTTGATCCGCTGGATTCGGTAGGATTTCACTGTATGGATTGTAAGTCCTCTGTCGGTTATCGCAATGTCGCCTTGGTCGGGCACCTAAGGTAACGCAGCCCGCTATTTTGTAAGCCGGTTGTATTTCTTCAGAACCTCTCGCAGGCGGTCGTGGGGGAGGGCGATTGCGGTATGACCATCAATTCCCGTCATGGTTTCGGCGGCGAGCATTGCGTTGACCACGGCCTCTTCTGTCGCTTGAACCGTGGCCAGGAACAGGGGATCTAGGCTGTCGTTGGGCAGCATTTTCAGGTCGTGCACTCCTTTGGGAGACGCCGCCCCAGGATTTGCGGTGGAGAAGGCTACGAATATGTCTCCAGAGCCGTCGCCGGAGTAACTGCCGTCGCGGCCGAGGCCAAGAGAAGCGCGGCGGGCGAGACGCTTCATTTGCGTCGGAATCAGCGGCGCGTCGGTTGCAATCACAATAATGATTGAACCAACGTCTTCGCCATAAGCAGGATGCTCGGGAATTTCTTTGCCGACGGGGACACCGGCGATACGCAGTTGGTCACGCCGTCCATAGTTGCACTGAACCAGGACTCCGACCGTGTAGCCTCCCGCCTTCGCGTCGAGCACGCGCGAGGAGGTTCCGATTCCGCCTTTGAATTCGTTGCAGATCATGCCTGTTCCGCCGCCCACGTTGCCTTCTTCGACCGGGCCGCCGTGTGCGGAATCGAGTGCGTGAAACGCGTCTTCGGCCTGCACGTGGAAGCCGTTAATATCGTTGAGATAACCGTCCCATGTTTCGGCTACGACGGGCAGGGACCACCAATAGCCTTCCATGTCGGGCTCGCCTCGCTTTACTTTCCAGGCGATGACAGCGTCGCGGACCACACCAACGCTGTGAGTGTTGGTGATCATAATGGGACCGTTCAGAAAGCCAGAGTCCTCGAGCCATGTTGTGCCGGTCATTTCTCCGTTTCCGTTAAGCGTGAACCATGCGCCAAAGACGGAGTCATTCGCGTCTTTTCCGCGCGGATGAATTGCGGTGACGCCAGTTCGGACCGGGCCTTGGCCGACGACCAGTTTGCCGCTGCCCGAAATCAGCGTCGTGTGCCCCACTTCGACACCCTTGACGTCGGTGATCGCGTTGTTCGCGCCAGGTGTGCCGTCGAAGGGGACACCGAGATCGCGTGCCCGTGGCCGGCTTTGGCCAGTCGCGAGAGTGGCGGAGAGGGCGGCAAAGAATAGAAGAGCGGGGAAGACAGCCCGCGCAATCACAAAGGATGGAATTCGCATCATAGGTATGGCTCGGGTGTGGCCAGTGGAACCGAAAGCGGGAGTATAAAGCATCGAGCATTGATCATCGATCACTCCATCATTGGTTTAGAATTCTGCGTAGGGCGTTGGCTGGCGCATTTGGCAACTGTCAGGAGACGAAATGGAGAACTGGAAACGGGCGGTCATTGCAGGATCGGCGGGTGCGGCGACCATGTTACTGCTAAAAGGGAAGCGTCCCGCAGCTGTGTTGGTGGGAGGGGTTGGACTCGCGGTTCTGGCCTCGGAGTATCCCAATCAGTTCGTAAAGATTCGCGAGGATCTGCCGTCCTACGTGCGCCAGGGGACGCGCTTCCTGGATCTCGCCATGAGGATCGGGAGCAAGATCGGCGAAGCAGCCGAAAAGCGCGCAGCGCGCGCATTCGAGGAGTTAGGGGAGTTCTGAGCCTCGCTGGCCGGTCGCGTTCAAGATGATCGGTGGGGAATTATTCGATGCCGAGCTGTTTACGGGCTTCAGGGCTCAGCCGTTCCGGAGTCCACGCCGGCTCCCAGATCACGTTGACGTTGGCATTGCGGACGCCCGGCAGTTGCTCGACGCGAGACTTTACCTGAGCGCTGATGTTTACGTGCTCGGGGCAGCCCTGAGCGGTGAGGGTCATGTCGACGGTGACGTCCTGCTGATTCTCTGGCACGTCGTCGAAACGGATGTCATAGATCAGCCCGAGGTCGACAATGTTCACTGGGATTTCAGGGTCGTAGCACTGCTTCAGTGCGTTCAGAACGTCATCTTGGACAATGGGCATAATCGCGCGATAATTCGTTGCATCCATTCTAACTGAAATAACCGGGACCATTCTTAGACCATGCCACTCGACACTGAGTTTCAGAAAAAACTGCAAATCTTCCTGGCGATTGCCATCGTGGCCGTGGGGGCGCGAACGGCTTATATCGTCTACGAGCGCCACGAGGCGATGAAGGCCGATGTAGCTCCTCGCCAGGAAATCGCCATGAATGCCGACAACTATGTCGTACCGAAGAAGTTACATTTCTACGACTTGAAATCGGCGCAGGAGTTGACCGCGCAGCCGGTGTGGGTGAAATACGGGTATGCACTCACATATTTTCCTTACGATACCCGGCGGCATCTCACAGACTTCGCGCATGATGCGGGCACGCTCGCCCCGCTGCAGAAGTTGGCCATTCAAGGCGTCGTGACTGCAGTCGCTCCCGATGCCCCCGGACTCAAACAGGTGCTCGCGCGCTTTGCGCTCGATGGCAAGGACTACGTGGTTTCGATTGGCTCGGAAAAAGACGGCGACTTTAAACTCCGTGCCGCCGATATCTTCTTCATCGAAGATCCGCACGATCTCTACAAGCACTGGCCGGCTGACGTATGGAAGAAGATCGATGCCCACGAAGTGCATGAGGGGATGAACGAATTGCAAACGCTCTTCGCGATTGGGATGGGGATTCCCGAGGGCTCGGGCAACTACGGTTCTGAGACCCTGCGCTACGCGAATGGCGGAAAGCCTCTCGTGGTCACATTTGAAAACAACAAGGCGATTGCCATCAAGGCGGGAACGTAATTTTCAGCTACAATTCGGGCCATGAAACGGCTGCCCGCCCTCCTTCTCGCGTACTTCGTGCTGTCTCTTGTCGCCTTTGCCGCGCCGCGCACCCTGCGCGTCGACTACTACCACACTGGGAACTCGCAGGCAGAGGTGTTCAGCCTTGACCGCGTCGTTCTCGAACCTCTGGAGTGGCCGGGCAATCCAAACAAATCCGTCGACGAGAGCGGCCTGGGCAACTACCTGTTTGAAGTTCGTGAACAAGGCAGTGCGAAACTCATCTATTCCCGCGGATTCAACTCCGTATTCGGCGAGTGGAAAGACACCGACGAGGCGCTCCACAATAACCGGACGTTCTCTGAATCGCTGCGTTTTCCTTGTCCCGATGTCCCGGTCGACGTGTTGCTCAAAGAGCGTCCACCGAACGGCGTTGCGGGACCTTGGAAAGAAGTCTGGAAGACGGCAGTAAATCCGAAAGACAAGTTTGTCGATCACTCGCGCCCGCCTTCGCCGGGAGCGTTGATCGAGTTGCAAAAGACCGGCGACTCCGCAACCAGAGTCGATCTGCTCTTACTCGGCGACGGTTACACAGCTGCCGAGCGCGGCAAGTTTGAGAAAGATGCTCGTCGCTTTGTGGAGACATTATTTTCGACTCCTCCGTTTCGCGAGCACCGCAACGATTTCAATGTCTGGGGATTGTGCCCGCCGGCCGATGAGTCCGGCATTTCGCGGCCTTCCACTGGAATCTACCGGCGGTCGCCGCTCGGCGCGAGCTATGACACCTTCGATAGCGAACGCTATGTGCTGACGACCGAGAACCGCACGATGCGCGACGTGGCGTCATTCGCACCCTATGAATTCGTCGAAATCATCGTGAACGGCAAAACTTATGGAGGCGGAGGAATCTTCAATCTCTACGCCACCGTGGCGAGCGACAACATGTGGTCGGGCTATGTGGGAGTGCATGAATTCGGCCATCACTTCGCCGGACTCGCCGACGAATATTACACGTCGGACGTGGCCTATCTTTCGACGGAGAAGAAAACTGAGCCGTGGGAGCCGAATGTCACCGCCTTGCTCGATCCCGCGAACCTGAAATGGAAGGATCTGGTGCAGCCCGGAATGCCGCTCCCCACGCCTTGGCCCAAAGACGAGTTCGAGCGCTTCGAAACCGGCATTCAAAAGCAGCGCCGCCAGTTGCGGGCGGAAGGGAAGCCCGAAGCGGAGATGGAAGAGCTCTTTCGACGCGAGCGCGAGAACGAAGATGCGCTGCTCGGTTCAGATAAGTACGCCGGCAAAGTCGGAGCGTTCGAGGGTGCGAATTATGCTGCGAAGGGGTTCTACCGTCCGGAAGAGGACTGCATCATGTTCACGCGAAGCAAGACATTCTGCGCGGTATGCCGACGAGCGATCGAGCGCGTGATTGGCATGTATACCTAGGCATGTACACCTAGGAGGGAGCTCCGCTCACGACAGGCGCGACCGCACGAACTCCACGACTTCCGGCGTCACATACTCTGGCGGACGGATCGCAAACGTCGGCCGGTCGGCGACCGGTTTAAGCGAGACGTTCCGCCACGCTGCTTTTCCCGAGTCTTCTTTGCCGGAGCCGTCGCCCGCGTGCAGCAGCACAGCGTCGGCGCGATCAAGGAACATTTGCGCCGAAGTTTTGAAGTCTGCCGTTTGCGGGTCAAGCACCGTGAGATAAAGATCGGGCCTCACGAACTGCAGAACGCTGTTGGATTCAATGATGGCGTTCCCCACGCCCGCGAGAATTTTTCGGATGCGCGGCATGGCTTCCGCAAGCTGGCCTTGCTGCGTTCGCACCCACCACGAGTGATCGGCGCCAGCCACCAGAAACCGTGAAGTGTCCGACTCGCCAGAGCGGTCTTTTTCTTCTGACACAGCCAGTGAATGATCGGCAGTGACGCAATCGCAGGGCTCGCCGTTGGCGGAGCAGACGCCGTGTCCGTATTGCGTTATTTTCAGCGCAGTCCAGTGGAAATCGGGCAGAGCGGCGATTAGACCCGCGACCACGCTGGTCTTTCCAACGCTGCGACTGTGACCGCCGATGACGACGATGGGCATGGGAAAGCAGTCTTAAGCAATTAGCAATTGGCCATTAGCAGCTAGTTGCGGCCTCAGCCTTACGGCGACAACTGTGATGCGATCAGCGATTCTTTTTTGCCGATCGTGACAGGAACGCCAGCTCTTTAAGATACTCTTTTACCGGTTTCGCAGGTGTTCCCCAGAAGACAACGCCGCTTCCTCTTAGCACTTTCTTTGGCAGTATCCCGCATTGGCCTCCCAACATGGCTCCGGATTCCACGCGGGCGTGATCTCCGATTCCTACCTGGCCTCCCATGATAACGTTGTCTTCGATAGTGACGCTGCCCGAGAGGCCCGTTTGAGCGGCGATCACCACGTTCTCGCCGATCTGGCAGTTGTGGCCGATGTGGACAAGATTGTCAATCTTGGCTCCCCGTTTGATTCGTGTTTCGTCGAGCGCTCCGCGGTCGATCGTCGCATTGGCGCCAATCTCTACATCGTCCTCAATAATCAGCCGTCCGATCTGCGGCGATTGCTCGTAGCGTCCCGTGGCCGCGTCTCGGACATAGCCGAAGCCCTCGCTGCCGAGCACCGCGCCTGCCTGCACGACGACACGATCGCCCATCCGCGTGCCTTCGTAGATGGTGACATTCGCGTCAATGCGGCAGTGGGCGCCGATCGCTGCGTCGTCGTCGATTACTGCACCCGCTCCAACCGTCGTTTCATCGCCGATTCTGACACGCTCACCCACCACTGCCTGCGCACCGATCGCCACATTCTTACCAATTATCGCGGACGCATGCACGATCGCCGTCGAGTGAATGACGCGTTCGCCGGCAGGCTCGCACAGCAGCCTTGCGGCTCTTGCGAATGTTAGGCGCGGCTGGGCCGAGATCAGAATCGGTTTCGAGCATTTGCCTAGTGAATATTGACCCGACGGAAACTCTTTCGCGATGACGGCTGCCGCTGCGGAAGCGAGGGCGGCTCCGAGATGTTCGGGGTCTTCGACAAACACCAGGCTTTCCTTCGTGGCCGACTGGAAGCTGGAGACCGTGCTTACACAGACATTCGGGTCGCCGAAAAGATGACAGCCTAGTCTCTCGGCCAAATCGCGCAGGGTTCGGTTCATGGTTGTTTATTATGCCGTCTATTGCCGTGGTCCATTGTCGCGTAATCAGTGGCTAGTCGCCAGCGCCCAGTAGAGTTCGCGTCAATATCAATACAGTGGTGGCTCGCCCGGCGGGCGCGTTTTCCATCGGCGATGCACCCAGAGCCACTGGTCGGGATATTGCCTTATCACGTCTTCGATCACTTTGGTGAACTTTGCCGTATTGGCGACGATGTCGGACTCGTTATCGGCGGTTCGAACTAGTTCCACGGCAGGATCGAAGCGCAGGATATATTTGCGCAGTGTCTCATCCCACACCGTGAAGCCCGGCACCACTGCCGCATCTGTGCGCAAGGCGATTCGAGCCAACCCGCTGGCCGTGCAGGCGGGAACCCCAAAGAAATCCACGAACACGCCCTGCGGAGGAGTCATGTTGGTGTCCATGAGGATGCCTACGGTTTCTCCCGCCTTCATCGCGGAAAGCAAGCCGCGAACGAAATCGTCTTTGTCGACGGTGCGGTTGCCGTGCATGGTGCGGTATCGCTGAATCAGCGCGTCAAAATAAGGATTGTCGAGCGATCGCATCACGATCGACAGCGGATGCCCATGCAGAGAATGTGCGAACGCCGAGAGTTCCCACGCTCCGAGATGCCCCGTAAGGAACAGGACGCCTTTCCCGCGAGCATAGGCGCGTTCGAAGTTTTCGAATCCGCGATAGACCACAACATTCGAGACATTTTCACGGGTGTAGCGCGGGAACAAGCAAACCTCAGCGAGCTGGCGTCCCAGAGAAACAAATTCACCGCGAAGCAGCGCGCGGCGTTCGCGGTCAGTCATTTCCGGAAAAGCCAGAGTCAGGTTGCGCAGCCCCACTCGCCGCAAGCGCCCGTGAAGCGCGTAGACGGTCAATCCGAGTGTGATTCCGATCCCTCGCGCCAGCGGACGCGGGAGCGCGCCCATGATTTTTATGAAGGGCCAGACTAGAGCGTACTCGAGGCGTTCTCGCAAAATGCGGTTCTCAATCCCCGGTTCCCGGTCCCCAGTGTTTCACGAGACAACGTTGCACGAGACGACTACTGAGAACTGGCCGGGAACTGAGAACTGTCTCTTTTCACTTCGACGCTTGGATGGCCCACTTGGCCAACGTGCTTAAGAATGGGTACGACGCCTTGGGCGCTTCCACTTCTCCCTTGAGTGACGTACTGAAGGGAACCATGTGCCCGTAGAATTCGCGCGTGCTGTCCTTGTCCTGCTTGATCACCGCTCCCGACAGTTCGAGCCCGGCGAAAAGCCCGCGCGACCGCGAATAGGTCAGCACCTGTGCCCGCATCTTCCAATCGGTATCCGCCGCCGCGTGGCGTCCAACGGGCCCAGCCGCCGCGCTGGCATCGGCTCCCAGTTTGAATTGGCTCGAGAGGAGATGATCCATGCCGTTCTTGTTCATGATCAACATCACCAGGTCAGTCGCCTGGCCGCCGATCTGCAAGCCGAAGCTTCCTCCCCCAATCGTGAAGAACGCGGGAGCGCTCCACCCCTTCTCTGTGCGGCAGCTTGCCACTCCTTTGCCGTAGCGCCCGCCGAAGACGAATCCCCCGTTGAGCAGCGATGGGACAACGGCCACGCATTCTGCCGAGCCCAGCACTTCTTGTGGAATACCTTTATCGGGAGCAGCCTGGATCTCGTCGAGGACGGTGCCCGCCGCTTCGACGCGTCCGGAGGCCTTGGTGTTTGCCTCTGGAGCCTTGGTGGTGTCGTCAGCAGTGGAGAGAACTGGCGTCAGCAAACAAAAAGACAGCAAAAGAGCGCATAGATTTCGCATCAAGTCTCACCTGGAAGTGGGAGTATGGATTCTGTTGTACCTAATTCTATTCGATGCGGGCGGGTAAGGGGATAATCAAGGGGTAGCCCCTATTTTTGAACTGCTGGGTTCAGTGGAATCAGGGTTTTATGCGAAGAGAGTGGATGGCTCGGAGACAAAAAAATGCGGGGCTGAAATCGGCGACCCTAATCTCCGGTTTCAACCCCGTCTCCCAGGTTCTGTGGTAGGTGAGCCGAGTATGGGGCCGGAGCAAAAAGCGGACAAGATTACGAGGGTCACTGTACCTAGGTAACCGCAGGAATCTGTCCATCACCTAGCCTTGATCGCCAAAGTCCCCACCGAATCCGCCGGAAGCTCAATGGCCACGGAGTTGATGGCTATCGAACGGCCCGGCAACTCGATCTGCACCGTCTGCGCGTGGCTGAGTTCGTTGCGTACCAGCACGACGATCGACCCGTCGGGGTTCAGGAAGGCAAGCGCATCATCACAGGTGCCAGTGGTCCGCAAACTCTTGGCTCCCACGTCGACAAAATGCGTCAAGTGTTTCAGCAGGTAGTAATCGTGGTTGTAGCGAAAAGTCTTGCTGGCTCTATCCACGGTCACCAGGGAGTTCTGCGCCCATCCCCACGTGCTTTTGCCATCCTGATCGAGCGCGATATTCCAGTACATGTAGCCGGAAGTGCCGCTGCGGAAATAGTGCTTCATCAATTGCCAGCAGTAGCTTGTGTAATGCCAGCTGTTAGTACCGTCGCCGCACTCCTGCTCTGACTGGAAAATGGCAAGACTCGGGAATTTACGGTGAACCGCGGGCAGTGCATTCTTGCCGGCCCACTGCATCCCAACGCCTCTGATGAAACGCGCCGCGCCTTCGTCGTCCATCACCCTTTCAAACAACTTGGGATCGCCGCGCTCAAATGTCCCGAAGAAAATGTCTACGTTGCGTTTCTGCATTTCCGGCCCCAACGAGTGCAAAAATCGAATCAGTCCCTGTGGCGTCCAGGTGCAACTGGGGAAGTTCTGGGCCGAATTAAACTCGTTTTGTGGCATCACCATCCCCACGCCAATGCCTTCAGCTTGATAGGCGTCGATGAAGCGGCCAAAGTATCGGGCGTATGCGTCCAGGTAGCGCGGTTCCTGAATAAACAGGTCTTCGCCCTCATGGCCTATTTGGTCGGGACGGATGCCGTTGTCTTTTGTTCCGGGAAAAGACTTGGCTTCGGCGTAAAAGTGATTGCGTTTCATCCAACTGGGCGGAGTCCATGGAGAAGCCCACAGCCGCAACGCAGGCTGAAACCTTTGTGCCGCGTGGATGAACGGAATCAGCGTTTTCCGGTCATGCTCAATGGTGAAGTGCCGCAACTCGAAATCGCCATCATTGTCGTCGTAGCTGTAGGCTTCCGTCGCAAAATCGTTGGCCCCTATCGGCATGCGGCAGTAGGTGAAACGCGCTCCCGCCGCCGGGTCGAAAAGTTCGTGCATCACGCTTTCGCGATCCCGCTCCTCGAGAGCCGAAAGCGCAGTCCAACCAAGTTCATTGAAGCAGGCCCCAAAGCCAGCCATGGCCGGTGCCTTATCGCTGTCAGCGGTCATCGAATGTTCGAAATTCGCAGGGTCGACATTCAGGTTGAGAAGTTCCCATCCGAACCTCGGCTTCAATATCTCGCCATCCTGCCACGCCTGCGTCTCAGTCGTGGTCACAAAGGTAAGGCGATCATCCTTTAACGGTTCAGGAGGAGGCAGTTGCGCATGGGCCGTCGCGATCCATGGCATCCCGGGAAGCGCGGCGGCTGCGGCGAGCTGTACGGAACTCCTAATCACCTGCCTGCGATTCCAAAGTTTTCGATCCATGCGTCACGTCCTTCCGGCTTATTTGGTGTTTGGATTGGCAATCAGCACCGTGATGGTCGCGACGCACTTCCAGGTGCCGTCGATTTTTGCCCAGGTATCCACGAATCGCTCGCGGTTCATCCACTTCTTACCTTTGTCGACGCCCGAAGTCCGAAAGATTCCGACGACTACGGCCGAGTCACCGTACACTTCGACCGAACTCTGTTCCGTCACCGCCTGCGCCGGAGGATGATAGTCGGGAGCCTTGATGCTGGCCAGGAATGCAGATTTCGACTGCATGCTGCCGTCGATGTCGACGGACACAAGTGTCTCCGCCAGAAGCATGTCGAGGGCCTTGATATCTTTCGACTCCAGAGCCCGGTTCCAGGAATTGTCCAGTGCGAGAATGCGCGTGCCCTCCTCGGACCGGTGGTTCGACTGGGCCTGCGCCGCAGCCATCAGCGACAGCACTGCTGCCGACACCATTAACCCTACCCGCAATGACCCCTGCAGAAATAGACGTAGACGGCGACTCGTAACCATCTGGCTCATCGACACCGAGACCTCCAAGAGGACGGCTCCGCCCTACGCAAGAGGACGGCTCCGCCCTACGAGTGTAACGGGCTGCAAGTCGCCGATGCCAACATTTGTGCCAGCTTAGTGTCGGCCTGAATACGCCTTTGCTTGATTGTCTTCTAAGGCAGGGAAATCACACACGCAAAATACGTAAGGCCCTCACTTTCGTGAAGGCCTTACTTCGTTCAAACGGTAGTTTCGTGGAAGCGGGTCTGTATTACTTCGCCGTGACCAGCGAATGCGTGATCGCGTGTACGGAGAGGGCGATGCGGTTCTGGACGCCTACTTTGCGCATCAGTTTGGCGACGTGAGCCTTTACCGTACGCTCTTCGATTCCCAGAGCCGAGCCGATCTCTTTGTTCGAGCGTCCGGCCACCAGCATCTCCAATACTTCTTTCTCGCGGTCGGTGAAAGTGATGCGTCCGGCCGGGAAGATCCGTCCGGGGCTCGCGCTCACGCGCTCGATGAACGTTGAGAGCACGCGCCGCGGGGCCCATACGGAACCCTGATGGACGATGCGCAGAGCCTGGATAAATTCAGCTGGTGAAGCGGCCTCGTCGACGTAGCCTTTGGCCCCGGCGGCGATCGCTTTCAACACGCTTTCGTCGTCCATGCCCGAGCCTGTAACAATAATTCGCAGGTCCGGACGGATGGCCTTCATGCTCGCCATGATGTCGTAGAGGTTCTGCCCGCCACGGTTGCCGAGCAAAACCAGGTCGATGGCCTGCAACTGGCCGAGTTCGGCCAAAGAGGCGGAGACCAACTCCAAATCAGGTTCGGTATCGAAGAGGGCCCGAAATCCTACAAAGCGCAGCGGATCGCTCTCCACTACGGCCACACGAATCAACGGCTTTCTGGCAACGGCAGCTTTCATCAAGGTTTCCCTGTTAGGATTGCATCCTGTTTAAGCTTGCCTGAAGAGGCACAGAATTGAAACGATTGCTCACCAAGACAAATTACGGGGGTAACCCCAAACGGGTGGGCGTGTTAGGAGGTTTGGCAGTGTACCAACGGCGAGTCTTGCGAAATTGTAGAGTGATCGGAGCAGTAGGCGCAGCGGTGGGAATGTTGGGAGCAGCGCTGGTACTTGGGCAGGAGCCGCCTGCGGCGCAGCCTTCCGCACCGCCCTCGGGCCCGGGTGCTGCTTCGACCCAAACGGTTACGCCCTATCAGCCAAAGTTCCCGGGCGATCCCGCCCGCTCGGAATCGGAGGCGCAGGCACTCGGCTACATGCGGGTCGTGCTGCGCGCGGAACGCGAATACAAGAAAAAGCACGACAAATATACGGACTCATTAGAGGGCTTGGCGGGAACCGGATCGTTCACCAAACGCATGGCGCACACTACCGACCGCGGAGATTACACCGCCAGTTATCGCACTCATAAAGACGGCTTCGTCTTCACGATGACACCCAAGCAGATGGATACCGAGCACCGGTCATTCTACGCAGAAGACGACTACGTGATTCACGGCGACGATCAGAAAGCTGCAGATTTGAATTCGCCGAAGTTGAAGTAAGTACAGGCGGAGTGCCGGTTAGCGTACAGCGGCCATTCGACCGGACTCTGCTTGTGCTTTGACGTGCTGTAACACGCGAAGGTGAATGCGGTGCACGATGCCATCGGACCACTCGCGCCAATACGCCTGCGGCCAAAAATAGTTCTGATACCAGGTCGTTCCCTCTAAGAGCGTTCGGTGATCGCTCAGCGCCACGAGACGGAATTGGCCGTGCCGCGACCGCATGTAGTTGCGGGCAAGATGCGGAGGCTCGATCTTCCACGGACTCAGCTCTTGCATAGCCTGCGGTTGTGCCGACACATCAAAAGCTAATAAGTGATCTTCGTCCCACACCGTGATCGGCTCTACGAAATCCCCGGTTGAGAAGCGGCAATAGCGCACAGCACCCGGCCCCGATCCCACGATCTGTGCCGAGGTCGGATAAGCCACTCCTGCCCGGAACAACCACTCCTCGGGAGGCGCGAGCGGCGGAAAAGCCACAACGTTCTTCCAAACCACCGACACCGGGGCATCGATCGTGATGCTCGTCGTCACCGAATTTACCGGCGGCTCGAAATTTGCTGCGTGCTCCGCAACCATCAACAACGGCAGGATGGCAACGCAAGCCGCGAAATTCGGGGCTCTTGCAAGAATGCTCCTTCGTCGCAAGATAGACCGCGCCACCAGGCCACCCGCGATCGAGAACGGGAGTGCCAGCGGAACCGCCATTACCAGGCAGATTAATCCTTCACGCCCGAAGATCAGCAGAGCCAGTCCAATCAGAAACGGCACCAGAGCGCTGATCGCGGCCGTATCAAACCGCGATCGTACTGCCTTCGCGTTCAGGAACCACGACGAGACGAACCCGGTAAGGAAGGGAACTCCGAGGAATAAGCCCCAGCCGTAGACGACAAGCACCTGACTGCCCAGCACCGCCAGCGCGACTCCGAGCACCACGGCCGTCGCGACGCCCAGAATTGCCCCCCGAGATTCTCCAGTCCTCCGAAACTCGTCGGCCGCGATTTCTTCCGCGATCGGTCGCGCGCTGGTCGGCGCGAGTGACAGCCAAAGAAACAGAACGAGATTGAGTCCGGGCACGAAGAACAGGAAGATCCAGCCGGCGCGGTACCCCGCGTCGCGCAATCGTCGTAGCGTGAGCGCGATTCCAGTCAAGAAGAAGGGAATCGCGATCGCCCACAAGATCCCATAAAGCTCGGGCTTGCGATTCCCCATTCCGGAGATCGAAACATCGAATGACGAAAAGAAATAATTCCAGATTTTCCAGGACTCTCCGAAACGAGCTGCGATCAGAGAGTCGATCGTGTATTTCAGGAGAGTGAGCGATGCGCCGGCGAGCAAGTACGGCCCGCGCCGAACTCGTCCCTCCCACGTGAACAGCCACTTCCACGAGTCCTGTCGCATGCGGTTGCCTCGTTTCCACGTGCCCGAAATTAAGCCCCGATCACCCCGACAGCACGGCTTCTTCGGTCACAGTTGAACACGTTCAACAGTGTGATCCGCAACTCTTCTGCGTGTCAAGCAAAAAATGAACACGTTCAAGATGGTGGTTTTTTATTCCGCGTCGCCGTCGCGCTCGGTGCGCGTGGGTTCGGGCTGGACCGTCGCGATCTGATCCGCAATACGCCGCACCTGGGGTGCGGTTGCGTTGCTATCGACGCGGTGGCGTTGCAGGTCCTTGACGATCTCTGTATGTTCGCGGGCACCAAAATCGCGGGCGAAGCGCGTCAAGGCTTCTGTCAGGATGTCGTGGTGGTGGATGTTCTCAAGTCCCGGTTCTCGCGTTACGTTCAGCCACAAACGATGCAGTAGCACGACGTCCTCGTTCTTCATGGTCGGCGTATGCGGGCCAATTCGGAACGTATCGACAATGCCGTCGGGACGAATAATCTGTAATACGAACTGCTCTTTCGGCTCTGGGATCGCTTCCCAGGCGGTGCCGAGCGCGAAAGCCTGTTCGGCGGGCGTCATCTTGCTCGAGAGACCGGCAACGACCGTGGAAGATTCCAGATTGTGCGCGGTCTGGGCGATAGCCGACCAGGAATCGCGCGCCGGAACCACGAGCAGAGAGACCTTCTTACCTACGCTTTCGGCGATTGACACGGCTCGCGTGAAAAGTGTCTGCTCATAATCGTCAAACATCTGTTCTGCCGAAAGTCCGTAAGCGGCGGTTCCGAACTGGCTGACGCGCGCGGTCATGACGATCACGTCCTGTTCGCGAGTGTCGGTATGCTCGAGTACCCAGCGCAGGTGATTCAGCGTGTTGTAGTCACGCACGGGTACCAGGAGGTTGTTGGCGCGGATGCCGAGCGGTGCGCGTTCGACGGTGTCACTTTGCAGCAACTGAAAGTGATCCTTCATCTGCTGCTTCGAGAGCGCGTATTTCTTGCGGTTTGCATGCTCAGAGGCAGTGAAGATCACGAAAAATACGATGGAGAAGGAAACACCTGCGACCGTGGCGACCGACTTGGTAGCCAGGTTGATCAGCGCGGTCGAGAGCAGGACCAAGAACACCGACAGCAGCCCGATGGGGATTTCAGTTCCGCCGATGGTGATGTTCGGCGGAACTTTCCATCCGCGCACCCCTTTGTATTTGAACCGCAGCACGAGCATCGACAGGCTGTTGAACGTGAAGCTCCAGATCACTCCGAAGGCATACGCTTCACCAAGCACGTACACGTCGCCGCGGCTGGCGAGAATGGTGACGATCTGGAGGATGACGACAAGATTGATGATGCGCGAGGTCGTGCCGTACTTGCGGTGAGGGAAGCGAAACCAATCCGCCAGAACGCCATCTTCCGATACCCGGTTGAGAACTCCGTTTGATCCGATGATGGCCGTATTGACCGCGCCCGACAGGATCAGGAAGCCGACCACCACCACGAACGCGCGGAAGATCAGCCGCAGCAACAGCGGCCCCCACATATACATGGCGAGGCCGGAAATCAGATTGTCTTTGTAGACCGGGACGCGCACCGCGTCTGGAATCAACATCACCGAAAGCAGCGCCGACAGCCCGGTGAAAACAAAACTGTAAATAGCGATCACGATCGCCGCTTTTTTCAGGTTCTTGAGCTTGGGATGCGCCAGTTCGCGATTGACCTGCGCCAACGATTCTTCACCGCTCATGGCCAGTACGGAATGGCCGAACGCGATCAGGATCCCCAGCAGTCCGAACATTTTCCCGATGCTCTGCTCCGGAAAACTGTGATGGAGAAAGCCGAGCGACTCTTTCGAGAAATGCAGGTTCTCAGGAATCGGCAGCGGGACGGGGTTATATCCTGACTTGAAAAGCGTCAGCGCAGACCACGCCAGCAGGATCACAACCATCACGGTCGTGATCTGCATCACGCGCAGCGCTTTCTCGCTCGATTCGTGGATGCCCTTGGTGTTCTCCCACCAGTAATAAATCGTCACCGCCAGCGCGAAGACCACCGAAGTCAGATCGACGTTCAGGTGTGGCGTGCCATGAAACAAGCCGTGCACCGCCCGCGGAATCCAGCCGTGCGTATCGGCGGTCGCGATCGTCTCGTTGATCAGGCCGACGATGTACTGGCCGGCCGACACTCCCGAGATCGGCCCGGTGAGAATGTAATCGAACATCAGCGCCGATACGCTGAACTTCGCCAGCGTCCCGCCCAGGGCCTCTTTCACAACCTTGTAGACGCCGCCGCGGACAAACATCGAACAGCTTTCCACGTACACCGCCCGCACCGCGAACGAAAACAGCATGACTCCGACGATGAACCATGGCGCGGATTTTCCGACCGCCTGCTCGGCAATGCCGCAGGCGTAAAACGCCGACGACGCAAGGTCGTTGAGCACGATCGCGGCAGCCCGCCAATAGGAAATGAACGTCAGCATCACCGACGTGGCTACGACGATGCGAACGCGATTGGCAGGCGATGGAGTTTGGAACGTTGACATGGGGACTAAGAGTGGTGCTCGTCCTCTCCACCAAAGAGGGTCTTGATGTCTTCAATCCCGCTGAGCACCAGGACGACGGTAGAGCCTACGATGCCGACGGCAAACATTATTTCCAGAATCCGCGCCAGCACGGCGGCGATCTTCAAACTCATAAGCTCACTATGTTATTTGAAATGGGACGACTTGACCAATTTGGTCGCCTTAGCGATACCGCTTAGTGTTACCACAGGCCCGCCGGCGAGCCCCGGTCGTTGATTTTGCTATGCTGGCGTGTGCGACGAATCGCTTCGAGTTCATGGCGACTGGCTGTGCTGTCGGCCGTCCTCCAGATCGTCATTTTCCCGCTTCCAAATCTTTATTGGCTCTCGTGGTTCGCGGTCGCGCCGTTGATTGTTGCCATCTTGCGGGCGCGCGCCCCTGAAACGTTGCAATTGGACGCCGAAACCCGGTTGCTTCCCGCCTCTCTGTGGCAGGGATTTCTGCTCGGCTATCTCTGCGGCATCCTCTGGTTCGCCGGAACCTGTTATTGGATTTTCGACACCATGCATCGCTATGGCGGCATGTCGACTCCTCTCGCTGCACTGGTCCTTCTTCTTTTCTGTATGTACGTTGGGTTCTATCACGGCATGTTTGGACTGCTGCTGGCTGTCGTCGCTGGATCGACGCACATTCGTTCGACACCCATTCGTTCGAACGCGGCAGCTGCCAGACCGGCCGCTCTTGCCTCCGCCCTTCAGCGCGCACTTCTGGCCGCTCCATTTCTTTGGGTCGCCGTAGAACTGGCGCGTACGCGGGTTACAGCCTTTCCCTGGGAGCTTCTCGGATACGCCCAGACCGCGAACTTTGCTGTTACGCGAATTACCACGCTCACCGGCGTCTATGGTCTGTCTTTTGAAATCGCGCTCGTGAACTCGGCCTTCGCTGCCGCGTTTCTCGTCCCGAGAGCACGCCGGAAGTGGTTGCTGGTGGCTGCGATTTCGGCCGCGATCATCCTCCAGGCCGGGCAGTGGGTTACGCCCCCTCCGGCGCCTGCGGATCGCTCCGCCTTGCTGGTGCAGCCGAACATTCCGATCCAGGAAGGCGGGATGTGGACGAAAGAGTTTTTTCTCGACACGTTGCGCGATCTGAGCGAAATCAGTCTGCATCCTGCGCAGAAAGAGGGAAAGACCTACGATCTGATCGTTTGGCCCGAGTCTCCGTCGCCGTTCTATACCAACGATCCCCTCTTTCGAGAAGCGCTCCGCGCCTTGGCCGTGCAGGCCCATAAGTGGGTCGTTGCGGGATCGATCGGAATCAATCCCGCCATGCATAGCGGCGGAGGGGGCTCGGAGATTTTCAACTCCGCGTCGCTGGTCGCTCCGGACGGAACCTGGACTGGCCGCTACGACAAAGTGCATCTGGTCCCCTTCGGGGAGTATCTGCCGTTTCCTCGAATCTTTGCGTTTGCCGGTGGCCTGACGAAAGAGGTGGGCGAGTTCCAGCATGGCACTTCTCATGCGCCGCTTGATGCCGGCGGCGAACGCCTCGGAATGTTCATCTGTTACGAATCGATTTTCCCGGACGAGGTCCGCCAGGGGCCGTTGCAGGGTGCCGAGGTACTGGTGAATATTTCGAACGACGGCTGGTATGGCGATAGCGGCGCATGGAATCAGCATCTCCAACAGACGCAGATGCGCGCCATCGAGAACCAACGCTGGCTTCTGTCGGCGACCAACACCGGCAAGACGGCGTCGATCGATCCTTACGGAAGAATCGCAGCCTCGCTTCCGCGCAAGATCCGCGAGCCGCTCGTGGCCCCCTACGCGCTCAATTCCGGCACCACGTTCTACACCAGGCACGGCGATTGGTTCGCATATCTGTGTGCGATAATTTCAGCAGGCGCGATTGCATTTCGATTTTTATCAAACAATCGCGATCCGGTTTAACTGAAAGCTGAAAACTATTTTCTGAGTTATAAATATGCTCGATGAATTAGAACAGCAATACACTTCGCTAAAGACCAAGGTTCACGACCTCCGGGAGTATCTTTGACGCGGGCAAACTGCGCCAGCAGTTCGCCGAAATAGAAAAGCAGGCGGCGGATCCGGATCTCTGGTCAAATCCTGAAAAATCTCAGCAGGTGATGCGCGAGCGCAAGCGCCTTGAGAGCTCGTTGTCTCTTGAAGGCGATCTGGCCCGCCGTTCCGACGACATTGCCGCTTACTTCGATCTGGCTCGTGAGGGCGAAGACGTCACTGCCGACCTTCAGCGCGACCTCGAATCTCTGCGCGAGTTGGTCGACCGCGTCGAGACTGAGACCCTGCTTTCAGGGGATCACGATGGCCTGAACGCCATCGTGACCATTCATCCCGGCGCCGGCGGCACCGAGTCGCAGGACTGGGCCGAGATGCTTCTGCGCATGTATCTGCGCTGGGCCGAGCGCCAGGGCTTCAAGACCGAGATGTACGACTACCAACCCGGAGAAGAAGCCGGCCTCAAGTCCGCGACTTTCGGAGTCATCGGCCAGTATGCTTTCGGATATCTGAGCAGCGAAATCGGCGTCCACCGGCTGGTGCGAATTTCTCCCTTCGATCAGGCCAAGCGCCGTCACACCTCGTTTGCCAGCGTGTACGTTTCTCCCGAGATCGACGACAGCATCGAGGTTGTCATCAAGCCTGACGATATTCGCATCGATACCTATCGATCGAGCGGCAAAGGTGGGCAGCACGTCAACACAACCGATTCGGCCGTGCGAATTACCCACATCCCAACCGGCCTCGTCGCAGCCTGCCAGAATGAGCGCTCCCAGCATAAGAACAAAGACAAGGCGATGAGCATGCTGCGTTCCAAGCTCTACGAGTTCGAGCTCGAGAAAAAACGCGAAGTTACCAAACAGATCGAAGACTCGAAGCTGGATATTAATTTCGGGTCGCAGATCCGTTCGTATGTCTTGCAGCCCTATCGGATGATCAAAGATCACCGCACCAAGCTCGAGATCGGCGACGTGGATCGCGTCCTCGACGGGGACCTGCGCTCCCTGATGCAGGCCTATTTGCGGATGCGCAGAGGCGAGAAGAAGAGTTAACACTATGACGGTGCCGAAGTCGAGAAGGCCTCCGAGACTTGGACCCCGCCTGCAGCGCGCCTTCCGTTATGCCGCCGACAAGCACGCCGGGCAGACGCGCAAGCAGACGGCTGTGCCTTATCTCTCGCATCTGATGGCCGTCGCTTCGCTCGTGCTCGAGGCCGGCGGAGACGAGGACATGGCGATCGCGGCGCTGCTGCACAATGTCGTCGAAGATTGCGGGGGAATGCCTCGCCTGCGTGAGGTCCACAAGAAATTTGGTCCGCGGGTAGCCCGGATTGTCGAGGGTTGCACCGATTCATTCGGCGAGCCTAAGGGCGTATGGATCGAGCGAAAAAAAGATTATCTGCATGAGGTGAAGCACGCCGACGCGGAGACGCGCTTGGTTTCTGCATCCGACAAACTGCACAACGTCCGAACCATCCTGTCGGATTACCGCCGCGATGGCGAAGCCATCTGGTCGCGGTTCTCGGGCAAGAAGGAAGGTACGCTCTGGTACTATCGCGCGTTAAGCGACGAATACCGGCGGCGCGGCGCCAACCGAATCACCCGCGAGCTCGAGCTTGCAGTCGCCGAGTTGGAGCGGGTGGTGCATGAGGTTGAGTGAATGAGAAAAGACGAGTCTGTCATGGTAGTTGCCGGGGGATGAACTGATGGCGCGAATGCTGGAGATGATCCGTAATTCGCAGGTTCCCGCGAACCTGATGCAATCGGCGGCGCGTGGAGCGCTGTCGCTGCCGCCCGACGAGACCATCGAAATCCTTGTCTATCTCGCGCTCCATCACAAATTATTTGGCGAGCGGGCGCGCCTGACGTTGGCAGGATGGGACGAAAAGGCGAGCGCCGAAGTAGCGGCAAATCCAAAGACCAGCGCCGAGGTGCTTGAATATCTCACCTCACCCGAAAATCTGAGGGTCGCGTTGCTGCTGTCGCTCGCGGAAAATCCTTCCGTCCAGGAAGAAGCGCTGGACGCGCTTGCCGTATCAGGCTCGCGCTCCGTTCTGGAGACGCTGCTGAAGAGTGCGCGCGTGATGAGTTCTCCGCGGTTGCTACAGGCGTTGCAGACGAACCCCAACCTTCGTCCCAATGAGGCCGAAGAAATTGGGAAAAAGTTAGCCGCTTCGGAGCCGAATCCAGCCACCGAAGGAGCGTCAGCCGACGGCGAGCCCGCCGCTGAGCCGATAGACGAGGTCGTCGAGGTCGCCGTCAAGAAATTCCTCGAAGAAAATGCGGCGGAACTGGCGGCGGAAAAAGACAAACTGTTTCAACCCCTGGAAGGTGCGCTCGAAGAAGCAGGCCTCGCACCGGATGCGCCGAAGCCTGACGCGGCGAAGGACGAAGCTCCTAAGGCTCCCGAAGCCGCGAAGCCTACCGCAGCCGCCCCGGCGAAGAAACCCGCGCCCGGTGCCACCGATCGCGACAGCGCGCTCCAGAAGATTTCCAAGCTCGGAATTCAGGGGCGCATCACCTTGGCAATGCGCGGTACCAAAGAAGAGCGCGCCATTCTGATACGCGATTCCACCAAGCTCGTCTGCATCGCGGTGCTGGATTCTCCCAAAGTCTCGGACGGGGAAGTGGAAAAGTTCGCTCTGCAAAAAAACGTGCTTGAGGCCGTTTTACGCGGCATCCCGATGCGCCGGAAGTTCGCAAAAAACTACGTCATCATGCGCAACCTGGTCTTCAACCCCCGCACCCCGCTCGATCTCTCGCTGAGTCTGATGAAGAATTTGCTGGTTCATGACTTGAAGAATCTATCGGGCAACAAAGAAGTTTCGGAGACCGTGCGAAAGCTGGCGCTGCGGATGTTTAAGCAGAAGATGGAGAAGAAGGACTAGCCCCCTCAGCATTCAGCGGCAATGGGCGATCACTAGTGAAGCAAACCGATCCCATCCACGAACTGTTATCGCGCGCCAAGACCATTGCCGTGGTTGGATTGTCAGACCGTCCCATGCGCCCCAGTCATGGTGTCTCCGCATACATGCAGGCCGAAGGTTACACGATTATTCCCGTCAATCCCCAGATTCAGGAAGCGCTGGGAGAAAAGGCCTATCCATCGTTGTTGGAAATACCGCCCGAATTGGCGGAGAAGATCGATCTCGTCGATGTTTTCCGCCGGCCCCAGTTTGTCGATGAGATTGTCGAGCAGGCGATTCAGTTGAAGATTCCGGCAATCTGGCTGCAGGAAGACGTCATCAACCAACGAGCTGCCGAAAAAGCGCGCGCCGCTGGAATGTTTGTCGTGATGGACCTTTGTATTTTAAAAGAACACCGGGCTCGATTCGGATAGGCGACAGCATTTTTCGGCGTTTCAGTTTCGCGCCGCCACCATGATCACGGTTGCGTCGTCCCGCAGCCCCACACCATTCGCGAACTTCCTGACGTCCGCCAGTAATCCATCCAGGCTAAACTCCGGCGCTTGCATCTGTGCGAGCAGTCGCTCCGCGCCGTAATCTTCGCCAGTGCCGGTTTCTGCTTCGGTGATTCCGTCGGAATAAAACGCGATGCGCGACTGTTCGCCGAGCGTTACTTCTGTTTCCGAATATGTACTGGCAGAAATTCCGAGCGGCAGGCCGTGCTCGTGTTTGATCCAGCGATAACCGCCAGGTTCTGTTGAATCCACAAACAGGGGCGCCAGGTGGCCTGCGTTCGCGATTTTCAGAACGCGGCTGTAGGGATCGAGTTCGGCATAGACCATGGTGACGAAGCGCCCGCTGGGGAAATCTTCGATCATCATGTTGTTAAGGCGCGTCAAAACTTCGCCCGGGCCCGATCCGGTTTGCGCTAGAGAGCGCAACATTCCGCGCGTTGCCGACATCAGCAGCGCGGCGGCGGTTCCTTTACCAGAAACATCGGCCAACACCAAGCCCCAGCGGCCTTCGCGGAGCGGAATGAAGTCGTACCAATCGCCGCCTACCGAGCCTGCCGGAATCGAAAGTCCGGAAACGCGAAACCCCGGAATCAAAGGCGAGGAGCGGGGGAGCAGCGCTTGCTGAATCGCATGAGCTTCTTCGGCCTCTCGGCTTAGACGTTGACGCTGTTCGCGTTCATCGCCGAAACGCTCCGCGTTATGAACCGCGACTGCGATGTGGGCGCATAGGCCTTGCAGCAAGCGCAACTGGTTTGCGCAAAAAGCATTGAGATCGCAGTGCGAAGCCGTAAAGACCCCGACCAGTTCTCCGTCTCGTTGCAGAGGAATCGCAACTTCGGAGCGAACACCTGGTTCGCACTCGATGTAGTGCGGATCGGTGCTGACGTCGGGAGCATAGTGCATTTTGCGCGTGGCCGCTACGTGCCCGACCATGCCCTTGCCCAAAGGAATGCGATGTCCCCTGCCGTGGACGGTGCAGCCCCGAACTCCGGCGAGTACAAATTCCGGGTTTTCGTGATCGCGGAGAAATAGGTTGATTTCGACGCAGCCGAGCGAGGATGCGACTTCATCCACGATCCGTGGAATCAGCTCCTCAATGTCGAGGGTGGAGGTGATTCGTTGCGCGATTTTTTGCAGCCGCACTAATTCGGCAAGCTTCAGCGCTGGCAGTTCGGGAGTGAGAGCTGCCGAGGATCCGAACCCGGAATATGGAGACGTGGCCACGACCAAAGCACTCCTGCATCGCTCGAATGCAACCCTCCTTATGAGATCGCAAGACTTCGATGATGGATTCTCTTTTTGTACCAGGCTCCCCGAGCCTCTTTACTCCTTTTTTCGACTGGAGGCCGGCTGCTTTAGGCGTTTGATTTCTTCCAGTCGTTCGCGAATCCGTTTTTCCACTCCTTCGTTCGTCGGCTGGTAATAGACGCGCTCCCGCAAGCTGTCCGGCAGGCACTGCATGTCGGCAACTTTGTCTGCCGTATCGTGAGCGTACTGGTAGTCCTTGCCATAACCGAGACCCTTCATCAGACTCGTGGGCGCGTTGCGCAAGTGCAGCGGAACGGACTCGGCAGCCGTTTGTTCGACATCTTGCAACACCGCTGCGTAAGCGGTGTAGAGAGCATTCGATTTTGGCGCGATCGAGAGATAGACGACGGCTTGCGCCAGCGCAAGGTTGCCTTCGGGCATGCCGATGAAGTCGACGGCGTCACGCGCGGCCATGCACAGTGCGAGCGCATTCGGTTCCGCGAGTCCGATATCTTCAACCGCCATCCGGACCACGCGCCGGGCTATGTAGAGCGGATCTTCACCTGCTTCAAGCATCCTCGCGAGCCAGTAGAGAGCGGCGTCCGGATCGCTGTTGCGCACCGATTTGTGCAGCGCGGAAATGATGTTGTAGTGTTCCTCGCCGCTCTTGTCATAGAGCAGAATACGCTTCTGCACTGCTTCCTGAATTGCGCCGTCGGTGATTTCCGTGCCCGCACTCGGAGTGTTCGCCGTGAGCGACGCCGCCACCTCCAGCACGTTGTAGGCGCTTCGAGCGTCTCCACTGGAGTAAGCGGCAATTTTGCGCAGAGCGTCATCGCTTGCCGTGAGGTGCATTTGCCCCAAGCCGCGCTCCTTGTCGGTGAGCGCGCGGCGCAGGATGACCACGATCTGTTCTTCGGTCAGTGGCTTCAAGACATACACACGGCAGCGCGAGAGAAGCGCGCCGTTGATCTCGAAAGACGGATTTTCGGTCGTGGCGCCGATAAGTCGAATGCTGCCTTTTTCGACGTGCGGCAGAAACGCATCCTGCTGCGCCTTGTTGAAGCGGTGAATTTCGTCCACGAAAACGATGGTGCGCGTGCCGTATTGGCGGGCGCGCTCCGCGTCGCTCATGACCTGCTTGATTTCCTTGATGCCCGCGAGCACTGCTGAAAACTCGATGAAATCGGCCTTGGTCATGCCCGCAATGATCTTGGCGAGAGTCGTCTTGCCGGTCCCAGGTGGTCCCCAGAAAATCATCGAGGTTGGATCGTCCCTTTCGATCTGGACGCGTAAGGGCTTGCCCGGCCCGACCAGATGTTCCTGCCCCACGAATTCGTCGAGCGTCCGCGGACGCATCCGGTCAGCGAGCGGGCGCGCGCCGGCCGCTGATGATTCTTGGTTCGGGATGGGGGCGAATAGGCTCATCGGGAAACTAGAGGGCAGAGGTTAGAGGTCAGATTGCAGAGGTAAAAGCTCCAGGGCCTATGGGGTTGACCTCTGCAATCTGACCTCTAACCTCTGACCTTTCTCGCCGCTTCATACAGCACAATACTCGCAGCTACTCCTGCATTCAGCGACTCGACCTTGGCCGACTGCGGGATAACCACTGTCTCGTCCATTTGATGCATCAACTCGCGTGGTAGGCCCGCGCCTTCATTGCCGATAAAGATGGCCAGCGGCAGGGCCCACGAAGCTTTTGGCAGCGGAGTGCCTTTGTGCGAAGAAGTTGCCACGAGGCGGACGCCGTGCGCCCGCAGAAGCCGAATCAACTCCCCGGATGAAAGACGCATCATAGGCAGCCGAAAGATCGAACCAGCCGAGCCGCGCAGTACTTTTGAGTTATACGGACTGACCGTGCCCTCCGTCAGAAAAATTCCAGCTGCTCCGAACGCTTCCGCGGAGCGCAGAATCGTGCCGAGGTTTCCGGGGTCTTGCAGTCCGGCGGCAACCACCAGCGGCCCGGCGCCGGAACGATCCAACAATTGTGCTCCGGAGAAAGCCGGCAGCTTGACCAGAGCCGCCACGCCTTGCGGCGCTTCGCTCGGCACAATCGATTTGAAGAGCGCATCCGGCAGCACCACAGTCTCGGTGCGCGCGTTGATCTGCGGCAAGAGCTTCTCGGCCAGAGGCCGCGCCGATTCGCTAAAGAAGACACTCTCTACAGGCTGTCCACTGCGCAGCGCTTCTTCGATCAGTTTGACGCCCTCGAGAGCGCATTCTCCCGCGTCGGTCAGCTCTGAGCGCCGAAAGGCTTGCCGCAAGTCTTTCAGTCGCTGGTTGTGGCGGCCCGCAACGGGACGCAGACGGTCCAGTGCCTTGCCGCTTTGCCGGGCGTTCGCGTCTCGCTTCATGGGCAGGGTCGTGTGGAGGCTCGTGATATGGTACATTTCATTGTTTTTAGCGACAATGTTGTGACCGACATTATTAATACAAACAACGCCGAAAGCCGAAGGGAACTGAGTGCTCGCGGAAATCCTGAAAATTCATTCGTTGACGCCGGAAGCGTCGCTGATCAAGTACGCCGCTGAACAAATTCAGGCCGGCCAGGTTCTCGGCATGCCGACCGATACCTTCTATGGTCTCGCCGCCGACCCGTTCAACCTGCGCGCCGTCGAGCGTGTCTATGAAATCAAATCGCGCTTGCGCCACAAACCACTTTCTCTCTTGATCGAAGACGTCGATCAGGCCGAGGAATTTGCCCGCCCCCTGCCGGGCGATTTCCATCTTCTTGCCCGCCGCTTTTGGCCGGGTCCGCTGACTATGATCGTCCCGGCGGCCTCGCATCTGCCATTGAAAGTCACGGCCAACACCGGCAATGTCGCGTTGCGCGTGCCCGCTTCGGCGATTCCGCTGGCAGTGGTCCGGGCGGCGAAGATTCCGATTACCGCGACCTCCGCCAACCTCAGCGGCGCGTCCGAGTGCGGCACCGCCGAGCAAGTGCGCGAGCAGATGCAGGATCGCATCTCGTTGATCGTCGATGGGGGTGCTTCTCCCCGTACGATGTCGTCCACCATCGTCCACTTCAAGGAAGACGGCAGCTGGCATATTTTGCGCGAAGGCGCGATTCCTACTAAGGAAATCGTCGAGGCGCTGTCGTAACTCCGCGATCGGATGATCGGACTATCGGCTGACCGGACCGTCGGGTGATCGGGTCATCTGAAAATCAAGCGCGACTGGCAAGGTTCAAAATCACCCGATCATTTTGAACCCTTGATTGACGACAAAAAATCTGCGTGGATGCGCCCCTGGCGCCTGTTGGCGATTGCGCTGGCCGGAGCGCTGCTCTCATTTCTCGGAATTACCGGCTCGCGGATCCTCAGCGCCGCCGCCGAGTCTCCCCAAAAAAAAGCGGATGTGATTGTCGTCTTCGGAGCGGCTGAATATTCGGGTCGTCCTTCTCCTGTCTATCGGGCGCGCCTCGATCACGGATTTGAATTGTTTCAGAAAGCCATGGCGCCCGTTGTGATTACGACCGGAGGGGCGGCCCAGGACCCCGATTTCAGCGAAGGCGGCGTGGGCCGCGACTATCTTTTGCATCGCGGCATCCCGGAACAGGCGCTCATCGCCGAGACCCAGGGCTCCGACACCGCCGAGTCGGCGGCGCGCGTGGCCAACATCATGCGCGCCAATGGTATGCGCAGCTGCATCGCCGTGAGCGATGCCTATCATGTCTTTCGCATCCGCGCCCTGCTCGAGCACGAAGGCGTGCAGGTGGAAGTCGCGCCCCGCCCCGAGTCGCGTCCGCGTTCGGCGTTGGATCGATTTGTCGCGGTCATGCGCGAGGCTACCAGCTACTTAGTGTGGAAGAGCAGTCTCTAGCTAGAAGCTTGGAACTGACAGGCGCAAACTTACCATCCCATCTTCTCCCGCAGACCTGTCACATGCGCCACGTGATGCCGTCCATGCCACGAATACAGGGCCAGAGTTTTTTCCAGCGTCATCGGTCCCATCTCGGGATGGCGGAACGTGAGTTTCCATTCCTTGTCGGTAAATCCCCGCAGCATCAACATCCAGCGCTGGTGCAGCGAATCCAGCAATGCCAGTGAATATTCGATGGGCGCCTGCTTGGCTTCGGGCAATTCTGCCCAGAGGTTTTCCATGTAGGGCTTGATGGTAGGCTCGTTCTCCGTCAGTGCCAGTTTGAACCGGATATAAGAATTCATGTGGCTGTCAGGAACGTGATGTGCCACTTGCCGCAGCGTCCAACCGCCGTCGCGGTAGGGAGTATCGAGTTGCTCGTTCGAAAGCCCTCTCAGCGCGGCGCGCAGGCGGGCAGGGGTTTGCTCGATGTCGCTCAAGCATTGCTGTTTTTGCTCCGCCGTCAGCGGGCCGGTGTAGGAAAACTTTCCGATGGGGTAACGCGGGTCTGACATGGAATTGCCTCCGCTAGACGTAGATGATGAAGACGTAGATGATTCTGAGAAGAATGCGCTTCAGAAAACTTGCAGTGTTCTCGTATTTTAACCAACGTCGTCCTACTCGTAGCGCAATGCCTCGATCGGATCCAGACGTGACGCCCGTATGGCTGGAATCATCCCGCTGACCAACCCGATCAGCGTCAGGATGGTCGTCGACACCAGCACCGTGATCGGCGAGATCATGAGGCGAATGTCGCCCGCTTCTCCGTGCTTCGCCAGCGCGCTGTAAAAAGTGAGGTCGCCCAGCGAGAATGAAACGACGTACGCGAGCACGATGCCAAACACTCCGCCCAGGAAGGTAATCGCCAACGCTTCGCTCAGGAACTGCGTGAAGATATCGAATCGCCGCGCGCCCAACGCTTTTTCCACGCCAATCTCCCGCGTTCGCTGCGTCACGCTGACCAGCATGATGTTCATGAGGCCGACCCCGCCAATCCCCAAAGTGAGCGCTCCGATGAAAGCAAGCAGCACTTGTAGCGCGATCGTGATCATGCGGAATTCCGAAAGCTGTTCCATCAGACTGAAAACGAAAACAGCCCGCTTGTCGTCGGGACGAAAACCGTGTTGTGCCGCCAGCGTATTGCGAATCGCCTTCTCGACTTCCCCATAGTCGTAGCCAAGAAAGTCGAGCCAGATCATGTCCACGTGATAGGTCTCGTGGAAATCGCTCATCGTAGGAAACGGGATATAGACGACGCGATTGATATCGTTGTCAGTGCCTTCTTGCGGCCGGGGCTGGAGCACGCCGACCACCTCGTAGGGAATGCCGCCGATCCGAACATCCTGCCCCAGCGGGAACCGGCCCGAAAACAGCTTCTGCTTTGCTTCCGAGCCCAGCACGCAGACGTGTGCGCGCTGTTGCAGATCCTCAGCATTATAGAAACGGCCGTAGTCCAGCTTCAGGTTCTGAATCTCCTGGAGCGAGGCGTTGCCGCCATGCACCGTCCAGGTGTAAGAGCGCCCTTCGTAGCTCACCAGCAAGTCGCGAAACGATTCCGGAGTGATGCGCGTCACCTGCGGCACGTTAGCCAAGAGACGATCGATGTCATCCGTCGTCAGGCGAACACTGGCGCCGGCCTTGTTGCCCCCGGCCTGCATCGACGTCCGCCCACCTTCAATGCCGATTGCCTGCATGCTGGCAAAGCTCTTGAAGATGTTCACAATCGCCGTCGAAAACCCCGTGCCGTAGGCCAGCAGCAGCACCACCGTGGCGATTCCCCACGCCATTCCCAGCATGGTGAGGGCGGTGCGCTTACGATTGTGTTGCAGCGCGCCATACGCTTGTGAGAGCACGTCCTTGGTCTGGATCATTCGCTATTCCTGACGCAACGCTTCAACCGGTTGCAGCAAAGCCGCGTGCCGCGCGGGATACAGTCCAGCAATGATCCCAGCCACGGCGAGACTCCCAATCGCGAGCGCCGCCGTTTCAGGGTAGATGTGCGGCAGCTCGAATCCATCGATCGGAGGAGCGAGTTCCAGGAGTTTGGTCGCGGCGTAGGCCGTCCCCAAACCGATGGCGCCACTGATGCCAGTGAGCAGCAGCCCTTCCACAAAGAACTGGAAGAGGATGTTGCGATGGGTCGCGCCCAGAGCCTTGCGCAGGCCAATCTCGCGAGTGCGCTCCGTGACCGCGACCAGCATGATATTGATGATGCCAATCGCCCCCAGGCCCAGCGTTACCAGGCCGACCGCTCCAAGAAACCCGTCCATCGCATCGGAGATCTTGCCGACCATTTCCGCAGTGTCGATGGAGTCCCAATCGTCAAACGCATCGGGCGTATCGGGGTCGAAGTTGTGATTCCTCGCAACAAGACTGCGGACAGCTGTCTTCGCTTGAGCGTGCTGCTCCCGGGTAATCGGTTGATAGGCGACATACTTGATCGCCTGCGCGTTGCCTTCTCCCTTGAGCGGGAAATAAACTGCCATGGTGCTGAAAGGCATGATCAGGCGCATGTTCTGGTCGTTATTGTTGCCGTGACCAATCTTCTTAATCACCCCGATCACCTGGAAGGGCACGCCGTTGATCAGCAGTGTTCCACCCAGCGGCGGACGCCCGGGGAACAGCAACCGCACGAATTCGCTCCCGATCACGCAGACATTGCGGCGCTCGTGCTCGTCGTCCCAGTTCATGTAGCGCCCCTGCTCAATGGGCATATAACGAATGCCATAGAATTGGGGTTCGGCGCCATCGACGTAGCCGTTGCTGCTCCCAAAATCACTAACCAGACGAAGGTCGCCCCGGTAGATCACCGGCGTGGCATTCCGGACAAACTGGGAACTGCGAACATCGAGATAGTCCTGATAGTTCAGATAATACTGGCGAGAAGAAAGCTGGCTGCCTCCGGCGGCTGGCACCCGGCCGTTGAAGATCTGCATGTAGTCTTCGCCGAAAGTGGCCAGATTTTTCTTGGTTCCTGCACGAAAACCCTCGCCTAGTCCCACCAGGAGCAGGAGTGATCCCACTCCCCACGCAACCCCGAACATCGTAAGAAAGGAGCGAAGCTTGTGCGCCCAGATCGCCGCAAACACTTGGCCGAGGCTATCCACAAGTCGCCGCATAAGCTATCTACGAGCGTTAGACGAAGAAAGTTCCGATTCGCAAGCAAGCTCGCGCATTGGCACGCCTATTGTAACTGGAGTTGGCGGGGACGCCCGGGACGGCGTTTTCGGGACTGTATTGTCAGGGTAACTGGCACTAAAAGCTCGATCGCTCTAGTACGAAGTTTGTTGATTGTTTCCGAGACGATATTTAGGGGATGACGCCTATCGCACCATGATCTATCGCACCATGGCCAGAATCCGCACTCGTCCCTCGCCAGCCTTCTTCTCCTTTGCCGGCGCAACAATAACGAGCGATCCGGTTGCGGGGACCGAACTGAGCGGCGCTGTTTGCTCGACAACATAGGTGCCGCGGAGCGCGATCTGCCGCGCCAGCGTCCGATCTAAGGTTAGGTCCACGGGAGTTTCCACAGCGAAGCCAATCGTGTAACGGGCGTCGATCAGGAATTGGGCTGCGTCACGAGCCACGGGAAATGTGTTCGAGTTCGAGGTGCTAGAGTTCGGAAGCACGCCGGCGCGACGGATGGCGACCACTGCTCCCTGCGGAATCATTCCATGATGCGTTTCCCAGGCGGAAATGTCGTCTAACGAAATCTGCGGGTTCTGTGCGCCTGCGTCCAAATCCATCACGATCATTGGAGCTACCAGTCGCTCCGCCGGAATCTGGCCAGCGTTCCACGTGCCGGGAATCAAGGCGCCCGGAGCAATGATGTGGGTCTTCGATTCGCTCGATGATTCTCTCGATACCGTTTGGTTCCCGGCGACCTCACCATCGGTAAGATCGACGACGTGCGAATAGCGATCTTGTTGCATCGAGCCGGGTCGCCGGTCCGCGAACAGCAGAATGGCCAACACAAGCGCGTAAGCAATGATGAAACTGCGAATCCGCATCTGATTCCTTGATTAACTAGATATGACGTGCTGGCGACGGTTATCGTTGCATCTTTATTGTTATCGCCGGGGAAGGGAAGTTCAATCTCCGGAGGGACATGGCCGGTGGGGCGCCGGATCGGAAGGGGCACGGCTCCAGCCATGCGCCCGGAACCTCTGCCGCGACATCTACTTGCAAACTTTCGTTTCGCGCTCCGAATCCTGCCACCCCTCGCGGCGCGTTAGAATGTATAGGTAGAAGGACGCTCCCACAGACTTAACGACTCATGTTCGGCCGCGAAGAAAAAGTTTCCGCCCTCCGGCTCACCGCCGTGCAATACATCATCGTATTGATCTTCCTCGTTCTCGCGTACGGGTTGTGGAGCTTGCAGGTGATGCAGAGCGGCAAGTACTCGCAGCTCGCCGAACAGAATCGCATCCGCAATGTGCCGATTCTTGCGCCCCGCGGAAAAATTCTCGATCGCGAAGGCCGCGTCATCGTCGACAACTACCCGTCGTTCTCGGCGCTGCTGCTACGTGATTCCGCGCGCGACCTCAATGCGGACGCGCCCGCCATCGCTAAAGGTCTGCACCTGAATCCCGAGGAAGTGCAGCTCCGGATACGGCGTTTCGCATCGATGCCGCAATACCAGCCCATCTTCCTCAAAGAAGACATCACGCCCGATGAACTGGCCTTTATCGAGGCGCACAAAAACGAACTCCCCGAACTTGAAACCATCATGGCGCACCGGCGCCTGTATCCGCGCAATGGTTTCATGGCGCACCTCATTGGCTACGTTGGCGAAGTCACCGAGGACATGCTCAACCAGCCGCAGTTCGAGCTTTATAACCCCGGCGACGTGGTCGGCCAGAGCGGGGTCGAGAAGCAATACAACACGATTCTGATGGGCAAGAACGGATCGCGCCGCGCTATCGTCAACAGCCACGGACGCGAAGTCAGTCGCCTCGACGAGACTCCCGCCGAGCCCGGCAAGCAGTTGAAGCTGACCATCGATCTCGATTTGCAGATTGCCGCCGAGCAGGCGATCGAAGGTAAGAATGGCGCGATCGTCGCCATGGATCCGCATACTGGCGAAATTCTCGCTATGGTGAGCCGTCCGACGTTTGATCCCAATGATTTTGCGGTGAAGATTTCGCGCGACGAGTGGAACAAGCTGGTCACCGATCCTGACAAGCCGCTGCTTAATAAAGCCATCCAGGCGCAACTGGCGCCCGGCTCGACCTTCAAAATCATCATGGCGACAGCCGGTTGGCAGGAGGGAATTGCCCAGACCCTCCACGTGAACTGCACCGGTGGCGCCGTGTTTTACGGCCGCCGCTTTGGATGCTGGGTCAAGAGCGGCCACGGTGCCGTCGAGCTGACGAAAGCTATTTATCAGTCCTGCGACGTCTTCTTTTACACGCTCGCCGAAAAACTCGGCATCGATCGCATCGCCAAGTATGCCACCGCTTTCGGATTGGGTCAGAAGACCGGGATCGACCTGCCGAACGAAGTCAGCGGCGTCATGCCTTCGGAAGAATGGAAGATCCACAACTTCAAACAGAAGTGGTTCGCCGGAGAAACGATTTCCGTCGGCATCGGCCAGGGCGCTGTGGCGATTACGCCGGTGCAACTGATGCGCGCCGTCGGTGCCATTTCAATGGATGGGCGCATGGTCGTGCCGCACGTGATCAACCCCACGAATTTGCCGAAGGACTTCGTGGAGACGACGCACTATTCAGAAGTGAAAGAAGTTCCGATCGATCCGACCGGATGGAACACGATTACCGACGCCATGAGCCGTGTGCTGTTGCCTGAAGGCACAGCGCCCTCCGCGCATGTTGCCGACGTTGACATTGCCGGAAAAACAGGGTCGGCCCAGATCGTTTCCCTGGCCCTACGCGCAAAACACCAAAACAACGCGGACTTCGCGCAGAATGGATGGTTCGTCGGATTCACGCCGCGGCGCAATCCGGACATCATCGTTTGCGTGCTCTTCGAAGGCGGCGAACACGGAAAACTGGCCGCCCGCCTGGCTACGCAGGTAATCAAGGCCTATGTCGACAAGCAACGCCGCCAACCGACGAAAATGGCGGCCGGTTCCGGCAGAGTGGATGTCGGCAGCCTCTGGACGGATCCAGCGGGTGTTGACGGCGGAATCGGCGCGAACGCTTCTGACCCAGACGGCGGGAGCGACGGACGGTTGCAGGGCGGCCGGTTCGTCGTTGACGTGTCGCGCGATCTATCGCGCAAAAGAGCACCGTTGGCCGTCGCCGCGCCGGGTATGCACTAGACCTGCACTAGACGAACGACGACACTCTTCGATAAATTCTTATCCTCAACCTCTCGTGTTACGTTGACTCAGCCATTTTATGAAAGCAGCCGCTCAACAGGCATTGGACGCCACATCCGCGCGGGGTGTGACCTATGCCGATGCTCGTGCGGTGGCGATGCGCAATCGCTCGCTATCCACGAAGAACGGACGTGTCGGGCACGCCTCCGAGTCTGAGTCGCTCGGCATCGGGGTTCGCGTAATCGCCGACGGGGCCTGGGGATTCGCTGCGTCGTCGGATTTGAGCCGCGCTTCGCTCGCCGCCGCAGCCGAACGCGCCGTAGCCATTGCAAGAGCATCCGCCAGAGTGAAGCGCGAAAATGTTCGCCTCGCTCCCGAGGCTCCAGCCGTCGCGGACTGGACGACTCCCTACAAAGTCGATCCCTTCTCTACTTCGGTCGAAGAGAACATCGATCTGCTGCTGAAAGCTGATGCTGAGATGAACGCCGTTGCTGGCGTTACTCTCGCTGAAACCGGCATGAATTTCCTACGTGAGGAGTCGTGGTTTCTCTCTTCCGAAGGCGCGGACATCCATCAGACGAAATATTCAACCGGCGGCGGATGCACCGCATACGCCTTCGCCGCGTCCGAGATTCAGAAGCGGTCCTACCCCAACTCCTTCGGCGGGCAGTGGCAGAACCGCGGCTACGAACAGATCGAGGAAATGAAGTTGCTCGAGAACGCGCGGCGCGTGGGCGAAGAGGCGGTCGCTCTGCATAGCGCCGAGCAGTGTCCTGAGGGTGCTTTCACCATCGTTCTTGACGGCTCGCAACTCGGCTTGCAGATTCACGAATCCGTCGGCCATCCTATTGAACTTGATCGCGTGCTCGGCATGGAAGCGAATTTCGCCGGCACTTCGTTTTTGACTCTGGAAAAATTGGGCAAGCTTCGCTACGGCAGTGAAATCGTCAACGTCGTCGCCGATGCGCGCCAGGAGCACGGTCCCGGCCTCGGCACCTTTGCCTACGATGACGAAGGCGTTCCCGCCCAGTCGACCCCCATCATCACGAACGGCCGTTTCACCGGGTATCTGAGTTCGCGCGAGACCGCGCACACCATCAACGCGACGCGCTCCGGAGGAACCCTGCGCGCGGAAGGCTGGAACCGCCTGCCCATGATCCGCATGACCAACGTGAGCATCCTGCCCGGTGAAGAGCCCCTGACTCTCGAACAACTCATCGCCTCGACCGGCGACGGCATTTACATGGAGACAAACAAGTCCTGGTCAATCGACGACAAGCGTTACAACTTTCAGTTCGGATGCGAGATCGCGTGGGAGATCAAGAACGGCAAACGCGTGCGCATGCTTAAGAATCCATCGTATTCCGGCATCACGACCGAGTTCTGGAATTCGATGGATGCGATTTGTTCGCGCGATGAGTGGACGCTCTGGGGCACTCCGAACTGCGGCAAAGGACAGCCGCAGCAGGTCGTCGGCACCGGACACGGCGCAAGCCCAGCACGGTTTCGCAACATCCGCGTGGGGTCGGCGTATAAGGGAAGTTGATCAATCACTCAAGACAAAAAATTGAAAAATGCTGACTAAAGAAAAAGCCGCCGACATCTTCGACCTTATTTGCGGCTTCTCGTCGGCCGACGAAGTCGAATGCATCTTTACCGGCTCCCGTTTCGCCTTGACTCGCTTCGCCAATAACACCATTCATCAGAATGTGGAGGAAGAGAACTCCGTCGTATCGATCCGCACCAACTTTGGCGGGCGCACGGCGAGGGCTACCGTCAATCAGTTCGACCGCGACAGCTTGCGCCGCGCGGTGGACGCTTCCGAGAAGCTGGCGCGCATCCAGGTTCCAGACCCGGACTTGTTGCCTATGCCCACGCCCGCTGAGGCAACAGCAGAAGGCGAAGGTGTCCTTTCTACACAAGCACCCTCACGCTTTTTTGAGGAGACTGCGGCCATCGCTCCCGCCGATCGCGCTGAGGTCGTCAAAGGCATCGTCTCCATCGCCGACAGACACAAACTGACCGCGGCTGGCATCTATTCCAGTTCGGAATCTGAAGAAGGGATTTTCAATTCGCGCGGTCTCGCCGATTGGCATCGCCAGACCATGGCGGAAGTCTCCATCACCATGCTGGGCAATGATTCTTCCGGCTGGCAGAAGCTGAACTCGCCCAACGTCTGTCTTCTTGATCCCACGCGTCTCGCCGACACCGCCGCTCAGAAGGCCGTCGATTCCACCCATCCTCGCGAACTCGCGCCCGGCAAATACACTGTCATTCTTGAACCGGCAGCCGTGCTCGATATTGTCGGCTTCATGTTCTGGGACTACAGTGGCGTCGCCATTCTCGATCAGCGTTCATTTCTCAACGACCGAATCGGAACAAAGTTATTCGGAGACAACATCAACATCGCCGACGACGTTACCCACCCCATGCAGGCCGGATCACCCTTCGACGGCGAAGGTATGCGTCGGCAGCGCGTGCAACTGGTTGAGAACGGCGTCGTGAAGCGTGTGGTCTACGCCCGTTCGACGGCGAAGAAGATGCGTGCCTCCGAATACGCCGCCAAAGTCGGCCCCATCGCACCCACTGGCCACGGGTTCCCCTTGCCGAACGAGATTGGCGAGATGCCGATGAACATCGTGTTCGGCACGGTCTTCGCCACGCCAGAAAATGCCCCGACGGTCGAAAAAATGATCGCATCCACCGAACGCGGCGTCCTCGTCACCCGGCTCTGGTACATACGCGAGGTTGATCCCTACGAGAAAATTGTGACCGGCATGACCCGCGACGGAACCTTCCTGGTCGAAAACGGTAAAGTGCAATGCGGTCTGCGTAATTTCCGTTTCAACCAGAGCTTGATCGCGCTGTTGTCGAATGTGGAAGGGATGAGCCAGCCCGCTCGCGCCTGCGGCGAGGAATCCTTCGACATGGTCGTCCCGGCAATGAAAGTAAGAGAATTCAACTTTACAGAAGTCACAAAGTTCTAAACATGGCATTCAGCAGTTAGCACTTAGCAGTTAGGCTCTACGGTCTACATTTACTTTTCGCAATAGCGAACTCAGCATTTTTCGGATCTGCGACAGTTCGTCCGCAATTCTCAAGTATTCAGGCGAGGCGAGATAGCCCAAGTCTTTGGCCAGTAGTAGTTCGTAATCGAGTTCGCTCGCTGAGCCTGAAGCAATCTGCAGAAACCGTTGAAACTCGTTGTTTCCGGTTTTCCCGCAGCTCTCGGCGATGTTTGCACCAATGGAAACCGAGCATCGCCGGATCTGACTGGTCAGACCATACAGCTCTTCTCTCGGAAATCTCGAAGTGGCCGCGTAAACCGCCAGAGTCAGTCCGTGGGCCCGCGCCCAAACATGCAAATCGCGAAAATCTTTCATGATGATCCTCAAAACCGAGATTGGGGCCTAAACACAAACTGCTAACTGCTAACTGCTGAAGGCCGCGCCTGTCTGTGACGCCGCTCACAGCATCTCAGCCTACGCCCCTAAGTCCCTGTCCCTCTGGCACTTCCCCGCTTTTGTTCCATGACTTCCGTAACTTTGCATTGCTGGTGCTGGGGTGTAATCTCGGGCTGAAATGTGCACAGGCTCGATTCCGGCCGTGCACGCACGAACCAAAAGGAAGGTCGTCTCAAACGTGTCTGAAGCCGCCAAAGGAAACGTCGAAGTCGGCAAGAGTCGCAGTGGTTACGCGGACGTGCAAGGCGCACCCCGCTTCCCCATCAAATTGCCAGTGGCTTTCAAGTCGTCCGGCAATGGGCTGGGACTGGGACAAGGACAAGCCGGAAAAACCATCGAGACGGAAAACATTTCTGCCAACGGTGTCCTTTTTCGTATGGACGCCGATGTGCCCGTAGGTTCCGCCGTCGATTTCACGATTTCGCTACCGGCCGATGTCGTCGGTGCTGAAGCCGACGTGCAAGTCGACTGTCGCGGACGCGTAGTCCGCAGTTTTGCCGATGGCAACCGCCGCGGTGTCGGCGTCGTCATCGACGAATACCGCTTCGAACGCAAATAATTCTCGCCCCGGAGTACCGGGACGACTCGCAACACGCAGCAGGCAGTAAACGAAAAGGGCAGTTACGGAAACTGCAATAAGCGAAAGAAGGACGGATGGGCAGCACTTCGGTCGACACATCGGTCAGCTTCGATCCCGGCGAGGGCCTCGTGCCCGACGACGGCAAAGACATGATCCGTGTGATCGTAGCCGACAGTCAGGCCATTTTCCGTGCCGGACTGCGGAAGATCTTCGCTCTTGAAGACGACATCCGCGTCGTTGGCCAGGCCGAAAGCCTCGACCAGACCATCACTGCCATTCAAAAATTTTCCGCCGACATCGTTATTTTCGAAGCGTTCCTGGCTTCGAACGCTGCCGACACCGTTTCAGATCTTCTGCGGCAAAGCGCAACCTGCCGCCTGGTCGTCGTGCTGCAAGAGCCCGACCAGGAATTGACGCTAGAATTATTCCGACGCGGCGCCCACGGCATCGTCTCGCGAGAGGTTGAGCCGGAAATGCTGGTCGAGTGCCTGCGTAAAGTGGCTCAAGGCGAGCCCTGGCTCGACAGCCGTGCCGTCGCCTGGGTTCTGCAAGCCTATCGTACCCAGGGCTTGCGTCCAGCCGGATCGCGTCCCAAAGTCGCCCTCACACCCAAAGAATCTTTGATCGTCTCTTGCGTTACGCAGGGCATGAAGAACAAAGAGATCGCGCTGCGCGTCGGCACAACCGAGCAGGTCGTGAAAAATTATCTCCGCAAGGTCTACGACAAGCTCGGCGTTGCCGACCGTCTGGAACTTGCTCTCTACTGCCTGAACCATCGCGTCGTCGAAGGTGCCGCTCTGACCAAATCCGCGCCCGCCGCGCAACCCACCAACGGGCACGCTTCCGCCGCCCCCGAAACACCAAACGCAAACGCCGCCGCTGCTTCCGGTTCCCGCTCCTAAGCTCCTGATCTCCTGATCTCCTGATCCCTTCCTTCTAGTACAATTTTCAGCGAAACAAGTTTTTTATACTTCAATATCGCGATTCGGAAGCGATCCCGCATTCCAGAAAAGAGGACCATCGTGAAAGGCGACCCTAAAATCATTGCCATCCTCAACGAGGTGCTCAAAGCCGAGCTCACCGCCATCAACCAGTATTTTCTCCACGCCGAAATGTGCGAGAACTGGGGCTACGAGCGGATGGCCAAGCAAGTCCGCAAAGAATCGATCGAAGAGATGCAGCACGCAGAGATTCTCATGGAGCGGATTCTCTACCTCGACGGCGCTCCCAACATGACCGACTATTTCAAGATCAACATCGGGCAAACCGTGAAGCAGCAACTCGAAAACGACCTCCAACTGGAATACACAGCCGTCAAACGCCTGAACGATGGTATCCAGGCCAGCGTAGCCGCCGGCGATAACGGTTCGCGCGAACTGATGGAAAAGATCCTGAAAGATGAAGAGCACCACATCGATTGGCTCGAAGGCCAACTGCACGCCATCCAAGAGATGACCTACGAAAACTATCTAGCCCAGCAGTTGCACAAGGGAGAAGAAGAAAGCTAAACGCAAGCCCACCGGGCCGCTGCTCACGCTGATAGAATCAAGTGCAACCACTTCGCAAGGCAGCCGGAGAGATGGCCGAGTGGCTGAAGGCGCACGCTTGGAAAGCGTGTTTAGGGGAAACTCTAACGTGGGTTCGAATCCCACTCTCTCCGCCATTATCTTACTCCATGAGTACTTGGCATACGACGAAGACTGCGGCCTTGCGCGAAAGTGTACTTGGACACGTGCAGACATTGGCACGCCCGCGGCTCATCAAGCACTCACGCGCCCAGCGACCTGCAACAACCCAACACAGCCGGAGTCGCGAAAAAACGATTGGACAACTGGGAGAAGGGGTTGCCCGGAAGTTTTCGCAATCTAGTTCGCTGGATCATTGACGTAACATCGCCGTCTCACTAACAAACCCGCAGGCAAGCGAGATTGATGCGCTGGTTCGCTGAATAGTGTCCGGGAGCCGCGGAGCCTTGCATTCAGGGAAATCGAATGTCACGCCGACTTCTTTTGTGGCACGATGAACGGAATTACCTTCCCGTATTCTTCTGGCGATATCCACTTGGTTACCTTTTTTCTGAACGTAGCAGGTATGAAGAATTCAATTACCTTTGCCATAAAACACCCCACCTGTAAGAACAGGACGGGAGCGAAAAAGTTCTTATTCGTGACAAATCTCTACAGATGATTGCAGGCTGATCCTTGTGAATTTATTAGGGTTCGAGTGCAATCGCCTGTCAACGTCAACTGACAGAGTCACCTCAAGTCCTTACAATTGTTCGCGGAATCCAATGGAGAAGAACGATGCGACCTAAAAATCCCCAATCGCTGGTAGCTGGTGCCGTATTGGCCGCACTCCTATCGGTCGCGACTGGAGTTGTTGCTCAATCGACGCCGAGTCGGTCCCTGTTGGCGCTTTCCAAGCGCAACCACACACTCGCCATCGTGGACCCGAATACACTGCAAGTTATCGCACGCGCTCCTGTCGGCCCTGATCCCCACGAGGTGATCGCGTCTACCGACGGGAAGACGGCTTACGTCTCGATTTACGGCGGGGGCCGGTACCATACGCTTTCGGTGATCGACTTGGTTGGGCAGAAAGCGTTGCCCGACATCGATACCGGAGCCTTGAATGGCCCTCATGGTCTGGCGTTTGCGAGAGGAAAGCTGTGGTTCACAGCTGAAGGCGCCAAGGCGATTGCAAGCTATGATCCCGGATCGGCCAGGATCGATTGGATCATGGGCACCGGCCAGAACCGGACGCACATGCTTTACGTCACTCCTGACGAGAAGCAGATCTACACAACCAACGTTGGCTCCGCGACGGTCAGCATTCTAGAGAAGGTCACTCTTCCACCGATGGCACCTCCACCGGGAATGCGTGCGCCGCAGGGTTCCCACCCGCCTCCACCGGGAGGGAATCAACCGCGCTTTGACTGGAATCAGACCATCATACCGGTCGGCAAAGGCGACGAGGGTTTTGATGTATCGCCCGATGGACGCGAGCTATGGACGGCGGATGCGCAGGATGGCACACTCTCGGTGCTCGACCTCACGACACGAACTGTCTCGGCGACGCTGGACGCAAAGGCGTTCGGGGCAAATCGGCTTAAGTTCACCCCCGATGGAAAGCTTTTGCTCATTCAATGTTGGGAAACGGCGATCTGGTGATCTACGATACAGCGTCGCGCAAGGAGTTCAAGCGGGTCAAAATTGGCCACGGAGCGGCGGGCATTTTAATGGATCGGGATGGTAATCGCGCTTTCATCGCCTGTGGGCCCGACAACTACGTCGCTGTACTGGACCTGAAGACCCTAGAGGTGACGAGCCACGTTGATGTTGGGGGAGAGCCGGACGGTTTAGCTTGGGCGATCCGCCCGTAATTTATTCGGCCAATTTCCGAACAGTCGGCTAATTGGAAACTACCCATGTGTCGATGAAAAAATGGCGCGACGACGCAGTCGCTGTTGCATTCGTCGTCTCGCCTGTGTTAAATAATTGGCTCTGCGTTGAGCGAATATTCGGAAGGAATTCTTCTCCGATGCTTCTGAAATTGGAAGACTACCGGCTCATCCATCGCCCGATGGACTAAGTTGCTTCGAGTCGCACGTCCTTGCGGCCTTTGTTAGCCCAATCAATTTGCCGTCGATAACTTCTCGCTCGCGTGGAGGGATCGGTCTGCCTTTGATCGCCACTCACGGATGGGCCGATCGATTCGGTCTATCGATGCGAACGATCCGAGAAAAAGATATGCCAGATTGAGTAAAAGCGTTGCTGGACAAGGCATTTCAGTTGATTTGTTCGGAGTTTTGGATAATACTGCGGCCACAGTTTTGGACCTGCCCGCGGTTCAACCTTTTCGTCCCCGAGGAGAAGTTGTGATCAATCAAACGAAAGAAGTGTCTCCGCAGTTGGCTAGCCTTTGTGGTTTGAGAATCCAGCGTTTCTGGGTCGCGCTTTTTATTCTGATCGCGGTGTTCGTAAGCACCGGTCGCGTCGCTCGTGCGGCGAACGGGCAATACGTCGCGCAGAACACTCCAGCCTATGTTTCGTCGGCAACAAACCTGGGGCCGGAAGATGCGTCGAAAACGATATCGGTCAGCATCTGGCTGCAACCGCACAATCGAAGTGCGCTTGATGCGCTGGCACAGGATCTTTATAACCCCAACTCCGCGAACTACCGGCACTGGCTCAAGAGTTCGGAAATTGCGTCACAATTCGCGCCTACGGCAGCGGAGGCCAAAACGGTGCGGGATTTCTTTGAATCCAACAACCTGAAAGTGACCGCCGTTGGGCCGAATAATTTTTATGTTCGCGCGCAGGGCACGGTTGGCGATATCGAAAGTGCCTTCCGTGTTCAGATTAACGAATACCAAGTGGGTAACCAGACTTTTCGGGCGAACGCCAGTGACCCCTACATTGACGGTCCAGCGTCAGCGCTGGTGCAGGCTGTTTCGGGGCTCGACAGCGGTCAGTTCGCTCACACTTTGAAGTTGCAGCCCCGCAGTCCGGAAGCGGCTGTCAAACCGGCGTCGACCTCAAATCGGGTGGACTTCTCGCGCGCCGTTCATGCAAACGATTCCAGCCTCTTTGAGACCGTCTGCTTCCCTGGAACCGAAACGAAAAATTACACGAATTTGGGGAACTATCCGAAGGGGACCTACACAGGAAATGAGTACAACGCGGGTGCCAATGGATGCGGGTATTCGCCTTCGAACATTTACACCGCTTACAACCTCAATGGTCTGTATGCCGAAGGCTATAACGGCACGGGGCAAACCGTCGTGATCATCGACTGGTGCGGATCGCCGACCATCCGGCAAGACGCCAAGGCGTTTTCGCAAAAATTTGGTTTGCCCGCGTTGACGACGTCGAATTTCAGCATCATCAACTATCCAGGGCCTTCGGCATGTGCGGGCGTAGATCCGGAGATCAATCTCGACGTGGAGTGGACCCATGCCATCGCTCCAGGGGCAAATATCGACCTGGTCGTTCCGCCCACGGCCGATTTTGAGGACGTCGACGAAGCTGTTTACTACGCCGCGAGTTCAGGGCTCGGCAATGTGATCTCCGGCAGCTACGGCAGCCCGGAGTTTTTCGTTGCAACCTCCGAGTTGACCAAGGAAAACCTGATTTCGGAAATGGCGGCGATTGCCGGCGTTGCCACGAACTTCGCCTCGGGCGACTACGGCAACTACGCAACTCTACATATTCCGTCGACGGTCAGTGTTCCGGCCGATCTTCCCTATGCGACGGGAGTTGGCGGCGTCAGCCTGGCTCTCAACTCTGACAACTCGGTTGCTTTCCAAACCGGGTGGGAGACCCACGATTCCATTTTGGTAGATGCCGGAGTCATATACGATCCACCACATCCGCCTCCATTTACTTATGGTTTCGATGGCGGGTCAGGGGGAGGGCCAAGCGGATACTTCAAGAAGCCGTCGTTCCAATCGTCTCTCCCAGGAGGACATCGGCGGGTGCCCGACGTGTCATGGTTGGCGGATCCGTTTACGGGCGCTGCCGTCTTGATCAGTGAGCCGGGCCAACTTCCGTTGCAGGTCTGGTCCGTAATCGGAGGCACGAGTTTGTCGACGCCGATGTTCTCGGCGCTGTGGGCGATCGCCAACGAAGAAGCGGGCGAGCCACTCGGCCAAGCCGCTCCTTACTTGTATTCCATGCCTTCGACGACGATTACCGACGTACTTCCGGGCAGCCCCGCAAACGACATCACGGCGGTTATTCAAGAATCGAGCAAGGTGACTCACAAATACAACCCGGCACAGACACTGGATGTTATCCCGAGGCTGTTTGGCCCGTTCTATAGCGCCATGTGGGTCAATGCAAACGGAGCGCAAAATACCACCCTCGTGGTCTCATTCGGCGAAGACTACTTTTTGAAAACTGAAGTCGGCTGGGATGACGTCACCGGGCTGGGAACTCCGAACGGGCAGGCATTCGCAGATTGGTTTGCGCCCGCCACTCCCAACAAATGAATCGGGCAACTGAGACAGCAACCCTCAAAACCTCGTCGCGGAGCCGACGCAATTCGGCTCTCGGCGAGGGTTGATAGAGAAATAATGAAATTGGGTAGGAGCAGCATAATTCTGGGAGGAACGCAATGTACCAACAGAAACGCTCGTTAGATCCCTCAGCCCACAACGGCCTTTTGAACACAATCGGCGTGAAATTTGTTTTATTGACCCTGACCTTGTGCGTGGCACTGCCGGCCATCGCGGCGGTGGGATCGTCCGTTGTGCACGGCACGCCTCCTTACGTGGCTGCGGCGAAGAACCTGGGGGCGACGGATCCGTCGAAGACGATTGAGGTAAGCATCTGGCTCAATCCGCACAACCGTGAAGCGCTCGATGCCTTAGGGCGCGACTTGTATGACCGCGCATCGCCGAACTATCGGCATTGGCTCACACGCTCACAGATTGCGGCGCGGTTCGCGCCGACAGCGGATGAAGCAAAGACGGTGCGAGAGTTCTTCGAGTCGCACAATTTGAAAGTGGTGCGGGTCGGCAGCAACAATTTCTTCGTCCGGGCCCGGGGTACGGTCGGAGACGTAGAGAAGGCGTTTCAGGTCCAACTCAATAATTACCAAGTACAGAACAAAATCCTGCGGGCGAACGCGGGCGATCCTAAAGTGGAGGGCCCCGCCGGGCCGCTCGTGCGAGCGATCGCTGGGCTTGACTCGGGAGAGTACGAGCACCCTGCGATGCCACAGCCAGCGGTCCTTCCGTCACAGAAGATGGACGCTGCGAAAGCGACGCCGGTCGCTAAAGCCGATGCGAAATTTTATTCTTCGGTGTGTTTTGACCAGGTGGTGACGCAGCAGTTTTCTACGAACGGCGATGGTGAGCTTCCGATCGGAACCTACACCGGGAACCTGATTAACCTTCAGAGCCTCACGAGTCCCGGCTGCGGATACACGCCTGCACCCATTCAGGCTGCGTACAATTTGTCGGCGCTGTATGCCGAGGGATACACGGGGACAGGACAGACCATCGTGATTCTTGATTGGTGCGGTTCGACCACGATTGAGCACGATGCGAACGTGTTTTCCAAGAAGTTCGGATTGCCGCTGCTGAACTCCTCAAATTTCCAAATCATCTACACTCCAACCCCGAGCCAATGCGAAGCCCCGGACCAGACAGAAATCAATATTGATGTGGAGTGGGCGCACGCGATTGCTCCGGGAGCGAATATCGACCTGGTCGTTCCGCCGTCGGCAACTTTTCAGGATGTTGACGAAGCCGAATTCTATGCGGTGAACTATGCTCTCGGAAACTCGTTCTCCGGCAGCTATGGTTCGGTGGAGTCTCTGACGCCGGCGTCAGTCCTGGATACGGAAAACCTGATCTCGGAAATCGCGGCGGTGTCCGGAATCTCGACAAACTTTTCTTCGGGAGACAACGGTGATTACTCTGCCTACGGAATTCCGGCGACAGTCAATGCTCCAGCGGATTCGCCATGGGCGACGGCGGTTGGCGGAGTGAGCCTGGCATTAAACGCAGACAACTCGATTGCGTGGCAGACGGGATGGGGTAACAACCGGACGCTGCTCGCGCAGACCGGCCAAGTTTACGATCCACCGGCTCTCCTGGGCTTCTATGGTGGAGCGGGTGGTGGACCAAGCAATTGCGCGGTGCAGGACAACTTCGGAAACTGTCTTAGCGGCTTCCCGAAACCGGCATTTCAAAAAGGTGTGTCGGGAAAGTTTCGGCAGGTTCCTGACATCTCGTGGATTGCCGACCCGTACACAGGCGTCGTAATCGCGGTCAGCGTTCCGGGGCAGATTCCGGAACTCTCCTGGCAGGTGTGGGGCGGAACCAGCGTCGCATGCCCGATGTTCGCCGGACTGTGGGCGATTGCCAATCAAGAAGCGGGCGTGCCGCTCGGTCAGGCTGCGCAGTACCTTTATTCAATGCCGGCCGGAGCGATCACGGATGTCGTTCCCGCAGCGAGTGCGAATAACGTCAAGGCTTCGATTCGTGAGGCGACGGGCACAAATGTCTACACGCCGAGCGAAGTGATGGGCGGAACGCCTCCAGCAGCGCCGGGAAAATTTGTGAGTGCGATCTGGGACTATCCTTCGGAGGCCGACACTGCGCTGGCGCTTTCGTTCGGGACGGACTGCTCGGCGCTTCCGGCGGTGCAAAACGACGGGACCCCGTGCAATAGTTCCACCGCGCTGCACACGAAAGTGGGTTGGGACAACGTGACGGGAATGGGAACGCCGAATGGAAAGGTGTTCGCAGACTCGTTTAACCCGGCCGCGAAATAGTAAGTACAGACGAAGCATTGACCTCCGTCCCGCAATGGGGGCTCGATAGTTGCGCTTGCATTTACTCGATAAGAACCGACGACGCTCGTCGCGTCCGGCTCTTTCATGGGTAGTGCTCGATTTCTTTGATTTTCAACCTAGTGCCGTACGAAGGCTGCATATCGATCACTAAAGAGGAAAGGATAATGACCAACGTTCCAGCATCTGGGATCGAGCCCGGTTAACGTCGAGTCAACGGTGCTGTAGACACTGGCGACGGTGGTTCAGCGATGACGGATACGCGTGAAACTTTATTGGCCACCTCCCCGTATCCGTCCCAGAGGAAGAAGCCATGCCTTATTCGCCGGTGCTCCTGGTTCATATTTGGGCCGGAACTGTGGGTTTGTTTTCCGGGACGGCGGCATTGTTGTTCCGCAAAGGTTCCCCTCGCCATGTCCTGGCCGGAAAAATCTTTGTCGCGTCAATGTTGACTATGGCCGTCGGCGCAGTTTACCTGGCGGTGGTGAAGCATCAACCAAACAACATCGGTGGAGGAATCATAACCTTCTACCTGATCGGAACGGCGTGGCTCACCGCCAGGCGTAAAGAGGGCGAAACGAGCCGACTGGACTGGGCTGCGCTCCTGATTCCTTTGACGCTCGGTATCCTTAGTTGGATGGGTGGTATTAAAGTCTTGCGCAGTGGCGCGACCTCACTAGACGGCGTTCCGGTTGGGATGACTTTCTTCATGGGGTCCATATGTCTGCTGGCTGCCGCGGGCGATGTTCGCGTGCTTCTGCGAGGTGGTGTTTTCGGCGCCACGCGAATCGCGAGGCATCTTTGGCGGATGTGTTTTGGGCTGTTCATCGCCGCAGGATCTTTTTTTATGGGACCCAACAACCGACCGTTGCGGTTGCTTACGAAGGTGGGGCTCGGCCAACACCTGTCGACCCCTCTCTTCAGTACAAACTTGTATTTAGTTCTCAGCGTAGCTCCGCTGCTTCTGCTAATTTTCTGGCTCGTTCGCGTTCGCTTCACCAAGGCATACAAAGGAAAGTCAACCGTGCCCAGCGGGGAGCCTTATTCGCTCGAAGCTTAGCCCTCTCACGAGCCGTTGCGGCAGCGAGCCCTGCAAAACCCGCGCCGATTGTCACCGATTGTCTTCATTTGTTATCTCCTTCTGTGACGGCTCGCGACTCGACCAAGGCTCGGATATCACGATTTTCCAGGATGAAACTTCCGATACCGTATTGCTGGCCCTTCTCGGCAGGTCCAACCACAACATTCACCATCGCCCAAGCCAAGTCGTCGGCTCGAATTACCTGGTTCGGAAACAGCACTCGAAACACCGGATACACCGCCCGCAGCAATCGATAGCTGAAGTTTGGTTCCTTTCGGGGTTGCACTGGATAGATGTATGCGGGCCGAAAAAGAAAAATGCGGGGGAACCCGGTTGCGATGAGTGCCTTTTCGGCCTCGCCTTTGTAGCGCGCGAAGGCAATTCGGCTTCGACCTGTCTGATCGGCACCGTTCCCGCTCAAAAATGAGAACGCGGCGTTCGGACTGCTCTTATGCAGAACTCGCGCGAACTCGATCGTGTAATCGGTGGTTACGGCATGGAGTTCAGCGTCTGACACCGACCCGGTGTATGCTCCAAGGCAATACACCGCTGCGTCCTGGCCAGAAAGTACATCGGTGAGCGCGGAACAGTCTGCGAAGTTTTGGTGCACTACCTCTTTCAGCTTGGGGTGTGAAATACCAATCTTCTTGCGGCCAATGGAAGTCACGCTTTCGACGGCGGAGCTATCGAGGGCGTAGCGAAGCGCGTAGCTGCCCACCATACCGGACGCGCCGACAATCACCAGTCGCTTTTGGCCAGCGATAGGCGGAGACATCGACGAACTCGAAGCCATCTGGTTAGTCACCATCATGAGAGAATGCGCTCCTCGATCCAATCCACGTACAGCTTCCGCTCCGCGAACAACCACGTGCCGTCTTGCTTCACGAAGGTATCGTAATAGCGAAGTGCCGCGATCATCAGCTTTCGCTTCGCGCCATCAATAGTGAGATGGTGAGCAAGGCAGTATGCCTCACCTGTGCCTTTGTCGAGTCCAAGGCTGAAGATCGTGCTCTGACCGACGAAGTGCATGGTCGCGTCATACTGGTTTAGATCCGCAAAAACCGGGGCCAAAGCTTCACGGGAGTTCAGTACTTGTGAAGGCTTTGGATCCTTTGCATTCATGTACACGACGAAGTGAGTATCTGCGGTAAAGAGTGCCATCTGACCTTTGGCATCGCGGCGGTCAGCACAATGTGCGTAAGCCTCAACCAGTTCACGTATGGCGAGTCGGTCGGCCGCTTCTTCAGGAGAGACGCTGATGTGCTTGCTCATGAATTCGTCCTCTTCGTTGGTTTCTTTTCGGGATTACTGAAGGATCGCTTTTGGCTCAACGTAGGCAGAATCTTCTTGAAACGCATGTTTCTGTCCTCCCCCAACCCTGTGTCGCTGCAGGACGCGCCTCAGTAGATGAGCTTTAGCGAAAACTGAATTTGCCGTGAGGTTCCCGCCGTCTTGCTGATCATGCCAAACCCAGTACCCTCGAGGGTGTTCGCGGGTAGTCCCATGTTGACGATGTTAAACAGATTAAATAATTCTGCGCGGAATTGCAGGTCTGCTCGCTCCAAACCGCTTTCCCGGCGGCCAATCGGGGTCGTCTTGATGAACGCAAAATCGAAATCGTAATATGCTGGGCCGCGAAATGTATTTCGGCCGAGCGTTCCAAAGCGTCCCGAGTTTGGTCCGGTCCCGCCCGCGATCCCGATGGGAATGGAAAAGAAACTTGTGTTGTTAGTGCCCCGCCCAAAATAATCGTCGCGCGGTCGCGTGGAACTGCCGGCGCTCGAGAGGTCCGGTATTCCGATCTGGTCTGGTCGATCCGCACCAATCGTACCCGCCCCCGTCTGCTGGATTCCCGAGTACACCGTAAACGGTGATCCGCTCGTAATCGTTGAGATGCTCAGAAACTCCCAGCCCTTCGTCAACAGGTGCATTCGATCGGATTGACGTCCAAAATGCTCGAAATGCAAGCTCTGGGCTGCGCTCAAGGTGAAGGCGTGCGTCACGTCAAAGCTTGACGGTCCTCTTTCGGCTCGCGTATCGAACGGGTTTTGCGGACTAAACAGCGCGACAGCGCCGGGGGATCCTGTTCCTCCGATAATGCCGCTGACATCATCCAGTGATTTGCCCCAGGTGTAGCCGGCTTGCAACGATGGACCGCCGTGCCCAACATTTCCCGACAATGAGGTCTGCAAGGCGTTGTACGACGAGTGCGACGTCGCTGTCATCACAGACTCGAATCCGAAACCACCCGTCACCGCTCCGCTATTGTCGAAGTTTGTAAACCGCGCAAATTCCGAATCCGCTCCGGGATACGCGTTTGGATAGAACATTCTCGGAAGTCGAAATGCCGATGTTCCAACATACGCGACATCGGCCGTGAGGCCGCCGAAAGCGCGTTCCAGACCCAACGTCCAAGTTTGCAGGGAGCCATTGCCGAAGCGCCGGTCGATCCCGGACAGACTCAGCAGCGAGAGCTGACCACTCGGCGACAAGGCTGCCAATTCCTGCTGGTATCGGTTTACGTCCATCACCGTGTTGGCCGGGACGTTTTTCGGATTGCCGCTGGCCAGCACGTTCACGCCAGCGGTGTTATAGACGGGTGGCAATTCGTTCGGCGTAATTTGGAATCCGTAGGCAATCTCTCCGTTCTGCGCCGCGTTGACACGCGGATAGACAACGTAGGGCGTTGAGCCCGTGAGAAGATTGTCTTGCCAGATATTTGGCGGAATCACTGTGATCGCTCCGCCCACGTGCACATGCACCGCGTACGGCGCATTCCAGTCCACCTGCAAACGCGGCCCCCAGCCGTTCCAATCGGTTTGATAGGTAGGCTGCGGATTGATTAAGTAGTCCTGCCCAACGCCCACGGGTGGGAACGAATTCAGAAAACTCGACGTTCGGTGCGCCCGCTCCGAAATCGGCGTGTAGACTTCATAGCGCAGACCATACTCAAGCGTCCATTGCGGATTGATTTTCCACGTATCCTCGATGTAGGCGTTCACATCGTTCCGGTTTATCGCCGCCGGCCCAATGTGCGCGCCATCCGATGCAAACGGCGGCGCCACCGCGACCGTGTACCCGTACGGATAGCCGACCAGCAGACTGCTTAGGGTGTCTGGTAGAGGATCGCCGACTTGCACATCGTGTTGTCCGCTAGCGGAAGGAATGAACACTGGCGAGTAAACTGTTCCACCGCCAAAATCATATTCGCCATTGGGACTGATTCCAAAGTATGTCGTGTCGCGATTAAGTCGCGCCTCCACACCCCATTTCACCGAGTGGCTTGCAGTCGTCCAGGTAAAATTCAATTGCCCCTGAAACAAATTCCCGAACGCCGACATCACCGTGCCTGCCGCGCTGTTGTACGCCTCATACAGACCATCGTTGAACTTAAGCGCCGGATCGGTGTGGTTCGACGTCACAAACGAAGGCGTCGTCCGCGTAAAACTCAACGACGTCGACCAGAGAAAGCGCGGCGATGCGGTGCGTGTGTAAGTGATGACCCCGTTCCGCTGGCGATCGACGTACTGCACGCCGAAGCTCGGGTCGAGCAGCGTTTGATCCGGATTTGTTGTCGGTCCCGTCAGATTGTCGTAATTAAATCGACCGAACAATTGTCCTTTTGCGCCAACTTTCTGATCGATGCGGAGAGAAAACTGATCCGTATCCGTGTTCACGTTTGAAGGCGCAGCATAGGTTCGCGCACCAAACGCGCCGGTTGGGTTGTTGGGGAGTGGATAGCGCGCCAGTATGGAAGCGATCGCCGCATTTACTCCCGGGCTATTCAAACCCCCCGCGATCTGCAGCGTGTCCGTGCTGCCGTCCGGGTACTTCACGATGTCCTGACCCGCTCGCTCCGCCGCGGTTGGTACAGCCAAGACCTGGGTCGTTCCGAGCACCTGCCTGAACCCCTGATATTGCACAAAATAGAACGTGCGGTCTCGGCCGTCATACAGATGCGGCAGAACGACGGGCCCGCCATTCGTAAATCCGAACTCATTTCTACGGAATGGAGGAATTCTGCCCGGCTCCGCAATCGATGGGTGATCGAAATAATTCCGCGCATCGAGGGCAGAGTTCCTTAAGAATTCAAAGAATGACCCGTGAAAACCGCTTTTCCCCGACCGTGTCACGATATTGGTAAAGCCGGCCGCGCCGCGCCCGATGTCGGCCGGCATCCAGCCTGAGCTTGATTGCAATTCCTGTATTGCGTCCACGTCGAAATTCGTGAACGTACTCCCGCCCATCTCTGGATCGCTGACATCCGCCCCATCCATCGCGAACACGGCCTCAACACCGCGCTGTCCGTTGATGGCAAACTGCTGCGTGAAATTCGTCTGCCCGTTCACGTCGGTCATAGTACCCGCCGCCAACAACAACAACGCGCTGAAGTCTCGTCCATTCAACGGCAACTCATTTACCTTTTGGCTGGAGAGTTTCTCCTCGCTTGTTCCGCTGGCTGCATTCGAAGTTGTGCTCGGGTTCCCAGTCGAGACTCCTGGTGCAGGAGTTTGCAGGCTTGTTCGAATCGACAGCACGTTTTGATCGGATACCGCCAGTGCAACTGTTAGGTCTGATATGTCCACTGCCACTGGCGCTGTCGGACCTCGCCCGGGCAATTGCACGCTCACGGTATGTGGCCCGGGTCGAATGTCCGCAATCGCGAACTTTCCGTCGCTTCCCGTCACGGCTGTCATTTTCTCTTTAGCGGCAGCCGTGTATACCGTTACCTTCGCTCCAGCCACGGGTTCACCGGCAGTAGTGCGTACGACACCGCTCCACCCTGGCGCAGGCGGAGAACTTTGCTGTGCTTGCAGCGCGATCGCCACCATCAGTCCCAACAGCAAATACTTCACTATCAGTCGGAGGGCCTTATGAAGGGTTCGAGATATCACGTATTCCTCTGCGTAGCGAAATTCGAGCATGAAGAGTTTTCTCGAGTGAAGACGGTTTACGTACTTGTGACTTCTATGCCTTGGGAGCGGTAGAGATTCAGGACATCTTCGTCTGATGCATCAGTGATCAAACGTGTCAGTCGAGAAGCAGGACCGACCAGGTAAGGCAGAGATGTCCCCATTTTCCGAAGTGAAACCAGTCCAACCACTTCCGTTGAAGCCTCTATCATCGCTTGCTTCACGTACGCTTCTTCTTGCTCGCCGACGGTGATTCCGACTTCTGGGTGCAAACTGCACATTCCGAGAAAACATAGATCAGCGCGAATGGATTCGACTCGACGAATGGTCTCGATGCCTGTCGTGACCCGCGCCTCTTTAAGAAAATTTCCTCCTAGCATCAGCACGCTGATCTTCGGATGATCCGCTAACGCCAGTGCAAGCGGTGGGCTGTTGGTAACAATCGTCGCTGAACGTTCTCTTGAAAGGAAAGAAGCAATTCTTAGATTGGTGGTACCTCCATCAATCAGCACCACCTGACCGTCGCGGATCATGTCCGCCGCCGCTCGAGCAATTCCGATCTTGCTCTCCATGTCGATTTGTTGGCGAGACACAAAAGGAACGGCCTCGGCACGGCGAGGCAGGGCGCCACCGTGTACCCGTTGGATCTTTCCCGAACTCGCCAATTCGCGCAGATCTCTACGAATCGTGTCTTCAGAAACCCCGTATCGACTGCTAAGGTCCGCAGCGAGGACTCGGCCCTCACTGCCAAGCAGCTCTAGGATGTACTGGTGGCGCTCTTCCTTGAGGGCGTTCTGGCCGGCTTCCGATTCTGGTTTCATTCTACCCATGTTGCACGAATGCATTTGGTCGTGCACGTATATACGTGTATTATCCGATTTATGCATGATACTGCCAGCCCTAGCGCCATACAAGGTCTTTCGCAAAAGCGTTCGGTTCGGGCAGTCGTCTTCGATTATGGAAACGTTCTTTGCCTCGAGCAAACGCTGGAGGATATGAAAGCTATGGCGCTCGTGTGCGGCATTCCACATGAGCGATTCTCGGAAATTTACTGGCAGCTACGGCCGCCCTACGACCGGGGTGATCTCGATGGACGAGCCTACTGGACTGCGGTTGCGGGCCAGCAAGAACTGAGTTTGAGCGACGATCAGATAGCAACGCTAATTAAGCTCGATAGCGAAAGTATCACTCGACCAAATCAAGCCGCTGTGCAATGGGCAGAGCTGCTGTACCAAGAAGGCTTCCCCTTAACCCTTCTCTCAAACATGCCGCTCGAACTCAGTCGCCATGTGACCAAGTCTTTTCCGACCCTCTCCACATTTGAATACCTGATTTATTCCTGCGACTACGGATCCATAAAGCCGGAGCTGGCGATCTATCGAAATTGTCTCGAACTACTCAAAGCGGCCCCCGAAGACATCCTGTACCTGGATGATCGCGCCGAAAACGTCGAGGCGGCTGCTCGCTTAGGAATTAACTCTGTATTGTTTGACACCGTCGAAAAAACTGCATCAAGAGTCGAAAGTCGATTCGACATCCCTGTCCCAAGTGATGGCCGCTATCGCTAATCAGGTTCACAGTACAGGTCAACAGATCGGCGTCCGGATCGGATGGAATCCGATTGGTGCCCCACGCAGCCTCCAACAGGTACGTCAGCGCGTCCTCAAATCTTTCTGATCCACGGACCGATCTTGCAACTTAGGCTTCGAGGATTCCTGCCTTCAGGCACACTTCCATCTTCTCCCACCGTTTTGGGCAGGTCGTTGTTTCAAGTCACTGCGGCCGGGGGTGGCGAAAGGAGCGTGAGCTGACGATGACACATGCGAAGCAAGGAGAGCCTCCAAGGCGGGGGCTCTACGACATTTCTTCTCGGTCTTGACTTTCGATCCAAGCGGACGTTGAGTTAACATTCCGAAACCGCAGATGCAAGACGTTTCGCTGCCTGAGGGGGAGTCGATGAATACGCTTTCAAAATACAAAGTCTGGATCGGTGGAGCACTTGCCTTACTGGTCATCGGCCTGATCGTTGGAGCGGTTTATCCGAAGCATGCTGCGGGAGCGCCTCCTGGCGCGCCGGACGTTCAGGTGGTGCAGGTCGAGCAAAAAGATGTCCCGATTTTTGGCGAGTGGATCGGCACGCTTGACGGATTTACCAATGCGGATGTCCGAGCACAGGTCACAGGTTATTTGCTGCGTCAGGGCTACCAGGAAGGCGCGTTCGTCAAGAAGGGCCAGCTGCTTTTCGAGATCGATCCGAGGCCATTTCAGGCGGTCCTCGACCAGACTGAAGGACAGTTGGCACAGGCCACAGCGCAGCTGGCGAACGCGGAAGCAGTCCAAGGCAGGACTCAGCTTGATGTAGAACGGTACACTCCGCTGGCCAAAGAACAGGCAGCGAGCCAGCAGGATCTCGACAACGCAGTGCAGAATAATCTGGCCGCCAAGGCCTCGGTTGCGACGGCTGGCGCGCAAATCAAGACAGCGGAGGCTGCGGTCGAAACCGCCAAAATCAATCTTGATTTCACCCGGCTCACGGCGCCGATCGACGGAATCGCCGGGCAAGCCCAGTTGCAAGTGGGTGCGTTGGTCAATTTAAGCAGCGGGCCCGTGACTTCGGTGTCGACCGTTGACCCGATCAAGGTTTATTTCACCGTCGGCGAGCCGCAATACCTGGCATGGAGAAAACGGTACCCGACAGATGCGACTCGCGCCGCAGCCGACAAGAATCTGCGCCTCGAATTGATTCTGGCCGACGGCTCAACCTACGCACAGACCGGAACCTTTTACTTTGCGGACCGGCAGGTGAACGAAAGCACCGGAGCAATTCGGATCGCCGGACTATTTTCCAATCCCGGAAATGTTCTGCGTCCCGGCGGGTACGCCAAGGTTCGCGCCGTGATCCGAATGCAGCAGGATGCATTGCTTGTGCCGCAGCGTGCCGTTTCCGAGTTGCAAGGCGGCTATCAGGTTGCGACGGTGGATGACAAGAACAAAGTGAGCATTCGAACCGTCCAAGTTGGCGACCGTGTCGGCTCGCAGTGGATCATTGCGGACGGAGTGAAGCCGGGCGAGAGGGTGATTGCCGAAGGTGTGCAGAAGGTGCGTCCGGGAATGCAGGTGAACCCCAAGCCGTTTGCCATGGAAACTACGGGGAGGTAAGCCAATGTCAAAGTTTTTTATCAACCGTCCCATTGTCGCCATGGTGATCTCGATCGTTCTGGTACTGGTCGGCACGCTCACCATCCTCACTTTGCCGGTGGCGCAGTTTCCCAGCATCGCTCCGCCGGAAATTCAAGTTCTAGCAACTTACATTGGAGCGGATGCGCAAACGCTGGAGCAAGCAGTGGCCACGCCCATCGAACAACAGATGAATGGCGTGGACAACATGAACTATATGTACTCGCTGAACGCGACCGGCAACTCGAGCACCAGTCTCATCGTGGACTTCGACGCAAAAACCGACCCGAACACCGATTACATTCTCGCGCAAAGCCGCGAGACGCTGGCCGCTTCTCAGCTTCCCGTGGACGTCACCAACTACGGAGTCAATGTCCGAAAATCCGTGACGGCGCCGCTTACGCTCACTGCCGTGTACTCGCCGCACGGAACTTATGACGCAACGTTCCTGGCCAACTACGCCTATATCAATCTGGTCGATCCGATTCTGCGTTCGCCAGGCATCGGCAACGTGCAGGTATTCGGAGCCGGCCAATACGCGATGCGACTGTGGGTAAAGCCTGACACGTTGGCCAAGCTCGGCGTCACCGTTCCCGAAATCGTCAGCGCGATTCAAGCGCAAAATACCGTCAATCCAGCCGGAAAGGCTGGTGGAGAACCGGCGCCGAAAGGCCAGGAATTTACTTACTCCGTTCTCGCACAGGGCCGTCTTCAGTCGCCGGAGGAGTTTGGACAGATCGTAGTGCGCGAGACGCCCGACGGCGGGACAGTGCGCGTCAGCGATGTTGCGCGAATCGAGTTGGGAGCCCAGGACTATAGCGTCGCCGGTCGCTTTAATGGTCGGCCGAGCGCGATTATCGCTACTTACCAACTGCCGGGCTCGAACGCGGTCGATGCAGCCGCGGGCGTCAACAAACTGATGGCGAAGATGAAAGAGCGCTTCCCAGACGATATGGATTACCAGGTAGCGCTGGATACGACGCGTTCGGTGACCGAAGGCATAAAGGAAATCGTCGTAACGCTTTTGATTGCGCTCGCGCTGGTGATCCTTGTCGTTTACCTCTTCCTACAGAGTTGGCGCGCCACGCTGATTCCGCTTCTGGCGGTACCAGTCTCTCTGATTGGTACGTTCGTGCTTTTCCCGTTGTTTGGTTTCTCCATCAACACGCTTTCTCTGTTCGGTCTGGTGCTGGCGATCGGACTGGTAGTGGACGATGCCATCGTCGTGGTCGAAGGTGTGGAGCGCCACATTGAGGAAGGTATGACGCCGAAGGCGGCGGCGTTGAAGGCAATGGAAGAACTCTCCGGTCCCGTCGTCGGCATCGCCCTGGTCCTCTCCGCGGTATTTGTGCCGACGGCATTCATCCCGGGAATCACAGGCAAGCTTTACCAGCAATTCGCGGTCACCATCGCGATTTCCGTTCTCTTGTCCGCTTTCAATGCGCTCACGCTCAGCCCGGCGCTTGCGGCTCTGCTTCTGAAGCCACGCGAACCGAGCCGTGGTCTGCTGAGAAGATTTTTTGATTGGTTCAACCGCGTTTTCGAGCGAGGCACAGAAGGTTATGTGCGCTGGAGCGCCGTATTGGTTCAGAAGACCGTCGTCGTGGTCGTCCTGCTGTTGGTCTTTGGAGGCGCCGCGGCCTTCTTTGCCAACCGAATCCCGTCGAGCTTTCTTCCCGACGAAGACCAGGGTTACGCCTACGTCAATGTGCAACTGCCCAATGGGGCTTCGCTGGAACGCACGACCGCCGTCACCGCTGATGTAGAAAAAATCTTGATCAATACGCCGGGAGTCGAACACGTCACCTGCTTCGTCGGATTCAGTTTGCTCAGTTTTGTTCGGACCAGTTACAACTCGACTTTTTTTGTGACCTTCAAACCCTGGGGCGAACGCACGACAAGGGCTGAGCAATTTCAATCTCTTAAGGCTCATCTGAACCAGCAATTGAGCAAATTGCCCGCGGCGGTCGCCTTCGGTTTTTCACCGCCCGCCATTCCGGGCGTCGGAACCGCCGGAGGATTCACGTTCATACTCGAAGACCGCTCCGGCAGCGATCTACAGTTCCTGTCAAAGAACCTTGGCATTTTTCTTGACGCCGTCCGAAAGCGCCCAGAGATTGCCAGCGCCAGCACCACTTTCCTAGCGAGCGTCCCGCAGCAGTTCGTCGAAGTAAACCGTGACAAGGTGCTGAAGCAGGGCGTCGCCCTCAACGATGTCTACCGCACAGTGCAGGCTTTCATGGGCGGCCTTTTCATCAACTACTTCAACCGCTTCGGCCGGCAGTGGCAGGTGTATATCGAAGCGGAAGGCGACGATCGTGCCAAGGCGGAGAATGTCGGGCAGTTCTACGTTCGCAACAATAAAGGAGAGAGTGTTCCGCTCTCCACACTGACCACCATAAAGCCGCGCCTCGGCCCGGAGTTTACCCTCCGCTTCAACGAATATCGTTCCGCGCAGATCAACGGGAGCGCCGCGCCGGGCTACAGCGCCGACCAGGCTACGGCTGCTCTCGAGGATGTTTTCAAGCAAACCATGCCGCGTGAAATGGGCTTCGACTATTCAGGAATATCGTTTCAGGAACAAAAAGCTCGAGAAGGCGTGCCTCCCGCGGCCATCTTTGCGTTGTCGTTGCTCTTCGTCTTTCTGGTTCTGGCAGCGCTTTACGAAAGCTGGACGCTGCCCTTCAGCGTGCTGCTGAGCACCCCGGTCGCGATCTTCGGAGCCTTTGGAGTTCTTTGGTTGCGCCGAGTGTTGCTCGGCGTTTTTCTGCCGCCTTATCTTGTCCAGATCGAGACCGATATTTATTCGCAGATCGGACTGGTCATGCTCATCGGGCTGGCAGCGAAGAACGCGATTCTGATCGTCGAGTTTGCGAAAGACGAATACGAGAAGGGAAAACCTCTTGTCGATGCTGCGCTCGAAGGTGCGAGGCTTCGTTTGCGTCCGATCTTGATGACGTCGTTCGCGTTCATACTCGGCTGCGTGCCCTTATGGACAGCGACTGGCGCCGGCTCAGTTGCCCGGCAAATCATGGGCACCACGGTAATTGGCGGGATGATGGCCGCAAGCCTGATCGGAATCTTCTTCGTGCCTGCGATCTTTTTCATGGTGGAGAAATGGTCAGGCGCTGGCAAAGAACGGGTCTCTACCACAATGCCAGGAACAACCGCGCCAGCGGAGGGAGACTGAAAATGCCCAACCGCGATAACACACGAACAAAGAAGATCGTCATGAAAAAGATGACACCATCATTGTTGATCTCCGCCTGCCTAGCTTCGATCTTCATGGCCGCGTGCACGGTTGGCCCGAAATACCACCGGCCTGATGTTGCGACTCCGGGCGTGTACCGTGATTTGCCGAATGACCAGCAGGCCCAGGCGCAAGCGGCATCCTTCGCGGATCTCAAGTGGTGGCAGGTCTTTGAGGACCCGGGACTGCAAGAACTTATCCGCACAGCTCTCAAGGAAAATTACGATCTGCAATTAGCAACGGAGCGCATCGGCGCGGCGCGCGCTCAGGTCGCCATCACACGCTCCAGTCTCTTTCCGCAAGCCCAGGGAAACGCTACTTTCAGCGGAGGAAAAGATCCGACCACTCAAGCCAAGTACAACATTCTCGGCCTGACCGCCGACGCGGCATTTCAGTTGGACCTCTTCGGCCGCCTGCGTCGCGCAACGGAGGCTTCACGCGCAGAACTTCTAGCAACCGAGGATGCCCGGCAAACGGTCACGCTGACCCTGGTAAGCGACGTCGCCAGCAATTATTTTCATCTTCTCGAACTCGACCTCCAGCTCCGCATCACCCAGGAGACGGTTAAGACTCAGCAAGATTCAGTCAAGCTGACGCGGTTGCGCCTCGACCACGGCGTTGGCACCAAGCTGGATGTGCTGCAAGCGCAGCAGGTGCTCGATACCGCCGATGCGGCGATCCCTGATCTGGAGAGACAGATCGGCCAGGAGGAAGACGCGATCAGCATTCTGCTGGGCCATTATCCAGAGGGTGTGCGACGCGGGTACCCGTTGGTGGAGGAGCCGCTTCCCCCCGAAGTACCGCCGGGCATTCCCTCGACGCTGCTCGAACGCCGGCCCGACATTCGGCAGGTTGAGCAAGAGCTAATCGCCGCGAATGCTGAGATCGGCGTCGCCAGGGCCTCGTTCTTTCCGCAGATCTCCCTTACTGGTGGCGGGGGCGGCGCGTTTGGACGGAGCAGCCTGCTCTCTGGCCTTCTGAGTTCGCAGACTGGAATCTGGTCCTACGGTGCACAAGTTTCTCAACCAATTTTTACCGGTGGCGCCCTTAGTGGAAATCTAAAGCTCGCTGAGTCGCAACATCGTCAGGAACTGATTGCCTATCAGCAAGCCATACAATTGGCGTTTCGCGATGTCTCGGATGCTTTAATTGGTTATCAGAAGATTCATCAAGTTCGCGTTGCGCAGGAGACCACGGTCAAAGATCTCCAGGACACAGTCGACACCTCTCTCCTACGTTATCGGGGAGGCATCACCACCTACCTCGAGGTGCTTGATGGTCAGCGATCGCTCTTTAACGCCGAACTGACTCTTGCCCAGGCACGCGGCAACGAGTACCAAAGCCTGGTGCAACTGTACAAGGCTCTTGGCGGAGGCTGGCAGTAAGCGCAAACATTGAGAGCGCAACTCCTGAAATTGCGCCGCTCGTTGTTGCTTCTTCTCAGGCTCTATTCCGCTCGCACCTTAGCGATAAGACATTCGCAGGATAGATTCGGGAAGGCGCTCGCCCTGTATTGGGATGTTGGACGCTGCCGCATTTATCTCATCAAGATCGTCCGTCGTCAGCTCGACGGAAGCGGAACCGATGTTCTCTTCGAGCCGATGGATCTTCGTCGTGCCGGGGATCGGAACAATCCAAGGTTTCTGCGCCAGCAGCCACGCCAGCGCGATTTGTGCGGGAGTGGCATTCGTTCGTCCAGCAATCTGGTTCAGAAGATCCACCACCGCCTGGTTTGCCTCACGCGCCTCCTCAGTGAATCGAGGAAATACTGCTCGGAAGTCCGTGCTTTCAAATTTGGTGGAGGCGTCAATCTTCCCCGTCAGGAATCCTTGTCCAAGCGGACTCCAGGGAACAAAACCGATCCCCAGTTCCTCGCAGGTTGGCAGCACCTCTGGTTCAGGGTCTCTCGTCCAAATCGAATACTCGCTCTGAACTGCTGTGACCGGATGGACCGCGTGTGCGCGGCGAATGGTCTTTGCTCCCGCCTCGGAGAGGCCGAAGTGCTTGACCTTGCCGGCCTGAATCAGATCTTTCACTGTGCCCGCGACATCCTCGATGGGCACATCCGGATCAACGCGGTGCTGGTAAAAGAGATCGATGACGTCGGCCTTGAGGCGATCGAGTGATGCGTCAGCAACCTGCCTGATATGCTCGGGCTTGCTGTTCAGTCCACCCGATCGTTGCCCATCAGGAGCAATATCGAAGCTGAACTTTGTCGCGATCACCACCCGATCGCGAAATGGTGCGACCGCTTCACCCACGAGTTCTTCGTTCGCGAAGGGCCCATAGGCTTCCGCCGTATCGAAAAATGTCACGCCGCGATCGACCGCCGTTCGGATCACGTTGATGGCTTGCTGCTTTTCGATGGCCGGACCGTAGCCATAGCTCCACCCCATGCAACCAAAGCCGAGCGCCGAGACTTCGAGTCCGCTTTTCCCGAGTGAGCGCTTCTTCATTTGATTCTCCTTGCAAAGCTATTGACGAAACTTTCCTCGGAGCCAAAGCTCCTGTTTTGCAAGAGCGCCGAGTTTTGTGGAACTCCCGGCTCGCTCTACCTGTGTGGCTAATTATTATTGTTATTCATTTTGACGGGCCTAAGCAGATGCGAGAACGTGAGTTGGGCGAGCTTCCACCTGCCGTTTTCCTTGATATACACCTCAGTCACCATAAAAGGATTGGCGACTTCGTGCTCACCGACTACTGCCCGCAAATCAATGTCCTCTAGCAGGATGGCTGTGTTACCAAATATGCGAGCGTCAACTGCATAGACTGCAGCTTTCTTGTACCAGATGCCACCGCTTTTGATGGTGGCTAGTTCCTGGGTTTTTCCCCATGTCCCTCCCATGTGAGTGAACATGGCTTCGTTATCAAATAGCGTCTCTAAGGAATCGACCTTCTTGTCTGCCATCCAATCCCACTTCGTGTTTGAGAGGTTGATGACTTCTTTTTGCTCGGGTGTATGACTCGCGGCAGTTTTAATTGTTTCCGTTGGCGGCTGTGGCGACTGCTGCGCGTAGGACGATTGCGCAATCATTGTTAATAGAAATAGAGTTAATAGAAATAGACCGATAATTAGGGTTAAAGTTTTCATGGCTCTCTCCGAGGTGCGCGTCTTCATTTTGTTTCCGTTGCATCCTCGAATTTATGGGTAAAGGGCCGTCAACTGGTAGCCCGATCCTGCTTACTTATTGCCTATTCCTCTTGCCAGGGGAAAAATCAGTGGCTTTGCTGGAGACACCCGGCTATCGTTCGAGGGACGGTAGAGATCGTTAACAATGAAAAACACAAAGGAAGAAGCACCTCTGAAAGGGAACCACGCCCACGGGTCGCAGACAGAACTCGCGCAGAAGATTGCCTCCTTCATGGGCAAGGAAGAGAATCGGACAACAGAGATTCCCCGTGTGAGCCTCCACCTGCGGACTGCGCCGACCCCGCCGTGCCGGATGACCTACCATCCGGGAGTCATCGTGGTCGCACAGGGGAGCAAGCGGGTGAACCTTGGCCGGACCAGCTTTATCTACGACCAGTCGCGCTTCGTCGTGACTGCGGTCGATTTGCCGATCGTCAGTTGGGTGGCCGAGGCAACCGAGGATGTTCCGTGCCTCGCGCTGTCCATCAAGTTCGACATGCCTATGGTGCGGGAGTTGCTTAGCCGTGAGGAAATTCATATTGCGGAAGCTCCATCGGACAGTCCCGCTATATCGATAGGCGAGACCACGCTCGAATTCCTGAACGCATGCTGCCGCCTGGTGGACCTGCTGAGCAATCCGCAGGATGTTCCTTTTCTGAGCGGCCTGATTCAACGCGAGATCATCTATCGCGTCCTGCGAGGACGCGCGGGAGCGCGCTTGCGCGGAGTAGCAACACTCGGAGATCAAAGGCACCGGACGGCAAAAGCGATTGCGTGGATAGCCGCGAACTATGCCAAGCCTCTGCGCGTGGAAGAGCTGGCAGATGTGGCGAGCATGGGCGTATCAACGTTGCACCATCATTTCCGTATGCTGACCGCGATGAGTCCGCTGCAGTATCAAAAACAATTGCGGCTTCAATCAGCGCGGAGTCTGATGCTGAACAATGGTCTCGATGCTGCCAGTGCAGCCTTCGAGGTCGGCTATGAAAGCGCGACACAATTCAATCGCGAATACAGCCGCTTCTTCGGCCAACCTCCAATGCGAGACGTTCGAGCTCTTCTTTCTCCGGGTGCTCCGAAACTCGAATTGGTCGGTAGTGTCTGAATCTTTTCACTCCGCGCAGGCCATAAAGATCGGAACCTCCAACCACGTTTTCGAATCCCACTCTCTCCGCCAGTTTTCAACCCATTCCCGCAACCGCGCGTCCGTTGCACATGGCTGGGATCCAGCGACTCCGCTCCAACTGAGAACTGAGAACTGGGACTGACAACTGGGTTTCATCACCAACTGCCCGTACCACCGTCACAGACACACCATCACCATCAGTGCAAAACTGCTTCTGAATTGTGCTCGCCTCCCGAGACGGACTGGACCTGCCTTCTTTGACAACATGAAATTTCAAACGTCGACAGCCGCAATTACGTCCATGGAGACCGTCTAAAATCCCTCCAAAAACCCGCCAAATTGATGATCCAATCCTTTAAGTCCTTTATTTTCTGGGTCGTGTGAGTAACTAGTTGTGAAATTAACAAGTTAAGCAAAAAGGGGGGGGGTACAAAACCAGTGCACCCCTGATCACCGATCCATCGCGCAATGGTCTAATTCGGTACGATATGCAGGCTCCAGTCTGATGGAGACAGGCACATCCGCAGTTTTTCATTTGCTGTGCCAAAGTCTGTGAGGAACGCCTGCTATGTTTTCGCGCCCTATCTGTCGACTTGCTCTCTCGCTTGTTGCGTTGCTGAGCGCGTTGGTGTTCGCCCAAAATAAGCCCGCCCAAAACAAGCCGCCTTTCACGTCGCCGCTGCCGACCGGAGTGCGACTCGATCCTGCCGGCGAAGCAGTTGACCTGGGCAGCTTGCCAATCAATCTCGTTCTCTCGCCGGAAAAGAGCAGAGCCGTGGTCGTACTCAGCGGTTGGCGCGAGCAAGGCGTTCAGGTCGTCGATCTGAAAACGCACAAGGTCACGCAGACATTGCTTCAGGACGGAGCATTCTACGGCGCCGCCTTCTCGCCCGACGGCCAGCGCCTCTGCGTTTCCGGTGGCAACACTGACCTGCTATTCATCTACGCATGGAAAGAGAAAGACGGCACCGCTACTCTCGAGAACAAGTTCGAACTGGCGAAGGCAAAAACTGCCGACGGAACGGGCACGAGCTATCCAGCGGGACTGGCATTCTCGCCCAACGGAAAATTCATTTATGTCGCCGAGAACGTAGGCGATAAGCTCGCGGTGGTGAACGCTGCGACCGGTGAGATCACGCAACGGTTTTCCACCGATCATTATCCCTATGGCATCGCGCTCACCTCCGATGGCCATGTGTTCGTCTCGGCTTGGGGCGCCAGCACGGTGTCGCAGTTCCGCATCCTTACGGACGGAACGCTCGCGTATCTCGGCCGGATCGAGGTAGGTCGCCATCCCTCGGCGCTGGCGGTGAAGGGAACGAGCCTGTACGTCACGCTGGCGGGAAGCGACCGCGTGGCCATCGTCGACACGAAGATGCGAAAGGTGGCGCGCTATCTAAACGACGCCGCGCCCGGTGCCCCGCCCGAAGGAAGCACACCGAATGCCGTCGCACTTACCTCCGATGGCAAGCGCCTGCTGATCGCAGAAGCCGACAACAATGCCATCGCCATCTTCGATTTGAACACCGAAAAGTTGATCGGGCGAGTTCCAACCGACTGGTATCCGACCGCGATCGCCGAAGTGGATGATCAGCTCCTCGTCCTCTCCGGAAAGGGACACGGTACTCATGCCAATCCCGACGGCCCGGTTCCACTCACCAACTGGCCCGATGGGAATCCGACCGCATATGCGCTCGGGCAGTTGAATGGCAGCTTGCGAGTGCTGCCGTCCGCGATGACCACGACGCAACTCGCTGCATTCACCGCGCGGGTCACCGCCGCCAATAACTGGCAGCAACGCCTTGCGGTGCGGCGCTATCCGCCCTTCCGCCACGTTGTCTACATCATCAAGGAGAATCGCACCTACGATCAGGTACTCGGAGACATAAAGGAAGGCGATGGCGACCCAAGCCTTGTCTATTTCCCTGACATCGCCATCACCCCGAATCACCACGCGCTCGCGAAGCGCTTCGGCCTGTTCGATCGCTTCTTCGTGAATGCCGAGGTCAGTTCGCAAGGCCACATCTGGTCCACCGCCGCTTACGTCACCAACTACGGTGAGAAGGTCGTGCCTTCTGGTTATGCCGGCAAGCGCGCCGACATGGACGGGGAAGAGACTGATGAGCCAGAGCGCGGCTTCCTGTGGACGCTCGCGACCCGCGAGGGCGTTAGTTTCCGTGACTACGGCGAAATGGTCAATCCTGCCTGGCCGGTGACGCAACGCGATTTGGCCGCCGACGTGAATCCCGACTACACACCCTTCGACCTGACCACGCCCGATCAGAAGCGCGCGGATGTATGGATCGCCGAGCTCCAACGCTACGTGCGCGACGGCAACATGCCACAACTCGAACTCATGCACCTGCCCAACGATCACTTGGCCGCCGGTCGTCCGGGCAAGTGCACACCGCGCGCGTGCATGGCCGATAACGACCTCGCGCTGGGGCGGATTGTGCAGGCGCTCTCACACAGCCCGTATTGGAAGGACACGGTGATCTTCGTGGTTGAGGACGACGCTCAGGCAGGCCCCGACCACGTCGATTCGCATCGCGCGCCGTTCTACGCCATCTCGGCGTACAACCGGTCGGGCACAGTGCATCGATTCGCGAATACCACGGATGTCATCGCGGCGATCGAGGATATCCTCGGCATGGGAAGGCTTTCTAAGTTCGATTACTTCAGCCGATCACTTGCGGACATCTTCGCACCGGCACCTGACCTGATGCCCTACGACCCAATCATCCCCACACAAGATTTGAATGAAAAGAATCCGCCGAAAACTGCCGCCGCGCGCTTGTCGGAAGGATTGGATCTTAGCGCAGCCGATCGCGTCGACGATCAGCTCTACAACCGAATTCTGTGGCTGATGCTGAAGGGTGACGTTCCGCCACCGGTTGCACCGAGCCATGCAGCCTTGCATGCTCTCCAATCGAGCAAGTGGTGAGGAGCCGGTAGGGAATTGCCGCCCGAATACAGCAACCACCGTACTTGCGACCGGCGCTTGCCAGTGTAGAGTTCACTCTGCACTGATTGGTGGCTGACTGTTCATTTTCGCTGCGATGGAAGAAGCCCTACCTAATCCGCCCACCAAGTTTGCACTCGGCATTCGTCGGCCGGTTCGTTGGCCCGCTAGCTGGCAATGGATCACGGCCATCGCACTCGTATTCACAATCGTGTTGATCGCTGCGGCCATCGCCATCTCGCGAGCCGTGCCCACTCTGCGCAAGGCAGTGATTCAGACCCTGTCTGCTCGTTTCAAAAGCAAGGTCGAACTGGACGCACTTCACGTGTCTCTGTTCAAGGGGCTGCAAGTCTCCGGCCGCGGCCTCCGAATTTTCGGAGACACCGATCCCAATAATCACGAGCCCGGAGTTCAGCCCATCATCGGCGTCGCGGAATTCCGATTTCGCATGGGGATTATTGCCTTTCTCCACTCTCCCAGGCGAGTCGACACCGTCTATGTCAAAGGACTGCAAATAAACTTGCCGCCCCGCGAACATCGCGACGAGATGCGGCGAGTGGAACCAAAATCGGGCAAGGCTGAGATTTTTGTCGGCCGCTTCGTCTGCGACAACGCGCAACTGATCATCAACACGCTGAAACCGGGCAAGCTGCCTTTGGAATTCGACATCGAGAGCTTGACCATGACAACGCTACAACCCGGCTCACCGCTCCGCTTCGAAGCCAACCTCATCAATCCAAAACCCGTCGGACACATTTTTTCAACCGGACTGTTCGGTCCGTGGCAGGCCGACAGTCCTCGCGACACTCCAGTCAGCGGCGACTATTCTTTCGACCATGCCGATCTCGCCACCATTAAAGGTATCGGTGGAATCCTCTCCTCCAGCGGAAAGTACGCCGGAGTTCTCGACAAGATCGTTGTGGACGGAGCGACCGATACTCCTGACTTTAGGGTCGCGACCAGTGGACGGTCGGTACCGCTGCATACCGATTTTCACGCCGTCGTCGACGGTACCAACGGCGATACCTACCTTCAGCCGGTCAAGGCGAAGATTCTCGATTCCTGGCTCGTCGCCAGCGGTTCGGTGGTGAAGACGAAATCTCCTCCCGGACATGACGTTCAATTGAAGGTCATCATCGAGAAGGGAAGGATTGAAGACCTCTTGAGATTGGCGGTAAAAACCGATCCTCCCACCTTGACGGGCACGGTTCGATTGAACACGAAGTTTAATCTGCCGCCCGGAGATGCTGATGTTGCCAACCGTCTCAAACTGGCTGGCAACTTTGAAGTATCAGGCGCTCGTTTCTCTAATGACAAGATTCAATCGAGGGTCGATGCCCTCAGTCTCAGAAGCCGGGGGAAACCGAAGCTCGCCGAGACCAACACTTCCAGTTCCGGTGATATTTCTGACATTTCCTCCGACGTGAAAGGGGCATTCTCCCTTGCCGACGGCCTCATTTCATTTCCACAATTGCGGTTCCTCGTGCCCGGTACCCAGGTCGATCTCACTGGCACCTACAGCCTTGACGGGAACCTATTTGATTTTCACGGCAAGGCACGCATGGATGCGAAGCTCTCGCAGATGGTTACGGGGTGGAAAGCAATCCTGCTCAAACCGGCAGATCCGTTTTTCAGCAAGAACGGCGCAGGTACCGAACTTCCCGTCAAAATCACAGGCACGAAGTCCGAACCTCATTTCGGCGCCGACTTCGGTCACAAAGATTAAAGACTAGAGTCAAAGCCCGGCGCCCGTCTCTTAAGCCGTGCCGCTTCGCCCCGTCAGTAAGTTGACGATCAAAACGATGAAGGCCGCCACGATCAGAATGTGAATGTAGCCGCCCAGCGTATAGGAACTCACTAGCCCCAGAAACCACAACACCAGCAGCATTACAAAAATAGTCCAAAGCATTTCGAATACCCCTCCGCCAACTGCCAATGTATCCCGCCGCGAATCGAAAGCAGAGCAGCCGGAAGCCACAGTCGCCAAGAGGCTACCTCAGGAACTCTCCCTCTCGCTTACGGTGAGTGCTGTAAATGCGGATCAAAGTTTCCGTAGAACCCGTGCGCTTGTCTCGTTCTCTGCGTCCAACGCAAAGCAAAATTGTGTTTTCAAGACGCAAGACGAAAGATGCAAGAGGAAAGAACATGCGGAAAGACGAACTCATGAAACCCGACCTGCTAAGCGAAATCATCCTCCTCGGTAGCGGCGTGGCCGTACTGGTGGCCTTCTTCTTAGTTGTGATTGCTGCCGTGGGCAGCGCGGCCACGATGCAATGAAAATCTCGTGATGAGATGCGCACGGTGCACGTGAATGAGGCCGTGACTCTACAGGCATCCTCGAATTGACCTACGGCTTCGACTGGATTCCTTCGCCCTCCACAGACGCCTATTGTGAACCAAGTGAGGCCGAGACCACGTCAATCGACAAAAACGTCGATCCACGAACCCCACCAAATCCGATCCATGCGAGGAGCAACTCGATGAAACCGAGTCAATCCATCTGGCTTTTTCTGCTGGCGGCATCGATGGCCTTTGGAGGAGTCCGGCTACTGGCCCAACAGTCCGCCGATCAAAGTGCCAGCCAAAGTGCCAGTCAAAGTGCACCGGCGCAAGCCGACGACACCAAAGTCAACCAGCGAGATCAGAGCCCGAGCGAACCGACCTCAGATCAACAGAAGAACGACATTTCCGACCGCGACATTACCAAGCAAATTCGTCAGGCCATCATCGGCGACAAGTCGTTGTCGACGTATGCGCACAACATCAAGATCATCGCCCAAAACGGTCAGGTAACGCTCAAGGGGCCCGTGCGCTCGGACGACGAGAAGCGGGCTGTCGAGGCGAAAGCTGCCGAGATCGTGGGTGAAAACAAGGTGACCAGCGAACTGGCCGTCAAACCCAAGAAGTAACAAATTGCACCCAGCCCCAATCCACAAGGAGGATTTCACATGTCTGGAAAAAACACGGCAGTCTTCGGTATCTATCCGAGCTATGCAAACGTGGAAAGCGGCGTCGATGGCCTGAAGGCCGCAAGCTTCAGCAATAGGGACATCTCCGTCCTTTTCCCCGAAGGCGCGGGCTCGAGAGACTTCGCTCATCAAAAAGGCACGAAGGCCCCAGAAGGTGCCACCGCTGGTGCTGGAACCGGCGTGGTTCTCGGCGGCGTCATGGGGTGGTTGCTCGGAGTCGGCAGTCTTGCCATTCCTGGACTCGGCCCATTCATCGCCGCCGGTCCCATCATGGCGGCCCTTGCCGGGGCCGGCGTTGGTGGAACCGTTGGTGGCATCGCCGGGGCGTTGGTCGGACTCGGAATCCCCGAATATGAGGCCAAGCGCTATGAGGGCCGGGTCAAGGACGGCGGCATTTTGCTCTCGGTCCACACCGACAACTCGGACGATACAAAACGCGCCAAGCTCATCCTTGAGGCTACCGGAGCGCAAGACATCTCGTCGACCGGCGAGGCGAAATCTGATCAACCCAGGATGGACCTTCCCCGAGCCGTCTAGTTCGCGGAACGCAACCGGCAACAGCGATGTCGATGACATCCGTGGATGTCTCGTAACCATGGATGTCCCGTAACCAACGTACTTGAACTCAATAAATAAATAACGGAGGATGCAAAATGAATTCAGATCAGTTGCAGGGCAAGTGGAAACAGGTGAAGGGTTCGGTGAAGGAACGCTGGGGCAAACTGACCGATGATGACATCGATGTCATCGATGGAAGGCAAGATCAGTTGGTCGGCACCATCCAGGAAAGGTATGGAATCGCTCGCGAGGTGGCGGAGAAGCAAGTGAAGGAATGGAATGCCGCTCTCGACCGGACAGTGGACAATGAGAGCGATACCGACCAGATCCGCGATATCGAAAGACGCCGGGCCAGCTAACCCGGTACGGGCGCCACTTAAAGCCCAAAAGGGAAGCCGATTTTCGGCTTCCCTTTTTTCTTGTTGTCCGGGCTACGCGACGGAACCTTCTGCTGATGCGGTCAACTGCTGGGAAACTTGCACCTGAATAATGTCGTTCTTGACCGCATAAACCACTAGGTCCCTAATCGAGTGTATGTCGAGCTTGCGCATGATGTTGCTGCGATGGGTCTCGGCGGTTTTGGTGCTTAGATTGAGAAGAGAGGCGACTTCCTTGGAACTCTTGCCCTCCGCCAGAAGTTGAATCACCTCACGCTCGCGCGGGGTCAACGTCGGTAACTTCGGCGCTTCTCCGTTCGCCGGCTTATACCCCTTGTCGAGAAAGCCCGCCAATACCATGTCGTTCACACGAGGCGTAAAGAACATACGGTTCCGTTCCAGTGCTTCCACTGCCGACACCAAGTCGCGAGCCGCGTCCGATTTCAACACGAAGCCGCGCGCGCCCGCATCCAGAGCCTCCCGAATCACCTGGTCCGAATCCGTGATCGTCAGGACGATGATTTTCAACTGCGGTTGCTGTTGCAGTAGTTGCCTGGTTGCAGCCAGACCGTTCAGATTGGGCATCCCGACGTCCAGGATCACGACGTCCGGTTTCAACTGCCTCGCCTTATCGACGGCTTCGCGGCCGTCTTTCGCGTCTCCACAGATCTCCCACCCTTCACGCGATTGCAGAAGAGAGCACAATCCTCGTCGTACCAGTTCGTGATCATCAGCTATCAGGATCCGGAGTTTCATCGCTTAGCCTCCATAAGAATCGAGCCAGGTTCTAAAACTTCATTTGGAATCGCCATCTAGTCCGCGCTTCCGCGCTGTAAAAAACTTGTGCTGCGTCACCGACTCCACCGCAGCCAGCAAATCCCTTGCCGCATCAGATTTCACTACGTAACCTCGTGCCCCCGCGCTCACCGCTTCGCGCAGCATTTGCGGCGAGTCATGTTGCGTCACAATCAAAACTTCAGAATTCGGTACCGTCTTGCGAATTCGTCGACAGGCTTCCAACCCATCCATTCTCGGCATTCCGACGTCGAGCAAAACTACATCCGGCTTCAATCGATCGGCTTTTTCCACCGCTTCGATTCCGTCTTCTGCCTCATCGATGATTTCCCACTCGGGACGACTCCTCAGCAACGTCCTCAGTCCCTGCCTCACGACCGGGTGATCGTCTACCACCAGAATACGAACTGTCATACCGTCATTTCCGCTGGCCGCCTCCAAGAGGCCGAAGCCGTCGTCGTCCACTTGCACTATGCCTCAAGTGGGAGCGCGACCCGCACCAGCGTGCCAGTGCTGTCGGATTCAAGGGTCAGTTTTCCTCGCAGCTCCCGCACTCGCTCTTGGATACCTGCGATACCTACGCCCATACCAGAACCCGTCTTGTAAAACTGTTCCAGCAATTCCTCCGGCATCCCGCGGCCGTTATCGCTTACTTCCAGGATCACCTGTTCGGCGTCGTGTCGAATCACCACGTCAGCCGCCGAAGCCCCGGAGTGCCTGTGCACATTGGTTAAAGCTTCTTGCAACACACGGAACAACGCCAATTCGACCGCGTCCGGCAACCGCTCCAAGTCTGCCGGTGCGTCCAGGTTCACGCTGACTCCGCTGCGCTGGCTGTAGCCCTCGACATACCAACGCGCGGCGGAAGTAAATCCGGCCGCATCCATCGTTGGCGGATGGAGCAAGTAAGACAGAGTGCGGACCTCGCAAATGCATTGCTCCGTCAAGCGATCTGCTTCCGACCACAGTTCGTCGCTCTCCGGTGACTTCCTCAGCATATGTGCATTCAGCTTTAGTCCCACCAGATACTGCCCCAGGCTGTCATGCAGTTCGCGAGCGATCCGCCGCCGCTCCGAGTCCTGCAGACTCAGCAAACGCGAAGACAGCTGTCGCAGCGCGGCTGTGCGCTGCTCAACCTGCAATTCAAGTTCGGCTTGAACCCGGCGCAATGCTTCCTCGACCTGTTTGCGCTCGGCCATCTCGGTCTCAAGTGCCAACGCCTTCTGCTGCAAGCGGGTAATGCTCCGCAACCGTTCCTCATCGTTGGCCAGCGTCGTGTAGCTTTCGACCGGAATCACGTGCGAGTGTTCCCCGCAAATCTTCAGAAACGAGTCCCCATCGTCCTGCCGATGAAAGGCGCTCATCGGATACGCGCACCGGAGGGAGAAGTTGTACATATGCGCCAGGCCGTTCCAGAGTTGTTCCAGTCGGACCGCCGCCTCGGTATCGCCCCTTGCCCACAACAGAGCGACCATTTCCCCAAAAGCGGCAACGCGGCGATCGTTTCCTCCCGCGACCGAGGCTTGTCGCAGCACACTGCCCACGACATCGGCAAACAGGTCGGCATCGGGCCATCCGTTGCGCATAAACTTCGCCAGGGTCTCGTCCGCGTCCAGGGCGATGTAGCGGCCCTCCTCTACTGCCTTCGCGGTGTCAAATCCCCGCGATTGCAGCCGCTGTGCTATGCCTTCCCGGTGTGCCTTGGTTGCGATCACAACCGCCGCGTCTCCCGCGACGAGTTCGGCACCAACGAAACCGCTCAACTCGTCAAGCAGAGACGAGTCCTCCCCATAGAACTGGACCGTGTGCTTCCAATTTGTGGCGGGCGTCAGCGCGGGAACATCAAATTCCGGAACCGCTGCGATGTTCATTCGAATGACCTCCGCGACCGACTGCTTTGCGCTCTTGCTTTGCACTCTCTAGTCCGGTCTCTCTGCTTGCGAACCCTGCCTAGCCAACGCCATTGGACAATCTTGGTCTGACTGGCGCTGCTTGACGAAGTGTGTTTGTCGAATTTGCTCTGGCGAACTCTGTTTTGACGAATTTTGGCTCAAGCCAATGTCGGGCTTGAGCTTAGCTCCTCGCTGCGGCGCAGCGATATACAGCTAATCCTGTAGACGCCAAAGCCGCAAACTGACAGCCACTTTCTATTTCGCTGTTTTCCATATGTAGAGGTTTTCTTCGTCCGACAGGGTCTCGACACCCAGACCTCTTGATACCGACGCGCGATGGACCGCCGAACGCAGGTTGGCCAGAGTTGTTCCATCCACTTCAGAGAGGGGAATCTTCATCGCCGATCCAGTCGGCAAGGATTCCAAATCCTCAAAAATACCGCCCAGCAAGTCGTGGTGCTTCCCACGCCGTGTTCTTCGGATGTCAGCCAGAATGACGCGGGAATACTTCAGGGCGCCTTTCGGATTCTTACCGCCGGTTTCTTTAGCCATACGCAATCCGTTCCATGAAAAGTTTAAACATACGATACAAAATCTATATAAAATCCTTTTTTGTTGCTGTCAAGCATTTTCTGCATCTTCGTATAAAATTCTTTTAGCATACTTTTAGGCTTCGCAGCATACCCAGCGCGGTCTCGCCTTTCCGGCTGCTTCTTTAGTTCTTGCGCAAGCAATATTCCCACCCTTTTTTAGTGGGGGATGTACGCTGAGAAGGCTGAGCAGAATGAGGTGTCAACATGAATAACTGCACGGAATGGAGAAAGCTACATCAAGCGGCGATGCTTGAACTTCGTCCCGAGCATCTGCCACTGCGGATCGACGAGGCCGAAAGGGCGATTCTGCGGCGGGTCGCGGAAATCAAGACCGACGATTCCGACTCCACCGAAGAGTCGCGTGAGCTTACCGATGCCTTGCGCGGACTGCGTTTCCTGGCCAGTACCGAGTGCAAGTCTCCGTTGTCAGTATCTTCATCTTCCGGACCAACCCGAAGTGAGGCCTCGTCGTGACCCGCCGCGTCGGGTTGGCGGTCGGCGCCGCGCGATCGAGAAATTGTCGCAGTTCGCTGGCGTCGCCACGAGTCAGGAGACTAGAAACACAATGGCTCAATGTCCTTCGGCATGCGACCATCGAAAGAGATACAGAAAAAATGTTAAGGCTCGCGGGTGAACTTGATCGCAGCCGAACCCAGCCCCAGACCATCCGTATTCGACACTGTAGAATGTAGTGTTCGACCGAAAATCAATGTCTCCACGCAAGAAAGCTCAGGCCGCGTTCGCGTCGGCTTTAATGTTGCTGTTCTTGAGCGGTCTGGCGACCTACTTCGCGACCGCCCGTTTGTTGGAAAGTGAAAGGTGGGTTGTCCACACCCATGAAGTCCGGGCTGCGGTTGGGGACATTGATTCGGCGCTTTCCCGTGCCGGACGCGCCCGAAGTGCCTACGTGCTCGATGGCGGTGACGATTTTTTCAATCAGTTCCAGGCCGCTCTGGCCGATATTCCGTCGAGCCTCCACTCCTTGCGAGAGTTGACCAGGGACAATCCCAGGCAACAGGAGCTATGTTCGCGCCTTGAAGAAGTCATCGACCGCAGAGCCGCCCTTTTGCGGAAATCGATCGCACTGACAAAACAATCGCCCGATTACGAAGATGGGCAAGCCGCTTTGTCTCGCGAGGCCGTGCCCGTCTCTTCCGAAATCACCGCGATCATGCAGCAGATGCGAGAGGAAGAAGACCGTCTTCTCGAAAGTAGAAAACAAAATTCGCGTCGCTTGTTCGTCGTGACCGTTGTCACCCTCGCGGTCGCCTTTATCCTGGCGATTGAACTCTTCGCTGTAAACTACCGTCTATTGTCGGCGGAGCTGGCGGCGCGCGAGCTGGCCGAAAGAACCGTCCGCGACAGCGAGGAATCGCTTCGCCGCCTCACTGGCCGCCTCTTGCAGTTGCAGGATGCCGAGCGCAGAAAATTTTCCCGCGAACTCCACGACAGCCTCGGACAATACCTTGCCGGGGCCAAGATGAATCTGGAGTTATTCGTTCAGCAGCGCAAAGACATTTTCCTCACCGAGGCGATTCAACTTCTCGATCAAGCTATGGCTGAGACCCGGACAATTTCGCACTTGTTGCATCCACCTCTTTTGGATGAGGCTGGAGTTGTTTCCGCCGCGAAATGGTATCTCGATGGGTTCGCCCAGCGCAGCGGCATCGAAATCAACGCCAACCTTCCGGAAGACCTGGGGAGTCTCCCGAAACCAGTCGCGCTCGGACTCTTCCGCGTGTTGCAGGAGAGCCTAACAAATATCCATCGCCATTCCGGCAGCAATAAAGCCGAGGTTTCACTTGAACTGGTTTCGCTCGGACTCTTGCGTAGTCGCGTAATTCTCAGCGTCCGCGATTATGGAAAAGGAATCGCGCCGGAAGTACTGACTGGCCTTCGCAATGGCGCAGCCAGCTCAGGCGTTGGATTGGCTGGAATGCGCGAACGCATCCGCGATCTCGGCGGCGACTTTAGCATCCAGTCCAGCGCGCCGGGCATACTGGTTTCCGCCAGCATACCGATCTCTCCGAGCGAGGAGCAAACCACCATTTCGGCGGCCAGCTAGCTCGCCTTCTGGAAATATGTCTCTTTCCGCAATAGGGCTCCCACCGCATCGACCACGCTGTTCAGTTCCATCTTCGCGCACGCGCCGCGCACGCCAACCCTCCGTGCTTCCTCCGAAAGTTGTTTGGTCAAGTACAGGGTGACCATGAGAATCGGCGTCTTAGGGGATAGTCGCGCGATGGCTCGCGCAGCTTCGAGGCCATTCATAAAGGGCATCTGAAAATCCAGTATGACGACGTCGGGATGAACCTGGTTGAATCTTTCCACCGCTTCTTCCCCGTTGCGCGCTTCGTCGCACACTCGCCAACCCTGCTGCTGTTCCAAAATGCTGCGAAGATACCGCCGCACCGCAGCATTGTCGTCAACCACGAAAATGCGTGTCACCCGACCGTCTTCCGTCGTCCCTAGACGCCCCATAAAACAACCGTATGCGTGTGTTGATGGCGGGGCAATACATCGAATGCCTGATCCTCGATGTCTTTTCTCCCGTCCGACCTGCCCAAATTACACGCTGAGCCCAACTCCGCAGCCGGTAATCAACAACTTAGCTCCGTGGCACGATACTTGCTTTCTCCCCTACCGTAGTCACATCACGCGGAGACAATCTAATGGTTCCGGTCGATCGAAAAGACTGGCGCGAACTCTGCGCCGAGGCTGCTGAAGAACCTGACTCCGAAAGAGTCGTTTCTCTCGTTCATCAGATTCTCCAAGCACTCGATGACTGTGACCCAATGCGATTACTCTCGCCCGATCCACGTCTGGGAGAGACTGTCGTTGACCCTATGCCGCCTTCCACCAGTTAGACGTCCGCTAGACGCGACCCATCAAAACCAGCACCAGCACAATCACCAGCACCAGGCCCAGACCTCCACTTGGGTAATATCCCCACCCGCTGCTATAAGGCCACGTCGGCAGGGCGCCGATAAGGAGTAATACGAGAAGGATCAGCACAATCGTGTACATGTGTTTCGCTCCTTTATTAAAAGAAGTCACCGGACGCGCATCGCCCTGTGCCAATTGAATTTCATTTCGGGGCCAGACGACCGCTCACGCGCACCCAGCCCCGATCAACTGCCGGTCGCGAATCCGATCTCGGAATCACGGCCTTGAAATCACGGTCTTGCAATCACCACCAAAGTATCGGGATTGGATGACTATTCGACATCGGTGTCAGCATGTAGAGTCGCGGATTTGGCGATGTAGCGAAGATCGTCCAATTTCCATAACTTCCTACAAATACAAAAACGCGAATACAAAAAAAGAAACGGCCAGGCCGCCGCCTGGCCGTTCACTGGACGGTCCAAATCCAGTTTGCCTAGCGAGTAGGAGCGGTATTCACAGCCTGATCCTTCGATTGGATTGAGTATCTGCGAACAGCTGCCAGGAAAGGCTCGCTTCCGGCCGGCGCTGGAACCTTGCCGTGCAGGATCTCCTGAAACGGAATCATCTTGCCGTAGAGGATCTGCGTTTCATCCTTATCCTGCGATATCGCGGTTCCCGATAGGTCGATGCCCGCAAAAATGCCCCGGTTGCGAGAGTAGGTCAGCACTTCCGCTCTCATCTTGATGTCGGTGCCGGCAGCGGCATCACGCCCAACCGGGCCAGCCGCTGCGGAAGCGTCTGCCCCGAGCTTGAAGTGGCTGGAAAGCAGGTGTTCCATGCCCTGATCGGTCATAACGATGAGAACCAGGTCGGTTGCCTGCCCTCCGATCTGGAGACCCCAGCTGCCACCCGTCACGGTGATCGGTGCTGGCGCGCTCCACCCCTCGCGTGTCCTGCACGTTGCTACTCCCTTGCCGTGGTCCCCGCCGAAGCCGAGCGCGATTTTCACCAGCGAGGGCACAACTGCTATGCACTTTGCTTCGTGCATGATTCCATCGGGGATGGCTTTATCCGGAGTCGCCATGATCTCGTTCAAAACGTGAGCGGACGTATCGATACGCTTGTTGATATCCGATTCGTCCTTGTCGGCGGCCCAGGTCAGGCTCGTGAAAATCAGAGCCGCGGTCGTCAGCGCTAAGAAGCGTTTTGCTGCGATTCCTAATTTCATGTCAAACCTCTTCTGTGCCCTGATCCGAGCACCGGGATTAGTTGCGTCACACCACCATAGTTTCCGAACTCCACTCCATTCCATCCGCTCCGGACCCTAGATCCGGAGGAACCATGCCGTAGACTCGATTTGCGCGTAAGCGCCCTTGCGACAGGAATCCGCGCGCACTTTCAGGCGCAGCCCTTGCTTCGCGACCCAAGCGATCCTTCACAGAACTACAGCGATTCCTGAAACGAAGTACAAGTTCACCGGGATTTCGGCTCGCTCCCACCCAGGCTATTCTGCGATGGATGCAATGTAATTCCTCGACTGATCCCACCTTTCGAGCAGGAGCCGGATTCGGTACTGGCTCCTGCTCCTCGCCTTCCTTGAGTTCCACGCCAAAAGTTACTTCCAAAGTTGATTACCGGCGACCAGCCGAATCGCTCCTCCATCGAGCGCTCCTCTGTCAATGATTGGCTGTATTGCTCGATGCGGCCAGTCTTCTTAGGATGCAACCTGAATCGACGCAACACGAAAACGATCCATCCTGAAAAGCGATGAACCCTGAAAGCAGGAATTATCATGACTAATACGCGAACCGCGAATGAACAATCCGGATCCGCCAATCGTCTGAAGAACATTTTTGATCAATCGCTGGCCATACTCTGCGAAGGCGACGGCGGGCCGCTCGTGCGCCGCAGTTCCATTCCTCTTCATATCGACGCCGTGAGTCTCCAGAAGCGCGCCTTAAGTGATGCCGCCAATGCGCTCGCTGCATTGTGGAAGATTTCGAAGCCGAACTCCTCAAAACTCCACAGCACTGCAGTCCCGGTCAGGCAGGTCTCTTGATCCCGAACGTTGTCCCGAACGATGACGTCACCGCTTCTTCGCGACTCTTAACATTGATTGCCATCGTCGTGGTGATCGTTGGTTTGTACTTCGGACGACAGGTGCTGATTCCCCTCGCCTTGGCTGTAGTCCTGGCTTTCTTGCTGACACCCGTCGTCGGATGGCTCGAGAAGTGTCGTTTCGGCAGGGTGCCTGCGGTTCTGATCGTTTTAACGCTGGCGTTCGTTGGGTTCAGTTCCTTGGGCTGGCTGGTTGCTGGTCAGCTCATGACGATCGTCGACCAACTTCCCAGCTACGAATCCACTCTCCACCACAAAATTCAGTCGGTTCGCTTGCCTGACGGCGGTCGCCTGAAGAAGGCAACCAACACCGTCGCCGAACTGAGCGATGATCTGTCCGCCGCGTCGCAGTCTACTTTGGATAAAAAAACCGGCAAGACTTCGAGCAGTCGGCCAATCCCGGTCCAGGTCGCTCAGCCTCCTTCGAACGCCCCGCAATACTTGCGGGCCGTGATTGGCCCGCTCACCGGTATCTTGGAAACGTCCGCGATGGTGATTGTCTTCACGCTTTTTATGATGATCAAGCGCGAGGACCTTCGGAATCGTGTCATCCGTCTCGCCGGTCAGGGTCACTTGAGCGTCGTGACGCGAGCACTGGACGACGGCTCGCGCCGCTTGAGCCGCTACCTGCTGTTGCAATTCGTTGTCAACATCGTCTACGGCGCGATTTTCGGAATTGGAGCCTATGGGCTTGGAATACCTCACGCCCTGCTCTGGGGAGTTCTCGCCAGCTTGCTGCGTTTCGTTCCCTATATCGGGACTCCGATCGCGACCGTGTTCCCCATGGCGATGGCTCTCGCCGTCTTTCCCGGATGGCGCGAGGCGGCCCTGATATTCGGCTTGTTCCTAGTGCTGGAAGTCATCGTTGGAAATGTCATCGAGCCCTGGCTCTATGGCAACCATACGGGCATTTCGTCGCTGGCCATTCTCGTGGCCGCAGTCTTCTGGACGATCCTATGGGGCCCCGTCGGTTTGATCTTGTCGACGCCCCTCACTGTTTGTCTCATCCTCATGGGCCGCTACGTGCCCCAATTGAATTTTCTCGAGGTGTTGCTGGGCGCCGAGCCGGTTCTTGCCGTCGAAGCTCACTTCTACCAGCGGCTGTTAGCGCTCGATGACGAGGAGGCCAGGGAAATTGCGGAGGGATACCTCAAAGACACATCGGTAATTTCTTTTTACGATTCCGTTCTCATTCCCGCACTCACACTAGCCGAGCAGGACCGGCACTTGAATGTGCTCGAACCGCCAACTACCAGTTTCGTCTTCCAGAACACCCGCGATTTCATCGAAGAACTTGGCGAGAGGTCTCACAATCAGGCGCGTTCCGGCAACAACCCGCCTCTCGGCAACGATGCTCCCGTGGATCTCAATAACGACCGCGATAACGCCCCGACTACAACATTATCGGGACTTCGCGTGCTCTGTGTCCCCGCCTCCGACGAGGCTGATGAACTCGTTGCCATCATGGCTGCGCAGTTCCTGGAGGACCTTGGGTGCGATGTTCTTCAACTCCCGGTGATTTCACGTGCGGACCTCATGAATCAACTGCCCACACATCATCCACAACTCGCGGTTATTTCTGCCCTTCCTCCTTTTGCTGCCGGTCAGGCGCGCGCCCTTTGCAAGCGACTGCGTCAGCGCGAGCCAAACCTGAAATTACTTGTCGGATTATGGAACTTCGACGGCGGACCCGACGCAGCGCAAGATCGACTCGGCTCCGGCGTTGCCGATGGCGTGGTCACCAGTCTTCAGCAGATGGTTTCATTTCTCATCCAGAGCCAGGGCTCAAACCCCCGGCCGGGACCTCTTCGGGAGAGCGTTACTGCCAGCACCTGAGGCAGCGCGATTGATCGCCCCGTGGCGGACGAGAATTTATTCGCTCCGGGGTTACCGGACGAAGCGCTTAAGGCAACTAACTGACGAGCAGGAGGCTCTATGAACAAGGCGATTCTTATACTCTCCAGGGTAGCTGTGGCCACAACCGTGCTTCTGGCCGGATATGCATTCATCAGTTCTCTGCCAGACATGCGCCGCTACATCAGGATCAGCACTATGTAATGTTTTGCTCAGTATTGGTTAGACCAGTAATGATAATGTTCGCTCAGTCATGATTTCGGGCCCTCCTGCTTCGCTCATCCGTAAACCGAGCACACTGGAACCCATGAAGTCCACGACATGAAATCCACGAGAATGAAGTCCACCAAATGAGCCGCCTTGCCAAGACGCCAGTTCGGGTAGCGTTGGTCGCCGCATTGGCATTGTTCGTAGCCCAGGCATGTAACGCCTATTCTGTTCTGACCCACGAAGAAATTGTCGACCTCCTGTGGAAAGACCATATCCGCCTGCTGCTCTTGCAGCGCTTTCCCGATACTTCGGAGGAACAGCTTCGCGAGGCGCATGCCTACGCCTACGGCGGCAGCGTGATTCAGGACATGGGTTACTATCCCTTCGGCAACAAGAATTTCAGCAATCTGGTTCACTACGTACGCAGCGGTGATTTCGTAATGACGCTGCTCCGGGACTCCACCGACGTAAACGAATATGCATTCGCGTTGGGCGCCCTGGCTCACTATGTTTCTGACATTAGCGGCCATCCCGCGATCAATCGCGCCGTCGCTCAGGACTATCCAAAACTTAGTGCTCGCTATGGGAAACTCGTGACCTATGGCGAGAACCCAAAGGCGCACTTACGTGTGGAATTTGGATTCGATGTGACACAAGTAGCCAAAAATCGCTACGCGCCCGATGCTTACCACGACTTTATCGGTTTCATGGTCTCCAAGCCCCTTCTGGAGCGCGCTTTCCAGGAGACCTACGGCCTTGATTTGAAAAGCTTGTTTCTTAGTGAAGATCTGGCGATCGGCACCTACCGGCGTTCGGTGAGCAGGATAATACCCGAGATGACGCGGGTCGCTCTCTTGAGCAAACGCACCGACATCGTTCGCGAGACGCCGAATTTCTCGAAGAAGAAATTCTTATATCGCATCTCGCGCTCCGATTTCGAGAAGGAGTGGGGACGCGACTATCACAAGCCCGGTCTGGGCGCCAGATTCATGGCCTTTCTATTTCGGTTGGTCCCCAAGGTCGGGCCCTTCAAGGCGATCGACTTCAAAGTGCCGACGACTGAAACCGAAAACCTCTTCGTGAAGAGTGTGGACACGACCTCTGACGAATATCAGAAAGTTCTCGATCAGTTGCGTTCCGGGCTCTTGCGTCTCGACAATCGCGACTGCGATACCGGAGCACTCACCGCCGCGGGCGAGTATGACCTCGCGGATAGCACCTATGCTGACCTGCTCGATCGGCTTTCGCAGCAAAAGTTTGCTCTCCTTACACCGGAGCTGAAAGAAAACATCCTGCAGTTTTATGTTGACCGCACCCCTCCGTCTCAAAGGAAGAAATCGCGAGACCGCTGGCAAAAATCTTTACAGGAACTGGATGGCCTCCAGGCCGCCGCCACAACCGAAGCAACAGCCTTTTCCGCTGAGACGCTGCCGGCGCACGACTTACCCTGACCTACAGGATCCTCCGCCGACTCCTACAACCCACACACGATTGGTGCCTGAACCCGTGGCACGTACCCTGAAAACGTTGAGTTGTGCGCTGTCTTGAGGAGGCGGTGAAAAATGCGATTGGCATGGGCAATTGTGGCCGTTCTTATGATTTTGTGGCTCTTGGGTTTCGGACTTCACATCGCCGGCAGCCTCATTCATTTACTGCTCGTGGTCGCGGTCGTCGTTCTGATCGTCGATTTACTTGGTGGCCGCCGTTCGGCGGTCTGACGAAGCCTGAGGAAGAATTGGAGTCTGAAGAAATTGCAGTCCAACGAATAGCAATCTGACGACTGGAGGTAACCATGAATGCTGAAACGCTCGATAAATGTGCGCATGCGGCTTGCCGGTGCCCAGCCGCTCCAGACAGCAAGTTCTGCAGCCAGTTCTGTACCGAAGCTTTGAATATGACCGAGATCGCCTGCCAGTGCGGGCACGTCAGCTGCGCGGCTGCGATCAATCCGAGTCGGTGATGTTGCCAGTTCCGAGTTCTCAGTGAAAAAACGTCTGCTGAGAACTGGGAACTCGAAGTGAAGTGAAGTAGTGAACTCGAAGTTTCGACGCTCGATCCACGCAACCCGCGGAACCACAGCATTAACGGGCAAACGAGGGATGATGAGCAGAGGAAACACAACATGCGTATTCGTTTCATAAGTACATTCTTGTTCGCGGTTGTCATGCTGTGCCTATCGGCATCGGCGTCTGGCGCCGTCGGCATCGTTGTCGGCTTCGCTCCGCCGCCACTGCCGGTCTATGAGCAACCCATTTGTCCCGGCGATGGATATCTCTGGACACCCGGGTACTGGGCATGGGGCGATGATTTCGACGACTATTACTGGGTGCCCGGCACATGGGTTATGGCTCCCGAAGTTGGCTTTCTCTGGACGCCCGGATATTGGGGCTGGGGTGGAAACGGCTTCATGTTCTATGACGGGTATTGGGGGCCGACCGTTGGATTTTATGGAGGCATCGACTATGGTTTCGGTTATTTCGGAACTGGCTTCGAGGGCGGCCGCTGGGATAACGGTCATTTCTTCTATAATCGGGCGGTTCTGAATGTAAACGTCGAGAACATTCACAACGTCTACAACACGACCGTGAATCGCACGACCGTCAACCACGTCAGCTATAACGGCGGCAACGGCGGAATCACTGCGCGGGCGACTGCGGAACAAGAAGCTGCCGCGCAGCAAAGACATGTTGGACCCGTCGCGGCTCAGAACCAACATCTTCAGGAAGCCCATTCCAACCAGCAGCAACGCGCTTCCGTGAACCAGGGAAGACCCGAAGTCGCTGCCACCGCCCGGCCCGGAGATTTCAAAGCCAACGCAGTAAGGGCCAGCGAAGCCGGTGGGCGCTATACTCCGCCTGCCAACCATGGCGAAAATCAAGCGCGGGAGAGCACGTCTGCCCGACCCGCGAATACTCGCCCCTCCAATAACACTGCTCAAGCCAATCCCGCCGGACATGTGCGCGAGCTTCCCCCGGCGGAACGACCTGCTCCTGCAAATACGGGTGACGCGAAGCAGGATAAGAAATTCCAGCAGCAGCAGGAAAAGCAATACGCTCAGCAACAGAAGGAACGCCAAAAACTTCAGCAACAGCAGGAAAAAGAAGACCAAAAGGTAGCCAAACAGAACAATGAAGCGCAGAAACAGCAGGTCGAAGCGCGTCATCAGCAACAGACCCAGCAGTTGCAACAAAAGCATGTCCAGCAAAACCAGGCCATGCAGACGAGAATGCAGGCTCCGGCCCAGCACGCCGCGGCCCGCCCTCCCCACTAAATTGCTTTCAGTAGAACGCTGTTCATGAGGAAACGCACCGCGCGGCAATGGCGGTGCGTTTCCATTTTCTGTTCGCAGGATTTGGGAGCTGCGTAAGTAAGGTATCTAGGCGAGCTAAGAAGTAAGATCGGTTGTGACGGGACGGTGCGCGTGATTCATCCTGTCGCCGTTCCGCTTCGGATGAATCCGAGACAGGGAAACGGCAAAAACCTGTGCCGCGTCACCGTTCGCCAACGCCCTCAAGACTAGCGCGACTCGTACGACTGAGCCATCAGGCATATCTCGTAGAGAATCGCCGACCCTGCCGCATGCGACCATGACGACATTAAATCGAGCCTCGCCGTCTTCCATCTAGTCAACGGCGAACGAAACTACAACATTTACCCGATGGTGAGGCAAGACTGCGCGACTCGATTCCTCACGAGGCGTCCTTGCACTCGCAGCAATCCAGCTACAAGCGCCCCGCCTTCGTTCTACAAGAACGCACCGATACTCCGGCGAGCCCTGTGCCAGTAAAGTCAGGCTTGGATGTAGCTCTGATACGAGAATAGCGAGGACAATTATGCGTAACACTGGTGTCAAAAACAGGATGAGCGATTGGGTCCGGGTAGCTGCGAAGTTGAGCCTGTTGTTTACCGACCCAAAAGTCCGGGCCACCGTTGCCGATACCGTCAAGAAACGTGGAGACGAGGTCAGCGACACGATTGCCGGCAAATATAGCGATGTCAGTGACGCCGTTGCCGATAAGTACGAAGACGCTGTCGATCGTTTGGAACATGCCGTCAGAGCGCTTCGCGGCCGAAATCACTGGGCCTCGCGAGTGACGGGTTTATTGCTTGGTGTCGGCGTGGGAGCTGGGTTGGGAATTCTCTTGGCTCCGGCAGCCGGCTGGGAGACCCGCCGGGCTGTTCGTGAAAAGGCGGTTGACGCCAAGAACAAAGTTTTCGATTCTGCATCGTCCGCGGCCGGGAAGATTCGTCAGACGATTGCGAACATGCCGTCAACCGGCACCGAGGGGTGAAGATTCGACGGGCGGGCTACGCGGTGTTATCTGGGCATCGTTGCAACGGTTTGGATGAATCAGTGAGGCCTAGCGTGAGCACAAATAAACATCTATTGTGTTTTGTATTGCTGAAGGTTCCTTATGACTGAGAAGCCAAGTGCTGAGAAGCCAAGTACAACTCTGCCCGCGACGGTCGAAAAAATCATTAGGCCCATCGCCCCTGGTGATTCCGAGAAGGCCCAGATAACTATCGAAAGGGCTGACCATCTTTATCGAGAGATTCGAATCGAGAACACACTCATTGATGAGAACGGTGAGAAGGTGAAGCTCAAGCCGGGTGCCGATGTCGAAGTCACCGTCGAGGCTCCCCCGGAGGCGACAACGCCAAAACACGAGGCGACAACGCCAAAACAGGACTCGGCGGCTAAAAACGATGGCAGCCGCAACGATGGTAACGGCAACCACGGCCACCGATTGAACGTCGAGCGTCTAACTACAGTATCTACCCGAGTTTCATGCCCAGGCGGATTTTGTAGAGTGATGCTGCAGAACCCTCGTGTGCACCGGGGGGCTCGTCACAAATCCGCGACTCGATTTGGAGATCTCGTCATGGCGCCAAACACATCAGCTGCCTACGGTAGTTATCCGCAAGACGTATCGCTGCAGCACGTGGTGCAGATGCTCCACCAGTCGGGATTTGGTAGTGAACAGATCTGCCTTATGGTTCAGCCCCGGCACCACATCGCCACGGTTATGCGCCAGGCTAATGTTCTGGACGTGGAACGTGAGGCGAGCGCTGCCTCTGTGGAATTAGTCTCTTGGCTGATGAAGCTCGGTGCCGTTGTGATTCCAACCGTTGGACTCTTCATTCGTTCACGAGCCTTCCTTCACGATCTCATCATGGGTGATGATTCCGCCGGTCTCTGCGGCGATGAGAATCCTCTTGTGGGATTGGGATTTTCCGAGGTCGACGCCGATCGCTTTGAAAACGAACTTCGCGAAATGGGAGTTCTCGTCTACGTCACTTGCTCGGAAAAGGCGAAGGCCATCGAGGCTGTCGAAGTATTTCGGCGCAGCGGAGCCCGGGAATGCGCTGCATTGGATGCAAGCCAGGCGGCACTGACCGCCGCAGCTTGATTGCCAGTCCAATCATGGGACCGCGTTCGGGCACCATACGATCCCTTTCTCCCCCTACAGTAAAGACCCTAGAGTCGGCTCAGAGTTGTCCGTGATAAACAGACAATGTTAAGTTAGCTCCAAAGTTGAGCATTAACTTGATGCTGAGCATTAGCTTTTAGTGTTAATTCCTAGGATCGTCATCAACAGATGGTTGCATCTGGCGTCGATACCGGCGGTGTGTCCGCCCACAAGATACGGCGCCCCAATTAAATGCTGGACCTCCCTTGGTCCAGGAGACCACGATGAAAAGAAATAGCCGGCAAACGGCAGCCCTTGCCAATGGCGAAAGCCATGCGGAAGGCGTTACGGAACGCCATACCGACGAGAAAGGCAACGGGCATCCGGTCCTCGTCGCAGATCCCTCGGCGGATTTGAGCGTAATTCTCGCTAGCCTGCAAACCATGCGCGACGGAGACTTTTCCGTCCGTCTGCCCGGCTCCTGGACAGGCCTGGAGGGCAAGATCGCCGACACTTTCAATTCCATTGTTGCCGCCAATCAACAGATGGCGCAGGAATTGAAAAGAGTCGGACAGGTCGTCGGCAAAGAAGGCCGCACTCGCGAGCGGCTCCGCTTCCACGAAGTCCGAGGGGCGTGGGGCGATATCGAGGTTTCCGTCAACACTCTCGTAGAAGATTTGCTTCGTCCAACCGCAGAAGTCACCCGCGCCATCGCCGCTGTCGCCCAGGGAAATCTCACCCAGACCGTCCGCCTCGACGTCGATGGCCGCCCGCTCGAAGGCGAGTTCCTGCGCTCAGCCAGCATCGTCAACACGATGATTCAGCAACTCGGAGTTTTTACCGCGGAGGTCACCCGCGTCGCCCGCGAGGTCGGCACCGACGGCAAACTTGGCGGCCAGGCAGTCGTACCCGGCGTCGCCGGCACCTGGAAAGATCTCACCGATTCTGTCAACTCCATGGCCAGCAACCTCACCGGCCAAGTCCGCAACATCGCCGAAGTCGCCACCGCTGTCGCCAGCGGCGACCTGTCCCGCAAAATCACCGTCGATGTTCGCGGCGAAATCCTCCAGCTCAAAGAAGCCATCAACACGATGGTCGACCAGCTGCGATCCTTCGCGTCTGAAGTTACGCGCGTCGCTCGCGAGGTCGGCACCGACGGAAAACTCGGTGGCCAGGCCGTCGTCGTCGGTGTCGCCGGCACCTGGAAAGATTTGACCGACTCCGTCAATGCCATGGCCGGTAACTTGACGGCTCAGGTTCGCAACATTGCCGAAGTTACAACGGCCGTTGCCCGCGGCGATTTGTCGCGCAAAATCACGGTCGACGTCAAAGGCGAAATTCTTGAACTCAAAGACACCATCAACACGATGGTCGATCAGCTCAACGCCTTCGCCGGAGAAGTCACGCGCGTCGCCCGCGAAGTCGGCACTGAAGGCAAGTTAGGCGGACAGGCCCAGGTCCCCGGCGTCGGCGGCACCTGGAAGGATCTGACCGACAACGTCAACTTCATGGCCAGCAACCTAACTGGCCAGGTCCGTAACATCGCCGAAGTCGCCACCGCCATCGCCAACGGCGATCTCTCGCGCAAGATCACGGTAGACGTCCGTGGCGAAATTCTTCAACTGAAAGAAACCCTGAACACGATGGTCGACCAGCTCAACCGTTTCGCCGGAGAAGTCACGCGCGTCGCTCGCGAAGTTGGCAGCGAAGGCCGGCTCGGTGGACAGGCCAATGTCCCCGGAGTCGCCGGCACCTGGAAAGATCTCACCGACTCGGTGAACTCCATGGCAGGCAATCTTACTGGCCAGGTGCGTAACATTGCCGAAGTAACCACGGCCGTTGCCCGCGGCGACCTGTCGCGCAAGATCACAGTCGACGTAAAAGGCGAAATTCTCGAACTGAAAAACACCATCAATACGATGGTCGATCAGCTCAACGCGTTCGCCGGCGAAGTCACGCGCGTCGCTCGCGAAGTCGGTACCGAAGGCAAACTTGGCGGACAAGCCCAGGTCCCCGGCGTGGCCGGAACCTGGAAAGATCTCACCGACAACGTGAACTTCATGGCCAGCAACCTCACCGGCCAGGTCCGTAACATCGCCGAAGTCTCCATGGCGGTCGCGCGCGGTGATTTGTCGCGCAAAATCACCGTCGATGTGCGCGGTGAAATTCTGGAACTCAAAGACACCATCAACACGATGGTCGATCAGTTGCGATCGTTTGCCTCAGAAGTCACGCGCGTCGCCCGCGAGGTGGGAACCGACGGCAAGCTCGGCGGCCAGGCACAGGTGCCCGGTGTCGGCGGCACTTGGAAGGATCTCACCGATTCGGTGAACTCCATGGCCAGTAACCTCACGGGCCAGGTCCGCAATATCGCCGAGGTTTCCACCGCAATCGCCAGCGGCGATCTGTCGAAAAAGATCACCGTCAACGTCAGCGGCGAGATTCTGCTGCTGAAAGACACCATCAATACCATGGTCGACCAGTTGAACGCCTTCGCCGGCGAAGTCACTCGCGTGGCGCGCGAGGTCGGCAGTGAAGGCCGCCTCGGTGGTCAAGCCAACGTCCCCGGCGTTGCAGGCACATGGAAAGATCTCACCGATTCCGTCAACTCGATGGCGGGCAACCTCACGGGCCAGGTCCGCAATATTGCCGAAGTCACCACAGCTGTCGCCCGCGGCGATCTGTCGCGCAAAATCACGGTCGACGTCAAAGGCGAAATTCTCGAACTCAAAAACACCATCAACACGATGGTCGACCAGCTCAACGCCTTCGCCGCAGAAGTCACTCGTGTTGCTCGCGAAGTCGGCACAGAAGGTAAGCTCGGCGGACAAGCGCAAGTCCCAGGCGTCGCCGGCACTTGGAAGGATCTTACCGACAACGTGAACGTGATGGCGGCCAACCTCACCGAGCAAGTGCGCGTCATCGTAAAGGTCGTCACCGCCGTCGCCAACGGAGAACTCACTCAGAAGCTGACCGTCAACGCCAAAGGCGAAGTCGCCGCTCTGGCCGAAACCATCAACAACATGACCGACACCTTGGCCACCTTTGCCGACCAGGTCACCACCGTCGCTCGCGAAGTCGGCGTCGAAGGCCGCCTCGGCGGCCAGGCCAACGTCCCCGGCGCAGCCGGCACCTGGAAAGATCTCACCGGAAACGTCAACCTGCTGGCCGACAACTTGACCAACCAGGTGCGAGCCATCGCGGAAGTTGCGACAGCTGTCACCAAAGGCGATCTCACGCGATCCATCCAGGTCGAAGCCAGCGGCGAAGTGGCGGAGTTGAAAGACAACATCAACACCATGATCGACAACCTCCGCCTCACCACCGACCGCAACACAGAACAGGATTGGCTCAAGACCAACCTTGCTCGCTTTACCGGCATGTTACAGGGGCAACGTGACCTGGCGACCGTGGGACGCCTGCTGCTCTCCGAACTCTCACCGCTCGTCAATGCTCAGCAAGGCGTCATCTACCAGATGGGCACCGACGAATCTGCGGAGATGGTTCTCCTCTCTGCTTTTGCCGGCGACGGCGAAGACGGACATCTCCGTCGCCTGAAGATTGGCGAAGGTCTCGTCGGTCAGTGCGCCGCCGAGAAACGGCGGATGCTGATTTCCGATTTGCCCCCGAACACAATTTCCATTCGCTCCGGACTGTTCGAATCCGTTCCCAGAAATGTCATCGTCCTTCCGGTCCTCTTCGAAGATCGCGTCAAGGCTGTCATCGAACTCGCCTCGCTTGGCAACTTCACTACATCCCATCTGGCTTTTCTCGAACAGCTCACGGCCAGCATCGGCATCGTGCTCAACAGTATCGAGGCCACGATGCAGACAGAAGGCCTGCTCAAGCAGTCGCAACAGTTGGCCACCGAACTCCAGATGCAGCAGAAGGAGTTGCAACAAACCAACGAGCAGCTGGCTCAAAAAGCGCAGCAACTCGCCGAGCAGAACGTTGAAGTCGAACGCAAAAACCAGGAAATCGAGCAGGCTCGCCGCGCCTTGGAAGAGAAGGCCAAAGAGTTGGCTCTGACCTCGAAATACAAGTCTGAATTCCTGGCGAACATGTCGCACGAGTTGCGCACACCACTCAATAGCATTCTCGTTCTCGGTCAGCAACTCAGCGACAACCCCGATGGCAACCTGTCGCCCAAGCAAGTCGAGTTCTCGCGCACGATTCACGGCGCCGGCACCGACCTGTTGAACCTGATCACTGACATTCTTGACTTGTCGAAGATCGAATCCGGCACCGTCTCGGTCGAAGCCGACGAGGTCTTCTTCGCTAGCCTCCTCGATACCGTGGAACGTCCGTTCCGGCATGAGGCCGAAAATCGCCACCTCACCTTCGAGGTGCATACCGATCCGCACCTCGCTCGTAGCGTGGTCACAGACTCCAAGCGTCTGCAACAGGTGCTGAAGAACCTACTCTCGAATGCTTTCAAGTTCACCGAACTCGGTGGCGTTCGTTTGTCGGTGTCGACGGCCAAGAGCGGTTGGAGCGAAGAACATCCGATTCTCGCCAACGCCGCATCCGTCGTGGCCTTCGAAGTTTCTGACACTGGTATCGGCATCCCGTTCGATAAGCAGCGCATCATCTTTGAGGCTTTCCAGCAGGCAGACGCCGGCACCAGTCGTAAGTACGGAGGCACCGGTCTGGGTCTCGCCATCAGCCGCGAGTTGGCAAGTCTGCTCGGCGGTGAAATCCAGTTGCGTAGCGCCCCAGGTCGCGGAAGCACGTTCACGCTCTACTTGCCCCAAACCTATGTCGGTCCTTCCAGCGCCGCAACCGCCGAGCGTCACTCGCCGGCTTCCGTTTTGCCCAAAACCTTATCCGTTGTCGGCGTGGCTGAGCATCCAATCGAGAAGATTCCGGACGACCGCGAAAATCTCCTCCCCGACGACGCCGTCCTCCTCATCGTCGAAGACGATCCGCACTACGCCCGCGTCTTGCGCGATCTTTCCCGCGACAAGGGATTCAAAGTGCTGGTCGCGTTGCGCGGGGCCGAGGCGCTCGCCCTTGCTCGCGAGTTCCATCCCACCGCCGTCTCCCTCGACGTGTTTCTGCCCGACATGATGGGCTGGACCGTCCTCAACCACTTGAAGCAAGACCCGTCCACGCGCCACATTCCTGTGCAGATGCTCACCCTGGATGAAGACCGTCATCACGGCCTCGCTCGTGGCGCTTTTGCCTTCGTCACCAAGCCCACCACACCGGCGGGATTGGAAACGGCCTTGACACGCATCAAAGAGTACTCGACCCCTCGTCGCAAGCGTTTGTTGGTCGTCGAGGATAATCCCGCCGAACAACTCAGCATCCGCGAACTGCTCGGCTATGACGACATCGACGTCCGCACCGTCTCCAGCGGTGAAGAGGCGATTAGCGTCGTGAACCAGGAAACGTTTGACTGCGTCGTTCTCGACCTGCGTCTGCCCGATATCTCCGGCTTTGACGTGCTTGAGCGCTTCCGCGACACTCCCGCCCTCTGCGACTTGCCAGTCATTGTCTTCACTGGCAAAGAGCTCTCGCCGGAAGAAGACGCCCGCCTCCATGCCCTCGCCCGCAGCGTTGTGGTCAAGGGAGTCGAATCTCCGGAGCGTCTGCTGGACGAAACCGCATTGTTTCTCCATCGCGTCGTTGCCGATCTCCCGCCGGAAAAACAGCGAATGCTCGATCGCCTGCACCACTCTGACGACGCGCTCGTCGGCAAAAAAGTCTTGGTCGTCGATGACGATGTGCGCAACATCTTCGCTCTCAGCAGCGTGCTCGAACGCCGCGGCATGAACGTCATCACCGCTGGAACGGGCCGCGAAGCCATCGCAAAACTTGACTCCACGCCCGAGATCGCGATCGTCCTGATGGACATCATGATGCCCGAAATGGATGGCTACGAAACCATGCGCGTCATGCGTCAGAACATTTCCCTCCAGCGCCTGCCCATCATCGCTCTCACCGCAAAAGCAATGAAGGGAGATCGCGAAAAGTGTCTGGAGGCTGGCGCGTCCGAGTATCTGGCAAAACCGGTGAATACCGAACAGCTACTGTCGTCGTTGCGCATGTGGCTGCACAGATGAAAGTTTTCGCTACAATGCCGTCGCGACAACGTCGTCGAACAAAGACGATTACTCGAACGGTACGGAGAACCTGATGGTCACAGACACTAAAGTCAATATTCTGATGGTGGATGACCAGCCTGCCAAGCTTCTCAGCTACGAGGTCATGCTGGCTGAACTTGGCGAGAATCTCATCAAGGCCACTTCGGCGAAAAAAGCCCTCGAAATTCTGCTGAAGACTGATGTCGCAGTCGTGCTCATGGACGTCAGCATGCCCGAGTTAGACGGTTTTGAGCTGGCCAATATGATTCGCCAGCATCCTCGTTTTCAACGCACCGCCATCATTTTCATCTCAGCGGTGCATCTCACCGATCTCGACCGGCTCAAAGGATACGAGCATGGAGCCGTCGACTATATTTCCGTGCCGGTCATTCAAGAACTTCTCCGCGCTAAAGTCAGAGTCTTTGCCGAACTTCACCGTAAGACGACGCAATTAGAAGCCCTAAATCGCGATCTCGAACGCCGCGTTTTGGAGCGCACCGAGGAACTAGGAACAAAGGCCGATCTGCTTTTGCAGCTCAATGCCGAACTCATCAGTAAAAATCAGGAACTCGACGCCATTATTCACACCGCTCCAGACATCATCTTTAGTCGCATGCCCGACGGTTCCAGGGACTACATCAGCGACCGTTTTTATGACTACACCGGGGCGGCTCCAGGGTCCGCAACTGGATTCGGCTGGCTCGATTATGTGCACCAGGAAGATAAAGATCAGGCCATGCTCCACTGGTTGCGCTGCGTCGAATCCGGCGCCAACTACGAAGCCGAGTATCGCATTCTCTCGGCAGAGGGAACCTATCGCTGGTTCCGGGCGCGCGCCCTGCCGATTCGCGACGATGCCGGCAAGATCATCAAGTGGTATGGGACCTGCTGCGACATTCACGACAGCAAGGTGCTTGAGCAATCGATTCGGGACAGCGCCGCACAACTCGAGAAGATGGTGGACACTCGCACCGACGAATTGCGCCGCCTGTCGGTGCGTTTGATGACCATGCAAGATCAGGAGCGGCGTCGCATTGCGCGCGACCTCCATGACGGGCTCGGCCAGGAACTTGCCGTGGCCAAGATGGTTTTAGACAAGATGTTTTTGCAAAAGCCTTCTCAACCGCAAGAGGAAACCTGGGTTCAGGCCAGTGCCATTATTGATCGCGCAATTCAGGAAGTGCGCACCATGTCTCACCTCTTGCATCCGCCTCTTCTCGATGAGGTCGGCCTCCAGTCGGCCTTGGGCTGGTACGTCGAGGGTCTCGCCAAACGCAGCGGCATCGAAACCTTGCTCGAAGTGCGGCCCACCGACTTTCCCCGCTTGGCGCCCGACATCGAAACCGCCGTCTTCCGCATCGTTCAGGAGGCACTTACCAACGTCTATCGCCACTCCGGGGCCAAGAAGGTGTGCATTACCCTGACGCAAAAAGATGAACAGATCGTCGTCGCGGTGCTCGACGATGGGAAGGGAATCGACGACCGGATTGCAGAGTTGCGCCCGGAGAGTGTCGGAGTGGGCATTGGTGGCATGAAGCAGCGTGCCCGCGAATTTGGCGGAGAGTTGCGCCTTACCAACCGGGAACCGGGGACCTTGGTCGAACTGCTCGTCCCCACCCGCTTGGCTCTGCGCGAACCGAACGGCGTCTTGAACAGCTGTGTCTGACGGCAGCCGCGAAGAACAGGAAGGGTCCGGTTTGGTGCGAATTGTTTTAGCGGACGATAATCCAGCGGCGCGAAATTATCTTCGCTCCCTTCTCGAACAGCAGCCCACCTGGAAGGTTTGTTACCAGGCCCCCACCGGACGAGAAGCCTTACAGTGGATCAGCGAACATCCTCCCGATGTCGTCCTGCTCGATTTCCAAATGCCAGACTTGAACGGGCTTGAAGTCGCCCGGCAGATGGCACTGCTCTCTCCCGAAATCCCTATTCTGATGATTACCATTCATCCTTCCAAACAACTCGGCGAAGAAGCTCGCAAGACGGGGATCCGCGGTCTCTGCGCCAAGTGGGATGTCGGTTCGATCGTTGAAGCCGTCGAGGCGCTTCTGCGCCGGGGCACCTACTTCCCGGAAGCCAGTGCGGCGAGACAGTGATTCAGACAATAAGTGAGACATTAAGTGAGACAATGATAAAAGAGACCAATGATCGTTGATTCCGGCCGCTGGCATTAGATCGAATCGAATAGGTGGATCGAATAGATTTAGATCGAATACAGGATTCGCCGTATTCGTGGTCGGCGCCGCGCCATGTTAGCATACGCGCATTCATTTGACATATTCTCTCCAGTGCCTGAGTAGGGCACGTCGAGGGACCGAACCGTAGCCGGATTCCAGACTCCCTATTCGAAGCCGGTAGTTGTCTGTAGAACACTTCTGCTGCACAGAGTTGGGAAAAGGCTATGGTCCGTATTTTGCTGGTCGATGATCACCCCGTTGTGAGGCAGGGGCTCAGGACTCTGCTGCAAGGCCGAGACGATTTAGACGTTGTCGATGAGGCTTCCGACGGACTCGAAGCCGTCGAGAAGGTCGCTGCTCTTCGTCCCGATGTCGTCGTGCTGGATGTCACCATGCCCAGAATGAATGGCATTGAAGCCTGCCGCATCATTAAGCAGAATAATCCCGGGCTAGAAGTATTGTTCGTCACGCAACATGATTCCTCACACATGATGCGTGAAGCCCTCGCGGCCGGAGCCCGCGGCTACGTCGTGAAGTCTAACCTGGCTCGTGATCTGGTCGAGGCCGTGGAGGCCATCAGCCAACATCGCGAATTCACAGCACTAGCGCGAAAGGCACCTTCGAACTAAGTAAACCTTCCTCGCGCTAAAAAAAAGTCCCACCAAACAGGCTGGGACTCTCGAGTGCTGCACGAAGACAACTAGGATGCGCGGCGTTGACGGTCGCGATTCTGGTCTTCTTCATTCTCGTTCTGGGTCTGACCGCCTTTTTTCTGCGGTTCCTGCTGTTGCTGGCCGGGCTGCTGCCCGCTCTGCTGGCCCTGTCCGTGTTGCCCGGATTGACCACCCTGTTGCCCTTGTCCGGATTGTCCGCCTTGTCCTTTTCGTTCCAGATCGTCTGCCATGAATGACTCCTTTTTCTGCGCGGTTCCCACCGTGCCTCTTGAATTTATCGACAACTGGTATCGACAACGTAGGTTAGTTGCTGCCATGATCGGCAAGGTTTGCGGTCGAGTTTGAATTTGATCGCGCCGCGTGGCCTTCGGCATGGCTACGTTCCGCCCTGCGCGAAGGCCGCCACGGTGTGTCACCAAACAACGTCCGCTCTCATCCGAGGCGTCACATTACGACAATCAGAGCTATCTGCACGCCCGGATGAAGAAGGTCGAAGAGAAAATATTCGCCATTGATCTCATCGATATAGCAATCGTCCGTGTACGCCCATCCCGCCGGCCACGCGTCGACAATGGTGAATGAGTAACCGCCGTATTGAAATTGTGGCTGCCCGTTGACCATCTTGGGTTGATGAACGGCGAATGTGTGTTGGCGTCCGAAGTGAGCGCGAAATTTGTCGTCTGGGATGCGGCCGCCGCCATGGCCTCCCGCACGCTGCATTTGCCCGTGATCGTCCTGGCTGGCTTTAGTAGCGTCCTGTTTTGACGGTTTCTCGTCCGGCTTCGCAGCCTTATCCTTGTCCCGGTTCTGTTTCTCGGGTGGCCGCGTCTCTTGTTGCTTGGGTTCATCTTGTTTGGGCTCGTCGCGCTGTTCCTGCGCGTAAAGCACGACACCTCCGCCCAGCACCAGCGAAAGAATGACTATTCTGCTTGCCAACACTTTGATGTTCATGATCGTGAGTCTCCTTGTGAGTCTCCCTGGAGTAGTCTCCTTGGAGTGGGTCTCCTTAGACAACAGACAACCGTTACACAACAAAACAATCAGTCCAATCTAGACACTGCTTCCTAGACACTGCTTCGTCGGCCACGGTGGGCGACAAGAGAAACCAGAAACAGCACCAGGAAAACGATAAAGATCAGTTTCGCAATCCCAGCCGCCGCTACGGCGACGCCAGTGAAACCCAGGATCGCGGCGACGAGCGCGATCACGAAAAACGTTACCGCCCAGTTGAGCATGACGAATCCTCCGATTCTTCTTCTGCTATACGTACTTTCCACGCGCAATCATAGTTTTCAACGGGGTTTCAATGAATCCGTGCGAACCTGTAGCTCACAATCCGCACTCATGTAGTCCCTGCTTTATCCGCCCGTAGCCGTTTGAACTCTGACGGGTTCGTTCGGCTCGCACGGATTTTATTAACGCGACGGATTACAATAATTCTCACCGCAGCTCCGCCACGCTGCTGGGGGCTCGTGAACATGAAGAAACTTTCCAGATCCGCGACCTTCTTTCTCCTCGCATCGGTGTACCTTTCAGGCGTCTATTTGGCGTGTGCGTATGCGCAAACAAACGCGCCTCCGCAGCCAATCGTCGTCGACGCGAATGCCGCCTCCCACCCCTTCCCGCATTTTTGGGAGCAGATGTTCGGCTCAGGTCGCGCGATCCTCACTCTCCGCCAGAGTTACCGAGACGACTTGAAGACGGTCAAACGGGCGACGGGATTTCGCTACGTCCGCTTTCACGCCATTTTTCACGACGAAGTTGGCCTCTACGACGAGGATAGCCAGGGCCAGCCGGTCTATAACTTTTCCTATGTCGATCAGATTTACGACGGCCTGCTCGAAAATGATGTTCGACCGTTTGTCGAGTTGAGTTTCATGCCAAAGAAGCTGGCCGCGCGTGACGCTCTCCATCCCTTCTGGTACAAGCAAAATGTTTCGCCCCCGAAGGACTGGCAAAAATGGGAATCTCTGATTTCATCCTTCGCGGGCCATCTGGTGCAACGCTACGGAATCGACGAAGTAAGCAACTGGTATTTCGAGGTGTGGAATGAGCCCAACCTCGATTTTTGGGCCGGAGATCCCAAACAATCGACGTATTGGGAACTCTATGATCACGCGGCTCGCGCGCTGAAGGCCGTAAGTCCCCGGCTAAGAGTTGGAGGTCCCGCAACTGCCCAAGCCGCGTGGGTCGGCGCTTTCATTCAACACTGCGCAGCCAATGGCATTCCCGTGGATTTTGTCTCAACGCATGTTTACGGCGACGACTCGGCGAAAGACGTCTTCGGCACGAATGAAGTAATTCCCCGCGACAAAATGGTGTGTCGCGCGGTTGGCAAAGTTCATGACGAGATTATTTCGTCGGCCATGGCCAAAATCCCCCTGATTTGGAGTGAGTTCAACGCCACCTATCGAAACGAACCCGCCATAACCGATTCGGTCTTCATGGCGTCGTGGCTGCCGGATACCATCCGACAGTGCGACGGCCTGACCGAGATGATGTCCTACTGGACATTTTCCGATGTGTTTGAAGAGCAGGGCGTGGTGAAGACTCCGTTTTATGGTGGTTATGGACTCATCGCCGCAGGAGGGGTTCCGAAACCGGCCTATGCCGCATTCGCGGTCCTGCACAAGCTGGGGAATCAACGCATAAATCTTGACTCCGACAGCGCGCTGCTCACGCGAAACAGCAACGGAACCCTCGTATTGGCAGCATGGAACTACGCGCCCCCGGATGCCGCAGGCTCGGCCAAGTCGCTGACCTTCTCTTTCAAAGGCACGAAGGCAGCTCACGCAACCATCTGGCGTGTCGACCAGGATCACGGCGATGTTCACCGCGTTTACGAGAGCATGGGCGCGCCGCGTTCGCCCACCCAATCGCAATTGAAAGACCTCCGGCGCGCCGCCGATATTCCTCCGCCAGAAGTTCGCAAATTAGAAAACGGCCAGCTCGAGTTGACCATACCCGCTCACGGCCTGGCGGTGGTCGAACTGAAGTGAGCGAACTGAAGCAAACGACTAGCTTAGACTGCGCGGCTTTGCGACACCGCAGAACTTTGCATCATTTTCCGCGGAACCAGAATGTCCCGCATCTTCATTTTTGCCTTGTGGAGTTGTGATTTCGAATTGCCTACCGAGCATTGCAACAGTCCCGCGATCTCGTGGTGTTGATACCCCTCAACCTCGTGTAGCTCGAAGATCTGGCGACAGCCGGTCGGCAGTTCCGCCACGGCTCGTCGCAATGCGATGCGGTCAACCGCTCCGCCCAGTCTCGGATCCGGCTTTCCAACCTCACGTTTTAGAGAAGGCGAATCCGCTGACATTGGTTCATCCAGAGATACTACGGTCGGACGTTTCCGGCGTCGCAGTTTCATCAACACTGCATTGACTGCTATCCGGTACAGCCACGTGGAAAATGCCGAATCTCCCCGGAACGAGTGGATGCTGCGAAACACCTGCAAAAACGCTTCCTGCGTCAGATCTTCGGCGTCGGCCACATCCTTGGTCATCCGCAAACAAACCGCATATACCCGTTTCTTGTGCAGTTCGTAAAGCGTGGCAAAGGCCTGTTCGTCGCCTCCTTGGGCGCGCCGAATCAGATTCCCGTCAGAAGTATTTCGCGGGTTTTGATCGAATCGGGTAACCACAGTATTTCGCGGGTTTTGATCGAATCGGGTAACCACCCCTATCGGAAGTACAGCTGTTGCGCTCGCGGATACCGCACAAGTAGCCACTCTGTTCTCCTTGACGACTGAATTCGGTGCGCTGGCCCCCAAACCCTTGAAAGCACTGCACCGTTCGTAAAAGAGACTAGCGAAATGGCGACAGGTCTCCCATCAGGAGGCCCCTGTAGTTGATTCTGAAGTTTGCTGTATCGGGCGGAGGCGATACTGGCGCCTATGTTATTGTAGAAAAAGCCCTTGGCATGTCCGGCAAGCTGCGGACGCGGGTCGCCGCGGCGAATCGACCTGCAGTTCTTTGCCACAACCCCAACAACCGCTACAATTCCTTGCAATAACCTCGGCCACCGGTACCGAATTCCGCCCGTCCGACGATACCGCACACCGCGGATTCCAATTGCCCCCTTTCAGTGGGGCACAAAATCAAAAGAGGAACCTGCCATGAACGCGCAGCCAAACACCACGATCAGCCTTATACCTCCGTTCACGCGAGAGACTGCGATTCTGAAAATCCGCGCCGTCGAAGATAATTGGAATTCCCGTGACCCTGAGCGGGTCTCACGCGGCTACTCGATCGATTCATACTGGCGCAACCGCTCCGAGTTTCTCCACGGTCGCGCCGAGATCGTTGCCTTCCTTACCCGCAAGTGGAGTGAAGAACTCGACTACCGCCTCATCAAGGAACTCTGGTCTTTCGACGGCAACAGAATTGCCGTCCGTTTCGCCTACGAGTCGCATGACAAAACCGGGCAATGGCACCGCGCCTACGGCAACGAGAACTGGGAGTTCGACGCCTCCGGGCTCTCGAGACTCCGCTATGCCAGCATCAACGATCTCGCCATCAAGGAGCAGGATCGGTTATTTCTTTGGCCCTTGGGTCGCCGCCCAGACGAACACGCAGGCTTAACTGAACTCGGCCTATGAATCACTTCCGTTTTGGCTAACTCCATCAAAACAAAATACTTCACCGTTAACTTGTTTCATTTTCAAAGCCCTGGGTTTATCCATCCCTAAGTCTTTGAACCCCAAAGACCGCAAATTTACTAAGTCGCTCAAATCACCCGGTGCCGGTATACCATCGAGGCAGTCCGACGCCTGTGAATTCGGTAACGAACGAATCGCAGGACGCATCAAAACGGCGCGGATCAAGGCCGTCCACATTCAAAGATGAGCAAGCCAAAGAAGACAAAAAACGGGTCGCCCGTCACCCATGAGCCCGGACAAAAAGTCAGCCTCAAGTTTCTCGCCGACTACCTCGGCCTTTCACCGGCCACGCTTTCACTCGTGATGAACCGGTCGGCCGTAGCCGACTCCATTCCCAAGGCGACCAAGGACCAGATTTTCGCGGCCGCGCAGAAGTTCAATTATCGCCCCAATTTCATGGCGCGTTCTCTGCGCACTCAGCGCAGCTTCACCATCGGAGTGCTGGTTCCGGAAATCAGCGAAGGGTACGAGACCCTGGTCATGAGCGGCATTGAGGAACATCTGTTGCAGGAGGGATATTTTTATTTTGTCGCCAGTCATCATCATCGTGCTGACTTGATCGACGAATATCCCAAGCTGCTTCTAGAGCGCTCCGTCGAAGGACTGATTGCCGTTGATACGGCGTTGCGCCATGCTCTGCCAATTCCAGTGGTTGCCGTTTCCGGACGCAACGATGTGAAGGGAGTCACGAACATTCTGCTCAATCACCGCCGCGCCGCAGAGCTCGCGTTGGAACATCTCTTTTCGCTTGGTCACAGGCGTATTGCGTTCGTCAAAGGACAGGAATTCAGCTCCGATACGGAATCGCGATGGGAGTCGATCGTTCTGGCTGCAAAGAAACTCGGCCTCACCGTTCATCCGAAATTGGCTATCCAGTTAGAAGGGAACCTGCCCACTTCCGATGTGGGTTATCAGGTCACTCGCCGATTGCTCGGGAAACGCGAACCCTTCTCCGCGATGTTCACCTTCAACGATATTTCGGCGATCGGCGCGATTCGAGCTTTGCGGGAAGAGGGGCTGTGCGTGCCCGAAGATATCTCGGTGGTTGGCTTCGACGATATTCAGAGCGCCTCCTTTCAGAATCCGGCATTGACCACGGTCCGCCAACCTCTGCGCAAGATGGGGAAGATTGCCGCGGAGACAGTGTTGCGCCGCATCGTTCGCGACAGTCCGAGGCCCGCGGTCGCGCGCAACAAGGAGGCGGGTCACCCGGACACGGATCTCCTAGACATCAATCCCATAGACACCGATCTCTTGAAAGAAATTATCGTTGAGCCTGAACTCGTCGTGCGCGAATCCACCGGCGAAGTCACCTATGAAGCACGGCAAAAGCACCGCCCAGTTCGGTCACGCTAGAACCCAACCTGGGGCCGCGCAACTTGATTCAACCTCGATTCCGGGAGGAATGCTTGTCTCAGTGCGAGTGGATAGCCGGGAAGTTTTTCCGTCCAATGTCTCAGGAGCGATTGACTGCGAGCCTCCAGTTCGCCAGCCTCATCGCTGCGCCGACCGTGCCTGAAAAGTTCAGCCTGAGCCAGCCACGTCCGTGAAAGACAAACCGCATCGCGAAGATCGTTGTCTGGGTCGAGATTCCATGCCGAGAGTTTTGTTTGGAGTTCCCGATACTCGTTGATCGCCTGATCGTACTGACCGGTTGCGGCAAGAAAATCGGCGGAAGCTCGCACGGCGTGATCGGCTGCACTCATTGGCTCGATTTTCTCCGCCGGATAGACTTTTGCGTCACTCAGCAGGCTCAGGCCTTTGTCGATGCGATGTCTCGCCTCGTCAACATGGCCAATCCACCGCTCGGCGTAAGACGAAGCCACTAGTAACTCGGCCTCATCGCGTTGCGTTTGAGAGTTGGATTTCGCCTCCCGGATTCTGGCCAGAGAGTGATCGTAGACGGCCAAAGCCTCCCGCGGGTTTGTGTGGCGCAGAATATTCCCGATCTCCAAACCTACCTCAGCCACGTGGTGGCGGCTGAGAGCGTCGTTGGGATCTCCCTCAGCGATTTCGTCCGCGATGGCAAATGCTTTCCGGAAAGTCTCGAGCGCTTCTGCCGAGCGGCCAAGGCTAAGCTCGCCGTCGGCTTTTCCCAAAATCATGCCTTCGTGCAACAAATTGCCGACCTCATTTAATCGGAGCGTTGTATGTCCAGTGGCAGCTTGCTTCTCGGCGACCGCCACAGACTCTTGCAGGCTGGCGAGCGCCTCATCCAGATGCCCGGCTTGCCACTGCGCATATCCGAGAGCGTCGAAGAGATTGCCGTCCATTCGGTGCGCGCCAGCATCCTTTCCGGCGAGCTGCAGCGCGCGTTGAGCAGATTGCGTTGCCTTGTCAAACTGCCTCACCGTATCGTATTCGTCGGCTATATTTCCAAATCGATAAACCACGCCGTAAATTTCCGCGGGCGTGAGGTTTCCCAATGCGACGAAGTGCTCCAGTTGTTCGGCAGCCCTATCGGCATCGGCCCCACCTTCGTCAATACGGCCCTGAACATCAGACAAGATCATTAGGTCATGGGCGATGGTCGCCGAGAGAAGCCGCCCGGCACGGTTGTGGGGGTCTTGAGCTAAAACGGGCTCAATAAATCGCTCCGCATTTTTCAAACTCATTTCTGAATCCGAAAACTGGCCCAGGTTCGGCGAGGTGGAATCACCTTGGACATGCGCGACCTTGATATAAGCGAGAGCGATTTCGAGCGCCAGATCCTTGTCTCCGGACGCATCCCTTCCTAGATCGGTCAGGTATTGCAAAGTGTCTGACACGATCTGGTTCCTGACCTTCGTGGAGCCGGGCAACCCTCTGATTTGCTCGTCAAGATCGATAAACTTGTTGGCCAGTTGTCGGGCTTCAAGAAAGCGTTTTTGTGCCAGCGCACGCTGACGATTGGCAACATAGAGTCCAGCAGACAGGCTGGCAATGACGAGCGCGAGAGTAGTGGCCGCCACCGTGACTGCCACACGATTCCGGTGTACAAACTTACCAACCCGATAGCTGATGGTGTCCGGTCGAGCGCTGATGGGCTCGTGTCTCAGGTATCGACGAAGGTCGTCGGCCAGCGCGGCAACAGAAACGTACCGTTCCGCGGGATCCTTTTTCAGAGTTTTACCGACAATCGTGTCGAGATCTCCGCGGAGCTGGCGTTGCAGTCCGTCGGCAGTTGTGCCGCGGTTTGCCGCTACCGTTGCCGCGGCCTCCACGCCGGCTGACGCGCCAGCCGAAGCGATCGCCGACGTCATTTTCGGCGTTTCCAGTTCGACAATAATTCGGACGAGTTGGGTCGGGGAATGCGGGCCAGGTCCGGCGGAATGCTCGCCGCTCAACAGAAGGTAAAGCAGGACGCCGAGTGCGTAGACGTCGGTGGCAGTCGTGATCGGGCCGGACATGATTTGTTCCGGCGCCGCGAAGCGAGGCGTCAAAGCCTTGTCGCCCTCGAGCGTGAGCCGCGTTGGAGCTTCGGGATCATCGTGATCAGAGAGCAGTTTTGCAATGCCAAAATCCAGTAGCTTGACCTGACCATCCTCTCGGACCAGCACGTTGGCAGGTTTGATGTCTCGGTGAACGATGAGATTGTTGTGGGAGTGGCCCACCGCGCTTAACACGTCGAGAAACAAGTTAATTCGGCTGTCGATATCGAGCCGGCGTTCATCGCAGTATTCATCGATATGTCTGCCCTGAACATGCTCGAGGACTAGGTACGGCTCTCCAGCAGGTGTGACTCCAGCATCGATCAGCTCGGCGATATGAGGGTGCGCTAGCCGGCCCAGGATTGCGCCTTCGCGCTTAAATCGCTCTAGGCTCAGAGGACTGTTGACCGCGATGTTCAGGAACTTGATCGCTGCCTGGCGCTCGAATCGGCCGTCGTCACGCTCGGCGAGCCACACACTCCCCATGCCGCCATGGCCGAGATGACTGAGGATGCGATAGTGCGAAATAACTCGCCCGATCACGGAATCATCAGACTTCCGGTCCGACTCAGGGAGAGACATCTCCGCCACGTTGATGAGGGGTTGTTCCAGAAAACTGTCGGCTTCATGATGCGAGCTCAGCAAGGACGAAACCTCTCGTTGCAAGTCAGCATCGTTGCCGCAGACGCGACGAAGAAATTCTTCCTGCTGACCAGTTGGCACCTGCAATGCCGACTGCAGAAGGTCGTCGATCTGTTTCCAGCGCTCAGTATCCATCGGAAATTTCAACTGCCGTTTCCGAGCACAGCCTGCCGGCGATGAGCAATCTGCTGCCCATAGAGTGAGTCAATTGGTTTCCAGCAATTTTGTGTATTCCGCTCGGGCTTCTTTGAGGATGGGGATATCAGGGTCGGCGTCCTTCCAGAGATTCAGAAAATCCCGGTAGGCTGCGCTGGCATTGACCGCGTCGCCACTGAGGGCGTAAGCCCGAGCCAGTCCAAGGCGTGCGAGTGCTCCCCACGGGAAATTCACGACGATTCCCCGATGATCGATGAATTTGCGAAACTCTCCCGCGGCCTGATGACCATCGCGAAGCATGAGATAGGCTTCTCCGCGCAGATAAGCTGGACACAGTGTTACGTTAAGGCCCCCGGGTTGACCCAGTTCGATGGTGCCGCCGAGCTGCAACAGTTCGATCGCGCGCCGCGGATCCTTGTGTTGCAGCGCAAACGCGGCCCGAATACTGGGTAGCCAGTATCCTTGGACCACCGTCGCAACCGGGGAATTCTTGTCGAGATCGGCCGCCAGTTTTTCCGCCCCGGTTACGTCACCTGCTCGCGCCAGAGCGAGCGCTGCAACGCTCGACACATCGCGGTTCGCTGCCAGTTTGACAGCGGCGAGCGCATCACCGCGTGCTCGTTCCCGGTTGCCGAACTCTGCTTCGCGCAGCGCTTCGACCGCCTGAGCGCCCGCTGCCGCTTCGATGGCGTCGACGCGCTTTGACGCGTCCATCGCCTGCTGGGTCAGCGCGCGCGCGTTCTTCAATCTGCCATGCCATGCCTCGGTGTCGGCCTCTGCAGCCATCAGCCAGTCGTCCCACCCCGGCTTGCCTGCCACTGCCGCTCCGAGCGTCGCCATCCGCTCTTCATCTCCTTTCAGAAACGCCAACTGGTAGCGGTTCAGTTGCAGGATCTCACCCTCTACGTTGAGTTGCTCCGCTTGTTTGTATGTCGCCTCGGCCTCGTCGAACCGATTGAGGTTCGTGTAGATCTCGCCGAGGTTGACGAAATGGACATAGTGGACGCCCGGGATCGGCGGGGTCTCCAGACACTGCTCTAACGCCTTCTCGTGATTGCCCAGAGACATAGAAATTGCTGCCACATCCATGCAGCGGTCGAAGCGTTTGGGATAAGTCTGATACCACAGATCCAGCACCTGTGCCTGTTTCTCCAACTCTCCCGTCACCGAGCCGTAATAGTTGGTCTCGATACCCAGGCGTTCCCGCTCGCTCGCCTTTTCTCGCAGATCGTATGCCTTGCTTCCATACTCCGCCGCGCGCCCGAGTTCGCCGAGATTGCCATAGACGGACGAAATGGTTGCGTAGGCCACGGCAAAATTCGGGTCCAATTCCACCGCCTTCTTGAGAAACGGAAGTGCGGCTGTCTCTCCTTGTGTGTGCCGCACCTTCTGGCCCTGGCTGTAGGCCTTCAACGCCTCCAAAGATGGTGTCGTTGCCTCTGACAGCGGCGTGGCGAACTTCTGCACCGAACTGAGCGATTCACCAAGCTTCGAGCGCAGACTGATCGCGGCTGCGTCCAGAGCTTTCAGGACCTCTTCCTTGCCCGCAGCTCGTTCCTGCGCCTCGGCGAGTACATCCCCGGTCTCGCAGCTAACGGCCTTCAAGCCGACCACGTACTGAGTGCCAAGGCTCGCAATCGAGCCGTTCAGCATGGCCTTGCTCCCGGTCCGAACGCATACCTCGCGCGTCGTTTCAGGGGTCAGCCGTTCCCCAGGCGAACGGCCCATCAGCTTTAGCGTTTCGCTCGTCCTGTGGTCGGAAACGATCTCGAGAAATGGTGATTGTTCTAATTGCACCGAGAGGCCCTGCTTCAATGCGTCATCGAACACCGGGTCGCCGGTGCTGTTCGAAAAATCAGAAAGAACAATGGTGTCCTTATCGGTCAGAGGAGCGGCGTGTTGCGACCGATAGTGGAGTCCCGCTGCAATTACGGCGAAGAGCACGAGGGCGGGAACAACGATCTTGCCGACTGTCTTCCACTGAGTAGGAGCCGTTCCAGCGGGCCGCCTGGAGCTCGAACTTGTCGCGGCTAGCCGACCGCTCTCGCTGTCGCGCTTCATCCGCTGCAGATCGGTGCGGATGTCGGCTGCATGCTGATAGCGCAGATTCCGATCCTTCTCCAGCGCTTTGCGGATGATCTCGCCCAACGTCATTGGGAGCTGCGGGTTTAATTCTTCGGGCGGTACGGGCTCGTGATTCAGAATCGCGTCGTAGATGGTTGCTTCGCTCTCGCCGCGAAACGCCTGCTTCGAAGTGGCCATTTCATAGAGCACCGCGCCAAACGAAAACAGGTCGGTCCGAATGTCTAATTCTTTTGCACGTGCTTGCTCCGGCGACATGTAGGCCACGGTTCCGAGCGCCGATCCTCGGCTGGTCAGCGGTTCGGCGATCTGGATTGTTTCTTCCTCACCACTTGTGCCTGTTGATCGGCGAGCGCCGGTCAGCTTGGCGAGACCGAAGTCCAGTACTTTGGCGTGGCCGCGCGTGGTGACAAAAATATTCGCCGGTTTGATGTCGCGATGGACAATCCCTTCGCAATGCGCTGCGTCGAGGGCATCAGCAATCTCGATTGCGAGTGTCAGCAAGTCTTCGGTCTCGAGCGGACGCGTGCCGATGCGCTGCCGTAGTGTCATGCCATCGAGAAACTCCATGGCGATGAAGGCTTGCTGTTTATGTGCGCCTATTTCGTAGATCGTGCAGATGTTGGGATGGTTCAGCGCCGAGGCGGCTCGCGCCTCGCGTCGAAAGCGCTCGAGTGCGGCAGGATCCTGCGCCGAATCTTCTGGGAGGAATTTCAATGCTACCGCTCGCCCCAGCGACGTGTCTTCGGCCTTATAGACCACGCCCATGCCGCCGCTGCCGAGTGGCCCGAGCACGCGATAGTGGGAAACGCTCTCTCCGGCGACGAGAGGTTTGGCCCGGGCAGTTGTGCCGACGGGGGTCAGTGCGAGGTCGTTGCTCGTCGGTAGTTCCAGAAAGCTGGCCGACTTAAAGTGCGCGGTCAACAGCGACTGGACTTCCTGAAACAGCGCAGAGTCATCGCCACAGGCTTGGAGCAGAAACTTCTCCTGCTGCTCGCGCGGCACTCCCAAGGCCGACTGCAGCAGATCGTCGATTCGTTTCCAGCGCTCAGCGTCCATCGGAAGTCTCACGATTCATCTCACGATGAAGCCAGGCTCGAGCGGTACTCCAGTCGCGTGACACGGTAACCGCAGATACCTTCAGCACCTCGGCCGTCTCTTCGAAGGTCAGCCCGCCGAAGAAGCGGAGTTCGACGACTCGTGCTTTACGCTCGTCGACCTGCGCCAGCGCATTCAACGCATCGTCGAGGGCGACAACGTCCAGATCACGGGCTTTCTTTGGCGACAGCTCCGAGGTGTCTTCGAGTGAGACCGTTTCTTCACCTCCTCCTCGTTTTTCGGCTCGACGCCGACGTGCGTAGTCGACCAGAATTTGCCGCATCTGCTGGGCCGCGATCGCGAAGAAGTGGGAGCGGCTCTCCCATTGAGGTGGGTTCAGGCCGACGAGCCGAACGTACGCTTCGTGGACCAGTGCGGCGCTTTGCAACGTGTGATCGGGACGTTCCTGACGCAATTGATAATGGGCTAGTCGCCGCAACTCGTTGTAAACGATGGGCAGCAGGGCATCCAGAGACCTGCGGTCTCCGCTGCGCCAGCCCTGCAACAATTGAGTGATCTCGCCCGCTGAGTCTTGCCCCATGAAGCTCCCAAAGAGGGGGGAAGCGTTTGGCTAGCTAGAGTAGCGGGAGGGGCATCCGATGTCAACGAACTGATTGAAAAATCGGATAGTTACGAGATTGTTCCTGCAACCCGAGAAAAGATTTCCGCACTATTTTCGAACTGATGATCGGATTCACCCCTGCATTGCGCTGTTAGAGACAGAGGACGGAATGTTTCCGACGAAGTCCTCAATTTGCTGTCTGGAGCAACGTGAACCAGAAGGAGGATGTCTGAAATGTTCAAACAACTGATCCAATTCGTCATCATGATCGCGATTTCGTCTCTTGCTCTGGCGCAGGATAGAACGCAACTGGGAAACCCGGCGAGCCCGGATTCGACAACGGCCTGTGATGTGACGTTTTCGAGCGGAAGTAGCACCAATGCCACTCAATTTTGCGTCACCGCCAATGGAAACATCGCGCAATTCAGCGTCGCAGGCGGAGAAATGATTGCTGTCGGTGGCATTGGTGAAGGGTATGGCATTTGTGACGTGACCAGCGGCGTCGGCTATTTCGATTACGCGGACGGAGCCAGCCTCAACTGGGGAACCGCGACGCTCACGCACAGCGGCAACCTGGTCACTGTCATTCGCAAGACCAGTGACGGCCTCTGGCAGTTGACGCAAAAAATCACCAATGTTCCCGCCACCGCCACCGCGCCGGGATCCGCCAAGGTGTCGATGGCGCTCAAGAATCTGAGCGGTGAGTCTCGCCAGGCATACATCATGCGCTACGCAGACGTGGACGCTGACGGCGATCAAACGGGAAACGACTTCGACTATACGTCGCAGAGTGCATTTGGCCTCGAGCCGTCGCAACGCGGCCTGGGAATCACCAACAACACCTTCAACATCAACTTCGGGTACGACACCTACGCGCAATTGCAGCAGTCGGGACCGAATCCATGCCTGCCTTTTGCCCTGATCGCGCCCCATCCATTCCATGGAGATGGATCGATCGCGCAGTTCTGGTCGATGACCGTGAACAAAGGCACAACGCAAACCGTGGTCAGCACGTATAGGCCTATTTAACTTGGCGGTGGCAACCAACGCGACGGTCCCGCTTCGCGATTCGCGAGGCGGGATTGCCCCTCGGTTCGACTGTGAGGTTCGGCAGTGACGATGTCCAATTTTGATCGAGTGAGGTGATCGTATGAAAGCGAAGTTCACGGCGCTCTCCATTGTTCTCTCAAGTCTGATGTGTTGCTGTCTGCTCCATGCCCAGATCACGGGGGTTACGGCTGGCACCGACCTCACCGGTGGCGGCACAAGCGGCAACGTCACACTGAACCTCGACACAACTCAGGTGCCGCGGCTGAAAGTAGCAAATACGTTCACGGGCAATCAAACCGTGAAGGGAAACGTGACCGCCAGCGGTACGGTGGCCGGCAGCGAGTTTCTCATCGGAAGCAATCCCTTTGGCGTCGGCACCTACGCCAAACAAAATGTCTCCCTCGGATTTGCCGGAAGCCCCTCGACCACGAGCACGTCGAACACGGCCATCGGTTTCCACGCGCTCCTTGTGAACACCAGCACAGGCGGTGCCAATACGGCGGTCGGAGCCTACACGCTTTCCCAAAACTCAGGGCAGCTCAACACGGCTGTGGGCGGATACTCACTGTTTAACAATCAGGAAGGCTACGACAATACTGGCCTAGGGGAACAGGCGCTCAGCGGCAATACAAATGGAGCCGACAATACAGCTGCTGGTGTAAGCGCCCTCGCTAGCAATCTGACGGGCGGTTCAAATACGGCAATTGGCGAGGATGCTCTGCTCTCGAACTCAGTGGGAAATAACAACACCGCGATCGGGTACTACAGCGGCAATGGCAGCACGACGGGTTCGAACAACACGTTCCTCGGGGTAGGATCAGGCGTATCCATCGATCCTCTCACCAACGCCACTGCGATCGGAGCTGGTTCCGTAGTGGGGGAGAACAACGCGCTGATCCTCGGGGCAACTGGAACCCACTCTGTCGCGGTCGGCATCGGGACCAGTACGCCTTATACAGACTATGCTCTTGATGTAGAAACCATCAAAAGCAATGGCGTCATCAACGGCGGCGTGGTGGTGAATGGGAGCGGCGGCAACCTTTATTTAGGGATGACAAACACGGTGCATAAATTCCGTGTTGACCTCAACGGCGCGGTCTATGCTGACGGAGGACTTTTTTCGAGCGGTGCCGATTTTGCCGAGTCCGCAGCCGTCGGCGGCGACCGCTCGGGGTATGAGCCGGGTGATGTGCTTGAGATTGACTCTGAAGCTGATCGTCACTTGTCCCGCGCTCATCACGCCTACGCCACGGCGGTGGCTGGGATTTATTCGACGAAGCCCGGCGTTCTGGCCAGTCCGCACTCGATCGACGACCCTGCGCCAGCCGAAGTTCCTTTGGCGGTGATCGGAATTGTCCCCTGCAAAGTTACCGCCGAGAATGGTCCGATTACTCGGGGCGACCTGCTGGTCACTTCTTCGCGTCCCGGGTATGCCATGCGAGGAACTGATCGCAGCCGAATGCTAGGAGCTGTAGTTGGAAAGGCGATGGAATCACTGCCTGCAGGCGCAGGAGTCATTCAAGTCCTGGTAACTTTGCAATAAATCTGCTGATCGCACGACAGGATCGCACGACGGACCAACCCTACTTTTCTTTCGCAACGTCCAGGCGCGTTTCGGCCCGCAGCAACGCATCTTCCGCGCGCCGGTAATCGATTCCGGGATCATTGCTCTTCAGCAACCGTTCGGCGCGGGTCTTGGCTTCGCGGGCGCGTTCCACGTCAATCTCCTGGGGTCGCTCGGCGGCTTCCGCCAGAATCGTAACTTTACCCGGCAACACTTCAGCAAAGCCCCAGGCCACGGCCAAAGTGTGCGTCTGGCCGCTCGCCTTATAGGTGATCACGCCGACGGCCAGCTCCGTGAGCAGGGGAGCGTGGCCAGGAAGAATTCCGAGGTAGCCGCTCAATCCTGGAATCTGCGCCTCCTCGGCGGCATCCTGCACCAGAAGCTTTACCGGAGTTACGATCTCGAGTTGAAAAGTATCGGGCATTCAGTAGTTGCCAGGTTATGCGGCTTTCATCTTTTCTGCCGTTTCCAGCACTTCGTCGATCGTCCCCTTCATGTAAAACGCCTGTTCGGGGATGTCGTCGTACTTTCCTTCGACGATGCCGCGGAAGCCCTTTACCGTGTCGGCAATCTTTACGTAACGTCCCGGAGTTCCCGTGAACTGTTCGGCCACAAAGAAAGGCTGCGACAGGAATTTTTGGATCTTGCGGGCGCGCGCGACCGTAACCTTCTGATCTTCGCTAAGTTCGTCGATGCCGAGAATGGCGATGATGTCTTGCAGGTCTTTATAGGTCTGCAAAGTTTTCTTCACCATCTGCGCGACGTCGTAGTGCTCTTGTCCGACGATGCGCGGGTCGAGAATGCGTGAGGTCGAAGCCAGAGGATCGACCGCCGGATAAATACCGATCTCAGTTAACGCGCGCGAGAGAACGGTCGTCGCATCGAGGTGAGCGAACGTGGTGGCGGGCGCGGGGTCCGTCAAATCGTCGGCGGGCACGTAGATTGCCTGTACCGAAGTTACCGAACCTTTCTTTGTGGACGTGATGCGCTCTTGCAGCTCGCCCATTTCCGTCGCTAGGTTCGGCTGATAACCGACGGCGCTCGGCATTCTGCCTAGCAACGCTGACACTTCGGAGCCGGCCTGAGTGAATCGGAAAATGTTGTCGATGAAGAGAAGTGTGTCGCTACCTTCTTCGTCGCGGAAGTATTCGGCGACCGTCAGTGCGGTCAACGCCACGCGCAGACGTGCTCCGGGGGGTTCCGTCATCTGGCCGTAAATCAATGCGGCCTTGGATTCGGCGGGCTTGCCCGGTTTGATCACTCCAGACTCACTCATTTCGAGCCAGAGATCGTTGCCTTCACGGGTGCGCTCGCCGACTCCGGCGAACACGGAGAAACCTCCGTGCTGCTTCGCGACGTTGTTGATCAACTCCATGATGACGACGGTTTTGCCGACGCCGGCGCCACCGAACAGTCCGATCTTGCCGCCTTTCAAGAACGGCTGAATCAGATCGACGACTTTGACTCCCGTCTCAAACATTTCCGCGGTAGTGGACTGTTCATCAAAGGCGGGAGCGAGTCGGTGAATGGGCATTCGCTTATCGCAGGCAATCGGGCCGAGGTTGTCGACTGGTTCGCCGATCACGTTCATGACCCGGCCAAGCGTGCCGCGGCCCACGGGAGCGGAGATCGGTCCGCCCTGATCGATGGCTTTCATTCCGCGCACCATGCCGTCGGTTGCCTCCATGGCAACGCAGCGCACGCGGCCTTCACCGAGGTGCTGCTGCACTTCGAGAATCACGTTGATGGGCGTTGGCACGATGAAGCCGTCGCTGACCACGCGCAGCGCCTCATAAATCGGCGGCATCGCGGCTTCGCTGAATTGGACATCGACGGCGGGGCCGGCGATCTGGATTACGTGTCCCACATTTTCTGACATAAGTCCTCTGCTACTGCGCTGCTGCTCCACTTACGATTTCAATAATTTCTTTTGTGATCTTCGCCTGGCGCGCTCGGTTCATGATGAGCGTCAGGGATTCGATCATGTCACTGGCGTTGCTCGTGGCAGCGTCCATCGCTGTCATACGGGCTGCGTGCTCGGCCGCCACCGACTCGAGGAGCGCGCGAAAAACTTGGGTGCCGATATACTTCGGCAGAATTCCCTCGAAAAGTTGGGAGGGCGGTTGCTCGTAGATGTAATCAACGTTTGCTGCTCCGAAACCGGATGCCGCTTCATCGACTGCGTGGGTATCGGCCGGTCGGACGCCGACTCCCGCGGTTTTCGCCGCTTCCAGTCTTTGTTTGCGTTCTTCTTGCGTCGCTTCTTCCGCCAACGTGATGTCGACGGTTCCGATGGCGCGCATCGGCAGGACGCGCTCGGCCACCAGACGTTGCGCGATCACCGACTTGAACTCGTTGAAGAGAATGTAGAAGCCGTCAATTTCGGATCGCCCGTAAGCTTCAATTACGTTCCTGCTCAGCGTGTCGGCAAAGGAATATTCGAGTTTGCCGAGCACTCCCACATGCTCTGCCACGATTTGTATTCGGCCAGCGCGCGGCAGCGCGATCTCAGCTTCGGGTTGCGACGACGGCGCCAGCGGGAAGCGGCGGCGCATAAAATCACGGCCCTTGCGCCCGATGCAAACGATGTCGATATCCTGGTCGGGCTTGGACTCGATGAACTTCATCGCCATCTTCAGAATATTGGTATTGAAGGCGCCGGCGAGTCCTTTGTCTCCCGTAACTACACCGAGCAGGATGGTTTTCTCCTCACGCTCGGTGAGCAATGGATGAAGCGGTTGCCCGGTGACGGAATCGTAAATCTCGGCTCGCCCGACCAGCGACTTGAGAACGTTGGTCAACATCTGCGAATACGGGCGTGCAGCCAGAGCGCTCTCCTGGGCGCGGCGCAATTTCGCCGCCGAGACCGTCTTCATCGCCTTGGTGATCTGCCGCGTGTTGACCACGCTGCGGATACGGCGCCGGATATCGAGAATGTTAGCCATTTACGAGTTCCCAGTTCCCAGTTCCCAGTTCTCAGTTCTCAGTTCTCAGTTCTCAGTTCAGTCCGCCCACGCCTTGCGAGTTAACTGAGAACTGAGAACAGGGAACTGAGAACTTTTACTTCGCTACTGCTTGTCTTGAATCCACAAACTGCTGCTTTGCTTCCTTGATCACGCGCGACATCTCGGCTTTCAAGTTGTCGTCCAGGACCTTCTTTTCCATGATCGTGTTGAGCAGGCCTGGATTTGTGGTGTCTACGTATTTGTAGAGGTCTTTTTCGAAATCGCGAACCTGATTTACCGGCAGATCATCGAGAACTCCGCTGGTACCTGCGAAGATCGCGAGAATTTGCTTTGAAAATGGCAGCGGCGAGAACTGAGCCTGCTTCAGCAGCTCCACCAATCTTTGGCCACGATTCAACTGCGATTGCGTCGCTTTATCGAGATCGCTGCCGAATTGCGCAAAGGCCGCCAGTTCCCGGTATTGCGCGAGTTCGAGCTTCAGCGTTCCAGCCACTTGCCGCATCGCTTTAATCTGCGCGCTGCCGCCGACGCGGCTGACTGACAATCCAACGTTGACCGCCGGACGCACGCCCTGGTTGAAGAGGTCGGTTTCCAAATAGATTTGGCCGTCGGTGATCGAAATCACGTTGGTCGGAATATAAGCAGAAACGTCGCCGGCCTGAGTTTCGATAATCGGCAATGCGGTCAGGGATCCTCCACCTAAGCGGTCGCTCACTTTCGCGGCGCGTTCTAACAGGCGCGAGTGGAGGTAAAACACATCGCCGGGATACGCTTCGCGACCGGGAGGGCGACGCAACAGAAGCGAGATTTCGCGATAGGATGCGGCGTGCTTTGATAGATCGTCGTAGATGCAGAGGGCGTGTCGTCCGTTGTCGCGAAAGAACTCTCCCATGGCGCAAGCCGCATAGGGAGAGATGTACTGCATCGGTGCGGGTTCGGAAGCAGACGCGGCGACCACGATGGTGTACTCCATCGCTCCCGCATCTTCGAGAATCTTTACCACCTGCGCAATCGAGCTGCGCTTCTGGCCGATCGCGTTGTAGATGCAGATCAGGTTGTTGCCCTTGCTGTTGATGATGGTGTCGAGGGCGACGGCGGTCTTGCCCGTCTGGCGGTCGCCTATGATGAGTTCGCGCTGTCCCCGGCCGATGGGGATCATGGAATCGATCGCCTTGAGTCCGGTGGCCATCGGTTCGCGCACGGGTTGACGATCGATGACGCCGGGAGCGATGCGTTCCAGCGCAATAAACTTGTCGGTCGCGATTGGACCTTTGTCGTCGATGGGCACGCCGAGCGAATTGACGACGCGGCCGATCAGGGCGTCGCCGACCGGAACGCTCATGATGCGTCCGGTGCGCTTCACCTCGTCACCTTCTTTGATTTCCGTATATTCGCCAAGAAGAACCACGCCGACTTGGTCTTCTTCCAGGTTCATGGCGATTCCGGCGACATTGTGCGGGAAGCTGAGGAGCTCTCCCGCCATGACCTTGTCCAGGCCATAGACTCGGGCGATGCCGTCGCCAAGCGTGATGACCGTGCCAACTTCGTCGACCGCGATTTTCGACTCGTAATTCTCGATCTGCTCGCGGATTAATTGCGTGATTTCGTCTGCTTTAATTTGGGCCATAAGAATCAGTTTCTAGCTCGTGCGATAAATATCTATGCCTTTTCTCTGAAACTTCTTGTACGGCGAGGCGAGCAGCTAGAAGCTGCCATCCTCCAACCTCTGGCGAATCTTTTCCAACTGTCCTTTTACTGAACCGTCGTAGATCGTGCTGCCGACTTGCACGACTGCTCCGCCTAACAGCGCCGGGTCCACGTCGTATTTTGCCTTCACGCGCTTCTTGCCGGTCAGCGACAGGATCTGAGCTTCGATTAGTTTCTCTTCCGGGTCGCTCAATTCGCGCGCGCTGCTTACCTGCGCGTCCGCGAAGCCGCGACGGTCGTTTAATTCCGCTTCAAACTGTTTCGCGATTTCGCCGAGCAGTGGCAGTCGTCGGTGATCGGTGATGACGGCAATGAAATTCTTCACCTGCCGCGTAATCCCCATCTTGGCGGCGATCGCATCGAGTACCGACCGCTTCTGCTCACCGGGAATCGACGGATTTTCGAGTACGCGTCGCAACTGAATGTTGCGATGCAACAGTATTCTTATTTCGTCCAACTCTCGCAACGTCCGATCGGGATCGAGGTGCGTGCCTGCACCCTCGGGCGTCGACTTCAATTCCATTCGCATGACAACATCGGCGAAAGCCCGCGCGTAGGTGCCGACGACGGATGCCATGGTTAGCGGCCATCCTTTCCGCCATCGTTTTTCTGAGAAGGCGAAGCCAACTTTGTCGCGAAAGTGCGGACCAGAACCTGGTCGGTATTGGAATCCACGTTGATCTGTTGGCGCGCCAGTGAAATTGCCAGGCTTGCCGTATGGGTACTGAGTTCGCGCCGGGCTTGCTTGGCGGCCAGGTCGATTTCGTGCTCGGCGGCGAGTACCACTTTCCTAATATCTTCTTCGCCGGCCTTCAGAATGCGGCCTTCCTCGGCTTCGGCTTCCTTTTCAGCCTTGGCTTGCATCTGTCCGATTTCAACATCCAAACGTCGAAGGCGGTTTTCGATGTCGGCCAATCGTCGATTTGCATCCTGGCTCGCCGTCCGCGCTTCTTCGAGTGCCGTCTGGATCGCCGCGCTGCGGCTGCGCAACATGCCTGGAACAAGTTTGTATCCGGCCCAAACAACGATAGCCACGACGATGGCAAAGTTAAATCCGACCGCGGCCAGATGCGCCCCATGCACACTCAAATTAATCTTGGTCGCCAGCCATTGCACTGGGGAGGAATGTTTAAGCTTTACGTTTTCTTCTTCCTCTTGTTCCGCTGTTTCGGTAGATGTTCTAGCCGACTGATGCTCGGCGCCCGCTTGCTGACCTTCCTTCGCCGTTTCCGCTTTTGCGGACTCCGAAGCCGACTGCGATGGAGGCTGTTGCTGTGCGAGCACGAAAGATCGTGCCGGGAGCCCAACCAACACTGCCAGAAGCGCGAGCGCCAGCAAGCCGCGCGTCGTTGGCGGGAGTCGTCGTGTCGTCATTGCCCACCGACCTGAGTAGGGGATGACATGGGGCGCAAAACTGCCTGAACAATTCTGGTGGCCAGTTTCCCCGCCTCTGACTCCAGTTTTGACATTGCTTGCTGCTTGTCTTCTGCCAGGGTGGTACGCGCGTTCTTGACTTGGTGCTGAGCCTTCGTTCGGGCTTCGTTGACCGCCTGGCTGCGGGCCTGCGTCGCATGTTGGCGGCGCGCTTCCTGACTCTTGAAGATTTTCTGCCGCGCTTCACGCAGTCGCTGTTCGTATTCCGCTGTACGCGCCTCGGCGGCGGCGATGTCGGCGCGGGCTTTTTCCATTGCACCCAGAGTCCGGCTCCGGCGTTCGGCGAGCACGGCCGACAGAGGGCGATAGACCAGGACCGTGTAAAGAATATAAAGAGCCAGCAGCAGGATGACGGTAGGGATGGCTCCGAGCAGTAATTCGCCTAATTGTCGGAGTGTCTGTTCCATTTTCTGAGATCTTTCCGATTATCGAAACTGATGATCGAACTGACGATCCAATCCTTCTGGTCCCGCTGGCTGATACGGCTGGAAGACGGTCACTTCTAGAACTAACAAAAATAACATTCCGGAACTAATGGCGTCAACGAATTCAGTCGCTTTTCTGTGGGAATTTTCCGACTTTGGCACTCGGGAAAACAGCGAAACTTGATGCTTGACAATCGCACCTGCGGGTCTACGATGAGACTATCACCTCGATCCTAGTCCGGATCGAATGGGCCGATAGCCAAGGAAGAGTCACCGCTTCTTGGCTGGCGGCCCATTTTATTTTTGTAGAGCTTTCACGCTGATCCCGCACAGAACTTAACCACAAGTTGACACGATCATGACAACTGAAATTCTTTGGGTATTTGAGAATGGGAAAGTGTTCGGGGCGGAATTCCTACCTGAGCCCGTCTCGGAACAAACCTGGTTCGTCTAAACCTGGTTCGCCTGGAAGTGGATGTTGCAGGTCTGGCCGGTCACTCTCTCCGGCTGGCCAGACCTTTTTTATAAGCGAGTTTTATCCGCGAGCTGCCCTTATGCCTGCGGTTGTAGTAGAGCCGCAATCTTTTCGAGAATCCTGTGCATACTCATCGTGGGGTCGATGGCGGCGTCGACTTCGTGGTGGCGCGACCCGGCGTGCATGACCAACACCTTCGTTCCCTCGTGGGCCTTCTTGACCATGTAGGGCAGGTGATGACGATCTTCCTTGGACAACGTGGACCCCAGGATCACGAGGTCGAAGGCGTCGCTTTTGAGCGCGTCCTGCACGCCCTTGCGGTTGAGGGCGGTGGTGACGTGATGCCCGGCCTTTTGCATTTCGGCGGATTGGGCGGCAAGAGTCTTCTCGTCGGACTCACCATATAGGACCTTAACGGTCGATTTTTGAGTAGTTTGCGGAGCTGACTTCTGAGCGGTTGCGGGCACATGCCCTCCTGGAACTCACTCGAAGCTTAGCAACTGGCAGGCGTCCTTCCGAGATCACGGAAGATCACGGCCCGCAGGGCGGAATTCGCAGCGGAATTCGCGCTGGACACGGCATCCGTGGCGCCACGACGGCACCTGCCACTCCGTTTCTTGAGCCAGTCACTCTGCTAAACTTCAGAGTTTCTTATCGTCGTTTCTATAAATCGCGTTTTGTGACTCGAGGTAAGCGATGGCCATCCGGCGGGTGGGAGTGATTGGGGCGGGAGCCATGGGCAATGGGATCGCCCACGTCTTTGCGCGCAGCGGATTTGATGTCGTGCTGTGCGATGTCGACCAGCGCTTCCTGGATCGCGGTCTGGCTACGATTGCCAAAAACCTCGATCGAGAACTGGCCAAGAACAAAATTACGGCCCAGGAAAAAGCTTCCACGCTCAGCCTCATCACGGGGACCGTGGATCGGGCAAAGCTTGCGGATTGCGATCTGATCATCGAAGCGGCAACAGAAAAATTTCAGATCAAGGCCGAGATCTTCCGCGAACTCGATCGTATCGCGCGTCCCGATGTGATTCTGGCGACGAATACGTCGTCGATTTCGATCACGAAGATCGGGGCCCTGACCGGACGCGCCGATAAAGTCATCGGAATGCATTTTTTTAATCCGGTACCGGTGATGAAGTTGGTCGAAGTGATCCGTGGTCTTGCTACTTCCCAGGCCACATTTGATACAGTTCGCGATTTGGCTGTGAAACTTGAAAAAACGCCGGTCGAGGTCAACGACGCCCCCGGATTTGTATCGAACCGCGTGCTCATGCCGCTGCTCAATGAAGCGATGTATGCGGTCATGGAAGGTGTAGCCACGCCGCAAGCGATCGACGAAGTCTTCAAGCTCGGCATGGCGCACCCGATGGGGCCGTTGACGCTGGCCGATTTTATCGGGCTCGATGTCTGTCTTGATATCATGCGCGTGATGCAGGACGGCTTGGGTGATCCGAAATATCGCCCATGTCCGCTGCTGATCAAGATGGTGGACGCGGGCTGGTTGGGGCGCAAGAGCGGCCGTGGGTTTTACACCTATTAGAAATCGATCGGCTCTGAGCAACCTGCCCGCTTGGAGCCCGAAGCTCGCAGCCAGTTTCACGATAACTCATCATCGGAATTGATTTATGACCAGTGCGTGGGGCGAGATTTTTCCGGAAGGACGGGCCGGGCGTGATGGCTATTACTATGGGCTGGCTGCTCTTTTCGGAACTCTCGCGGGCTGGGTCGACATCAAAGTTAGCGACTTGCTGTTGACGGCGATGGTCGTGCTCGCGTCCTGCATGCTGTTGGGGATCCTGCGGCCTCGAAAGCCGTGGCGTTGGGTTTTGCTGGTTGGAATCTTTGTTCCGATCGTCGAGTGGCTGGCGTATTTCTTTCTTTCGCAGAAGCCCGAGCGTGCCCAGATCTACGAATCGTTCCTCGCCTTCGTTCCCGGCATCGCGGGCGCATTCGGTGGCGCCGTGGGGCGCAACGTGGCTGACAATCTGTTTGCGAAAAAGTGAGCCACCGGCGAGAGCGAGTCCCAATCGCTGGTATGCTTGACCCTGCGTGGTTCCTTAACCCCTCTCGTTAGGCCGGTATGATCGGACAGACGCTGTCGCATTACCGGATCGTTGAAAAAATCGGTGTGGGCGGCGTCGGCGTTGTTTACCGCGCTCACGATGAGCAACTCGACCGCGACGTTGCCATCAAAGTCCTGCGTCCCGGTTCTCTCGCCGACGAAGCCGCGCGCAAGCGTTTTCGCAAAGAAGCTTTGTCTTTGGCTCGCCTGAATCATCCGAATATCGCCACCATCCACGAATTTGGCAGCGAAAACGACCTCGATTTCCTGGTCACCGAATACATCGCCGGCATGACGCTCGATGCGAAGCTTGCTGCCGGCGCGCTTCCCGCGCCTGATGTATTTCGCCTCGGATTGCAATTGGCACAAGGACTCTCGGCTGCGCACTCGCAGGGAATCGTGCATCGCGACCTGAAGCCCGGCAATCTTCGCCTGACCACCGACGGGCGGCTCAAGATTCTCGACTTTGGCCTCGCGCAGCTTATGCCGCAGGCTAGCGACCAGGGCCTCACCGTCACGCTCACGCAGTCGCAGGAAGTGACCGGAACCCTGCCATACATGGCTCCGGAACAATTGCGCGGAGAAGCGCCAGACGCGCGCAGCGATGTCTGGTCGGCCGGTGCCGTTCTTTACGAAATGGCGACCGGGCAACGACCGTTTGTGGAGAAAAATTCCGCGCTCCTCATCAATTCGATCCTCAATAAAACTGTCGAGCACGCTGCGCAGATCAATCCTGCGGTGCCCGCCGTTTTAGACGAAGTGATTCGAAAAGCGCTCGCCAAGGACCCATCGCAGCGCTATCAGACGGCCGGCGAGTTAGCGGTTGGACTGGAGTTGCAGACGTCGACCGGATCGGTTCTTTCCCCGCCGCCGAAACCCGCCGGCCAATCTCACTCGAGACCGATGGTGATTGTCGGTGCCGCTGCTGCCCTCGCCATCGTAATCGCCGCGGGGTTGGGCGGATATGTGCTCACGCATCGCAAGAAAGAGACTGCAGTTTCGACGCCTGCTCAACGCCGCCGGTCAATCGCTGTGCTTGGGTTCAAGAATCTTTCCGGCAATCCGGAAAAATCTTGGTTATCGACCGCGCTCTCGGAACTGATGACCACCGAACTCAGCCAGGGCGACCAGATGAGAACGATTCCCGGAGAGAGTGTCAGTCAGATGCGAGCGAGTCTCGCGCTTCCCGATGCTGACAGCTATAGTCAGCAGACTCTTACTCGTATCCGCCAAAATCTTGGCAGTGACGACGTCGTGGTCGGCTCCTTCCTGCCGCTCGGCGATGGATTGCTGCGGCTTGATCTGCGCCTGCAGGATACGGCCGCTGGCGAGACCCTAGCTTCCGTGTCCGAGAAGGGAAGTGAGTCTGAGATCGATAGTTTGGTCTCGAAAGCGGGAGCGGAATTGCGCGCGAAACTGGGTATGGCCGCACTTTCGGACGAGCAGTCTGCTGCGGTCCGCACGTCATTGCCTTCTAAGCCCGAGGCCGCTCGCCTCTACGCTGAGGGAATAGAAAAGCTTCGCCTCTTTGACGCACTGGCTGCGCGAGACTTGTTGGAGAAGGCCGTGGCTATCGATCCGGGCTACGCTCCCGCTCACTCGGCGCTGGCGCAAGCCTGGTTGACGCTGGGCTACGATGCGAAAGCGAAAGACCAGGCACGGCGCGCGCTTGAGTTGTCTTCCAAGTCTTCGGGTGAAGAACGTTTACTGATTGAAGCGCGGGCTCACGAAACACTTGCCGACGGCCCCGCTGCCGTCGAAAGTTACCACGCGCTGTGGCAGTTTTTTCCCGATCGCGTGGACTATGGCTTGTTCCTGATTCGCGCTCAGGTTAGTGCCGGGCGCGGCAGCGATGCCGAAGCAACGCTCGCCGAACTGCGCAAACTGCCTGTGTCAGAAGCCGAAGGCGCACGCATCGATCTGGCCGACGCCAACATCGCCATGTCGCAAAGCGACTTCAAGCGCCAGCAATCGTCGGCCGAGCGCGCTGCCAATCAGGGACGCGCGGTGGGCGCGAGTCTCCTGGTGGCCGAGGCTTTGCAGGTGGAGGCGAACGCTAGCGAGCGCCTCGGGCAATCCGATAAGTCGTTGCAACTGGCGGCGCAGGCACGCGAGCTTTATTCCTCCGCTGGCCATCGCCAGGGCGCGGCCCGCACCCTCCTCATGGACGCGGATGTCTTGTTCGATCAGGGTGACTTCGAGGGATCGAGAAAAAAGATTGAAGCGGCGCTGGTTGTTTTTCAGCAATTGGGAGCCGGCAAAAGTACGCGAGGTTCATTCGAGCGTCTGGGAAATATTTCCTACCAGCAGGGAAAATTGCAGGACGCGGAAAAATATTATGATCGCGCTTTGAAATTCGATCAGAGCGTCAACGATCCGGCGTCGCTCGCAAGCGACTATGGCAACATCGCGAACGCGCTCGATGGTCTCGGAGACCTTACCGGCTCCCTCAAAATGCAGCAACAGTCGCTGGCTGCCTTCAATCAGATCGGCGATCGCCGTGGCTCGTCGGCCACGCTTAACAATCTCGGCAACCTGTCGGTCGAGATGGGCAATCTTGAGGATGCAAAAAAGTATTTCGACCAGGCGCTCGCGCTGGCCACGGAAATCAGCTATGCCGGCGGACAACCTTATCCGATGTCGGGGCTGGGCGACGTACTGACGGCGAGAGGCGAGCTTGGGGCGGCACGCAAGCGATACGAACAAGCGCTCAAGCTTTGCCAGGAATTGAAAATTGAGGACTTCGCCGCTCAAACCCAGACTGCACTCGCTTTCGTTGCGCTCGCCGACGGGCGCTTCTCCGACTCAGAGGGGCTGGCGCGTGAGGCTGCCACCACTTTCGACAAGATCAATTCCACCGCCAGTAGCGCTGTGGCTCATGCCTTGCTTGCGCGCGGTCTCTTGGCGCAAAGCAAATTGCAGGAGGCAAGCGCTGCGGCGACCGTTGCGGTCACCCTCTCGCGCCAGTCGGGAGGTCAGACTCCTTTGTTCGAAGCCACTCTGGCAGACGCGCGCGTGAAAGCGAAATCGGGTAAGGGAACTGACGCTCATCGGGAACTGGAAGCGATGGCGGCGGCTGCCCGCAAGTTTGGTTACCGCATCTATGACTATCAGGCCCGGCTTGCCTTGGCAGAGATTGAGTTGTGGTCCGGCTCGCCAGACGCCCGCGCTCATCTGGCGAGTCTTGAGGCGGACGCCCGTGCCAGGGGCGTGCTCCTGTTTGCCAATCAGGCTCGCGCGCTACAGCAAACGAAATAGACTAGGGGTCCATGCGGGGCAGTCTCATCAAAGGTACCGGCTCGTGAAAAACTCTTCCCGTTTCCACAGCCGCTCGGCGTAAGCTACGGCCATGGGAGTGTCGGTGTCGGTATTGGCGAGCGGCAGTCGTGGAAACTGCGCCCTCGTCGCGACCAGTGCGACCCGCATCCTGGTCGACGCCGGACTGTCGGGCCGCGAGACCTTCAAACGCCTGAAGGCCCTCGGTGAGCGCACCGAAGATATTTCCGCGATCCTGATCACGCACGAGCATTCCGACCATGTCAACGGCTTGCAGCGACTGGCGAAGAAACTGAGTGTCCCGGTATTTATCACCGCGCCGACACGTCATGCCTGGAGCCGCGCGGTTCGCGACGCCGAAGGCGTGATTCCGGAGCTGCCGAAATCGGAGCATTTTTCGGCCGGACGCGGATTTCGCATCGGTGACATCGAGGTCATGCCCTTCACCATTCCGCATGACGCTGCCGACCCCGTGGGCTTCACCTTTCGTGCCGAAGGCGTCAAGGTCGGCTTTGCCACCGACCTCGGTTACATGCCAACCAACGTGCGGAACCATTTGCGCGGCTGCAGCGTATTAGTCATGGAGTCGAATCACGATCTCGAGATGCTGCGTTCGGGGCCGTATCCGTGGTCGGTCAAACAGCGCGTGATGAGCCGGGTCGGCCATTTGTCTAATGACTCACTCGCGGAATTCTTTACCAACGACTATGATGGAGGGGCCGAGTACTTAGTATTGGCGCACCTGTCTGAACAGAATAACCATCCCGAACTCGCGCGGACCGCGGCAGAAAAGGCGCTCGGCGCCCGGCCCGGCCTGTGGAGTAACCGAGTGCTGCTGGCCTCGCAAGCGGAAGTTCTTCCAGCCATCCGTTTATAACTTTTTCGGTTCTAACGTCTTATGAGTCAGTGTGTGGATCCCATCGTAGGGAAGATCCTCGCGGGATGGCGTTACGACATTTCCGGCATTGCCCCGGAGATGCGCGGCGACTACGAACTGCATTTTGCCGAATGCGAGCACTGCCGCGGCCGCCAGAAGCTGCATCGCGTCGTCGATATTGCGCTGATCGGAATGGCTTCGGCTTCGGGCCTGGTTTTTTTACTCGCGTTTGCATTGATCCGATATTTCGGTCCACGCCACGCTTTTTGGCTTGAGGTCGGCGCTTTGGCTGGCTTTGGTTTGTCCGCTTTGATCTGGTTGGCGGTCGCGGTCGCAACCCCGGCGCCGATGGTGATGGTGGACGCTGCCAAGCTCGGAGCGCGTCATGTCCACGACCGGCTGCCGCCCGAAATTCGCGAACGATTGCCGGAAGAAATAAGAGTCAAGCTAACCGGGTCGTAACACTTCAATCATATGACTCAGTTGTAATACTTAGTCGCCCCGATTTGTTCGCATGGATCGACTACTCGCTAGTTCTCCCAATCGTTAGTTCTCCCAGTCCTTGTTTTGCCACGCCTCGCTGCCGAGTGCGTGATAGAAACCCCAAACCGCCAATGCCACTACGCTCAGCAGTGCAAATGCTGACGTGCCGAAATACCAAGCCGATAAATCAGCGGTCAAAGGCAAATTGGCAAGCAAATCGACGGTAAAGATCGCACAGGCCAGAGCAACCAATCCGAAGCGGTAAACAATGAGGGCCAGGATGCTCCAGATTAAGATCCAGGTCACCACCTCCACAACGGGGTGAGTCGAACCGAGCGATTTTGATGTCGTAAAAATTGCCACAAACGCGATCGCCGACAACCAGTCTTTCCTAAGGGCAAGTTTTAATCCCAGGAAAATAAGGAAGAATTCCAGCGTGTTTAAGATCGAACCCGGAATCTGAGACAGCCAGACACCCAGAGCCTTTCTGCTCCCCATCAGTAAGTCGGACGAAAGCAATTCAGGGACCGCTCCGAGCTTTAGCATCACAACGGTGCGAGTTTTGATGATCACGATCCAGATCATCCCGAGCAGCACACCAAAAAGAACATCGCGACCGACTAGAACATCGCGTATGCCGCCGGTTAACAGGCGGCTCCACGAGATGATGGCCTGCGGCCAATAGCGGCGAACGTAAGGTTCAACCGCCAGATAAAGCACGAAGGTCAAACTGGACAAGAACAGAGCCGTGCTGATGGCCAGAAACAATAGCTCGAAAAAGCCGAAGCCGAGAACAAAGTGGGTACGCAGCACCCACAACATCAGCAGCAGTCCAAACACTGTGGTCGCCAGACGTTGTGCGCCCTGTCGATCTCCGCGCCCTCGTCGATAGTTGAGTCGGGCCAGCCATAACGCGCCAACGATTACGACCAAAACGACGGACACCGAAATAATTTCCGCTGCTTTCACGCCACCTTCCTGCGGCTTCGGCATCCGCGGCGGTTGTGTCCAATCGCCAATGAGATAGAAGTAGACTGGCTTACCTTGAAAAGCAGCGGCCTCGACGCGCAACGGCCGCTCGGTGCCCGGCCATTTTCCCGTCCAAGCAGCGCGCGTGTCCGGTGACGCCAGGGAATTCCAGACAGGCTGTGCCGTCTGAAATTGCGATAGATCGAGACCTGCCTCGTTGAATAAAATCTTCCAGTCAAATGGCGGCGCGGCGACCGCGGGAGGGTCTGCTTTCTCCGGCGGGATGGCCTCGAATGCCACCAGCCGCCCTCGCAAATCGAGCTGTAGTCGAATCATGCCCGACAACGTCGGGGCCGGATCTCTCTGGCTCACGATGCCTGGCGTGAGCAAATAGTCGCGAAACCCGGTTGCAATCATCGCCTCCGGACTCTGCCGGTACCAGTACTGAAGCACTGACGGGCGAGCCTTTAGGATTTGATCCCATTGCGGGCGAGGCTTGTCGTTCTTCTCTACATAGTCGACAAAATTTATGTCGTAGTCGAAATCGAAAACGCTATCCGTTGGCCGGCCTTCGTATCCGAGTCGTGCGATGGTCTCGTGCGCCTTCTGGGTGAGTACCTCCGGCGGCAAGTCCGCTCCCATCTTGTCGAGTCCACTGTTTCGAATACTGAGATAGACGGCTCCCGCGAGCCCAATCAAGATTGCCGCAAGGCAGGCAATCGCGATCCGGGGTGCCAGCCCTGCGGTTTCGCCGGCCGCCGCAACCATTTCTGGAGATGGCGTTTCGCCAGCCGCCAGCGCGGCTGCCAGAGGATCGCCACCGGGCAATGCGCCCGCCACGCTGATCGCCGACGCCGGACGGTAGCGCGGCTCCGGCTCAAGGCAACGAAGGATGACGCGTTCGATGGCCGGGTCAAGATCTTTCACCACCGAAGACGGCTTGCTGGGAGCCGACGCGTCACCGCCCCGCACGACTGCCGTCAGGGCTTCCGCCGTGAAAGCCCGCTTGCCGGTAAAGATTTCGTAGAGCACAAGGCCGAGCGAGTAGAGATCGCTTTGCGCCGTGACTTCCTTGCCCGCGAGTTGCTCCGGCGACATGTAGGCCGGGGTTCCGCTGCGAATATCCGCACCGTGAATCTGATCGATGAGGCCGGCAAGGCCAAAATCCGTCATCACCACCTGTCCGCGGCCATCGAGCATGATGTTCGCCGGCTTCAGATCGCGATGCAGCACGCCTTTGGCGTGCGCTGCCGCCAATCCGGCACAGAGCTGACGCGCGATTTCGATTGCCTTATCTTGCGGCAGGCGGCCAATGCGGCGCAGCAGTGAAGCCAGGTCTTCGCCGTCCACGTATTCCATGGTGAAGAACGTGTTGCCATCGACCTCTCCGACGTCATAGACGCGGCAAACGTTCGGATGCGAAACGCGGCGCGCGATACGGACCTCGTTGCGGAAGCGTTCCAGCAGATTTTCATCGCGCGATGCTTCTTCGGGCAGAAACTTAAGCGCAACCGGTTGCCCGAGAGTGAGGTCGTCGGCGCGGTAGACTTCGCCCATGCCTCCGCGGCCAAGCAGTGCGACGATGCGGTAGCGCCCGGCGAGCAGACGCCCGGGAAGAAAGCGTCCGTCGTTTAAGTTCAAAGAGAAAGCGGAGGAGCTGGGCGGCCGCGAGGACGACGATGAGGCGGGACGCTGGGGAGATTTCGGGGCTGCGAACTCCATCGTCGCCGCGTCATCGGAGACAATGCGCGGAGCGGAAACCTTCACCGGATTCGGGAGCGACGTGAGCGTCGCATCATCCGACCCTGTTGGCGATCCTGCGGGCGCGCCGCAGACTGAACAGAAGCGGCTTGCGATGGACAGTTCAGCGCTACAGGAGACACAGCGTGCCATGAAATTCTCCGCCGCCAGTGTAACCGATAGTCCAACCCGACTCGCGCGGCGCGGACGTGTCGTCCAGTTCGATCGCTGGAATCTATTCCGGTGTCGCGTCGCCCAGACGCCAGGCTTCAACCTTCCAGAATGGATACCCGGAGAGCCGAGCCGCGGCGAGAAAGAACAAGATAGCCAGGATCGCGACTCCCGCCACAATCACCCATCGGCCTTCCGCAATGTCGACGACGGCATCGAGCACCTGAACGAACCCGGTCAGCAGGATCAGGCTATTGAGCATATTGCGAGCGTGCAATGCCACGGCCGCGAGCAGCATCAAAGCGATCGTCAAGTTGCGCGACGTGAGATAGCCCGCGTAAATTCGAACCGCCCCGTTGATCTCGTCGTGAGGAGACACCAGCATCTGGGGGCGAACAAATGCCAGGACCGCTCCCGTTGCCATGAGCACGCCACACAGCACGACAACCGCCCTGACCCACAGGGGTGTTGACGGGGTATTGCTCAGACTTGCGGGAATGCGATTGAGATTTCCTTGAATTGCGCGATCTGATCCAGGCATTGTCGTCCCTCTAGCCGTGTAATACGCCAGCAGGCGACCCAGAGTTCCAGACTTCAGTAGTTCCGCGACGTCAGTCGGCGGGCACTTGTTCGAACGTCGCTCCAAATTTTTTGCCTTTTTGCGCCTCGCCGCTCTGCTGCACTACCTTGGCGACAATGCCAGTCCAGCCCGTTTGATGGCTGGCGCCCAATCCCGCTCCAGTGTCGCCGTGGAAATATTCGTAGAAAAGGATCAGGTCGCGCCAATGCGGATCGGTCTGAAATTTTTCCGCGTCGCCGAATACAGGACGACGGCCGTTTTCATCTTGCAGAAAAATGCTGGTCATGCGCCGCGACAGTTCTCCGGCCACCTGCCACAGCGTCATCGGATTCCCTGAGCCCGTAGGGAACTCAACCTTGAAGTTATCGCCGAGGTAATGATGGAATTTCTGCAGTGACTCGACCAGCAGATAATTCACCGGGAACCACATCGGGCCCCGCCAGTTGGAGTTTCCGCCGAACAGCCCCGTGCTCGATTCGCCCGGCTCGTAGTCAACCCGGTGCTCCATGCCGTGGACGTTGAGCCGGTAAGGATGATCGCGGTGATACTGTGACAGCGCACGAATGCCGTACGGTGAAAGAAACTCGCGCTCGTCGAGCATGTAGTGAAGAATGCGGCGCAGTTGCTCCTCGTCGGCGATCGAGAGCAGTCTGCGATTGCCCATGCCCTCGATATCCATGCACGCCATGTTTTCGGTCAGGTCCGGACGATTCTCGATGAACCACTCGAAACGCCGCTTGAAATCCGGCAGTCTGTCGAGCGCCACCGAATCCAGCGTCTCAACCGCAAACAACGGGATCAACCCCACCATGGAGCGGATCTTCATCGGAAACTGCGTGCCGTCAGGTAATCGCAATACGTCATAGAAGAAGCCGTCTTCTTCGTTCCACAGTCCCATGCTGTCGCTGCCGCGATGACACATGGCGTGCGCTATGTAGATGAAGTGCTCCCAAAATTTGCTGGCCACGTCTTCATAGACGGTCTCTTCGGTCGCTAGTTCGAGTGCGATGGCGAGCAGGTTCAATGTGTACATCGCCATCCAACTGGTGCCATCGGACTGTTGAATGTAGCCTCCCGTCGGCAACGGAGCGCTGCGGTCGAACACTCCGATGTTGTCGAGCCCGAGGAATCCGCCCTGGAAGATGTTCATGCCGTCGGCGTCTTTACGATTCACCCACCAGGTGAAGTTGAGCATGAGCTTATGGAAAACGCGCTTCAGAAACTCACGATCGCCTTTGCCCTTGCGCCGTTTGTCGATCTTGTAAACGCGCCATGCCGCCCAGGCATGGACCGGAGGATTGACGTCGCCAAACGCCCACTCATACGCAGGAATCTGTCCGTTCGGATGCATGTACCACTCCCGCAACATCAGCGTCAGCTGATCTTTCGCAAAGTCGGAATCAACCAGCGCCAACGGGATGCAGTGAAAAGCCAGGTCCCAGGCCGCATACCACGGGTACTCCCACTTGTCGGGCATGGAGATTACGTCCGAGTTGTAGAGATGGGTCCAGTCGTGATTCCGGCCGCGCCGGCGTTCCGCAGGTGGCGGCGGATTGCCCGGATCGCCCTTCAGCCAATCGTTGACGACGTAGTGATAGAACTGCTTCGACCACAGCATCCCGGCAAAGCCTTGACGCATGACGTTGCGCGCGTCTGGTGAAAGCTCTTCGGGAATCACCGTGGCATAGAATTCTTCGGCCTCGCGCAGGCGATGGGTGAAGACTCGATCGAAGCCGTCGAAGGCGCTATCTTGTTTGAAATGGTTGTCAGCCAAACGCAGACGAATCGTCTTCGTCTCGCCCGGACCAAGCCTTAGCGTGTAATGCGCCGCCGCTTTGGTGCCTTCGCAGTCGTGATTCACGGATTCTTTGGCGCCCCGCACGATGTAGTTGTCGATGCCGTCCTTGACATAAGGAGTCCGGTTTTCAGATCCGAATAAGAGCTTCGCGTTGGTCTCATTCTCGGTGAAGAGCAGCTCGGGAGCGCCCTCGCAGTGGAGCCACCGTTTGGTTGACGGGTGCTTGCTGGTGAGGTCGTTTTTCTTAGCGTGAGGTGTCAATTCAATCACTGGATCGGGCGCATGACTTGTCTGCCGCAGTTCCGGTCGGCGATGCGAGTGTCCCCAGGACCATGTGTTTCGGAACCAGACGGTGGGCAGCAGGCGTAAATTGGCCGCGTCGGGACTGCGATTTGTGACCGTGATCTTGATCAGGACATCCTCGACATCGGCCTTTGCGTATTCGACGAATACGTCGAAGTAGCGATCGCGGTCAAACACGCCCGTGTCTAGCAATTCAAACTCCGGCTCAGTTTTATTTCGGCGGCGATTTTCATCCAGCAACTGCTGGTAGGGGAACTCGGCTTGCGGATACTTGTACAGATACTTCATGTAGGAATGCGTCGGCGTCGAGTCGAGGTAGAAGTAATATTCCTTCACGTCCTCGCCATGATTCCCCTGGTTGCCGGTTAGGCCGAAGAGTCGTTCTTTGAGGAATGGATCGCGCTCGTTCCACAGCGCGATAGCGAAGCAGATGGTCTGACGTCGGTCTGAGATGCCCGCCAGGCCGTCTTCATTCCAGCGGTAGGCGCGCGACCGCGCATGATCGTGGGGAAAGTATTCCCAGGCGTCCCCGGTGGCACTGTAGTCTTCGCGCACCGTTCCCCATGCACGTTCGCTGAGGTAAGGGCCCCAGCGCTTCCAGTGCCTCTTGCGCGCTCCGGATTCCGCCAGTCGATTCTCTTCCGCTGTCATGAACGATGCCCCTCAAATCGTTAGCGTCGTTGCCTTGCGAAGTCTCTGCCGAATCAGGTCAAAGGACCCGACAGGCTTGTCACAGAACGCCCATCATACCGTGTTGAAGATACTGCGTTGAAGCATAAGCCCGAATGGGATTATCCGGGACGTTGACCGGATTATCTGTCACTCCCTGTGGTCATAGGAAAATCCCTACGTCTCTTCGTACCGTTGCGGACGCAACGATTACGCCCTATGTTCGATTTCTGAGTGGCCCGAAAGCAACTGAGCGATCGCACCACGACCTTCAAACATTAGGAGCAACCTTGAAAAAGCAACCCTTGCTACTGCTGATCTTGCTGTCTCTGGCCACGTTATTCACCGCTGCCTGCGGAGACAGTTCTTCTTCTGTTCCACAATTTACCGCGTTGACATTCATTTCTAACCGCACAGTCACGCCGGCCACCCCCCTTTTCTGGTCGAAACTCGACGGTTCGGCCGTCACGGCCGTTCCGTTTAGCAGCAACAATGTGTACTATCCATCAATTTCAGCGGATGGCACGATGGTCGCGTTCTATTCGGGCTCGGACGCATGGGTGCAGAAAATCGACGGAACCGGCGCATTGAACTTGACGACGACCACGGCCTCGGCCTCGGAGATCAACTTTGTTCGCATCTCGCCCAATGGCAAGCTCGTGATGTATAGCGAAGACAACGATGACCATATCCACGTCATCAAGGTCGATGGTACTGGAGATTTGGATCTCACACCGACGTTCCCGACTGGGATGAACGATTGTTATAGCGGCAGCTTTAATGCGAGCAGCACGCTGATTACATTCGTGTGCGAGGGCGCGACCAATTGGGGTATCTACACCGTTAAGCCGGACGGCACGGCGACGACGACCGTGACCGGCACCCGAACGATGTGGACGGACCTCGCATCTTTCACACCCGACGGCAAGAAAATCATTTTTGTTGGCGGCACCGAGACGGGAAACGATATTGAGAGCGTCAACATCGACGGCAGTAGCGACACCGTTTTGATTCCGGTTTCTTACGAGGCAATCGTTCTCAACTCAACCCTGTACTACACCTTCAACGACACAACCCTCGAACTCAACCAGGTCTACAAGGCCGGTCTCGACGGCAGCAATCCCGTCTCAATCAGTGACGGGCTCCACGACGACTATCTCGCCTTGTCCGACTAGCTCGTCACCTCATGCCACTATCTCTAACAACGATTTCTACAGCGGCCGGCAGACGCGATGTCCACTAAGCGCATGCCGCGCCGCTTTCGCAATCCTCTAGTCCTGGTCGAGATATTCGTCCGGAACGTCGTCCTCTGGGACCTCGTGCGTGCGCACTTCCTGCTCGTCCGCGTTGTCGGCGGCTTCCACTCCTGACACCACTCCGGCTTCGAACGCGTTTCCTTCTTCCACCAACTTGTCCACGCTTTCGGAATCCGCCTCCGCTGCGTCCGACAATCCTTGCAGTCCCCCGGATTGTCCCGCCGATCGGGCCCGCGATTCTTCCGCGTTGAAAGACTCGATCTCCGAACTTTGGCTCCTTCCGCGAATCTGTTTCCTGGGCGGCTTCGCGGTGGTCTTCTTCTTTTTGCTGACGACTTTAGTTTTTACAGCCAACTTCTTGGCTGCGTGCTTTTTCTTCGCTGCCGGTTTTCTCGACGCGGCCTTCTTATTCGTTATCGGTCGTTTCTTAATCGGTTTTTTCTTAGCCGCTTTCTTTGCGGGTTTGGTCTTGGCGGCTGTTTTCTTGGATTTGGTTTTCTTCTTGGTGGTCATGGCGGGAGTTTACCACTGGCGGGCCGGCTCCAGAACCCACGCTGTGCCTGAGTCGACCGGAGATGTCACATTCGAAGAGACTGGCTGACGCGGGTTTTAATCCAGGTCGTTGGCGCTCCAAAGATTCGGCGTGATCTGTCGAAATTTCAGCTTCCATTGCCCGTCGATCTTCGCCCACGTATCGGACATGTGGCGATAACGGGGATGGCCTCCCGGCAGAATCAGGTTGTAGGCGACGACCGCAGAGCTGTCGTTCAATTTGATGACGTGGAACTCGTAGGCGCGAGTCCCCGAAGGCATTCCCTCTCGTGCGGAATCTACCACTTCACTTTTGTCGTAGAAATCACCGTTGGTTCCGATGCCCTGGAAATCATCGGCCACAGAGCGATCGACCGTAGTCGCGTTCTTGCTCTGTTCCGCCTGCAAGAACTGCTTCTGCTGATCGACCAATTGTTGTTCAAACGCGGAAGCCGTGGCGGAAGCTTGGGTCCAGGCGACCGTGGACGCGAGAAATGCTGCACACAGGGTTGCACGTAAAAGGGAAGCCGTTCGCATATTTTCTCTCCTGTCGCACGATTCTACTTTTGCAAAATCCGTTGCGCGAGTTCCGAGCGAGGCACTGTGACCTGCTCGCCTGAAGCGAGATGCTTCAGTGCGAACGCATTCGCTGCCACTTCATTGCCGCCGACGATGAGGATGTAGCGTGATCCGGTCTTCTCGGCCGTTTCGAATGATTTTTTCAGCCGAAACGACTCATCGCCCAACTCGACAACAAGATCATGACGGCGCAATTCACGGGCAAGGCGAGCTGCTTCACGATTCATACCTGCGCCGAGTGGAGTTACATAAACGTCAGGCTTGCGTAAAACCGACTCCGCCGATGCCGTCAATGAAAGCACAATCCGGTCTTCGCCGATCGCAAAGCCGATCCCGGGAGCTGGAGGGCCGCCTAACGCTTCCGACAATCCATCGTAGCGTCCGCCGCCGAGAATTGCGTTCTGTGCACCGAGCGAGCCGTGGGTGAATTCGAAGGCAGTCAATCCGTAGTAATCCAAACCGCGCACCAGACGCGGCGTTTCCGTGTAAGGAATCGCGAGTGCGTTCAGGATTTCTTTGACTTCACTGAAATGCGCGCGACTCTCGTCGCTCAAAAACTGCGAGATCGTCGGCAGCCCGTCGATGATGGGCTGGTCTTCCGGGACTTTGCAGTCGAAGACTCGTAGCGGATTGGTGACAGCCCGGCGCTGGCAATCGGAACACATGCCGCCAACAACCGGAAGGAGCGCGGCGCGGAGGGCCTCGTTAAACTTGACACGGTCGGCGGGCGTGCCGATGGAGTTGAGTTCCAGAGTCCAGTCCGTGATGCCAACGCGGTCCAGCAGCGTCGCTAGCAGTTCCAGAATCTCCGCGTCTCGGGCTGGGGACGCGCTGCCGGCTGTGGCCGGGCCGATAACTTCCGCTCCGATCTGATAGAACTGCCGGTAGCGTCCTTTTTGCGGACGCTCGCGGCGAAATTGTGGTCCGATATAGAACAGCTTGTTGAGGCCACGGTCCCAAAGTTTGTGCTCGATGTAGGCGCGCACCACGCCGGCAGTATTCTCGGGGCGCAGCGTCAGGGATTGTCCATGATCGCTTTCTGCGCGCCCGCGATCCTCCCAGGTGAACATCTCCTTCGTAACGATGTCGGTCTCTTCTCCGACGCCTCGTGCAAACAGTTCGGTCGACTCGAAGATCGGAGTACGGATCTCCTGGAAGTTGTAGGCGCGGAAGACGTCGCGCACAGCGGCTTCGACGAAGTTCCAGAGCGCAGTGTCCGGCGGTAGAAGGTCGCGAGTTCCTCGGGGAGCTTTGATCATTTCGTCGCTTAGTAGCTAGTGGCTGGTTGTCAGTAGTCTCAAGTAGTTTAACCGATGCCTATTTACCGAATCTCGATCCATAGCTCGATAATCAGAAGGAGCCCATCGACGAAAACGCCAACGCCGTAGATACTACTCCTCTGACGAAAGCCCAAAATGCCTCGCATCCATTTCATCGAAATTAATGAACAGCCGTGGTTGCCCACCTCGATTCGTGACCAGATCACGGATTCGCTTCAGTTTGGGGTCAATCTTGTACCTGCTTTCAGGCCGATGGTCCCGCGGCTGCAATGCGTGCTTGACGCCACGGGCAGCCAGTCGATTGTCGATATGTGTTCTGGCGGGGGCGGACCGTGGCGCGATCTCGCTCAGAGGATCAAGGCCCGGACGACGAATGGCACAGCCCAGCCTCTTCAGATATGGCTGACCGACAAGTTTCCAAACCTTGGCGCGCATCAAAATGTTGCCACCACTTCCGGCAATCACATTGCTTTTTTCCCTGGGCCGGTCGACGTGATGAACGTTTGCGGCGTGCGCGGTGTGCGCACCATGTTCACGTCGTTCCACCATTTCGCGCCAGAACAAGCCCAAGGCATACTTCAGAATGCTGTCGACGCCGGTGAAGGCATCGGCATATTTGAAGTCACGCGGCGCGCTCCTGCTGCAATCCTCCTGGTATGGGCTTGGATCTTCATGCTGTTCGTCTGCACGCCGTGGATCCGTCCATTTCACTGGACCCGGTTGCTCTGGACCTACGTGGTGCCGATCGTTCCTGTGTTGATGTTGTTCGATGGCACAGTCTCTTGCCTTCGAACCTACCGCCCTGAGGAATTGCGCGCGATCGTCTCTCGCCTCACCGGCCCCGAATACCACTGGGAAACCGGAGAGACGTCGGGAAAAATGCCGATCACTTATCTGGTTGGTTACCCACGAATTCCGGGTAACGCCGAACATAACGCGTAAATGCCGTCACAAACATCGGTGATGGTCGTCACAGGCAGGGAACTCGCTCCTGAGATATAAAGTGGGCAAGAGCAATCCTGAATAGAACAGAATTGCCCGGCCTTACTCCACGACCCCACATAGCCGCCACCCAAGCGGCGGGCCGGGCAATATAAAACGCGGAAAGAAAAACGAATCCTTCACTGAATCAGCCAGATCAGCTTCACACTTCCATGAAATCAATGTATCCGTGCTGCACGTCGGTCCGGCTGAGCCGTGCGCGGAGTTGGTCGCCTACGTGCAGCCCTGACGCGGCGTTTGTCAACAGACCTTCCATGTGCGGCTGCGAGACGCGCACGAACGTCCCCTTCGGAGTCACTCCCGTGACCATCGCATCGAAGACATCGCCCACGCGATTGCTCACTGCCAGAGCTGACAGCCGCTTGGTCATTTCCCGTTCGACTTTTCTTGCGGCGTCGCCTTTCTCGGTGCAGTTGGCCGCGATACCCTCGAGATCGTCGTCGGAATAAGGACCGGGTTTTCCATCCAGAAGACTCTTGATCAGCCTTTGCGTCACCACGTCGGCGAAGCGCCGATTGGGGGCGGTCGAGTGCGTGTAATCCTGCACCGCCAGTCCAAAGTGTCCCTGAGGAGGATCGCCGGGCCGTTCCAGCACATACACTCCGGGCCCGATCAGCTTTATTACAGCGAGTGACAGGTCGGCGAAATGATCTGGGTCGGCGGCTTTGCGTTTGATCAGAAAATCATTGAGCTCCTTGGAGTCGGGCGTGGCCGGCAGTTTTTCGCCCTGCGCGCCAGCCAGGCGAACCAGGCCATCCCAATGCGCTGGAGTTCTGACGATCCGGCGCAACGAGGATACTTTCTCCAGTAGCCGCGCCACCACACCGTTGGCTGCGACCATGAAGTCTTCGATCAGGTCGGTGGCGCGGTTTTTCTCCGTTTTAACGACGTCGACCACCTGCTCGCTCAGAAGCAAAGGGACAACTTCCGCCGTGTCGATGTTCAGCGCGCCATTTTCATAGCGCAGTTTCTTCAATGCCTGAGCCACTTGATCCTGTAGCTTGAGCTGCGCTTGCAGTTCGGCCGAGGCCGCTACTTTTGGCGGAGCCGCGCCCGTACCGTCGAGCCACGCCCCGACGCCGTTATAGGTGAGTTGAGCTTTATTGCGGACGATCCCTCGATACACGTTACTGCTACCGACCGTCCCGTTCGCTCCGACGACGTATTCGGTTACAACCGCTGGCCGATCCACGTCTGGAAGCAAGGACGAGGCGCCGGTAGAAAGCACATTCGGCAGCATGGGGAAGATGCTCACGCCGGTATAGACGGAGGTAGTCTCGCGAGCCGCGTGTTGGTCGATCGGAGAACCCTCGCCGACAAAAGCATCGACATCGGCGATGCCGATCCTGACCTTAATATCGCCATTTGGCAGGCGCTCCGCGACTTCGATCTGATCGAGATCTTTCGAAGTGTCGTTGTCGATCGATGACCAAAGTAAATCCCGCAGATCCTGCACTTTGTCGGACGAGGCCAGTTGCGGCGGATGGGCGCTGACATCCGCAAGCTGTTTTAGCGTGTCCGGCGAAAAATCAGGTTGGAACCCGTGCGCCTGCATGACCTGGCGCGCGATGGCCTGAAGATTGATGGAAGAAGAATGAGGATCGTTCATAGAGTCCGCTTTCAGGGAGGCTGTTAGAGGCTAACACGGAATCTGACGGAAGCAACGGTATCGGCTACGCCGAGGAAATGCTCGTGATATTCTTGTAATGAGCAGCTGCGTTTCCTCCGATTGGATCGATTCCCGCAGTTCCCTAAAGACCATGATTTCAGTCAGCAATGTGTCCATGCGCTACGGCGCCAAAGTTCTATTTGACGAAGTATCCACCGGGTTTACTCCGGGAAAGCGTTACGGCCTGACCGGGCCGAACGGGGCGGGCAAGTCCACGTTCATGAAGCTGCTGACCGGCGAACTTGAACCGCAAAAGGGAACTGTCGTCCGTCCGCGAAAGCTTGGCGTTTTGAGCCAGGATCAATTTGCCTTCGACAAATATCGTGTCATCGACACGGTCATCATGGGCAATCGCCGCCTGTGGAACGCTCTCGAAGAGCGCGAGATCATCTACGCAAAGACCGAGATGACCGATGCCGATGGCATGAAGCTTGGCGAACTCGAAGGCATCGTCGGTGAGGAAGATGGCTATACCGCCGAGAGCGACGCAGCAATTTTGCTGCAGGGCCTCGACATCCCCGACGATCAACATGAGCGACTCATGTCGGAGTTGCCGGGTGGGCAAAAAGTGCGCGTGCTGCTGGCGCAGGCTTTGTTTGGCCATCCTCAGGCACTGCTGCTCGACGAGCCGACCAACAACCTCGATCTCGATTCGATCCACTGGCTTAAGAATTTTCTCAACGAGTATGAAGGCGTGCTGATCGTGATTTCGCACGACCGCCACTTCCTGAACGGCGTCTGCACCCACATTGCCGACATCGATTACGAGACCATCATCACCTACACCGGTACCTACGATGACATGGTGATCGCGAAGACCCAGATTCGCTCCCAGATCGAAGGGCAAAACGCGCAGCGCGAAAAGAAGATTGCCCAGCTCAACGAGTTCATCGCGCGTTTCGCCGCCGGAACGCGTTCCAGCCAGGTGCAGTCGCGGCGCAAAGAAGTCGAGCGCTTGCAGGTTACGGAGTTGGCGAGATCGAACATTCAACGTCCATACTTGAAGTTCGAGCAGAAACGGCCGTCTGGAAAGCACATTCTCGAGATTGAAGGCGTCACGAAATCGTACGATCAGGCAAAAGTGATCGCCGGTTTCACTGCCAGTGTCGTGCGCGGCGAGAAAATCGCGTTGATGGGCCGTAACGGCTCGGGCAAGACGACTCTCGTGAACGCGCTCCTGGCGAATTCGTCCACGGTTTCAGAGTCGGAATTGAAGAAGACGAGCGGTTATGACGGGCCATTCATCGATGGCGGAAAAGTCATATGGGGACACGAAGCCGCAGTGGGATATTTTCCCCAGGATCACAAAGCAGTCATCGAACCCGGCATCAAAGTTCTGGAGTGGCTGCATCAGTGGGATCCGGCGGCATCCACCGAGGAGATTCGCGGCATATTGGGCCAGATGCTCTTTCCCCGCGACGATGCTGAAAAGCGGACGGAAGTTCTCTCCGGCGGCGAAGCCGCCCGCCTGCTCTTCTGCAAACTAATGCTGCAGAAGCCCAACCTCCTCGTCCTCGACGAACCGACCAACCATTTGGATCTGGAGTCGATTAACGCGCTCAATATTTCTCTGCAGCGCTATCAGGGGACGGTCTTGTTGGTGACGCATGACGAAGACCTGATCGACGAAGTCGCCACCCGAATCTGGCATTTCGAGAGCAACCACGAAATCACGGATTTCAAGGGCGTCTACAGTGAGTATGAGAAGGTACTGGCGTAGCTGTCAGGAACTAGCCACTATTTGCGTCTTTCGCGACGTCTTTCGCGACAATCGATAAAGCCGGACTCTGCTTGGTCTTCTTCTTTTTCGACCGCGGTCGTTTCCGGGGCTTGTCGCCCGCGCGCACAATATCAGCCACGCTGGTGCTTTCAAGAATCTTGGCGGCAGCATCCCGCACTTCCAGAAACACGCCGTAGAGCGCCCGATGGTCCGGATCGGTCACGATCAGACTGCGCAACTGGTCGGCATCGCCGAAAGGCGCCAGTGGGCCATCCACAAGACGAATAATCTCACTCAGCTTGATGTCCTCTGGTGGACGCCTCAATCGGTAGCCACCTTTGGCTCCGCGCACGCTCTCGACAATACGGGCGTTTTTCATCTCCAATAGGATTAACTCAAGAAACTTCTCTGGCAGGTCACTATCGGTAGCGATGTCGCGGATCTTGACCGTCTCGGCTCCGTAGCGGCGGCCTAACGTCATGATCGCTTGCAGCGCGTAGAGCCCTTTTTGCGAGATTTTCAATCGCGTGTCCTTTCCCGCCCGCAAGGTACTCTATTGCTACCGCTTCTGGTTTGCAACTGATCTTATAAGTTCGTTCCGCTGCATCGAGTTACTTCCACTGGATTACTCCAGCCTCAGCACACGCCTGAAGATAGTCGGCGACAACAGCGAGGGGCAGAGGGCCGTATTCGGCGGACACCGCGTCGCGGATTTCCCCCACGGCACGCTTTCCGTTTACGAAGTTGGCGATCTCATAAGCGTAGAGTTCGCCCTGGTCGCGCACATTGAGGAGCATTGTCGCTTCACTATTGATCAATTTAATTTTCGCGTAGCGCTCCTTCCCAAGGCGCGTCAGCAGTACATCGTCGTTCTGGTACGTGAGTGGACCGAAATCGCCGATGCGGACCGGTACCCGCTTTGCATCCGCATCGCCCGCCCATGGCGATTTCGGCGATGTTCCTCCGGCTCCTCGCATTTTCGCCTGCGCATCGAGTTCATTCTGGTAGCCGGCCGCCTGTTCCGTCAGAGCTTTTGTTCCGTCCGATTCAAACTGTGCCTGCGGCGTCCCGCCTGCATGTTGAACTAGCGAGTGCAGCGTCCCGAGTTCGCGCTGCAATGTCTGACTTACAAGGTTCCGCGCTTCGTACCAGGCGACGGCGGGATCCATCTGCGGGTTGCCCACCAACTGCTGAGCTGGTCCCATAACCTGCGCCAGCCGAGCTTGAGCCTGCGCCGTGACGAACGGCACGAGAGTCGGCAGCTGTTCCGGAGTGACACTTGCGTAAACGTATCCCGAAGCCGCGCCGAGCACAGCCACGCGCCGTAATTTTGTCGGATCGATTTGTTCGAGACTGTCGTGGTCGGTGTGAATGTAGATATCCGGCCAATCGCGCAAATAGAGTGACGGTACCGCAATGGTTGACGAGTCGTAATCATCATGGTCGCTGCCCGCGGAGTACGGTGTCACGTCCGCGATGAGTTCGTTGCGGGTGCCTTTGCCACCGGCGCGAGTTTCTACAATGCCATCTTCGGCTGGCAGTTCCCCCGCGGCATATCCGCTCGCTCCCACACGAATCGCCTCTAGAAAAACTGCCCCCACATCGGTCACAAAACTCGGCAGCGACCAGGGCGTGCCAGTCACGTGGAATATGGACTTGTTTTTGAAAGGATCGCCGCCGACCATATCCATGTGAATATTGGCGCGCAGCCGTTGCTTGATTTCGGGATGGCTAGCCAGAAACGCCATCGTGCCTTCGATTTCGGGCCCCCATGTGAAGCGAAGTGTCCGCTTCGGCCGCGCAAGTTGGCCTGAGTCGATCAAACGGGCGAGCACGCGCGCCGATTCGAGAATGGTGACGCAACCGCTACCATTGTCGTTGGCGCCGGGACGTTCGTGATCGAGGTGACAGCTGTAAACAATTTCTCCGGCAGCAGGATCGGAGCCAGGAATCGTTGCGGTGACGACCGTCCAGTGGCCAGGGCCCACAGTCGCCTTCACGTGGGCATTGAGGACGACAACTTCTCCGCCGCGCAGCCGCGCCCTCAGTGACTCGGCAGTCTGGCGCGAGACCATAAACGCGAAGCCTGAGGGTGCGCGCGCTTCCAGATGTCCCCAGCGGATAATCGTCGGATCCAAACCAGACCAGGCCGTCATCTGATTCGGCATGTCGCTGACGATGCCAGCCGCGCCATGTGCCACGACCGCAAGTTCCTGTACTCGGCCCAGAACGCCATCGGCGAGCACAATCTTCCCGCGAACATCCTTTCCGGAATAATCGGCTTCCTTCGCGCCGTCGCCGATGTCGATTAGTTGCGTCTCCACGTCAGCGCTGCGACTGTAGTCAGCGAGACGGATTGGGTCCGTCTTCCAATCACCGAGCAGCAGATGCTCGGGGCGCACCTCCCAGAGTCTGCCCTCTTCCACCGTCCATCCAAGATACGAACGCATCAGTCCGTAGGGCTTGACGCCATCGATCGGGAACTGTTCGCTGTGCGCGTCCGTCAGGCCATACTCTTTCGCGCGCTGCAAAATGAATTGCGCCGCCTGATCGAATTCGGGCGTCGCAGGGACTCGATGGAGGCTGGTCAGGTAGCGGAGGTTTTCATAAGCGGCGGCCCCGTTTGATTCGTCGCGCAACGCGGTCCATTGTTTGGTGTTGAGGAAAGGTTCCTGGGCAACCGCAGTCAGCGTGACTAAAGTGAAAACTAAACTGGAAAGTACGGTGATCAGACGAGGGCGCATACGGTACAGAGCATAGCATCCGCCGGGCGGGCATTTCGCTACCTCGTCGTCGCCAACTTCATCGTGGGGTCGCCAACCTCGTCGTGCGCTTCGCCTTCAAGACAAACGCGGTGCCACAATTCGAGATTGAGCAACCGCCAGATGCGATCATAATTATCGCGATGCTGCGCCCGGTGCTCGTTGAAGAGCTGCTCGATCGCCTCGCGTCGGAAGTATCCGCGATCGAGACTGCGCGGTTCAAGCAACATCTCCCGGATCGTTTCCAGCCGCGGTCCAGCCAGCCAGCCGCTCCACGGAGTCGGAAATCCCAGCTTCGGCCGGTAAAGAATTTCGTGCGGCAGCAAGTCTTCGACAGCTTTCTTGAGAATCCGTTTCCCAGCCAGCCCTTGAATCTGCACCTCACGTGGAATCCGCGTCGCGAATTCAACCAGCACGTGATCCAGAAACGGCACGCGGCTCTCAATGGATGCCGCCATGCTCATGTTGTCTTGCTTCATGAGCAGCTCCACAAGGTACGTTTTGATGTCGGTGTAAAGCAGCCGCTGCAGCATCTCGCCCGACGAATGCTCCCAATACTCGAGGACATGCTTGTATGCCGTGCTGGGCGAGGCTTCTCGGGCGAACTCCGGTGTGAGTAACCCGGTTTGTTCGGCTCCGCTGAACGCGGAAAAGAAATTGTCGAAATAAAAGGAGGCCCAGGATTCGCCGTCTTTACCCAGGAAAGTATGCTCGAGTTTTCTACGTAAAGTTGCGCCGAGCAGGGCAGAGGTTGCAACCTGATTGCGCAGCCCGCTGCGCAGAAAACTGGGAACCACACTCCGGTACGCCCGATCCATCGCCGCGTTTTTCAACGTGAAGGCGTAGCGGGTATAACCGGCCAAAGTCTCGTCCGCACCTTCGCCGGTAAGCACCACAGTGACTCGCTCGCGGGCAAGACGCGCCACAAAATACAGCGAGATGCTAGAAGGCCAGACGATTGGCTCATCCTCGTGCCAGATCAAGTGCGGCAGTGCGTCAAAAAACTGCTGCTCACTGACCTGCACTTCGTGATGTTTCGACTTGATGTGATCCGACACCGTACGTGCAAAAGGCAATTCGCTATAGGTTTGCTCTGAGTAACCGACGGAAAAAGTCTCGACCGGTTCGCGCCGCAGCTTTGTCATCAAAGCCGCCACCGCGCTCGAATCCACCCCGCCGCTCAGGAATACTCCGAGCGGCACGTCGCTCATCAGGTGACTGTTGACCGCTCCTTCAAGCAGTTCGCGATAGCTTGCGACGTAATAGCTCTCGTCGCGCGACTCGTGCGTCTTCGACGCGTCCAGATCCCAGTACTGCCGGATCTGCGGCTGGCTATCCGGACCAATCGTCATAGTGTGTCCGGGTAGCAGCTTCGTGATTCCGTTGTAGAAACTCTCCTCGCCAGACAGATATCCAAACGCCAGGAACTCCGGCAGCGCCGCGCGATTGAACTCGGGACGAATTCCGCCGTGGGCGAGCACCGCCTTGATTTCCGACCCGAACAGCAGGCGATCCGAGGTTAGCTTGTAGTAGAGCGGCTTGATCCCCAGCCGATCTCGCGCGATGAACAGAGTCTTCGTGTTGCGATTCCAGATCGCAAAAGCAAACATTCCCCGCAGATGTTGGACGCAGTCGGGCCCGTATTCCTCGAACAGATGAATGACTGTCTCAGTATCGCTGTGCGTGACATAGCGATGGCCTCGCGCGATCAGTTGTTCGCGCAGCGCGAGATGGTTGTAGATCTCGCCGTTAAAGACGATCCACAGGGTGCCGTCTTCGTTCGAAATGGGCTGGTGTCCACCCGCGACGTCGACAATACTCAGCCGTCGCATTCCGATGCCAACCGCACCGTCGGTATAAAAACCTTCGTCGTCAGGGCCGCGATGTGTGATCACGCGACACATTTCGCGCAGAGCAGCGGCACTCGCCCTTTTGTCCCGCCCGAATTCGAGTATTCCAGCGATCCCGCACATTCAGCGCTTCTCCGCGAGGGTTGACGACGGTTGATTAGACGACGTTTGGTGAGACGACGTGGAGTTAGATGCGGACGCCGAAACCGCAGCACCGCCAGTCAATTGCTCAAACAACGGCGTCACCGTGAACTCGTCCCCGGAAGCGGCCATCAGTGCGTCGTGTTTGCGCCATTCGAAAAAGCCTGTTCCTTCTTCCGGCCGTCCTGTCGGTTGCTCTGTGGAATTTCCCGGCATCCGCAACAAGGGCTGGCCCTGCCATGCGACCTCAGTTCCCCCGATCGCGATCAGATGCACAAGCTTTTCTCTTTCGATGCGGCAATACAATAGGCTTGCATCGGAAGACCACGGCCCGAAATTCCACTCCTTGTCCGCTGAAGCTGAATCGAGTGCGAAAAAGAACGCGTGGCTCTCATCACGATAATGATAGTCGACTTCATAGACCTGCACGGCCGCGCCCGCCATGCTGGCGAAGCTGGGCTCGTTGACATTAACATCGGCATCGAGCGGGCAATCGCCTGACTTCCTGACAGCCTGTCGGCGAGGCGCCAGCAACGTCGCTGTCTCAGCCGGCAATGCCACGCGTGCCGCGCACCGCACTAGCGGTGCCGATTGCAACGCACCGTACGCGGGGGAAAGAAGAGTTCGGCTGATTTCAATCGCATCAGACCAGACCGTTTCCTGTGGCATGAGAAGAGTCATGCTTGCCGCTCCGGGTGCATCGCCCGCTGTTGATATTTCGACTCGTCCCCGCGCCGGGCTTCGCACCTCAAGATCGGCGGAGAAGTGCCACCGTAACTCCAGTTCGTGCTCCGCTTTGCCGAGCGCCTGATCGCGAATCAGCCACATGCCTGCAACACTGAGCACGTGCCGCCGATGAGTAACCGGGTCGGCCAGCCGCTCGTACCCGTCATGGCTTCCTGCGAAGTAGGTGAAACTTCTGCCCGCAATCCAATTGTTCGTGTCTGTAGTCGGGATCTCCGTCCACGAAAAAGGTTCGCCCGCAACTGCCTGATCGACGCCGTCTACGCGAAGAGTGTTGTGCGCACCCGTCCCGCGAAAGGTGTCACGGTCTGCCGGATCTTTCGAAATGTAAACGTTGCTCCCGGAATCGACCAGCCACCTCCGGCCGTCCATGGTGAGGCGGACGCTGAGCGCGTCTGCGTGTCCATGCCCCGAGCGCCCTACGCCCTGCGGCCCAGCGTCAACCACTATCGTTTGTGGGAAAGGCTCGGCGCTTGCGAGCACATACACTCCGCCGTCGCGAAACGCGATCGAATACGGGGCTAGATAGTTCCTGGCTGGCAACAACTCAGCTCGCAACTCATCGATGGCCCGCCTGCCGAAGAGCCAGATTGCTTCTTCCGTCAATCGCGCCGTCGGGAATTCCCGAGCATAAATCATTGCGCCCAGCGCCAGCGGATCCGACATATTCTCAGTCCGGTTGCGCCGCGGATTCCACAAACGCCCGCCATCGTCGTCGCCGAAACCTTCCGCTGGCCCCGCTTGTGCGAGAGCCGCGACAACATCGAGCATGCGTCCAAGCACCGCGTCATACGCCGGAGGGATCGCCTCTCCATTCTGCGACGCGAGCATTCGTGCATAGAGAAAGAAGTCGAGCGCGTAAACGTGGTAGTGGAGCGATTGCTCGAAATAAACGCCATCGGGACGAACCTGCCGTCCCGCCTCGTGCAAAACAATTTGCCAGCCCGATCGCTTCCAGTGCGCGGCCCGCGGCATTTGTGGATACAGTGTGCCTAGGAAGAACAGAGCCACCGCTTCACCCAGCAAATGGGTGTTTGGGGAAAAATATGTCGATAGATAGCGTTCGATGTAACGCCCGTGAAACGCAAGCGCCGGAGCGAGTTCCGCGCGAAACTCGACACACTCGGTCGCTTCGGCAAGTAACTGGTCCACCCACATCCACGACAAGCTCCGGAAAGCCACCTCGAGCGTGCTGCCCCAGTTGATGCCGAGCGGATACGGATTCGCCGCGATCCAACTTTGCCACTGCCCTCTCAGTTCACGCGTGTATTTTTCATCTCCGGCGAGCAGTCGTGCCTTCGCCAGCGTCACTAGATGCTGATGCCGGTTCAATTCCCAGGTGACCTTGTGGTCGCCGACTGCGGCGAAATCGAGAAAGGGAATTTTGAACCACTGGTCCAGTGGCGCGCGCTTGCCATGGACGGGGTC